>ENA-OFCD01001285-OFCD01001285.1-metagenomes-genome-assembly--contig:-NODE-1285-length-13133-cov-2.944334_pt1 | contig 13133 bp, 7 predicted proteins | sample MGYA00153392_OFCD01 | MGnify analysis MGYA00153392 | reverse complement strand
GAAAACGGTGAGCACCTGCTTTATTCGATAAAATTTGCTGCGGACGAATCCAGTAAAGCGGAATATTCACAGCTGGAATTGGATAAGGCTTATCATTGCTTGAAAACTTGCAAATGCTTTTTCCTGCTTTATCTAAAATTTCGAGTGTTACTTCACTCTTTGCATCTTCTTTTAAAAAATAATCTATAATCGCACCATCAGGTGGATTTTCGCCAGCGGGTTCTTCTTGTGGCAATGGCGTGTCGGGCCAAGTATTCCAACGAATGCGTGTTGCAGTCTGTGGCTGAAAAAGCTGTGGGCTTTGAGCCATGAGCTTTGAGCTACTTTTGTTCGTATTTTCATTGCTCAAAGCTAATTGCTCAAAGCTACGAAGTGGTGAAATATTGTCCAAAATCCAAAAACTTCTGCCGTGTGTGCCGATTACTAAATCATCATCTTTAATGATTAAATCACGAATAGATGTTGCAGGCATATTTAACCGCAACGATTGCCAATGCCCACCATCATCGGTTGATACATAAATAAATCGCTCCGAACCTGCAAAGAGCAAACCACGTGTTTTTGGATCTTCCCGAATACAATTAATCGGATCGTTTGCTAAACCGTTTGTAATAAGTTTCCAAGTTTTACCGCCGTCGGATGTTTTCAGAATGTATGGTTTTTGATCGTCTAATCTGATTTTATTGATAGCAGCATATGCCGTATTTTTATCAAAATGACTCGCCTCTATCAATGAAATTTTTGCCCAATCAGTCAATATAGATCCGCCAAGCGTCACATTCGTCCAGTTTTTTCCACCATCATTTGTCACATGAATCAAACCATCGTCTGTGCCTGCCCAAATAATATTTGAATCGAGTGGGGAAGGAGCGACGGTGTAAATAACACCGCGTCGCGGCATTTTTTTTATCGCGGCATTCAACGTGTCTTTACCATACACGCCGATATTGTCTGGGACATTCCAAGTTTCGCGTGTTAAATCTGGGCTGATAATATCCCAAGAATTACCGCCATTTTTTGTTTTAAAAATCACATTGCCCGCAAAAAATAAAGTTTTAGGATCAATCGGTGAAAATAAAACAGGCGCGGTGCGTAAAAATCTGTACTTTCCACTTCTTACAGATTCGGGTGCAATATTCTGAACTTGCCCAGTTCGTTTGTCGTATTTAGTTATTTTTCCACCATAAATAATATTAGGATCGAGTGGATCAGGCGCGACATAACCATATTCTTCAACGTTTACAGGATGCCATTCATGGAAAGTAATTTGTCCATCATTTCCACGCGAAGCAATTCCAACCGAACCACTTTCTTGCTGCCCACCATAAACATTATAGGGAAATGCGTTATCGGTGCTGACGTGATAAAATTGTGCCGTCGGCTGATTGAACCAACTACTAAAAGTTTCGCCACCATTTACTGTTACAATCGCCCCTTGATCGCAAGCTATTAAAATTATGTCGGTATTGTTCGGATTAATCCAAATGCGATGATAATCATCTCCACCCGGTGCGCCGCGAATCGCTATCCAATTTTTACCACCATCCATTGATTTCCAAACACAAACATTGGCGGAATACACAATATCTGGATTTTTTGGATCAACTTTTATTTCTGCAAAATCAGTACCACGACCATAATAACGCGCATCGCCAGAAAGTTTTTGCCACGTTTCACCACCATCATCGCTTCTGTAAATGCCTCCATCTTTTTCATCAGCTTCAACTGTTGCGTATACTCGGTTGGGGTTGCTCGGCGAAATGCAAAAACCAATACGACTGAGTCCAGAAATGAGCAATGAGCCTTGAGCTTTGAGCTTTTCTTGTTTATTTGGCAAAGGCTCACGGCTTATAGCTAATGGCTCAACGCCAATTAACTTTTTCCACGTATTTCCACCATCAACCGATTTAAACAAACCACTGGTTGCGCCATTCCACATTCCATTTTCCCAAGGTGCTAATCTGCCAGCCCACATATCGGCATAAATTATTTGTGGATTTTTAGGGTCAACGACTACTTCAACTGCGCCAGTATTTTCGTCAATATAAAATACTTTTTGCCAAGTTTTCCCACCATTCAAAGTTCTGAAAACGCCGCGTTCGGTGTTCGCACCATAAGGATGACCCAACACCGCCGCAAAAACGCGATTTTCATTCGTCGGGTCAATAGCAATTCCCCCAATTTGTTGACCATCTTTGATGCCCGTATTTGTCCACGTTTTACCCGCGTCTATTGATTTATAAACACCATCACCAACCGATAAATCTGGTCGTTGGATACCTTCACCGCTTGCAACATAAATAGTATTTGGGTTTGATGGCGCAACAGCAATATCGCCAACTGAACCAGTTGATTGACCATCAAAAATTGGATTCCACGTTCTGCCAAAGTCATTCGTTTTCCATACCCCACCATTATTAACGCCGATATAAAAAACATTGGGCTGCTGAACAGCACCTGAAGCACCAACGGTTCTTCCACCGCGATGCGGACCAATCATTCTATATTTCAAGCAACCAGCAACATCTGAAACAGTCGCTTGCGCATTTAAAAACGCTGTGAATGAAAAATTTAAAATAAAAAGTGAAAATGCTACCGAAAATGGAATACTTTTATGGAACATAGTTGGTTCAATTTTCAACAAATTTAGCTAATAGTGTTGTATTTCTTTAAAAAAAATCAAATTACTATTTATCTCTACCATTTTTTTGGAAAATAGAACGCTAATGTTTAGCTAAATTCTTTTTTTTGTCTGAATAGAAATTAAGAATGTAATTTTACTCGCACATTTTCACAAAATAGTATTATGTCTTCTTTAAAGACGGCTCCAACGATTGATAAATCGAATTCAGATAGTTCTCACAGTCAACTCCACAAACTTACAGCAGCTGGATTATTGATAACACTGGGTATAATTTATGGCGACATTGGAACTTCACCGCTCTATGTTTTTAAGTCCATTATTAAAGATAAAGCCATTGATGAAATATTAGTTCTTGGCGGTGTTTCGTGTATTTTCTGGACTTTGACCATTCAAACAACATTCAAATACGTTATTCTAACGCTTCAAGCTGATAATCATGGTGAAGGTGGTGTCTTTTCACTTTATTCTTTAGTTAGAAAGCGCGGTAAATGGCTCGTCTTTCCAGCGATTATTGGTGCAGGAACTTTACTCGCTGACGGTATTATAACACCACCCATTTCAGTTTCTTCTGCCGTTGAAGGTTTAGTTGATGTTTTTCCTTGGTTTTCTGTTTATGTTATTCCAACAGTATTAATTATTTTAACGGGTATTTTCTTTTTTCAACAATTTGGAACAAAGTCAGTGGGTCGTTTTTTCGGACCTATCATGCTTGTTTGGTTTTGTATGCTCGGCATTCTCGGCATATCGCAAATTGTTTTAATGCCAACTATTTTAAGAGCTATCAGCCCACATTACGCTATTATTTTATTAACGCAATATCCACAAGGTTTTTGGTTATTGGGTTCTGTGTTTTTGTGTACAACAGGAGCTGAGGCATTGTATTCCGATTTAGGGCATTGCGGAAAAGAGAATATTCGTATCAGTTGGATTTTTGTTAAAACAACGCTCGTTTTAAATTATTTAGGTCAAGCAGCGTGGGTTTTAAAAGAAAAAAATATTGGAACGCGCAATCCATTTTATGAAATTATGCCTGAATGGTTCTTGCCTTTCGGTATTTTTATTGCCACAGTCGCAACCATCATCGCAAGTCAGGCTTTAATCAGCGGTTCTTTTACACTCATCAGTGAAGCGATTGGTTTAAATTTTTGGCCCCGCGTAGCAGTGCGCAATCCAACCGATTTTAAAGGACAAATTTATATTCCGAGTGTTAATTGGCTTTTATTTTTAGGCTGTATTTCCATACAATTGTATTTCCAAAACTCGGATAATATGCAAGCGGCTTATGGTTTTTTTATAACCATTGCTATGTTGAATACAACTATTTTACTTTCTCAATATCTCATTTATGTTAAGAAGTGGCCTCTGTATTTAATAATTATCATTTTAGCCATTTTTTTTATCACTGAAACATCGTTTTTAATTGCCAATATTTCAAAAATTAAATCGCGCTTGTTTTTCGTCATTTTAGATGCTGCGCTCATTGCCATGATGTGGGTTTGGTATAAAGCGCGAAAAATTAATAATGGCTTATTAAAATTTGTTTCCGTTGATTCTTGTACCGATAAAATTAAGGAATTAGCAAACGATTCTGAAATACCGCTTTACGCAACCCATTTAGTTTATTTAACGCGAGCCGACAGAAACCACCAGGTTGAGAAAAAAGTAATTAATTCTATATTTGCAAAAGTGCCGAAGCGCGCCAAAATTTATTGGTTATTGCATATTGATAGGACCAATGAACCTTACACAATGGATTACGATGTGGAAGAAATTTCGGAAGATTTAGTTATTAAAGTCAATTTTAGGATTGGATTCCGTATTCAACCACGCGTTGCTGCGTATTTTAAAGAAGTTTTCGATACGATGATACGCGCACATGAACTGCAAAATAGCGGGGATAAGTTTTCGCCGTATCAAAAATATAATATGAATCCTGATGTTAAATTTATTGTCTTAGAGCGTTTTCTTTCCATCGAAAACCATCTATCAATGAAAGAAGCGTTTGTATTAAACACTTATTTTTACATCAAGCGATTCAGTCAATCGGATGAAAAAGCGTTCGGGTTAGAAGCAACGGATGTTGTTTTTGAAAAAGTACCATTGCTCGTTCACAAACAAGAAACAACACCACTCAAAAGAAAGTTTTTTTTGAAAGATAAATAACAGGGAATAAGCTTTGGGGAATAAGGAACAAGTTTTAAGGAATAGGAAACAGTTAAAACATTTATTCCTTATTCCCTAAAATTTATTCCCTAAAATTTATTCCCTAAAACTTATTCCTTATCTCAACCAACCTAACATTTCAACAAAGAAAGTAAACACAAAAGGCAATGCTACCCAGCACCAATTGGCATTCGTAAAGAAAATTGCCAAAAAGGCTATTAAAGAAACTGCAAAAAGAATTCCATTTTTGCGGTCAAAATTTGTCATCTTATCCATTGTAAATTAATTTGTGCAAATTTAAGGATTAACACACAGAATAAAAAGAATATGCGGATAGTTTTTATGGGCACACCCGATTTTGCTGTGCCGAGTTTAGAAATTTTATTAAAAAATGGTCATACAATTGTTGCGGTTGTTACTGCAACAGATAAAATGGGCGGTCGTGGAGGAAAGCAATTGATTGAATCATCTGTCAAAAAATGTGCCTTAGCAAATAATTTAGCTATTCTTCAACCTGAAAAATTGCGTAATGAAAATTTTATAGAATCATTGCGCGGTGCCAACGCTGATTTATTTGTCGTTGTCGCTTTCAGAATGTTGCCTGAAATTGTTTGGCGAATGCCAAAATTTGGTACTATGAATTTACACAGTTCGCTGTTACCTAAATATCGCGGTGCTGCGCCCATAAATTGGGCAGTTATTAATGGTGAAATGGAAACAGGCGTAACTACTTTTTTACTTCAACATGAAATTGATACGGGTAATATTTTATTTTCAGAAAAAACGTTAATTGATGAACTCGATTCAGCAGGAACAGTACACGATAGATTGATGCACATTGGTGCAGCTTTGGTTTTGAAATCGGTGAACGTTATCGAAAATAATACGGCGCGACCAAAACCGCAACCAGATTTTGCCGTTTCGCACGCGCCGAAAATTTTTACTGAAAACTGCCAAATTAATTTCGATCAAACGGTTGAACAGATTTATAATTTTATTCGCGGTATGTCGCCGTTTCCAACAGCTTGGACAAAACTTAATGATTCGGTTTTAAAAGTTTATGCTTCGAGCAAAGAAACAACTGCGCATGACTCAGAGATTGGAACTTTTATTTCGGATGGAAAAACATTTTTAAAAGTTGCTGCTCAAAATGGATTCATCCATCTGCTGGATGTACAATTAGAAGGACGTAAGCGTATGCCGATTGAAATGTTTCTGATGGGTAATAAAATTAAAGAATGAAATAGAATTATAAAGTTCGGGATTATTTATCGAACCGCATAGAATTTAAATACCTCAAAAACTCAGGTTGCCTTCTGCGCGCGACAGAAATTTTCTTTCCGTCTTTCATATACACCTCGTTTTCGATTTTCATATACTTTTCTAAAAAACGAATGTTTATGATGTGCGATTTATGAACACGAAAAAAATTTTTAATACTTGTTGGTTCTTCAAAAATTTTAAGCGGTTTCGAGACGGTGTATTTACTAATTTCATCGGTGGTATAAATATAAGTGTAATTATCTGCAGCTTCAAGTCGAACTATGTCATTCAAATTTAAAAGCCTAAAACCATCAGTGGAGGGAATACAGATTACTTCGGATTGATTTTCATTTTTCAGTGCTTCACGACTAATTTCTAAGCGTTCTTTAGTCATGTTGTTCGCGCCAGATTTGATGCGTTTAACAGCATCAACCAACTGATCGGGATCAATAGGTTTCAGAACATACCCCACGCTGGCGTAATCGAATGCTTTATTAGTGTATTCGTTGAAAGCAGTTATGAAAATAATATCGAAATTAATTTTATCTAATTTTTCCAGCCATTCAAAAACCAATCCGTCGGGTAATTTAATATCCAAAAAAGCAACGTCTAACGGGACGTGCATATTTTTTACAATAATTGCCGCCTCATTTAAATCTTCAGCGTGTGCAACGACGTTTACGTTTGAGCACAAACTCTTCAACATATCTTGAAGATAAATGCGACTCACTTTTTCATCTTCGACGATTAGGGCGTTTAATTGGCTCATTTTTTATTTTGCTAAAAAAATTTCAATAACTTCCTCTGTAATTCGGCTTGGGCGTTTCGTTTCTAAACTTAGTAAAACCCAATTGGTTTGTGCTTTTGCAATTACTTTATTATCCGAAACGCGTATGATGGAATAATAACGCCACCAAGTTGCGCCAGTTGGCTCACCAATCCAAGTTTTAACGCGCAACAAATCGCCTTCAAAACACGAGGCTAAATAATCTATTTCGTGCCTACGCGCCACCCAATTATACTTTTTGGCTATTTTTGATGTTGATAAATGTGCCCAATGTGCTTCTGCTACATTATTTATTAAATTAAAGTAAGCCACATTATTCATGTGGTTATTGAAATCAATGTCGCTCTCTTGAACAGTATAGTCGTAATAAAATTCTGCAAAATTCATTCTATGTTTTTTTTGAGCAATCAGTCCTCCAGTCTCAGCTCACAGCAATCAATTTCTATGCTACTGATTCTCAGTGACTGTCAGATGAAAGCTGACGGCTTAAAGCTGGTAGCTATTCTACAATTTTCGTGTATTAACATCACCTGTATCTTCATTAGCGCGCGGCAATCTATTTTGATTTTGAATTTGCGTAGTCGGGTCGGTTGATACGTTGCGCAAAGGCGCAATTTGTGCTGAACCATTACTGTCTGAGTCGTTTATTTTAAGTAAGTTTAAGAAGTAACGCTCCGAAAATCCACACGAAAAAGCAACGAGCAAAAACACGCCGACGTTATCTATTTTTATTCCAAGGCTATTCCAAGAAAGCAACACACAAACAAAACTTGCTATGATGGCACCAACAATTGGGCGTAACTGAAATTGAATAATACTTTCTCTATACTCTCCAATTTTAACTTGGGTGCGTCGAATTTGTAGCAATCCGCTCAAAAATGCTGCAATTGTTCCGACTAAACTGGTACATAAAATAGCAACCCATGGTTTATAGCTCGAGATATTATTTATAAAAGTATCGCTAATAATTATACTTTTTTCATTTAAAAATATCGGCAAACCAATTATCATTGTAACCATTACAACAAAACTTGCTATGATTAAACTTTTGAGTTGATCAATATGTAATCCGCCATTTACTTCTGTATCTCTATCAGCTTGATTTGATTTTTCTTTAATTTTTACAATAGCTGCCCGCAAACCACCTAACGTTTGATCGGGTCTGTTCATTTCAGTTGCTAAATAATCGCCCCAAGTGTTATTCTGTGCTTTATAATCGGCAATCATGGATGTTGCTGTTTCTTTAGCGTAGTGCGGCGGATAAAGCCAAACCATATTTTCGTCAATTAAATCGAGGAGTGAACTTGCATTTAAGGGATCTCCTTTTTTTAATTCTAAAGCTGTGCGCGAAACATCTAAGAAAGAAACTAATCTGCCAGCTATGACGCGATCAAAATACGGCGAGTTATAAAACGAATTAAGCGATGAGCGAAAATCGAGTTCAAGGCGCAAATAACGCCACCGCAAATTGTTGAGTATGTAATCTTCATAATCGCGTTCGCGCAATTGCATCGTCGAAAAAGACATTTCTTTGAGTAGCCAAGCAGGTTGAGGCCAGTTCTCGGCAAGAAAATAGGGCGTTAAATCTTCGTCGTAAGCATCGGGTGTGAAATCAGCACTACCTGGATCATTTCCGATGCCTCGATCAGTAATAACGGAGGGCAAAACATTTTGCTTTTCTACCGTAGGTATGGTTTCTGTAGGCGCAATGTGCTCAGTGGGCTGGTTCGGTGTTTCGTTATTTTGTAAACTTGTTGTGTCAATATTCATTCTGATTTTTTTAGCGAAGTTCAAGAATAAAATAAAAAAGCTAAAGTAACAATAAGTTACTTTAGCTTCAAATTATTCTTCAAATTAACAATTTATTAATGAAGAACTAAGCTTTTTTGAAGCTTCATGGCTCTATAAACATCATATTCGTCTTCAATATGCTCCACCAATTCTCTTTTAGTTTTAAACTTATCAAAAATTAGATGATATGCGTGCAATTGCTTTTTATCATCATCATCGAGGTTCACGTATTCTTCGATATGATTTTTAGATATGACAGGTTTATCGTCGCAATAAATATAAAGCCGTTCAACCATGGCGCGCAAACTTCTAATGTTTCCGACCCAATTTTTTTCCATCATTAATCTGACGGCTTCATCAGAAAATTCTTTTTCTAAAATGCCGTGTTTCTCAGAAAATAATTTGCTAAAATGCGCAATGAGCAAAGGAATATCCGATCTGCGATCGTTTAAACTCGGAACGTGAATGTGCAAGTAGTTTAGACGGTGGTATAAATCTTCTCTAAATCTGCCATCTCTTATTTCTTCTTTTAAATCTTTATTAGTCGCAGAAATAAAACGCACATCTACTTTAATAGATTTTGTACTACCGAGTGGCGTTATAACTTGTTCTTCGAGTGCTTTTAAAATGCGCGCTTGCAAAATAATATCCATGTCGCCAATCTCATCAAAAAAGAGCGTACTTTTATCTGCCACTTCAAATTTGCCTTTCAAATCTTTTTTAGCGTCCGTAAATGCACCAGCTAAATGCCCAAACATGGTGCTTTCAAATAAATCTTTCGTGATAGCTGAAGAGTTAACTTCAATGAGTGGATGCGTTGATCTATCGCTCAATTCATGAATCCATTTTGCAACTAATTCTTTTCCCGAACCTGTTTCACCTGTAATTAAAACATTGACGGGTAGCTTCGATGCTTTTTCTATCAGGTAGCGCACATTTTTTATGCCTTCCGATTCGCCGATAATCTCAATAGATTTATTTTTCTGAGAGATTTTCTGTTTTAACGTTTTTTGTTCCGTTTTTAAAACCGATGTGTTCAGCGCGTTATCCAACGAAATAAGCATTCGCTGCATATCCAACGGTTTTTCGATATAATCAATTGCTCCTTTTCTGCAACAAGCCACAGCAACCGATAAACTTTGATTGGCTGAAATCATCAGTATCGGCGTTTCGGGCGCAATAACGCGTAAGCGCTCCAAAGCGTCTGTTCCGTTCATGCGGGGCATGTCAATGTCGAGAAAAATACAATCGTAATGCGCGCTACGGACTTTTTCGAGGCAATCCATACCATCAACGGCTTCATCAACTTTATACTTTTTACTGACTTCAATAATGTTGCGAATACCTTTGCGTATTGCTTCTTGGTCATCTACGACTAAAATGCGGGTTTCTGACATTAAATGTTTAATTTTTTAAATGATAGAGAAGTGGGATTATAATTTTACGCATCCAAATATAATATTGTTTTACAAATTGTAAAAATTATACTTTAAATTTTTAATTTAGAATAAAAGCGGTTTGCTATCAATATTAATTTTCACACCGCCACCAAAATATAAAGTAGATTGATTTCTACTTGGATCATCACTCGTTTTTTTTCTTGCCAGCATTTGCAGGTTAAAAAGCATATTGTGGTGAAATTGCCACGAAGCATTAACACTCACTAAAGAAATATTTGCTTTTACCCCTTGACCAATCACGTTGCCATAATCCATAATGCGGGTTGTGTAATCAGTTAAAATATCATTCCCATAATTCAATCCTGGTGCGTCCTCACCAACATCAGCCAACATTACGATAGCTTTTAAAAATAAATTTTTAGACGGTTGATAGCGAACAATTCCCAAATACTCTTTAAAATTTGCGCCTAACGCATCTGCCAAAGGTTTATTTTGGTGTGTGTAATTAGAAACGCTGTCAAAATGTGTGTACGTATAAGGTCGAACAAAGTTTGCTTCAATCTGAAAATCGAGGTGATCAATTCCAAAAGTATTAATACTTTTTGCGCCAATTTGAAAACCATATTTATTGACCCACGAGTTTCTATTCTCAACAAATAATTCTTTAAAAACAAATTCATCGAGCACAAGTTGACCATAGATGGAATATTTTTTCTTCAAGTTCCATTTAAAGTTTGTACCGATAACAACATTATCGGGACTGCCGAGACTTCCTTCCACAGTCCTATAAAAAATGACGGGATTTAAATATTGAAATTCAAAATGGTCTTTGCGTGCAAAAATGATGGATTCGTAAATGCCGAGCGAAAAATTATTAGAAATTTTATAATCTAAATCGTGGAGCGCAATATATTTTTTGGTGATTAATTGGCTCGTACTTGCTGCAACATTCGGATCTCCTGCTGTGAGTTCGGCAAAAATATTTTGATATTGAAACTTCCAAACGTTTGTCGTTAGTTTTAAATACAGATAATTGCCTGCAAAATCGGAAAGGATGAGCGATTTTTCACCATCACCGATAAAATTTGCACCATGTCCAAATTTTATATTAATGTGCTTGGTCGCGTTAAAACTCAAATAAGCATCACTCAATAAATAATCGTAGCCGTTTTTAACTTTAAAAATGCTGCTGCTATAATCTTTGACAAATCCCGCACCTGGCAAAGCATATTTTGAAACGTAATCAACGCCGTAAGATGGTAATTGACTCTGTGTTTCGTAAATATTTGAATAGAAATGGAGTTTATCATCAATAGTGCCTTGCAAAATTATACCCCGTGTGTTCGTAAAAATATTTTTATTATTGTCTTTTAAATCAGGTGCAACTTGAAAGCTTATAACTGGGTTGATACTTAAATCGAAATATTTAGTGTCAATATACCATAAATCGGCGGGTCGTTTATAAAATTTTTTCCAAAAACTTGTCGTTTGCTCAGGTATTTTTTTATTTTCATTGTCGCCTGTAAGCGTTGTCACATCTTCGGAATTGCCTAAAATAGTTGGATTGTCATCGCGCAGATATTGCAAATCGGAATTATCGAGCGGTAGTAAATTTATATTTTTGAGAGAATCTAAGCGATTGACGACGCGTATACAATCATATCGCGAAATACTTTTTAAAGCGGTGTGCAAACTGTTGTCACCACCCGTCATTAAATCGAGTCGATCCATGATATGATAAGCGCGATCGTTCCAGAGTGGGTAATCAACGTTTTGAGAAAAACTAATTTGGCATAAAAAAAGCGAAAAAAACAAAAGTGCTTGAAATTTTAATGCGTTGGAACTGTTTAGAAATAAAGGCATAATAAAATTTGTTGTTCTGAAAGCGGTGTTAATTCTTTTAATACGACTATTATACGATAATAAATACACGCACGTTACTATTTTTTTAATTTCTTACTAAAAAAATAATTGATTACCTAAATTTGCCCTTTCAGAAAAGAATTTACACAAATGTTACAAAAAACTTTAAAGACGTCGGTTCAATTCAGTGGAATAGGATTGCATTATGGAAAAAAAATTAATCTTACACTCAAGCCTGCACCAGAAAATTCTGGGTACAAATTTATTCGTACAGATTTAGACAATTTAGAATTTGACGCGGATGTATTTTTAGTGTCGCAAACATTGCGCAATACTGAATTAAGTTACAAGCAAGCTAAAGTTAGTACGGTTGAACATTTGCTTTCTGCCATCATATCAAACGGTGTTGACAATATAATAATTGAATTAGACGGCGAAGAAATTCCTATATTAGATGGTTCAGCCAAATTATTTAGTGATAAAATTATTGAAGCAGGACTCGTTGAACAAAAAATTGAACGCTCTTATTTTGCAATCACTGAGCCGATTCATTACAGAGACGAAAAAACGGGGGCTGAATTAATGGCTTTTCCAGATGAAAATTTTTCTGTTCAAGTTTTTATAGATTTCAATTCGCCTTATATTGGTCAGCAATCTGCTTTTTACGATGAGAGTACATGCTACGTGGATGAAATTGCGCCTAATCGAACTTTTGTTTTTGTGAACGAATTAGAGATGCTTTACGATAGTGGATTAATTCGCGGTGGAAATTTTGACAATGCACTTGTTATTGCCAACGAGCAACTCGAAAACTCGGAATACGAACATCTCAAGAAAAAATTCAACCAATCCGAGTTTACCATAAATTCTAAAGGTTTAGTCAACCAAAATGATTTTCATTTTCCGAATGAATTGGCGCGGCACAAACTTTTAGATGTTTTAGGCGATTTATCGTTGGTGGGTAAACACTTAAAGGCGCGCATCATTGCTATTAAACCAGGACACGAAGCGAATATCAATTTTGCTAAATTGATTAAAAAAGCCTACGAGTTACACAAATCGAAAGAAGCGATACCTGTTTATACGCCTGGCGCAAAACCTGTGATGGATGTTGTGCAAATAATGAAAAAATTACCGCACCGCTATCCGTTTTTATTAGTGGATGCTATCACCGAAATTTCCGATCAACACATCATCGGTTTCAAACAAATAACGATGAATG
>ENA-OFCD01001283-OFCD01001283.1-metagenomes-genome-assembly--contig:-NODE-1283-length-13137-cov-4.074377_pt1 | contig 13137 bp, 14 predicted proteins | sample MGYA00153392_OFCD01 | MGnify analysis MGYA00153392 | reverse complement strand
GGCCGCTGGATCGACGAGCACCTCGACCACCGGATGCTGCTGCACCGCGACGACCCGGTGCTGCCGGAGTTGCGCCGCCTCGGCGAGCCGGTCGTGTGCGGCGTCCTCGAAGTTGTAGCTACCGAACGCCGCCCATGAGCCGTCGACCACGACGACTTTCGAGTGCTCGCCATGGAGATTCTCATAGATGACCACCCCGGCCTCGAGCAGGCGATCGTAGTTGGCCGCGGCGGCGATCCAGGCGAGATCCGTGGCAGGCAATGCGTCGCGATGCGAGTGATAGACCTCGACCCGCACGCCACGTCGGGCGGCACTCAGCACTGCTGCCAACAGCGGCTCGATCGGCTTGAAGTAGAAGCTGGTGATCTGCACGGAGTTCCTCGCCGCCTCCACCATGGCAAGCAACCCATCCGTCACCTCGTTCCTACCGTGCCAGCCGAGTGGGCCAAGTCGGCCCTGGTGCGTGTTGGGATTGCACAGCCAGTAGTCCAGCAGGTGATCCGCAGCTGCGTTCTCGTTTATTTGATCTAGATGTGCGGGCTTGACCGGGACGCCGATCTCACGAAAACTTTCGAGCAGCGTGCGCACTATGGGGCCGCGCACTGCGACCGCGTATTCGTTCCAGCCTTCGAATGATGACTTGGTAATGTTGCTACTGCCGAAGATCGCCTCGCCTGCCTCGGAAACCTGAATCTTGACGTGCTGTCCGCCGCCCAACCAGCGTTGCATCACGCGCGGTGGTCGATACATCGTCACAACGCCCCCGGCATCGCCCAGGGCGCGTAGCTCCAGGCCAAGCGAGCGCCGCTGCTCTGGTGTCATCAGCACGGCGCCAAGCCGCTGGCCGAACGCGTCGACGAGCAGGTGGGTCGCGACGCCACGACTCTGCGCGGCCCGGAGCACGGAGAGCAGCTCGCCGCCGTAGGCGTCGTACTCGAGATAGAAAGTGGAGAGGTAGACGAAGGACCGCGCGTCGCGAATCATTGCAATACGTCGTTGCCATTCGGCCGCACGATTCCACAAGGGCAGCAGCGCGGACGCGGAAGGCATTACAACCTATAGCCGCCCGCCACGTCGATGTTCACTCCGGTCACATAGTGGGCGTCCAGCAGGTACTGCACCGCCTGGGCAATATCGTCGAGCGTGCCCGAGCGGCCCAGCGGCACCCAACGGGTCATCTCGTCCGCCGAGGGCAGGTCCACCGAATTCTCGAGCTGTCCGGGGGAGACCATGTTGACGCGAATCTGTCGCTCCGCGTAGCCGGCGGCCAGGGCGCGGGTCAGTACGAGCAGGCCAGTCTTGCTGACGTAGTAGTCGGCTCCGCGCCTGTTGGCCCTTGTTCCCTCGAGCCCAGCCATACCGATATTGATGATGTTCCCGCCGTCCGGCATCAGCTTGATGGCGTGGTAACAGCAGTAGTAGGCGCCTGAGAGATTGCTGGACAGCGTGGCGTCCCATACATCCGGGTCCAGGCTGGTGACGTCTTGCGGATTGTAGTTGCCGACGTTGTTGATCAGCAGATCAACGTGGCCCTCGGTGCTCGCGATATTGGCGAAGAGCGCGGCGACGTCCGACTTGTTGGCAACGTCCACCTTCAGCACCCGGGCACGTTGCCCCATGCCGGCGATCTCGCGTTCGAGCGAGAGCGCATCCTCTTTCGACGCGCGGTAGGGGATGACGATGTCGTAGCCGCGCGCAGCGAGCGATATGCAGAGGTGCCGACCGAGGCGCCGTGCTCCGCCCGTGACCACCGCAACCCGGCGCGTATCCGCGTTCATGGCCGCGTACGCACGATGCGAACGAAGGAACAGGCCGCCGCAGGGACGGCCGCAGGCTTCCGGATTTCGAGGCGCACAGTCGTAACCTCCGGTATCCGGTTGAGCAACATCACTGCGGTCTGTTCCGCCATCGTCTCCAGCAGCTGAAAGCGCTTCTTCTGGATCATCTCGGTGACGCCGGCCGCGATGGCGCCGTAGTCCACCGCGTCTGCAATCGCGTCAGAGGTCGCCGGTCGCGCGAAGTCATAGTCAATTTCGATGTCGAGCAGCACTGTCTGGATATTGTCCCGCTCGTGCTGATAGACGCCGACGATGCAGTCGACTCGTAGCTGTTTCAATCCCGTGGTGCCTGTCATCGACCCGTTCCTTTGCGCGCGACCCATATCTGTTCCTGTGCCGATGAGCCGTTGAACGGCGTGCGGGCGAAGTCGCCAAAGCACGCGTCCACCGTGAAGCCGGCGTCGAGCAGCATCTGCCGGGCCTGCTCGGGTTCGAGCCAACTCAGGTGGAGCTTGCGGTATTGGCGGCGCTGAAGCGTGCCCTCGGCATCCATCTCATCTTCCCAGGTCACGACGACCATCGACTGAGTCGCTTCGTCCACCAGTGAGGTCACCCACAGTAGAATGTCGCGGCCAGCGGCGGACTTGTACTCTGCGCGAAGCTGCACGCTCCGCATGCGCTCGAGCCGTTGTGGCGTCATGAAGAAATCGTCGAACACGAAACAGCCACCGGGCCTGAGCTGCGCGTAGATGTGGCGGAGCGCTTCGCGCTTGTCGGCGATCGAGGGAAGGTGCCCGAGGCTGTGGTACGGGAGCGCGATCAGTGCTGCGGGCTCGGCGAGCGTGAACGAGCGGAAATCTGCCTCCTGCAGGGTCAGCCGGTCGAGAACGCCCGCGCGTTCCGCGCGTTGACGGCAAAGCTTGAGCATGGCGGGCGAGAGGTCGACACCAATGACCTTGCGATCGCGGAGCGCCGCTTCAACGGCAATGCGGCCGTCCCCTACGCCGAGTTCGACGACGGGTCCCTGTGCGGACACATAAGCGTCGACGTAGAACTCGAGGTTGGCCTGCGCGGACGCCGCAGTGGCGGTCCAGACGCCATAGATGTCTGCGAAGCGCTCGTAATCCATCGGCGGCACTATGGCAGATTGCCTTCGGGGAATCACACGATCAGAGCGAGAGCTTTTGGATCGAGCCCGGCACGGGTTGCCCGCCGGTGATTCCGCCGTTCGACCAGAAGAGCACGTTGTTGCTCAGTGCGAGTGAGTTCGGCGCGGCGAGACCCGTCGCGAGCGACTTCACGCCGCCCTTGCAGTCGGGGAGTGCGCACGAGCGAATCTCTCCGTTGGCTTGTCCTGGACTGCCGCCGAGCGCGAAGTAAGCGTTCTGCGCGTCGACGACGAGCGCGGTGATGTTCGGTTGATTCGATGCGAGCGTCGTCGGTTGACCGGTGCAGCCCGTCGTTGCGCACGCGAACACGCTCTGCCCGCCACTGACGGCCACGAGGATCGTGCCGTTCGAGGCGAGGAACTGACTCCCCGGAGAGAACAACGAGACCGACTTGCCCGCGCAGTTTGCGGTACCGATCGGGCACGAGTTCACCGTCGACTTGAACGGGTCGTCGAAATAGAGATTGGTCAGATCGGCGGCAATCGACACTGCGTTCTGATCGCTCGGTAACGAGATGTTCGTCTGGTTGCCGTTGTTGCACGTCCCGAAAGGGCACGTGCGCGCGCTGCCGAGCGTGTATCGAAAGAAGAGCTTGCGCGGACTACCGCCCACCGCGAGCTGCGTCACGTCGTCGGGCGTCTGCGCGACACCGCGCGAATAATGATCGCAGCCGACGATCGGACACGAGTAGGCGTCGTTGTTGGGGTTGCCGACCGTCGCGTCTTTCGCGATCCACTGAAGGTACGTGCCGTCCGTCAGGAGGACGGGGCCGGTGTGCGGATTGAGTGGGAAATTGATGTCGAAATCGCCGTTGACGACTCTGATGAGCTGCGGCGTGCACCCGACGATCGGGCACGTGTCGAGGTTGCCGAAGTTGTTCGCTCGATCGTCCGCGAGCCAGAAGACCGCGGTCCCGGCCGCGGCGACGCCGACGGGGTGGTCGACGTTCGCGATCGTCGCGACGCTGCAATTGCCGTTCGAGCACATCGCGTCTCCGCAGTCATGCCCGCACGACCCGCAGTTGGCTGCGCCCATCGTGAGATCCGCGCATTTGCCTCCGCAAAGCGTGAGCCCAGGGCTGCAGACAGAGGCGTCGGGCGGCGAAGAATCGGGCAGAGCGGTCGAGCTGTCCGCTACGCTCGCGTCCGGCATGGGTGCCGTAGTCGCGCCGTCTCCGACACAAGCGGTGACGACAGAAAGAGTCGCGATCAAGAACGACGTAAGTCGAATCGACATGGCGAACACCATTACTCGATCCGACTGATTTTTGGTCGCCTTCCCGCTCGATCGAAGTCGTAACTGCGAGAGAAGGAGCGGGTTTCAGCCCGTCGACTGGAGCAACTCGAGGACGGTGTTCGGCGCGGGCGCACATCCGGCGAGCCCCTCAACGAGCGACCCGATCTCAGCGGCGTCGAGGCCGCGCAGCACTGACGTACCGGGAGAGCCCGTACGCGCGAGCCTTGAGAGCCCTGTGAGGTCCCTGAGAGATATGAGTGGTGGTTACCCGCCGATGCCGTGCTGGGTCTCGGCGATGAGCCAATCCACGACGGCCTTCATGTCCTTGGTCTTGTCGAATACCTCTATTTGGCGGTGCGCGCTCGTGCCCTCTTTTTGGATCGCGATCACGCGCTCGACCGCGTCGCTCGTGCCGAGCATGTCGGAGGCCTCCCTCACGAACTCGACGAGCTCTACGATGAGCTCGGAGAACGGCCGCTCCTCTTGGCGACCGAAGTCGATGAGCTTTGCGTCCGTGCCGAAGCGTACCGCGCGCCACTTGTTCTCTTCGAGCATGCTTCGCGGGTAGCTACGCCACGCGGTGTTGCGGCGATACATCAAGTACAGCTGCACCATGAGGGCCTGCACGAGCGCGACGACCGCGATCGTATGGTCCATGCGCGTCGGCATGTCGCAGATGCGGACCTCGACCGTGTCGAAGATGTGGTGCGGGCGTACGTCCCACCAGATCTTCTTGCCGTTGTCGATGCAGCCCGTCTTGATGAGCAGCTTCACGAACTGGTCGAAGTGCTCGGGTCCTGCGAACTCGTCGGGGATGCCGGTGCGCGGGAAACGCTTGAAGATTTGCGAGCGCGTGCTCATGAGGCCGCTCTTGCGACCGAGCCAACACGGCGAGCTCGTGGTCAACGCCAATAGGTGAGGCAGAAAATAGCGAATCTGGTTGTTGAGCGCGATCGCGACCTCGCGATCCTTGATGCCCACGTGCACGTGCAACCCAAAGATCAAGTTCGATCGGGCGACGTCCTGAAGGTCTTCGATGATGTTGTAGTAGCGCTCGTGGGGGCTGATTTCCTGGGTCTTCCAGTCGCTGAACGGGTGCGTGGACGCCGCGATGATGCGCAGGCCGCCCTTCTTCGCGAGCGCAGACAGCTCGCCGCGCATCTCGGTGAGCTCACTTCTAACCTCGCCGATGTCCTTGCAGATACTCGTGCCGACCTCGACCACCGACTGGTGCATCTCCATCCGCACGCGCTCGCGGAGCACGCTCTTGCCGTCCTCGAGGAGGCGCGAGATGTAGCTCTTGAGCTCTCGCGTGACCGGGTCGACGATTTGATATTCCTCTTCGACCCCGAGCGTGAACTGTCCGTCCAGCATGCGATGGAGTGTCGTACAAAAGCTAGTGCACTAGCAACTGGAACCTCACCAGCCGTCCGCGTCCACCCACGGAGAATGGGGAACAGAAAGATCGGAAAGATCAGGGAGCGCGAGGGTGAGGGTGGGTCGGAGTCGATTTCAACGTCGCTCCGAGCGGCAGGCCCTCCCGACCCCGTCCTGATCTTCCCGATCTTTTTGTGAACCCCTCTGCGGTGAGGTCTCGGGGTCAGCCGCGCTTGGGGCGTTCGTGCGGCGCTTGCTCGAGGTAGCGGCGATACGCGTAGTCGCCGTCGTGTCCGCGCCCGTCTTTCGCGCAGGAGATGACGTGTCTGGCCATCTCGTCGACGACCATGTGAAAATGCTTGGGCAGGATCGAGTGCACGTCGAAGTCGGGGGCCGGGTTGGTGAAGTCGATCGCGTAAGGCACGCCGTCTTTGCACGCGAACTCGACCGAGTTCATGTCGTAGCCGAGCGCGTGGTTGAGCGCGTAGGCGCCGTCGAGGATCTTCGTCTCCAGGCTCTTCGGAAGGAACGGCCTGTCGTGCTCGATGTAGCAGCGGCGCTTCGGGTCGTACTCGATGGGGAGGATGAACTCCTTGCCGATACAGATGCAGCGCACGTACTCGTCGAACTCTATGAACTGCTGAAGCGTCATCGGGTCTTGGGCGCTCGCGTCGTACGCGGCCATGAGTTCGCGCATGTCGTTGACGCGCGTGACGCCGCGCCAGCCGCCGCCGTCCGCGGGCTTGAGGATGGCGGGGAAGCCGACGTAGTCAGTAATGGCGGCCCAATCGAGCGGGAACACGAGGTTGCGCAGGCTCTTGTCGAGATTGATTCCCTTGATGTAGCTCTTCTGCGGGAGCATCACCGTGCGCGGGACAGCGACGCCGATCTTGTTCGCGAGCGAGAAGCCGAAGAACTTGTCGTCCGAGGACCACCAGAACGGATCGTTGATGACGTAGGTCCCCGCGAGCGCCGCGACCTTCAAGAAAAAGCGATAGAACGGCACCTCGTGACTGAGGCGGTCCACGATCACGGCGTAGTCGCGGTCGAAGCTCTCTTTGATGCCCCCGACCTTGATGAGGTCCGCATGGTACCCGGGCGTCTCGTTGACCTTCGCGATGAACGCTTGCGGGAAGGTGTTCTCCATCCCGACGATCAGGCCGATTTTCTCCGTCATGCGCGCGAAGCTAGCACGGTCCCCGCGCCGATTCGGGGCGTATACTGGCCACACAGCCATGCAATACGCACCTCCCCCTCACGTCGTTGGCGCACCGTTTCGGGTGCTGCCATTGCTCGCGTCGGGCGTGGACCCGACGGGTCATCGACCGAGCGCGCGCATCTGGATGCTCGTGAGCGGCGTTGCCATCACCGCGCTCTATCCACTCGGCTTCGCGATGTTCGTCGCGGCGATCGCACTCGAACGTGCGTCCGTCGGGCATCGGCCCAACGACGAAGTCGTGGTGCTCGCGATCGGCGCCTACGCGGTCATGCTGTTCGCGTCCCTCTTCGTCTACGTGCGGCTCGGGTTCGCGATGTTCTGGCTGCACCAAGCGTGGAAGTGGATGCCCGCGCACCAGCGCTTCGACCGGTTCGGGAGACCGCGCACGTCGAAAGAGACGTTCTATTTGCTCATTCCTTATTTCAATTTCTATTGGATGTTCGTCTACAACTTCGCGCTTTGTGACGCGCTCGACCGAATGAGAGTTCAGTACCGAACGACGCAGCCGGCGCCGCGTGATTTGGCGATGTGGGCGTGCATCGCGGAGCTGGTTCCCTTCGCGAACTTCGGCGCACCATTCCTATGGGCCAGCGTGATGAAGCGCATCGACGTGATGCACGCAGAGATGATGTCTCAGATGGCGTGAGGCGTCCTGGGAGGTCAGCCGACAGCGCGCCATGCGGCGAGGTCGACTTGCTCGGGGGGAGAGATCTCGTTCCACCCTCGGTCGCGCGCGAGCTCGTTGAAGCGGAAGGAGAGCCAGCGCGGAATGCAGAGCGCGTACGTCTTGGCGAGGCGCTCCGGATCCTTCAGGCTCTTCTGCATTCGCTCGAGCAAGAACACGCCATAGGCCTCGGCGAGCGCGGCCTTGCTCTCGGGGCGTTCGACCCAGTCGAGGACTCCGGGCGCGTCCGCTTCGGGGTGGAACTGCGTGCCCCCGATTCCAGGCGCGAACCGCATCGCCAAAATCGCCTTGCCCTTGTCGACTCCGCCTGTGTGCGTCTCGTTCGCCAGTACCGCACCGCCGAGGGAAGCGAGCCGCGTCGTGTCGACGTCGATCGCCTCCCAGTTGCGGTGCTCGAATGCGAAGATCCGGTATCCGAACGGTGACAACCACTCCGTCTGCGCGCCCTCGGGCGTCATGTACGCAGGCATCAAGCCGAACTTGCAAGACGCGCGTTTCTCCATCTTCGCCACCGCGAAGTGGAGGGTCGCGAGCTCGAACGAGTGACACACGACGAACATCTGCGGCGCGGTGGCGGGTGTGGCGAGATTTCGATCGACGATGTGGTCGAGGAACTTCCGATACCCAGTGCACCAGGGATCGTCGTAGCCGTCCGTCGGCGCGCCGGGACCGCCAGAAGCGAGCACGAGATCCGTGTCGTGATCGGGAAGCTCGTTCAAGTTGCGAGGCTGCACGTGCTTGAAGGCGACGTCGAGCGTCGGGTTCTTCTCGCGCACTTGCGCGGTGAACGAGTCGACGAGCCTCCGAAAGCATCGCGTCGCCTGGTTGGCGAAGCCGTTGTTCATATCGACCAGGCAAACACGCAGTCGCGAGCGATGTGGCATGACGGTCTCGAAAGCATAGCAAAATTGCCTCGAATTTGCCATGCTGACGTTTGAATGGCTCGAAAAAGCGAAGGTAAGCTGTCCGTCGTTCCACCGCCGGTATCATCCCGAGGCGGAAAAGAGCGCGATCCGTTACCTCTAGCGGAGCGCCTACACGCAGACGCGCGATTCACGGGGAGGGGCATCGTCGCCGCCTTCATCGACTCGGGCTTCTACGCGCACGCCGATCTCGTAACCCCCCACTCGCGCATCCACGCCTTCCAGGACGTCATCAACAATACGGGCGGCGTCGAGAGCCTCAACACGTCGGACGCGTCGTCGTGGCACGGAATGATGTCGACCGTCGTTGCCGCGGGAAACGGCGCGCTCTCTGGCGGGCGCTTCAAGGGCCTCGCGCCCGACCTTGGCCTCGTGTTGGTGAGAGCAGGCACGCTGTCCCGCGTGCATCACGACGACATCGCGCGCGCGATCGAGTGGGTGCTCGTCAACCGCGCCCGCTACGACATCCGCGTGCTCAACATCTCTTGCGGCGGCGACTACGAGGCGAGCTACTTGGAGGATCCGATGAGCCGCTTCGCCGAGGCGTGCGTGCGAGCGGGGATCGTCGTCGTTGCGGCGGTCGGAAACGCCGGGCACAGACCCGGCTACGTCGTGCCGCCAGCAAGCGTGCCCGCCGTCATCAGCGTGGGCGGGCTGGACGACGAAGGCAACCCACATCTCGGGCGCATCATGCCGTATCGCTCGAGCTACGGTCCCACGATCGACGGGATCCAGAAGCCGGAGATCATCACGCTCGCCGACTGGATTCCCGCGCCGATTCTCCCCGAGACGCCAACGCACAAGCAGGCGCTTCTTCTACGTCGCCTCGAGCAGGCCAAGGACGAAGAGCTCCGCGCGATCGTCGATCAGAACCCCGGCGTATTTTCGCCACTCGATCACGCCAAGCACCAGCCCGCTTACTTGATGCGTCAAGTCATCGCGGCGGCGCTACACGACGAGAAGGTGATCCACGATCACTACAAGATGGTGGACGGCACGAGCTTCGCGGCGCCTATCGTAACGAGCGTGGTCGCGCAAATGCTGGAGGCGAACCCGGCTCTGAAGCCTGCTCAGGTGAAACGCATCTTGGTGCAGACGGCCAAGCGCGTGCCGAACATCGACTTCGACCGTCAGGGCTGGGGCGCGATCCAACCCAAGGCCGCTGTCGCGCGCGCGCTCGAGCTTCGCTGAGTCGGCCCAGCCCTCCCTCATGAAGTGCTGACTTCGTCTAGGTACGAGTCGAAATCCACGCGGTGGACGCCGGAGATCGTGGACCGAGGGATGCTCCCGAGCCAGTCGACGTTCGCCAAGAAATCGCAGGGTCGCGTGAGGTAGTCCGCGACGAGCAATGAGAGTGCACGATCCGCCAACCGCATACGTGGCTCGTCCACCGGGATGAACCCATGACCGTCGAACGCGTCGTGAACGGGGACGACCTTCACGAGCTCGGGGAGCAGCGCGACGAACTCGTCCACTCCGACACGCGATGCATCGACAGCTGCGCGCACGACGACTTTGGACATGCTCACGAGGTCACGAATGTTCGTCGCTGACGTGTGGCGCGCCTCAACGGGCGAGCTTGGCTGACTCCGGACGTGCCGCGAACCGAACGACGTCGCAAAGTGGTACGGGACGGTGAGCCATGCGGAGAGCTGGTGCTTGTCGGCCTCGAGCGCCAAAAATGCGCGAAGTGCGGCGCGAGCCGCGTCTGCGGCGTCACCGACGGTGACGTTACCGGCAAGTGCGAGGGAGGGTCTTCGAGGCATGTGCGTGTCAGCTGCAATGGGTGGGCCGAAGAGGTCGCTCTCCGCTCGAGCTATGAATCGCGCGCAATTGGCGAATGCTGTCGAAAGTTTGTCTCGATCGGCTGCATGCAACACGGCCACGCCCTTGCGCGATCGCCTCAACTCTCGCGTAGAGGTCGGCGTCCTTGGCTCGTTGCGTTTGGCGATGGTCAACCCGTCCTATACCTTCGCCCCGGTGAGCTCCGATCGGCTTGCATAAGTTTTGCGGTGCGGCACCGGCCGTCAGGAGAGCTCATGGCGTTCAAAGGCTTCGTCGACGACAAGGGAACGTTCTTCAAAACGCTCGCGAAGAACCAGAACCGCGAGTGGTTCAAGAAGAACAAAACGAAATACGAGACCGAGTGGTCCGAGCCCATGTTGGAGCTGCTCGGCGAAGTGCGCGAGGGTATCGACGACGCCTATTCGTATTGCGACCTGGCCGAGCCGAAGCTCTTTCGTATCTATCGCGACGTGCGCTTCGGCAAAGACAAGTCACCGTTCAAGACGCACATCGGCGGCACCATTTCCATCACGGGGACAGGCGCAGTGATGGACAAGCCGGTAGCGCTCTACTTGCAACTAGGGACTGACCCTTTCGCGGGCGCCGGGCACTACATGTTACCGCCCGACAAACTCGCGAAGGTGCGCCGCGCGATCGTCGAGGACGCGCGCGGCAAAGAGCTCGCGAAGATCGTGAAGGCGCTCGAGAAGCGCGGCTCAAGGCTCATGTCGGCCGAGAAGCTCGTGCGCGTGCCCAAAGGATTCGATGCTGAGCATCCGCGCGCGGAGTTGCTGAAGATGAAGGGCCTCGTCGCGCGCTTTCCGCCAATCCCGAGCATCAAGGACGCGTCGCTGACCAAGTGGCTCATTCGCGAGTGCAAGGCGATCGCCGAGCTCGTCACATGGACCACCTATGCGAGCGCATGAGATGAAAGCGGGCTGGCTCGTCTTTGCGTGTGTCGCTTGCGCAGAACGGCGGGTGACACCTTCGCCGACGGTTGCTGCGAGCGCCCCGACGGTCGAAGTCGCCGCCGTTGACGCGAGTGTTCCCATGCCGATCGACTCGAGTCTGCCGGCACCGGGGCTCGCGGCGTGGACACCGCAGTTGTTGGCGCGTCTTGCGAAGGAGGCGGACGCTCAGCCCGTGGGCAAGCTGAACCTTCCGTCTCCCGACGCCGCGCGCGATCAGGCGATCGCGAAGGCCTACGGCGACAGCTGTCACCTCGAGCGCACGTGCGGTCCGATTTGGGGAGTCGACTGTGGAGCCGCGGCGGACGGCCCGTACTTCTATCTCCGCCCGCGCGTCGATCGCATCGAAGCGCTCGCCACGTGCGGAGGCGCGTGCATGGGTAACCGCTGCACGAACTGCCCTCCGCGCCTGCCAGGTTGGAGTTGCCGAACGTACTGAGTTCTGCGGCGCCGAATCAGCAGGCTCTCTCTCTGATACTGTAGATGACCAATGGACGAGATCACGGCGGGCAAAGGCCTCTTCGCGAGGCTACGCAGGCGGGCGGCGCAGAGCGTTCGAGCTCGGTTGCCGCCACGGATCGCGGCGTTGATCGCCGAGGACGCGCAATATACGCTCGGTCTCGGTCCTACCGTCGGCGCCGGACTCTTCGGGGGCGCGAACCTCGGCGGCGGGCTCTTCGTCAATCGTGAGGGTCTCGGTCACTTCGCCACGGTCGGCGTGATCGCGGGCGCCGTCGCGAACGTGTCGGCGGGCTTGCACATGACGCTCGTGAAGGGCGGGGCTGAAGCGTTCCTCGGCGTCGCGCACCTCGTCGGCATCAGCGTCGCGCCCGCGTTCACCGTCGTGACGCTCCTGTACACGACCGACCATGAGCTACTCGGCATCACCGTCGAGTGGAGCCTGGGTCATGCTCTGCCCGTGGAGGCGTTCGGCGGCGCGCTCAAGACCTACGGCCGCGCGTGGTCGCGTGAGCCGAGCGCGCCCGCGGCGACCTAAGAGCAATCTGCTCTCGAGCGCTTGCGACAGTAGGATATCGTTCCTGCCCATGCCCATCCGCCCCTATGTGCTTCTCGCGTGTGCCGTTGTCCTTCTCGACTGCTCCAAAGACGAACCGAAATCCGACACCGTGGCGAGCGCCAGCGCAAGTGTCGCCGTCGTTCCGTCGGTCGCGCCGTTGGCATCGGCCGCTCCATCCGCGAGCGCCGCGCCCGAGCCACACCACGATTGCCCAGCGAACTCCGCGGGCGAAGGCTCGTTCGCCAAGCCGTGCGAGGCCAAGGGCACCGAGCGAATGATGACCGTGAAGTGGACGAAGACGGACGACAAGGGCCCCAACTTCTCAGTCAAGAACGTCGGCAAGTCGACCATCCTCTACGGCAAGATCGTCGTCTACTTTTATGACAAGGCCGGCAAGCAGATCGACATCCCGGACACGAGCGAGACGCCGCCGAAGACCAAACACTTTCACAGCTGCTTCGGCAACTTCTTCCAAGGCGTGATGAAGCCCGGCGAGAGCGCGACGCTGACGTTCTCGTGCGTGCCCAAGCGCATCATCCCAGATGGCACCGTGACGATCGAAGCCGAGATGCAGAGCGTGGGCTTCCCGGACGCGACCGACAAGAAGGTAGACTTCTACTGGCGCAACGCGGACCTCTCCCCGGCGGCGCGAGCCAAGGGCGGCAAGTAGCGCGATCGCTACGACGCGAGGAAGCCGTTGCGCGCGGGGTCGTTGTAGCGTGACCAATCGAGCGCGAACGGCGCGACGCGACTCACACCGTTCCGCCAGCGGATGGTGAGGCCCATGGGGGTGACCTCGCGGTAGTTGCTCGTCTCAGGCAGATCGAGGCTCGTCGCGCCACCGGCGGAGAATAGAGTGAGGAGCTTCGCGTCCGGAAAGTCATAGGTGGTGCGGAGCCCCTCGACGATGCGCTCATGACCGCGCACCATCACGGAGCACCCGATACGCGCGAGGAAGCTGCGGAACTGATGCGAGCCG
>ENA-OFCD01001281-OFCD01001281.1-metagenomes-genome-assembly--contig:-NODE-1281-length-13144-cov-2.920315_pt1 | contig 13144 bp, 7 predicted proteins | sample MGYA00153392_OFCD01 | MGnify analysis MGYA00153392 | reverse complement strand
TTATCCTTGATTTGACCTTCCATATTTTTAAGTGAGGCACTGCGCACCTCTTCAAACGCCGCATCAGGGAACGTCGAGTCTTGCAACAAGTGCATCGCAAATTTGAGCGTAGGAATAAAATTTTCTTGCTTGACGGTAAACGACACATTACCTCCATTACTTGTAAAGCCCAAGCTCAAGGTCGCACCCAATTTTACCGTTTCATCCTGAATTTGCTGCCGCGTCAATTTAGTCGTGCCCATATTCAACATGCTGCCCGACATCGTAGCGGCCGCTAATTTATTCTTCAACGAATCAACATTGCCAAATTTAAATGAGATCGTGAGCTTCACCAGATCACCCCGCACCGGCTTAACCAGTGTAGCGGTCTTGATGCCGCCGGGCGTTTGCGAAAAGATGATTTTCTCGTGCAATGATTTTGCACTGTAATCAAAGGCGACCGATTCCAGGCCTTTTTCGCTCAACGGGTAACCCTGTAAATACGCCGCCACATCGGGCAATTGTGCCGCAGGCGCGCGGATCGGCGTCACCGTCGGGATGACTTGTCCGAAGGTGCGATTACTTTCGAGCAGGTAGGTGCGCGCGACGCGATTGACGTCATCAAGCGTGACGGCCTTCAAGCGCTCACGGCCAACGAACACAGCGCGCCAGTCGCCCATTACTTCCATCGAAATCGCGCCGTTGGCGACGGCCGCAGCGTTGGCGAAGGCAAGTTCGTTGCCTTTAGTCAGCTTATTTTTGGCGCGATCGAATTCATCTTGCCGAATGGGTTCTTTCGCCAAATTTTCAACAATATCAAGCAGGATTTTTTTGACTTTAGTTGCATCTTCGGTCGGCGCCAAGGCGGTTGCAAAGCTGATGATGCCGGCCTCACGTTGTGCGGCGCTGCCTGCAAAAGCGCCGAGTGTGAGTTTTGATTCAACCAACGTTTTATGCAATCGTCCCGACGGTACATCACTCAATGCTGTGGCCAATACATTCAGCGGCATCGTGTCCGGGTGCAGCGCGCCGGGTACGTGATAGCTCGCGATGATGACCTGGGTCTGAGCGGGGCGGCGCACGATCACGCTGCGCTCACCATCCTGTACTGGCTCTTGGGTGTACGTCAGCGCAATTGGGTTATCCGGTTTTTTCACTTGGCCGAGTGAAGCTTCAATAGCCGCCAATGTTTGTGAAACATCAAATTTGCCAGCCACAATCAGCACCGCGTTATCGGGGCGGTAATAGCGTTTATAAAACGATTGCAGCTTGGGAATATCGACGTTTTCAATATCGGATTTTGCGCCAATAGTGGGCCTGCCGTAGGCGTGCCAATCGTAGGCGGCATGCGCCATTTTTTGGCCTAGGGCCTGAAACGGATTGTTCTCCGCAATTTCAAATTCATTGCGCACCACACTCATCTCGCTGTCCAAATCTTTTTTGGCGATGAAGCTGTTAACCATCGCGTCTGCCTGCCAGCCGATATACCAATCGAGCGACGGCTGGCTTGATACAAAGGTGGCGTAATAGTTGGTGCGATCAGCGGTGGTGGTGCCGTTGAAGGTAAAGCCGCGATTGCGAAATTCCAGCTTGGGGTCGGCCGTGGTCGGTGTGCCTTTGAAAATCAAATGTTCCAGCAAATGTGCCATGCCGGATTCGCCATAGCCTTCATGGCGTGAACCAACCCGGTAAGTCAGATTTACACTCACCTTGTCGTCTGAAACATCCGGCGCGAGTAACACCTTAAGCCCGTTGATGAGGCGATATTCGGTGACACCTTCGACCGTTTGTACCTTCGTGATATTTTTGGGTAGCAGCGCAGTAGCTGTGCCTGCGGCCGCCTCTTGCGCATATAGCCCGGTAGATATCGTCATCGATATCGCCAGTAAAATAATCAAACGGTTAAGACCAGTCTTCGCAAGGCGGGTAGCGCATTTTTCAAGGTGTTTCATTTCAGCTCCTGTGTAAGTTGTGGCAGGATACCCGATAATGTTTTAACAAATGCGTTGATTTGGTGTTGCAATGCATAAATTTTGTAATTAAAAACCTACTTTTTTTGCTGAGGAAAACACCATGAGGTTTATTCGCCTTGCCGCTCCCGCTCTGTCTTTATGCATCTGTGTCGCGTTGCTGTCTGCCATGGTGCCCATTGAAGCTGCCGCGCTTCCCAATACGACTGACACCCGCATGCTCAGCGAGCCAGCGGTGTCGGCGAAGCATCTGGCGTTCGCTTATGCCGGTGATTTGTGGGTGGCGAATCTGGATGGCAGTCATGTGCGGCGGCTGACGTCGGATATTGGTGAGGAATCTTCGCCTGTGTTTTCGCCGGATGGAAAATTGATTGCATTCAATGCGCAATACGAGGGTAATACGGATGTGTATGTGGTGCCGGTTGAAGGCGGCGTGCCAAAGCGGCTCACGTTTCATCCCGGACCTGACTTGGTGCAGGGATTTACGCCTGACGGAAAATCGGTTTTATTTACTTCGGCGCGTGCGGTGTTTACCGGTCGTTATCGCCAACTGTTTACGGTGCCGATTGATGGTGGGGTCGAAACTCAACTGGAAATTCCGCACGGCGCAAAAGCCACTTATTCGCCCGATGGCAAACGCATTGCTTATAACCCAATCGCACCGGCGTTCATGCAGTGGAAGCATTACCGCGGCGGCACGCATTCACAACTTTGGCTGTTTACGCTGGCTGACCGCAGTATCGAAAAAATTCCGCAGCTCGGCGTCGACATCGGCGTGAACCCGAAAGCGCGTTCAAATGATGTGGATCCCCTATGGATGGGCGACACGATTTATTTCCGCTCGGACCGAAATGGTGAATTTAATATTTTTGCGTTCAATACCAAGACCAAAGCCGTAATCCAGATTACCAAGCATACGGATTTCCCGGTGCTGAGCGTGGCGGGGGCAGCAACAGGCGCAACAGCAGGGGCGGGCATGATCATTTACGAACAGGCTGGCTACTTGCATGCGCTTGACCTTAGCAGTGGCACAACCAAAAAACTGACCATAAGCGTGACCACTGATTTAGCCGCGTCGCGCTCACGCTTTGTGAAGGGAAATAAATACATCCGCGATGCGGCGCTGTCGCCTTCAGGTGCGCGCGTGGCCATCGAATTCCGCGGTGAGATTGTGACGGTGCCGGCCGAAAAAGGCGATGTACGCAATCTGACGCAAACCGTTGCTGCGCATGAGCGCTCGCCGATCTGGTCGCCTGACGGTAGGTCGATTGCGTATTTTTCGGATGAATCAGGCGAGTATGAGTTACATGTTCGTGCGCAAGACGGCAAGGGTGTCGTTAAAAAATTCAAGCTATCCGGTGCGGGTTTTTATGATCGTGCAGTATGGTCGCCTGACAGCAAAAAAATCGTGTTCACGGACAATGGCTGGAGCTTGTTTGTGATTGATATTGCCAACGGCGGCACTAACGTCGGCATTAAAAAAATCGCGACTGAACCGCTTTATGGCCCGCGTAAAACTTTGCGCGCGGCATGGGCACCGGATTCGCGCTGGATTGCCTACACCCTGAATTCGCAGGCCTATGTTCAAACCGCCTATATCTATTCGATCGACCAGGATAAATCGTTTGCGATTACCGATGGTTTATCGGATGTCACGCAGCCGGTATTCGACAGGAGCGGCAAGTACCTTTACTTTTTTGCCTCGACCGATGCGGGGCCGAGCAACAACTGGTTCTCGCTGCAAAATCAGGACAACCGCATCACGCACACGGTGTGGATGGCGGTGTTGCGCCGAGATTTAATTTCGCCGTTGGCCAAAGAAAGCGATGAAGAAAAAGGCATCACCAAAGATACTGTCAAGGACCCGCTTGATAATACTGACAAGGTCGCAGGCGCGGACGATAAAATGGAATCGAAAAGCGGCGATGCCAGCGCCAAGGCAGACAAATCGGCTGCGGCCGCACCTTTATCTATTCCGCCTATACGCATCGACTTCGACGGTATCGCTACTCGCATCGTAGATTTGCCGATTCCCGTTTCCGAGCTTTCAGCATTGGCCTCAGGTGCGGCGGGCCAGATATTTTTTCTGCGTGAAACCGATGGTAAAAAAGCGCTGCAGCGATTTGACTTAAAAGATCGCAAGATCGAAACCCTGGTGGCTGAGGCGGATGATTTTGAGGTCTCTTTCGATGGCAAAAAAGTGCTTTATCGGCAAAAAGACAGCTGGTCGACGGGCTCAGCGTTAGGCAAAACACTGCCGCTCAATGAAGGCAAATTAAAGCTCGATGCGGTCGAAGTAAAAGTCGATCCGCGTGCTGAATGGCCGCAGATTTTTAATGAGGTGTGGCGAATCAACCGCGATTATTTTTATGATCCCGGCATGCACGGTGTGGACTGGAAAGCGATGCGCGCCAAGTATGCGGCGTTCCTGCCTGAACTCGCGACCCGTGCTGATTTAAACCGGGTGATTATGTGGATGTGTTCGGAGCTGGCGGTGGGCCACCATCGAGGCGGTGGCGGCGACAGTTTTGCGGAGATCAAGCTGGTGACAGGGGGCTTGTTGGGCGCGGATTACGAGGTGGCCAACAATCGATATCGCTTCAAAAAAATCTATGGCGGTTTGAACTGGAATCCACTGCTGCGTTCGCCTTTGACCGAGCCTGGCGTGAATGCAAAAGCTGGTGAATACCTGATTGCGGTTGATGGTCGCGCCATCTCGCCACCGGCTAATTTGTACAGTTTTTTTGAAAATACGGCTGGTAAATCGATTGAGCTGACCCTAGGCCCGAATGCGGACGGCACCGGCGCGAGGACGGTATTGGTCGTGCCTGTGGCAACCGAAGATGCGTTGCGTAATCGTGATTGGGTGGAGGGCAATATTCGTAAAGTCGATGCCGCCACAGGCGGGCGCGTCGCTTATGTTTATGTGCCGAATACAGCAGGTCTGGGACACACCTATTTCAAACGTTATTTTTTCCCGCAAGCCTATAAAGATGCGGTGATTATTGATGAGCGTTTTAACGGCGGCGGCAGCGTGGCTGATTACTACACCGAAATTCTGCAAAAGAAAGAAATCGCGTGGTGGGCAATGCGCTATGGTGCCGATATGAAGACGCCTTCCGCATCGATTCAAGGCCCCAAGGCGATGCTGATTGACGAGAACGCAGGCTCGGGCGGCGATTTGCTGCCGTGGATGTTTCGCAAATTTGGTATCGGCCCGCTGATTGGCAAACCAACCTGGGGTGGGCTGGTGGGCATTCTGGGCTTCCCGGTGCTGATGGACGGCGGCAATATCACCGCACCGAATTTAGCGTTCTGGACACGCGAAGGCGGCTGGGGTGTGGAGAACGAAGGTGTGGCACCCGATATCGAGGTGGAACAAACGCCTGCTGAGGTGATTGCCGGACGCGATCCACAACTTGAAAAAGCGATTGAAATAATAAAAGCCGAGCTGATCAAAAACCCGCCGGTAAAGCCTCTACGGCCGGCTTATCCGGATAAGAGCCGGTAGGAAGTACCGATACGGGATTCATTCATCGTGGTGATCTTTAAGTCCCGTATTCAATAATGTTCGCGCCTCAAAAATAACTTCTGACGCGGTTAAACCATGCGGCCCCATGCCGTGATGACAGGCGCAATCGGCAGCAGCGCCGTGCAGATAAACGCCTAACTTTGCGGCATCCAGGGTGCTTAAACCCTGCGCCATGAAGGCCGCAATCATGCCCGATAGCGCATCGCCCATGCCGCCGGATGCCATGCCTGGATTGCCGGTGGGGTTGATAAAATAGTGGCCAGCATGAGCACTGCCTTGCGCTGAGTTTGGCAGCGTGCCCGGCATGGCAATGACGGTGCCGTTACCTTTCAACACCACCACTGCGCCGCTAGATCGTGCTATTGATTGTGCGGCGCTGATGCGATCCTGCTGCACCTCGGCGGTGCTGATGTTCAACAAACGCGCCGCTTCGCCCGGATGCGGTGTTAAAACCATTTCAGAATTGAAACTCAAGGAAGGACGGGTGTTTCCAGCTATTTTTGCCTGAAAAGCCGCACCAGTGCTAGACTTTTTTGCTACGATTGGCGGGATAACCCAACGCAAAGCATCCGCATCAATCAGCATCGGCATCTGTCGTGCCCTGATTTTTGTCATGATGGATTTGGCCGCGGCGCTCTGACCCATCCCCATGCCGATGGCAAACACCGTGATCGCTCCATCTGCCGCTAAATCACGCGCCGTGCGCATCATGATTTCCGGATTGATCGGATCGTGCGACAGAGCTTGCTCGGCCATTAGCCCGACATACACTTTGCCAGGCCCCATATGCAATGCGGCCCGCGCCGCCAGGATGGCAGCACCGACCATGCCATCGGCTCCACCGATAATGCCCACTTGGCCGTAAGTGCCTTTGTGCGAATGGTGGCGACGTTGCGGAATCAGCGCAGCGCAATCGCTTTCGGTCAGCAGCGTACCTGAAGATGGCGGCAATTTAGCGCCTAGCGTATCAATCAAAATCTCGCCACAGCAATCGCTGCCGTCTGCCATATACAGGCCAGGTTTGGCGCCGAGAAAGGTGAGGGTGGTGGTGGCGTGAATCACTTCGCCAGGGGCCGCACCAGTATCAGCTATAAGGCCGCTCGGGAGATCGATAGCCAAAATCGGGATGCCGTGTTTTTCACTGAGCGCGTTGGCCGCATTAATGATGTGGGCGAATTCGCCAGCCGGTGGTCGGGTAAGACCAATACCAAAAATGCCATCAATCACGAGACCGTAACCAGACGCAAACCCAGACGCAAACCCACCCTCTAAGCTTGGCGTGGCTTTCACGAAACTTCCTTTGGCCTTGATATATTCTGCGAAGGCTTTTTTAGCCACGGCGTCGGGATGTTTTTGCTCGCCTACCGACACTACGGTGATGTTTATTTTCTGCTTTTGCAGGATGCGCGCAGCCACCCAGGCATCGCCACCATTGTTGCCGGGGCCGGCAAGAATCAGCACATTTTTTTGCGCTTGTTCAGCAGCTTGATGGCGCAGGCCGCGATGGCTTCGCCAGCAGCTTGCATCAGCGAGATTCGCGAATGGGCGGTGGTGCGTGTGATGATACCAGTGGCAGTGCGGGCGGTGGTGTGGGCAGTTTCGATTTGCCGGATTTCGGCAACAGTGTAAAGAGCAGTCATTGCTGGGCATTCATTGTTTTAAAAACTATTCGGTTGTGAGATGGAAGCGGTCAGTTCGCGGGCTTTAGGCGTCTGGTGTTAATACGGTATCTTTTGCCACCGCCAGCATTTGCGGATAATCCGCACTGTAATGCAGGCCACGACTTTCTTTGCGCTCAATCGCTGAACGCACAATCAGATCGGCAGTTTGCAATAAATTACGCATCTCGATCAAATCATTTGAGACACGAAAATTGGCGTAGTACTCGTGAATTTCGGCTTTCAGCAAATTGATGCGATGCATCGCGCGCTCAAGGCGTTTGTCCGTGCGCACAATGCCGACGTAATCCCACATGAACCGGCGCAGCTCATCCCAATTGTGGGAAATGATCACCTCTTCATCAGCGTTCGTGACGCGACTTTCATCCCAGGCGGGGAGCGCAGGCATCAACGTGGCGACAGAAGATTGAATATCGTTCACCACCGCTTCTGAAAAGACCAGGCACTCCAGCAGCGAATTACTCGCCAGCCGGTTCGCACCGTGCAAACCGGTGCAGGAGACTTCACCGATGGCGTACAGATTATCAACATCGGTACGACCGCGTAAATCGGTGACCAGACCGCCACAGGTATAGTGGGCCGCCGGCACAATCGGAATGGCGTCCTTGGTAATATCGATGCCGAGGGTCAGGCATTTTTCGTAAATATTGGGGAAATGGGATTTCAAAAAATCGGCGGGTTTGTGCGAGATATCGAGATAAACAAAATCGATACCGCGCTTTTTCATTTCATAGTCGATCGCGCGGGCAACGATGTCGCGTGGCGCCAGCTCGGCACGCTCATCATGCGCGGGCATGAAACGCTCGCCCGGTTTGGTTTTGTCGTTTACGTCCGGCAGTTTTAATAGGCCGCCTTCACCGCGCACCGCTTCGGTGATGAGATACGATTTGGCCGCAGGATGATAAAGGCAGGTCGGATGAAACTGCATGAACTCCATATTAGCCACTCGACAACCCGCCCGCCAACCCATCGCCACACCGTCGCCGGTAGCAACATCAGGGTTGGTGGTGTAAAGATAAACCTTGCCTGCGCCGCCGGTGGCCAGTGCCGTAAAACGCGCTGAAACCGTGGAGACCCGGCCGGTCTTGTTATTCAACGCATACGCCCCGTAGCAGCGGTTTTCATCGCTGCGTTTGAGTTGCTTGCTGGTAATTAAATCGACCGCAATATGATGCTCAAGCACCTCAATATTCGGGTGCGATTTTAATTGCGACACCAAGGTTTTTTGTACCGCGCGTCCAGTTGCATCGGCGGCGTGCACAATCCGCCGGTGCGAATGTCCGCCCTCGCGAGTGAGATGAAGCTCATCGTGGTTGTTGTCATCGCGGGTAAAAGGCACGCCCTGGTTTACCAGCCATTCCACCGCTTCCCGGCCATGTTCAACCACGAAACGCACCGCATCGTCTTTGCACAGGCCAGCGCCGGCAATATGGGTGTCACGGATATGGTTTTCGGCAGAATCATCATCACTCAAAACGGCGGCTATTCCACCTTGCGCCCAGGCGCTCGCGGCATCCAGCAGTTCATGCTTGGTCAGGAGTGCTACTTTTTGAGTTTCAGCCAAGCGCAACGCCAGGGACATTCCCGCCAAACCGCTGCCAATAATCAAAACATCGTATTTTTTCATTGAAAAATAATTCTTGTGGAAGGTGAAGGTTCAAAAAATCAGCATGCCAAAATGCGATGAGAGAGCCTGCTACGGCGTTCCGGATGGAACTATTGTTTACCTAATCGGTCTGACTTATAGCGCTAAAATGCGGTTATTAATGCAATAAGTTTTAGGGTGTGAAGCAAAATATGTGGTGATTGCCTTGGTCAGGACCGTAGGTTTGCAAATCAGGCCAAAAACCACAACACAGGCGAGTAGAATACAAAAAGGATTACAGAGATGACTGCGACGACAGACGTGACGTTTATAATACCTGACGGTATTGACATTCATTCGAGAATTAAGCGCGGGCTTGGGCTGGGCACGCAATCCGCGGCCATTGTCGGGAAATCAGTGCAAACTGGCACTGCAACCCCGACCAAGCAAGTCGTGCAAAAAAGTGTTGCGGAAGTTGTAGGTAAGGGGTCAACACCGTTTCAGGGAAAATCATTGATGAGTGATCGCGAAGTCGATCAACAATTGGTAGAGCGAGCACAGGCGGGCGACAAAAAAGCGTTCGAATTGCTTGTGATTAAATACCAGCGCAAGGTAGAGCGTCTGTTATCGCGGATTATTCGTGATCATGCAGAGGTTGAAGATATATCCCAGGAAGCGTTTATAAAAGCTTATCGCGCCTTGGCCAATTTCCGTGGGGATAGCGCTTTTTACACATGGCTGTACCGTATCGCAATCAATACCGCCAAAAATTATCTCGTCAGCAAAGGGCGACGCGCACCGACCACCACCGAATTTGATATAGAAGAAGCCGAAGGGTTTGAGGACGCGACGGGCCTACGCGACGTGGCGACCCCGGATGCGGAACTGATGTCGAAACAAATTGGCCAGATCGTGAATCGAACAATTGATAACCTGCCTGAAGAATTAAGAACCGCGATTACGTTGCGCGAAATCGATGGTTTGAGTTACGAAGAAATCGCGCAAATCATGGATTGCCCGATCGGTACAGTTCGATCGAGAATTTTTCGCGCCCGGGAGGCGGTAGCAGAACAGTTACGTCCGCAACTCGAAACGTCGAAAGACAGGAGATGGTGAAATGAACGAAAAATTATCGGCCCTGATGGATGGCGAGCTTGACCGCGAAACGGCGGCGATTGCGATCAAAGCGCTCGGCAACAGTGATTCGCAGAGGCAGCATTGGGATTGTTATCATTTGATCGGCGATGCTTTGCGCGGCGTAGAACAAACGCCGGATGCGCATCTGAATTTGACCGAGCAAACCGTTTGCTCAATAGTTAGGCGCCGTGCTTCGGCAGATATTATTTTCGCGCAGCTTGCCGCTGAGCCGACCGTGTTGGCGCCAGCCGCCATCAGTCAGTCTCGTTCGGTTACAAGGGCAACGCCTATTCAGCAGCGAACGCGTTTTGCGCTTGCTATGGCGGCCTCAGTGGTTACCGTTTCAGCGATTGGTGTCGTTGCATTCAAACAACAACAAGGCTCGCTTTCTGCGCCGTCCCAAATTGCACAGCAAACACCGACTAGGCCTTTAGCAGGGACAGCCGCAGCGCCTTTAAGCACAGCAACACTCAAAGGGCCTGAAACGAGGGTCAACGATTATCTTCTGGTGCATCGTCAATTTGCCAATCCAGCCGCACTACAGGCGGCAGTGCTGAAACGTAGTGAGCAGCGTCAGGCAACAGGGCAGTGAGCGTCATTGTAATCTCTAAATATTTGGGCATATTCGACGGTGTACAGCAGGAATCCATGAAAGTACCAGGCGATCAATTCATTCAGTGGCGCGCAGATTTATTTAAATTATGCCGTTTGCAAAGATTAATGGCATTTGTTCTGGCAGTCCGTGCAGCTTTTAGCTTAATCACGCTTTTTTCTCTGTTTACGCTTTTTGCCAGCGCGTTCTGGGCAGAAATAGCAGCGGCACGAGATACTCGTGACGGACGCGATCCTGAAGCCGTTGAGTGGCTCGAGCGCATTTCCAAGGCATCCCGGGACTTGCCCTATACCGGCGTGTTTGTGCATCAGACGTTGGATAACAGCAGCACATCACGAGTGACTCATATGCTGGATCGCCAGGGCGTAGAGCACGAAAAAATAGAAGCGCTTGATGGCCCATTGCGCGAGATCATTCGCCGTAACGAGGAAATGTTTTGCTATCAGCCGGATCTAAAGACGGTGCGTCTGGACCGGCGTGCTACGGGGCGATTTTTCCCCTCGTTAATTACGGGAAACCCAAAGGCGGTAGCTGAAAATTATCGTGTCAAGATGGGGCCCGTGGAGCGTATCGCTGGCTTCGACTGTCAATGGATTTTTCTGGAACCCAAAGACGAGATGCGCTACGCACAAAAGCTGTGTGCCGAAATGGGTACCGGGCTGTTACTGCGCGCGCGCACCTATAACGACCGTAACCAGATGCTTGAACAATTTATGTTTACGCAGCTTGATGTCAGCGGCAGCGTGGCTAAGCTGTCTTTGAAATCCCGCTATGAGCAGAGCCCCGGTTGGCAACGCGATTATTCGGTTAAATCGCCAACGGCTGACACTGATACAGGCTGGATTGTGAAAAATTTGCCAGCCGGTTTCAAGAAGGTGATGGAGATGGTGCGTTCACTAACCGGACAAACACAGCCGATCTCGCATCTGGTGTTTTCTGATGGGCTCTCGCATGTTTCGGTTTTTGCGGAGCCCTCTGCAGTCCCAGGCAAAGTCACTGCTTCGGGCGCGTCAGATGATGCGCCTACCACTTTTGCGATTCGCACGGTGGCAGATTATCAGGTCACGGTGATGGGTGAAGTGCCGCTCGCGACGGTCCAACTGATTGCGGATGGTGTAAGCCGACGGGGGCGCCAGTAACCGGTTTGTAGTGATGTTTGGAATGCGACGGGTATCGAAATTGTGGCGCGTTGTTTAATTAGTAGCGTGTGATGGTGGCAGATGATGAATCGGATAGAGTGGGTCAGCGGTAGGATTTCAATATAAACATTGCCGCCGGGTGGTTGCCCGGCGTTTGTATTAACGGAGAGCGGAATGAATAATCGTGTTGCCAATGTTGCCAGTGCTAGCAAAGTGCTGAATTTTAAATGGGCTATTGCGGCCTTTTTTGTCGTAGCTTGTTCTTTGCTGGTGGCTATGCCGCATGCTGGTGCCAAAGAACTGCCGGACTTTACTGAGTTGGTCGATAAATTCGGGCCTTCTGTTGTTAATGTAAGCACCAAAGCGCGACCTCGGCAGGCGCAAGCACAGCTTGACGAAAATGATCCGATGTATGAATTTTTCCGCAGGTTCATGCCGCCAGGTGCTGTGCCCAATCCGAGTAACCCCAATACCCCGGGCAATCCAAATGCGCCGCGCCGCAAATCCCCGCGTACAGTGCCACCTGGCACGGCCGAAGAGGCTCCTCTACGTAATCTCGGGGTAGGCTCTGGCTTTATTTTTTCCAGTGACGGTTATGTCCTAACTAATGCACACGTGGTGGCTGATGCGGATGAAGTCACCGTAACGTTAACGGATAAACGTGAGTTCAAGGCTAAAGTCATCGGCGCCGATCAGCGCACTGCCGTGGACGGTTTCCGGCGGCTGTCCAGCTTCAGCAGCGGCAACGCTGACTTTTACACCTTCAGCGTTCTGCGAAAACGAATCCACGCGGGCATGAGTGCGCAAAGTGACGTTCGGCTGGGCTCGGCAGGCATCGAGAAACACCCGATGCAGGTCGGCGCGGTAGATCACGCCGTAAGGGAAACCGTAGGTTGCCCGCGCTACATCCCCGAGCGGCACACGAATGATTTTTTCGCCGGTGCGAACATCGTTCATGGCCAGACCGCTGGGGAAAAACGCGACGCGGTTGATCGACTCCGTCAAGCCGAGGTATTCGAACATGCGAAAGATGTTCGGGCCAAGCTGGATGCCGGCGCCGATCTCACCAAAGTTCGCAGCCTGTTCCAGCACAGTGACCGCGTGCCCGTCCTGCGCCAGCACCATGGCCGCCGCCAGGCCGCCTATGCCGCCGCCGATGATGATGATGGGAGCTGTAGGTGCCATGTATTTTCAAAAGGTTGGCAACTTTCCTGCATGTGAGGAAAAAGGATGCTCGAGATATGATAAGTATACTTATTATATTCGGTCTCGGTACATACCTGAAGGTTAAACTTTCGCCATGGCAAAGAGTTTCAATTTCATTGAAGCACCCGGACACCTGATCCGCCGGGCGCAGCAGTTTGCCGTCGCCATCTTTATGGAAGAGACCTCTGGCTTTGACGTTACGCCGGTTCAGTTCGCCATCCTCAACGCTTTGATAGACGACCCCGGCGAGGACCAGATCACGCTCTCCGGCCGCGTCGCTTTCGACCCGGCCACCTTTGGCTCT
>ENA-OFCD01001278-OFCD01001278.1-metagenomes-genome-assembly--contig:-NODE-1278-length-13154-cov-4.261394_pt1 | contig 13154 bp, 12 predicted proteins | sample MGYA00153392_OFCD01 | MGnify analysis MGYA00153392 | reverse complement strand
TGGTATTAACTTTCTCAAGTCTTTGTTTAGAATGAAATAGCCCTGAAGCGACACCATTAGACAATTAATGAGATTCTGGATACTTTCTGGCAAACTATTCAGTCGATCGTGACCTACAGATAGCTCGATTAGTTTAAAGAGATTGCCGATACTCTATTGAGGAGGATTTTCTGAAGGAGGTGGAGTATTCTGCTTCCCTTCGTCTCCACCAATGTCTAAGGTCTTAGTGTCTGAGGGTGGTTGTAATCCTAGCAATGGGTAATCGGGGTGTGCGGGTATATAATCGGTACTTGCCATTGCTTGAGTCGCTTCCTTGAACCATGTCTTAATTCGGCGTTTGGATGGAAACGGCATCCAATCAGATTTCATCGCATCGCCAAAGGGAATGTTCTTGCTGATGATCTCAGTCTTGATTTCAGGTAAGATAATCAACTCAGGGAATTCGATCGATTTGAATTTGTACTTCTCCAACACAGTAGCCGCTTGCTTATCTCGATCGAACCATTTCCAGTCAATATTAGTGGCTGCTCCCAGGTTTTTTACCAGAACGTGAGGAATCTTGCCCTCATACCGCTCGACAGATTCGACAAATAAAGCGATTGATTCGGGTGTGCCGTTGGTGACGAAAAAATAACAAAGTTCGATATTACGATCGGGATCTTCAAGCATCCCTGCGATATCATTTTGCTCGAACCACCGATGGACATAGACCGATACCTGCGACGGCAATACAACAATGACATCTTTGACATTTCCCATCAACAAAATTTTATCCGCAGCTAGATAGCTTTTTGCATCTCCAGTAAATGTAATTTGGTCGTGTAATACAGGTGACTTTTTAAGATCGACTAAACCTAGCGTTGGCGGCAAGTCATCGCTAGCTAATCTCTCGCCAGTCATGAAGCCTTCATACATGGCTTTTTCGTAAGTTAAACCGACATTAGGCGTAGAAGCATCAGCATCGATTAAGTAAAACTCTTGTTTGGCAGCGATCTTTTGCTCTACTGCTACTCGTGCCGTGATACTTTTACCGATACCACCAATCTCTCCGCCAAAAAACAGAATTTTAGATTTTCGCAGCGTCGTTTTAGAATTCTTAGACATTATCTTTGGTTGATTTTGATTTTCGTAGTAGCTCCGGCATTAAATAACGCCAGAGACAGTAAACATCTGCCATGCGGGTCTGGTACTCCGACGCTACATTAAGAATGGGCAGCTTGAAGGTAGCCGGATTAAAAATAACGGGTCTGTTATCATATTTTGGATTGCAGATTAGCTTATTGGAGAAGTACTCGATTAATTCTGTCTGCAAAACCTCGCTTACACCCCCAGCTATAATTGACTCGCTAATCCGATCCGGCAGTGAGTCATTGAGCCAATCGAAAATTAGAGTGCAATAGTTATCGTGTGCGATTTCGATCGCCTCGACCAACCTTTTTATTTCTGCTGCTTGATGTTCCTCTGATGTATTTCGTAAAATTGGCTTGAGACAAACAATATCTTTTTGTACCCAGTAATCAGCTATTGCCGTGGTCAATCTGGATAGCTCGTAATCGTAAGTTTGCCGAACAACTGCCTTGACCCAGTAGATAAAGCCTAAGTCGCGGGTCTGACTCATGATTATTTCGTTAGACTCGGCAATGTGAAAGCTCAAGTTTCGATGCCCTGCCATCAATACGATCCCAGTTCCAAAACTTTCGCGGTTATTGGCTTTGAGCAGTTGAGCTACGCCCATTCCCTCGATGTAGAAATTAATGCTCACCAGCCTGACGTTGAATCCGCCGATGGGCGTATCGAAATCTGCCAACGCGGTAATGAGATCTGATTGAATTCGTTCGCGATCTCAAAACTCCCCAGGCGGTAACAAGCATCCTAATTGCAAATCAAATTTAGTCCCCAAGTCTAAGCGTTGAGAGATAATCGATACCACTGCCAGAATCTTATAGACGATCGTATCTGACTTGAGTTGCTTGACAGATTGAGTTGCGCCCAGCCTGTCTGCCAGTCTCCCGATCGCCAGATAATTCTCGCCAACCCCTGCAAACGAGCGATGAATCAGATCGGTGCCAACTTGACATCGATAAGCATCTAGCGTTTCACTACGTTGCTGGATCGCTCCAGGGGATAATACCAGCGATGTAGCCCGATCGCCACAGGACGCATGGCATTTAATCGCACTTGCCCCAGAGTCAAACCCAATCCGCAATAGCTCTCTTTTCTTTGCCATAATCTTATTTCTCTAATCGAGCTAACAGTGCTGCTGACAATTCAATCCCCCCCGATGACAACGGCTGCTCGTACTCATATTCATCATCATCATCGCCATCATCGCCATCGTCATCATCATCCTCGATCGAACTAAATGACGCTGAATGACTCGTTGACTCTCGTAGTGACACCGCTGCCGGAAATCGATCGCCATCTTCAATCTCAAATTCTTGATATAAGGCTGGAATCATCGACCTGACAAAGCTCTGGACAACAGCCTTGGCAGCTAAATCCCGATCGTCGATCGAACGATTAATCTCGAATAATTGATCTAATAGAGACCAACAAGAATCAATGACTGACTTAGTGATATCAGTGTGCTTGATCGTTCGATCTTGGATCGAAGCCGCTGGAAGGTAAAACGCTAACAGAGCTTTCATTACAAGGTCTTTCTCTGATACACCTTTTTGAGACACTAAGTAATGTTTCAGAACTACTTCTTTAGAGTTCGGCTTGAGTCCGACCGAAATCTGCGGTCTTTTAACTACTTTATCTGCCACAGTTTTAGAGCATTAATCCTAAAAATAGAATACATTCTTATCAAAAAAAATACCAGTACTTTATAACAATTTAAGCATTTTTGCTTAGTAATATCACTAGCAATCCAGCGATATGTCACCTAGTTAAGCTACTAGTAACCTAACTAGTAGCTTAACTGGAGTTCTCCTAAAGAGCTGTGATTTCAAACCTTTGGGTAAATAACTAGTGAATTTACTAGTTATTTGCTGCGATTTTTCTAACAACCTACCCGTAAGTAAATATTCTCACCCAAATTATTGAAAAATACTCAATCTTTCTTGTGCTTAGTAACGTTTTGAGCTACGATCGTAGGTAGTCAGAATTACTGCGCCGTGGCGGTGCCACTAGACCCACCCAAAGCTAGCTGTGCCTTTATCCGTAGGATTTTCTGCGAAAATCTACGGCTAAATGCAAGCTAGCAAGGGCGTTCCCCCCTTTGAACCCCCCTCTTTTGGATATGCCTGAAGTACTGACTAGAGCAGTTCACCTCGCCAGATTAAACGGACATCACTACATTGGCATTGATGAAGCAGAGCTACAGAAAGTAGCTGAAGCAAACCAGCAAGCGACACAAGCCATTCTCAACTACATCAAATAAGCTCGGCAATAGAAATGAATGGCAATCGCTAACATCACTAAAGGTCAAGGTTTTGGGGGACTCCTGGCATATCTGCTCGATCCTGATAAAAAGCCTCGGATTATCAGTGGATGTATGTTCAACTCCACACCTAATAAGATCGCGCGCGAGTTTCTGGAGGTAGCAAACTTGCGTCCTAGAGTAACAAAACCAGTTCGCCACTTCTCAATTGCATTTGCCCCAGAGGACGGTTGCGTTGATGATGTTGTCAAAGAAGCGATCGCCTTTCGAGTTCTAGATGGAATGGGGTATGAAGACTGCCAGTTTATCGCGATCGATCATCACCGTGATGACCCAGGACACGAGGAGATTCACGACCACGACCACATTCATATTGTTACCAATGCTGTGACTGTGCTGGGTAAATATGTCAAAGATAGTTTTGAGAAATACAAAATTCAAGAAATTCTGAGAGTAGCAGAGCGAGATTTCGGACTGCGAGAAGTAAAGTCGTCTTGGGAAATTAAAAAGGAGAAATCTGAAGCCGTAATCCTAGATTCTAATGTCGCTCGAATTGTCAAAGACTCACTCAAAGATCGCCCAGATTTACAAACTTGGCTCGATCGCCTAACTGAATCGGATGTCGATGTGAGGTTCAACCTTAGCAAAAGCGATAATGTCATGGGCGTAACATTCATTGAAGGTAGTGAAGTTCATAAAGGTAGTGACATTGGAGTGAACTGGTCGGTTGTCGAGCAGCAAGTCACTACAGACGTTAGCGATCTTGCCCTCATGAAAACTGCTAACCTCAAAAGTCAAGAACGTCCTGTCCGATTGAATAAAATCGAGCGGGCGATGTTCGATCGGGCTGTGGAGATGGTAGTGATGAAATTGGGCGGTTGTCGCCAATTTAAAAACTCTCGTACCGATATGAAATTAGATGGTGACACTCTAACCGTAGTGAGAATGCGACCGCATCGGCTGATGCTCCAAGCAACTCGAACTCATAATGGCGAATGGGAACCTGTTGGTTTCCCTCATATTGAAAAAAAAGATGTGGAACAACTCGAACGTTTTAATGGGGCAGATCTAAAGACGTTTGAACCAGAAGCTGAAGATCTCGGTGAAACTACCAGATACCACCCCGATTATCTTGCAGAGCTTGAATTACGAAATGATGAACAAAGCGAGTTTGAATTAGCTTATTAAAGCGATAAAAAACGCCGCAAAACACCACTAATCGTCTACTACTTCAACGTAATCACATTCTTCACAGCTAATCTGCCCTGTTTTATCTTGAATAAAACTACTGAAACCACATACTGGACAACAAATTTCAATCGATTCGCGTAAAGCTTGTGCGATCGAATCTGAACTTGGGAATACTGGAAGTAGGTTTGATGCTGTTATTGCTGAGACTGTTGAATCTAGGACTGGTAGGCTTCCAACCGATCGATCTGAAGTTACTAAGTTTGATACTGATGAGTTCGATCTTCGTGAGCTTGAGTGGCGAGGCTTGGGATAAGGCATCTTTGGTCAGTGATGTTGTGATAATCTCATGAGATAATTAAATTGTCTATGACAATGATAAAGATTCACAGCTCATGCCCACTAACGGAAAGCTATAAATCACTATCAAAATCTCTGAACTACCTGAAGTCAAAACCATCGAAAGCGGTTTGCAGTATTTTGAGCTAGACTGCAACGGACAAATTTTTTCCGTAACTGTCAAACCCAAAATCTGGAAGAAGCTCACAGATGCCCATGTGAACTTTCCCATGTGGATTGCTGCAATTGCCGGACAACTCGGTGCAATGACTCCAAACGAGTTCATTCTAGACCAACCGAGTATTCATAGTGTTTGAGCAAAAAACCAAGGTTATAGAGGCTCCTACAGGGCTATAGCTTCAACGCTCGATCGTCATTGTAGCTATCGGTAAGCATACGAAAAAATACACATAGCAACTTTTTCGACCTATTGCCACAATAAAACAACCCGTGATATATTAGATGCAAAGGTCACTTTGCAATTGATAAATCGCGCTGTAGCCAATCAGCTATGATTTTGTCACACCCGTTGGCATCAGGATCGGCTCCTTTGTACAGATAAGATCTGCCCCCATTCTCCCGCATTCTCCCGAATCGGACTATATCAAAACCAAAAAGACGAACTACATTCTGTGCTGCGGAGATTACGCGAGTGTTCTCTTTGATTGAAATATCTAACACTTTCATCTGCAATCGATGTTGCCGCAATACCGAAAACCAATCATCTAAATTATCAGCCGTGAGAATCTTATCTTTGCCGATCAGTCGATCGACATCGATCCGATCTAAAACATCTAGCTTTGCTAGGATCTCAAGTTTTGACACTTGAGGTAAATCGTGGAAATCGATAAAACGACGACCTACGGTAAAGTAGTAATAAAGCTGTAGTTTATCAATTTCACCGCCGACAACGTTTTCTTGACCATTCCATGCTAACTGTTGGTTTGGCTCTTGCTTCGGTCTACCCCTACCTCTATTCATCAATGACTAAAAAATATGGATTATCGATTTTATCGCTAATCATCTACAATTTTTAGATCTTCTTTACGATAATATAGACAAATATATTTATTTTCAATGGAAACATTGTATGATGTGTTAGTATCAACACCATAACTTTAGATCTAACCACCATGAATAGGGTAATACAAAAGCCCAGAACATAAGTTCCAGGCTTTTCGCATTCCAAGCTGTTCGCTAGGACAATGACACTAGTACGGTACTAGCTTGCTTCTTCTAAGATTACTTGTTTTTCCGACGGGTAAAATCTTCTAAGATGCGCTCAGTTCTACTTTACCATGCAATTTGATATTTATCTAGTATTCTATACTTAGAATATTCGATAAAATATATTCTATAAAATATATTACATCAAACGCTTGCAGCAATTGACTTTCGGCAAATCTAAATTTTTCATGCTCAAAGAAATCGCTACCGAACATATTGAATGTGTAACACTGTTGCAGCACTCTTTAAAGTAGTAAGTTTGTTTCAAGTGAATTTAGCCAAGTTTGAACGTTGCCTACAGCATAGATAAAGTAGACTCTCCGCCCAAGCAATATCGTATCGTGTCAGCCCTAGTTAATCAACCTAACTAGCCGCCATGATAAACAACCTAGAACTCTACATCAAACTTTCTCATCTATTCCACATCGGCTTTAACTTCATCACCGCCGAAAACACTCCCAAGCCCAAATGGCGTACCAACCGGAAATATCGACTCACCCGTGGCGAATTCATCAAACGACACAGCGATGAACTAACTCTCCTGGGAGTCAGCTTTGGCACGACTACCAGATATTTCATGATCGACATCGACTTTGGCAGTCAATATCATCCCGACAAAGATTCCACCGCACTGCCTAAAATCCGCCAGATCCTAGAGACAATCGGCATAGTTAGAACAGACCTCATTCGCAGCTCTCACAGCAAAGGTATCCATCTCTATGGATGCCTACCTAAAAACGTATCCACAATCCGGCTTGCCACCTTGCTCCACGTCACATTTATCGATGCAAGTATACACAGTGGCAAAGGACAGATAGAATTTTTTCCCAACCCCAAACCGTATGGAGAAAAAGGATTCTTCACATACTATAACCCACATCGAGCACCCTTACAACCCAACAGCGGGAGTCTATTACTCGATGAAGATGGCGAAATCCTCCTCAACGATGAGAACCTTACCCATAAAAGCATGTTAGCTGGGTTCCTAGAGCGAACAGAGCAATCCGCTCAAGCTCAAAATATGGAATTGCTGCATCGCAAAATGGACACATGTTATGCCAAATACACCAGCAACAAAGGCATCGCTAAATATCAACATCACCGTAAAGACTACACAGAAGTAGCCCGTGAGTGGAAAGAAAACTTAGAATTGATGATTCAAATAATCGGTTGGACAGCTCATGGTCAAACCAACACCCTCCTACCTAACTTTATTGCCTATGGAGTAGTATTTCTCGGATTAAAAGGAGAAGAACTAAAAAATTGTCTCCACGAACTCATCCTCGCCGCCCCAGGCTACCACACATACTGCCGCCACAAGCACGAAATCAAAGCCGTAATTAAAGGCTGGGTTGAAAACACCGAACGCCAGGGCTACTACGTCGAATACTGTGGATTTCCAGCTCGGAGCGGATTAAACCCCCACCTTACCGCCAAACGCATTAAAGCCACCCGTAACCAACACAACGACAACTTAGCCAAGCGTACCGAACAAAGACTAAACACCATCATCGCCGCATTAACTGAAATCCCCAAACAAGCCAAAGCTAAAATCGCTGTAATCCGAACCAAGTCCATCGAACTATTTGGAGAAGCCATCAGCCGTAATACATTGTACAAACCAGCATACAAATTGCTGTGGTTTGGAGCAGAAATAGCCAAATGTGACAGCAACTTAGAAAAAGATCCTACACCCCCCCCTAACTCCCCTCAAACTATTACCGATTCACCACTACAGCCAATTGCCTTAGAAAATAATATTCCAAATCCAGTCACTCAAATCCAGACTGAGCATATCTCATCCCACACCACCCCCCTATATGAAACTTATGTGGGACGATTCCAGAGCCACTGGCTACATCACAGATTACAGTTGAATTGTATTAATCTATTCTGTCAATCTATCCTCGATCTACAATTAATTGGGGATGAGTCAGAATCAGAACCAGAACCAGAGTTAAATCAATCAAACACACAATCTACATCAGTCATACTAGAGAGCCAAAATTTAACCGTTGAGAACATTAGTATTACTCACAACTTCAAGAACGATCTTCTGTTTGAGGAGGTTGCTGAAATTAGCAATGAGGGTAGCGATTCTGCAATTAGTGATGAGATTGAATCCGAACCCGATTCAGTTGGTGCGATTGAGATTGGGACTATGCTACGACGAAACGCGCAAAAAGTTGGACGGAAGAGTTATGATGCATTAGCTCATTGTCAGGTGATCTCCTCAAATGGATTAGATTGGGTAGTTCAGGATGTAGAGGGAAGAGTATGGAATGTATCTCACCATGTACTCACTAGTGGGATCTGGGAAATTGAGCGCGATTCGACGAATGTTGCAATGTCAATTTCCCCGACTCGCTCTACAATTGACATTGCTCGACAGATGCGGCTAGATCTTTCGTCTCTCCCAGACGATCTGCTATTAGAATTTCTACACCATCCAGCGACGGAGACTATTCAATCCACGATCGAGTTAGCCAATCGACTGGTTAATGCTTCAACTCCCAAACTGGTAAAGGAATTAGTTGCCGATTTATCCCCTTCCCAGAAGTCAGATTTATGGAAGATTTTATCGGTTCGGGAGCAAATAGATGTCGAGCAACTGATGTCTGGACGTTCAACTAATTCCGAGCGTATCGACCTCAAGAGCACCCCGATCTGCTCGATTGGGGATGTAGCCATTGGTGCGACTGTTCGTACTCTGACGGGGCTGCTTGGAGTTGTTGAGCACGTCTTTACGTCAGTGGTGAAGCCATTCGTTGTCTATCATGAAAGTCTCGGTCGAACCATCCTCTATAGCCGTGAAGATCTCCGATTAGATCTAAGTTAATAGATCGAACTACCACAATTTTTACGCGATCGAATCTGAGGATCTCCAGAACGAGATATTTCCAGTTACTTGCTTCTATTGTGGTAGTTTGAACGAAGCTATCGAACCTCAAGCGGCTGGATTTTCTGAGGTTCCTACTTCACCACACAATGCTTCGAGTCGCTCTAATAAGCTTTGTACCTCCGACCATCGATCTGGATGCTCCCACACTTTAGCCGTTACTACCCTTGTAATTGTATTTTTGACCCGAAGCTGAGGGGAAGGTATGTGTGGCTCTTCTTGTGGTTTTAAGCTTTTAACTTGTTTCTTAATTTCCGTTAGAGGCATTCCTCCCTCGATTGCCGCTCTGAGGAGATTGTCTCTCGCCGCAGCATCGCTAACTTTGGCAATGGCTAAAGCTTTGGTATGGTCTAATCCTGCGGCGATTGCATCGCTAACATTGTCAGGGAGCTTAATTAAAGGTAATTTGGTTTTGACAAAGGACAATAATTTGATGCCATATTCGGTTAAGATTCGCTCGACGATCGTTTGTTGGTCGTTAAATTTAGGGGAAACGTTTTCCCTAGATTTGACACCCTTAGCAACATTCGCCAAACTATAAAGTACCGACTTTACCTCATCTGTAGAGTCGATTTCTAAATCCACTGCTAATAAATTAAGGATTGCCCAAGTTTCTTCGATCGGATTTAAGTTAACGCGATGGAGATTCTCAGCTAGGGCAATCCGCCGCGCATCGCGATCGGATAACTCCATCATCTTAATCGGTACTTGCCGCTTGGCGGCGATTGCCGCAAGTTGTCGCCGTTCGCCCGCAACTAATTCATAACGACCTGCTACGACTACGCGCACGATAACATTTTCGAGTACGCCCCAGGCATCGACACTAGCTGTTAGTTGGGCTATTTTAATTGGATCGAAATGCTTGCGCGGTTGATACGGACTTCGATCTAGTAACTGCGGATCTACCAGTTGGGTAATTTCCGCTTTTTCCAACTCAGCGATCCGTGACTGGAGCTGGGCAATGTCGAGCGAGACTTCCGGCGAAGCCTCACGAGTAGTGGCAAAACGATCCAATCTGTTAGACATAAATTTATCCAATTGTTTGTAGTAGTTGCTGACAGATATTCCTAAACTGCTCGACCGTTTTGTGTACGGGCCGAAATTTGCCGATTGCCAAGCCGTTACCGTTAGCATTCATAATTTCGAGTGAATTGTCGATTGTTTCAAACATGCGTAATCGAGCGCGTGCGGCTACAAATTTCAATTGTTCCATACACTGTCGATGAGTTTGTGATTTCTCGTTATAAGCATAGGGTACGATCCCTAGCACCTGGGGGGCAGGTTGTAAGTTTAAATCGTCACTTAGATATTTGAGCCAGTTGAGCAACCCGTCTAGCCCCGTTAATGCTTTGTCTTGGAGGATTAATGGGATGAGTACATAGTCCGCTGCCACGACCGCATTCTCACAGATCTTCCCTAATGTTGCGGGACAGTCGATCAAAATTACATCGTGACCGAGTGGCTTTTTTTTTAGTTTGTTGGCTAAAATATGCTCGCTACCACGTCTGGCTACAAATTCGTTTTGCAGTTCGGCCATCCCTAAATGACCGCGACAGACATGAATATTTTTCTCGTTAGGTACAGGTACCAAATGCCAGTCGCGATCGTATTTTTCGCCCAGCATTCCGACAATAGTGTCGATCATTGGGATTTCAATATCTAACCCACAAAACAAATCGAGATTATGTTGGGGGTCGAGATCCAGTAGCGCGACCTGTAGCCCAGATCGATCTAATTCGTAAGCTAAATTGCGTACTAGCGTACTTTTTCCAGCTCCACCGGAGTTAGACAATACGGCAATTGTTGTTTGTTTCATTGTTCGTTTTTATACCGCTTTGATTTCGGACAAGATTCGATCCAAGCCAGTTCTCGATCGGATAGATTCCTCGGTTCTTCTACGATATCTAGCACCACAAACGTAAACACTTCAGATCCAGCTATGTTCCAAACCATTTGAGGATCCGGATCTGGATGCTGTCCTTGTCTGAGCTAAGATTGATGTTTCTACCATACTGTGGTGATATCTATCGTACTGGCTCTATAAATTTGATGATTTCAGGTATTTTTGATTGCAAAAATACCACCAATTGAATGACCGCCTAAGAGGATGTTTGAAAAGTATAGATTAGCACTCGTAAACCCTAGACACCCCCTAACCCCCCTTGAAAAGGGGGGAACCGGATTAAAGTCCCACTTTTTAAGGGGGATTGACAGCCTTCGGTCGTAACAAATATAACTTTTCAAACATCCTCTAAGAGCGCGTTTACAGTCGGCAGTAGTTTTGCGGGAATATAACGATTCGTTCCTTGGCCTGCCGCAGGTCTGCCCATAATGCCTCCTCGACAGAGTTTATATTCAATAAACTAGTTTGTCAAATATTAATCAAGCGATTCGATCGGGTGTAATTTTGATTTAAAATAGTAGTTTTGTACTTCATCTATTATGAAAATTCGCTTTTGAAAGTTCCACGTAATTACGTGGAACTATTAAATTGTCTATAACCCAGTTCCAGTAAGGACTTGTCAAAAATCAGTGAATTTTGATAACGAGAGTCGATCGCCGCAGATCTAGGCTAAATGCTTATCTCATAACGATTAACCGTCATATGTTAGTTCCACGTAATTACGTGGAACTAACATATGACGATCGAAAATTAAGCTGGGTATGAGGTAAAAGCTATTTAATCCTCTATGTCAATCGTCATCGTCGATAACGATTAAAGCTACAACCTTTACCCGAGCTGGATTTATGCCTAAGAAATAGTTCCACGTAATTACGTGGAACTATTAAGATAATTAATAATCAGCTCTAGCTTTACATTTCCAGCAATTAAGACCTTCACCGCTGCTACCTGCTCTGGTGCAATCGAAACGGTTCGAGATTTGTATTTGCCACTGGGCTGTTTTTCTTTATAAGTTAGTTGCCAGAACCAATGTCGAACATTCTGCGGATCGCGTTCGCCCAGAACGAGGGGATATTCTTTAGTTTGTCCATTTTGGAGTTGTTTTTTCTTAGTACGTTGATAAAGAGTTCCGCTGCGACCCGGTACTCGCTCACCGCGAATCTTCATATCCCTCTAATCCGTTGCAATTGGAGCACCCGCATTACCTTTGAGATCGCTAGACTCTACTACACCACTAACATCTGAAGCCAAAATAGCCCAGAGCGAGCGATCTCAAAGGTAATTCCAGTTGTCGATCTAATCCGCTCGGTAATTGTGGCAATCGATCGATTAAATCGGCCAACGTCAGTTGAAAATTTCTGTACTTTTGGCGCGAACGACGAACTTTAGGCAGTCTTAACTTCAACGATAACTGCCCTGGAGTTGGTTTGGGGTGGTGACGATGCAACCGCAGATGACAACCCGAACACACGCACACCAAATTAATGCGCTCGCTATAAGCCGGATTGCGATCGACATGATGAACTTGAGCTGAAAGTCTCCGACGCAAAGAGCGATCCAGATGACTATAACTTTTAGCAGGTGGTAAGCACTTCAACCCACAGCGATCTCAACGATACCCTGCCGCTTGTTTAATCGCAGTTGCAATTTGCGTCCAATTATCTGGGTAATCTGAAGTCAATACCATTGTTTGAAATTACTCTAGAGCATCTGCGCTAAGCATTGAGATTATGGATCTCTGCGTGTAAATAACAGATCTCGATCGGCAACAATACGTTTATTTTCTAGCATCATAACAAAATCTCGAAGGAGAAAATATCATCTTCGCTGCACTTATAATTCCCGAATTTTAGATATAAATAGCCAATGCCAACCAGGTAGGGCTAGAGTTAGATGACGCATCTGTGTCTGCCTCGCGCTGCCTTTAAACTCACTCGACTTAAAGTTGAGGTAAAAATCGACCGCTAAATATTCGCTCGATCCTCCACGATCCAAATCCCCGCCCGATCGTAGAAATCAACACTAAATTCTACCTCACAACTCAACTGACGACGTAGCAAACAGCCAGTATCCCCCAACAACAACCCCAACCACACATCTACCAAACTCAACCCCGACTGCTGCTGTAGCTCCACCAACAACATCGAACCACATTCCTCCATCACCGCTCGAATCCGACTCGCCCACAGCTCGATCTCCTCCCCATGAGCAAT
>ENA-OFCD01001277-OFCD01001277.1-metagenomes-genome-assembly--contig:-NODE-1277-length-13159-cov-3.744963_pt1 | contig 13159 bp, 13 predicted proteins | sample MGYA00153392_OFCD01 | MGnify analysis MGYA00153392 | reverse complement strand
CCACCGCTGCGCTCGCCGCCGCGCTCGCCGAATCGAAGGGGCACACCCTCGACGCGCTCCGTCCGTTCTGGGCCTTCGAAGAGCGCGCCGAGGGGCCTTATCGCGGGCTCGTCCGCGTCGACGTCGACGCCTTCGCCTCAGACCTGACTGCGCTCAAGATGCACACGGGCAGCGTTCCCTTCTTCTTCAAGGTCGACGCGGCAGCGCATCCCATCGACTCGATCAGCGGCGACGAGTGGACGGACAACTACTCCTTCAACATCGCGCCCGTTCTCGAGCAATTCATGAGCGGTACGTACGTCAAGCACGCGACGGCGTTCCCGGTGCCGTCGGCCTACAAGGCCCCGCCCACGCCGAGTGCGACGCACGGGCTCGGCATTGGCCTTTAGATCAACTCGGCGGCGGCGGCCTTCATCGTCACGAACGCGTAGCCAGCAGCGCGCAGAACCTCGACCACTGCATTGAGCGACGCGAGCTTGTCCGCGAGCGAGACGCGCAGATCGACCTGGTGCGGGCGAAGCGACTCGAGGCCGTCGTTCGCGTCGAGCACGTCGATGCCATGCAGCTCCAGGTTCACGAGCGGCTCGCCCACGCACATCTTCGCGAGCCAGCGCGAGCGCTCGGGCCCCGCGAGCGTGACACTCGTGCCGATGAACGGGAGTCGCAGCCCCCGCGTGACCTGCACCGGGATCTCGAGCACCCCCTGCCCTCGCCGCCAATACGGCTCCCCCACGAAGTACGGGCGGGTCGGCGCCAAGAGCACGCTGGGGTTGTCGATGATGGACGAGCTGGGCTTGCCGCGCAGCGCGTACATCGATATCGCCAATGCCTTTGGTGCCCAATACGACGGACACGGGAATACCGAACTATCGTAGTTTACGCCGAGCTCCTTCAAGACCTCGAAGACGGTGTCCGTAATCGTATATCCGGGCGCGCGAAATCCGACCGGCGCGACACCGACCGCGCGCTCGATCGCACGTATTCCGCCTAGTATTTGCGCCCGAATCTCTTCGCGCGGCCTGCGCGTCAGGTCGTAGAAATGATCGAGGGAGTGATTGGCGATCTCGTGACCTAGCGCGACCGCGTCTCTCAACTTCGCGCCGGCTTCTGGTCGGTCTAGATCTCGCCCAATGGCAAATAGCGTAAGTGGCACTCGTGCGTCGCGCGACCAATCGAATAACCGATTAACGGCTACGTCATAGACGGCAGTGGACGCCTCCGCGGGCGCCTCCATCCCGTGGATCGCGAAGTAATTCGGGATCTCGTCGAGATCGACACTGACCGCGCAAAGTCGCATGGGTCTCCTCCCCTCTCCATGATCGGAGAAGGGACTGGGGTGAGGTCAGTGGCGCGTCAGCCCGCCGTCATCTTCGCGACTTCAGCGGCGAGGTCATCGGTCTTCTTCTCGATGCCGTCGCCCACGCCGAAGCGCAAGAAGCCGTCGATCTTCACGTCTCCGCCGAGCGTCTTGCCGAGCTCTTGGCGGAGCTTGTCGATCGTGGAGCCGGGCGTCGTCACGCTGTCTTGCCCGAGCAGCGTCACCTCGGTGAACCACTTGGCGACCTTGCCGTCCATGATCTTGGGCCACGAGGCCTCGGGGGCCTTGAGCGTGCCCGCCGCCTTCTCTTCCTTCATCTGCGCTTCGTAGATCTCTTTCTGCTTGGCGACGTCCTTGTCGGAGATCTGCTCCTTGCCGACTACGAGCGGACTCATCGCGGCGATCTGCATCGCCGTGTTGTCGATGAACTCGAGGAACGCCTTGTCTGCGAGCGCAGCGGGCGACGACGCACTCGCACTAATCAGCACGCCGAGCTTGCCGCCCATGTGGATGTACGAGTGCACGAGCCCGTTGGGCTGCGCCTTGATCACGTCCCAGCGACGAATGACCGTGTTCTCGCCGGTCTTGGCGACCATCTCTTGACGGTAGAGGTCGATCGACGACGATGTGCCGGGATACGTCTTTTGGCCGAGGTCCGCGCCGGACTCGAGCGTCGCGGCGACGCCGAGGACGTTGCCGACGAACGTGCGGAAGTCCTCGCCGCGCGCGACGAAGTCCGTCTGACAGTTGACCTCGATGATCGTTCCGCGCTTGGCATCGCTCGCGACCTGCGTGCGAACCTCTCCCTCGGCGGCGACTCTGCCGGCGCGCGAGGCGGCCTTGACGATGCCCTTCTTGAGGATCACCTCGACGGCCTTGTCCATGTCGCCCCCGGCTTCATCGAGAGCGTTCTTGCAGTCGCTCATGCCCGCTTGCGTGCGCTCGCGGAGCTCTTTGACCATGGCGGGAGTGGTTTTTACGGACATGGGATCCTCTTCGTTTTCGTTTCAGGAGAGTGACTAAGCTGGATGTGCAAAGACGGGGCTCACCTAAGGCGTGCCCCGTCTTTGTCGATGTAGTGCTCGTGGATCAGCTCGCGGCGGGCGGGGGACCGTCGTTACGGTTGCCACGGCGGTTCTGATAGACGTCGGCTTGCTGATGCTGACCGCCACCTTGGCCTCGGCCTCCGCCGCCTTCTCCGTCACGACCCGCGGTCTCCTTGCGGCGCTGCGCGCCCTCGACCACTGCGTCCGCGACGCGCGCCGTGATCAGCTTGATGCTGCGGATCGCGTCGTCGTTGCCGGGGATGACGTAGTCGATGACGTCCGGATCACAGTTGGTGTCCGTGATCGCGATGATCGGGATGCCGAGCTTCTTCGCTTCTTGGACTGCGATGACTTCCATCGACGGGTCGATGATGAACACGGCCGCGGGGAGCGAGCCCATGTTCTTCAGACCGCCGACGTACTTCTCGAAGCGCTCGCGCTCTTTCTCCAGGCGGGAGACTTCCTTCTTCGGAAGTTGCAAGTACGTGCCGTCGTCCTTCATGCGCTCGAGTTGGCGCATGCGATCGAGGCCCTGCTTGATGGTGCGGAAGTTCGTGAGCGTGCCGCCGAGCCAGCGATTGATGACGAAGAACGAGCCCGAGCGGAGCGCCTCCTCTTGCACGATCTCTTGCGCCTGGCGCTTGGTGCCGATGAAGAGGATGTTGCCGCCGCGACCGACCACTTCGGTGATGAAGCGGAACGCGCGGGCGAACAGGCGAGCCGTCTGATCGAGGTCGATGATGTGGACGCCGTTGCGCGCGCCGTAGATGTACGTGCGCATCTTCGGGTTCCAGCGCTTGGTCTGGTGGCCGAAGTGGACGCCGGCGTCGAGCAGCGTCTTGATGGAGAGCGGAAATTCGCCCGGGAGCTTGGGCAGGTTCGTTACGGGATCTGCAGACTGGGTCATTGGGGTGCGCGTCCTTTCGGTTGAAGCCTCCGCATTCCTTCCCACGCCAGCGGTGCCCGTTTCAGAAGAAACGAGACCGCACCGGACGAGGATTTGCGCTGGAATGCGTGTGGAATTTCCCGTCGGTCACCCGTACGGGCCCTACCGGTTTTGCCGGCGGGCCGCGAAAGATACGCCTGGCAGGCTTGGTGTCAAGGTTCGGCTGAACGCTGTGCCAACGAAGCACACCAGAGAGTCGATGCGCATCGTTATGTTGGGGCTAGCGGCCTTCTGTCTCGCTTCCTCGATTGTGAGAGAAGCCGCCGCCGTACCGGTCGAGCTGGAGCTTGCCGCTGGGGCGACGACGTTCGCGTCCACTTGGAGAGGGGACTTCGGAGGCGGAGGCACCCTGCGCCTGGGTTCCAGCTTTGCGCACGTCTTCGCGATCGACTTCCAGGCTTGGGAACAGCTCGCGAGCGTCGATCGGCGGCTCGACACCGGGCTCTCGTTCGGAGTCACGGGGTACGTGCCGCTTCGCGTGGTGCATCCTTACGCGCGCCTGTTCGTCCTCCATCAACACGAGGAGAGCCTCGTGTCGGTCGAGAACGCTCCGGCGGGCGTCGTGCTCGGCATCGGGTCTGGGATTCGGCACCGCGCGGGCGGAGGTCTGAGCCTCGGAGCCGAGATTCCGTTCCGCAGGGACACGAGCGGCAAGCTCACGTGGGTGATGCTCGCGAACGCGACGGGCACTTGGTTTCCCGATCTCCTCGGTCCTCATTTGTACGTGGGTGTCGATGTCGGCGTCGGATTGGACTTCCTGCTGTGACGCGCGCGATCGTCATCATGCTGACATTCGCGGCCATCGCCGCGTGCAGCGGTGCCGACACGATTGATCGGCACCCTTGCCCGCCTGGCGGCACGTCGCTCACGTACGACAACTTCGGTAAGCAGTTCATGAACGACTACTGCGTGAGCTGTCACGGCGGACCTAACGGGTACAGCTCGCGAGCGTTCACCACCGTCGAGTCGATCCGCATGAGCCGAGATCGCATCTTCGTCAACGCCGCCGCCGACAACACCTTCATGCCACCCGGCCCCGACGACCCGCCCAAGTCGGAGCGCGACAAGCTCGCGGACTGGCTCTCTTGCGGCGCACCGTGACCCCGGAGGATCACTCGTCTGGCATGGAGCTGCGCTTCCACGGTTTTTTCGCGGACTTTCGCTCGGCGCATTGCCCGGGCCGCAAGCCGGCGATCGCGGCGACGCTTCGGTCGTGATCGAGCGCCCAGCCGAGCGTGGCGAGCAGCAGGTCCTGTGGATCGCTCGTGGTGTTGCAGACGAACTGCCACTCGCCACTTCCCGCGAACCGGCCCGCGAAGCGAATCGGCTCAGCGCCCGTCGCGACCTGCCGCGTGACGAACACGAGCCGACTCTGCGAATCGTCGAACGGCCACTTCGGATCGCGCGGCCCGGCGTCGGGGCGTAGAAACACCGGCTCGCGCGAGAGGGTCGGCAGCATCACGCGCGGGTCCCACGGAAGCTTCTTCTTCGGGTCCGGCCAGATGCACTGCACGCAACGAAACTTGCCGTCGTAGTGATCGATCGCGCGACCGAGGTGGTCCTCGTAAGCGCTCTTCGGAAAGCGCGCGAACGCGCACGTGTAGCCCGGGAGGATCCCCTTTTTCATACTGCCGTGGAGGAAGTGCTCCCCCTTTTCCACGCGCGAGCCGATCCCGTTCAACACTCGGTGCATGAAATCGAGATCGTTGTTGAGGCCGAAAATCACGACCTCCGGATGATCGAATTTCGCCTCGAGGCCGATCGTGTACGCGAACGGCGGGTAGCTGTTGTCCTCCGAGAAGACCTGCGCGACGTGCCAGCCGTACTCCGCGAGGTTCTCTCCGGGTGACCGCTTCTTCGGGGTCTTGCTCACGGTCACCAGGCTCGCATATCCCCAGCTGCACTGTACACCGCAAGGGCGCTTGACTAAGTTCGCAGCCATGCCCATCGACGAAAAAGAAGTCTCGCGCGTCGCGGAGCTCGCGCGTCTGTCGCTCACGGCAGAGGAGACCCAAAGTATGGCCAAGGACCTCGAGCGCATCGTCGCGTACGTCGCCGAGCTCGAGCAGCTGGACACGTCGAACGTCCCGCCGACGAGCCACGTGTTGATGGGCAAGACCGCCTGGCGTGAAGACTCCGTGTTGCCTGGCGTCTCTCACGAAGACGCGCTCGCGCAAGCACCGCGCTCGTCGCAGGGCGGCTTCGCGATCCCCGCCTACGTCGGAGAGGGTTGATGGACCTGCTCGCGCTCACCGTGACTCAGCTCGCGGACAAGGTGAGGAGCGGCGACGTGAAAGCGGCGGACGTCGCGCGGGCATGCCTCGCGCGCATCGCGGCGGTCGATCCCAAAGTCCACGCGTTCCTCACGATCTCGCAGGAGTCGCTGACACAAGCGGCCGACGCGATCGACGCCAAGCGCGCGCGCGGGGACAAGCTCGGCAAGCTCGCGGGCGTGCCGGTCGCGCTGAAAGACGCGCTCTGCACGCGCGGAATCGTGTCGTCCAGTGGCTCCAAGATCATCGAGGGATACGTTCCGCCCTACGACGCGACCGTGGTCGCGCGACTGAAGGCCGAGGACGCTCTGCTGCCCGGCAAGACCAACATGGACGAGTTCGCGATGGGGTCGTCCACGGAGAACAGCGCCTACGGGCCATGCAAAAACCCGTGGGACTTGGCGCGCACGCCTGGCGGCTCGTCGGGCGGAAGCGCCGCATGCGTGGCGGCGCGGATGACACCTGCTTCGCTCGGCAGCGACACCGGCGGCTCGATAAGACAGCCCGCGGCGTTGACCGGCACCGTCGGCGTGAAGCCCACCTACGGACGCGTCTCGCGGTTCGGACTGATCGCGTTCGCCTCGAGCCTCGATCAGATCGGTCCGTTCGCGAGTGACGTGCGCGGAGCGGCGCGCTTGCTCGACGTGATCGCCGGACGCGACCCGAAGGACGCCACGAGCCTCGACGCGGCGATCGAGGATTGGGAGTCCTCGTGCGAGAGACCCGTGAAGGGGCTAAAAATAGGCCTCCCCGAGGAGTACTTCGCCGCGGGCCTCGATCCCGAGGTCGAGGCGAGCGTGCGGTCCGCGATCGCAGAACTCGAGCGTGAGGGATGCACGATCGTCCCCGTGAAGATGCCCCACACCAAGTTCGCGGTCGCCACCTACTACGTCGTCGCGACCGCCGAGGCCTCCAGCAACCTCGCCCGCTTCGACGGCATCCGCTACGGCCACCGCGTCGAGCGCTCGCGTGACCTCAAGGAGATCTACGGCGCGACGCGCGACCAAGGCTTCGGCGTCGAGGTGAAGCGCCGCATTCTGCTGGGCACGTTCGTCCTCAGCGCGGGCTACTACGAGGCGTACTACTTGAAAGCGCAGAAGGTCCGCACGCTCATCGCGCGTGACTTCGAGGCCGCGTTCGCGAACGTGGACGCAATCGTGTGTCCCACCGCTCCGACCCCCGCGTTCAAGCTCGGCGAGAAGACGAACGACCCGCTGACGATGTACCTCTCGGACATCTACACGCTGCCCGCGTCGCTCGCGGGTCTGCCTGCGATCAGCGTCCCCTGCGCGCCCACGAAATCGGGCCTGCCCATAGGGCTTCAGGTGATCACCCGCGCGCTCGACGAGTCGACGATGTTCTCGATCGCGGCCTCAGTAGAGCGCCATCATCCGCCTCTCGCCGCGCCCATCGCATGATCACCATCGAGCCGCTCACGGCTGCGCGCGCCGGCGCATGGGCCGAGCTGTTCGAGGCGTCGAGTAGCGCGTGCTTCTGTCGGTACTGGCACTTCGAGGGCGACAAGAACGCGTGGCTCCTGCGGTGCGCCACGGCGCCGGATCAAAATCGGCAAGAGCAAGTCGGGTGGCTCGCCGCGGGGGACGATCGCGCGCAAGGTCTCGTCGCGATGCGTGGGGACACGTGCGTCGGGTGGCTCAAGCTCACGCCTCGCGCCAGCGTCCCGAAGCTGAGGCGGCTGCCGGTGTATCGCACGTTGAACCTCGGCGACGACGAGGGCGTGTGGTCGATCGGCTGCTTGCTCGTGCGTCCGGACGCGCGCGGCGAAGGCACATCGAACGCGCTGATTTCAGCCGCTCCCGAGCACGCGAAGCTTTGGGGTGCTCGCGCGGTCGAGGCGTACCCACACGTTCAGACCGTGGACGCAGCCGACGAACAGATGTGGCGCGGAGTGATCTCGTCGTACGAGCGCGCCGGGTTCGTGCACGTCGCGGGCGAGCTCCCCTACCCCGTGCTTCGACATCCGCTCGGTGACAAGCTGCATCGCGACAGCTAAGCTGAACGCGAGGTTTTCATGCGATTGATTGGTGCCCTTCCTTGGTTTTCGGCCGCGATCGTCGTGGCAGCATGCAGCAGCAAGTCGGAGACGCAAACGCCGGCGGCGTACACGTACAAGCCTCAGGGCTGCCAATACACCGTCGCAACACCCAAGACGCGCAACTACGCCGACCTCTTCGCTGACGACGCGACTGCCGCCGACGCTGTTCCGCAGCGCGTGCGCATCGGTCTCGGTGGAGGAGTCACCGCAGGCGCCGCTGGCTACGCCGATCCTTCCACCACCACCGCATTCCTCTGGGAGACCGCAGCTGCCAACCACGCCGCGAAGGTGAAGCTCGGCACCAGCCCGACCGCGCTGAGCGACATGCACCAAGGTTTCTCGTTCACGGCTCAACCTCCCGAGGTGGGACTCTCCTCCGGTCAGCCGGCCTTCTTCCACGAGGTCCACGTGTGCGGCCTCCAGCCCGGCACCACGTACTATTATCAAGTAGGGGGCGGGGCGCCTGGCAGCGAAGTGTGGAGCGCGACCCAGTCGTTTACGACTGTGGCCAACACGGGCAAGATCACGATCGGAATGTTCGGTGACTCCCGCGACGTCGTCGGTACTTGGCAAGCCGTCGCTACGCGAATGCGCGATGCAGGCGCTGCCGTGCAGCTCGTGAGCGGCGATGTCGTGGACATCGGATCACTGCAGACTTTGTATGGGACTTGGCTCGACGCAATTTGGAAAGACCCAGCGAGCAGCGGGAAGTTCCTGACGTTGGGTCAGCAAATGTTGATCCCGATCGCTGGCAATCACGAAAATGACGCGAGCCAGTTCTATTCGAACTTCGTCATCCCCGGCGAAGGCGACTTCGCAGAGCAATACGCGTCGTTCGACATCGGCAACACGCACTTCGTGCTCATCGACGATCAGCCGATCGCGAGCGGCTCGGCGGACGCCGCAAAAGCTACGCTCACCTGGCTAGACAAGGATCTCGCTGCGGCGAACGCGAATCGCGCGAAGGTGCCATTCATCGCGACCGTGAACCACCGCGGGCTCTATTCGACGTCCCATCACGCGTCCGAGACGGACGTACTGACCACGCGAGGTGTGCTCGCCCCCATCTTCGACAAGTACAACGTGGACATCGCCTTCAACGGGCACGAGCACGAGTACGAACGCAGCAAGGCGCTGAAGGCCGGTTCGCCGGCGAGCGGAGACCCCGTCGTGGGCACCGGGACGCAGTACGTGATCTGCGCGGGCGCAGGCGCTGACGCTTACGCTCCTTCCGCGACCCCCTCACCGTTCCGCGAGAAAAATGCCGGATTCGGCGGCGGCACGCCGTACATCGGCGTCTACGCTTTGCTCACTCTCGAGGGCAAAAGTCTGACGATGACCGCGTACGGTCTGAAGGCCTCGGGCACCCGAGTGAAGGACGACGACGTCCTCGACACCCTCACGATCACCCGGTGAGTAGCGAATCGGTGGCAGAGTCGTAGCAGACTCGTCACGCAAGCCGGCGCACTAACCGCTACGAAGCGACCATGCGTACACGAGCTCTCCTCGGCTTCGTCACGTCCCTGTCACTCTCGTTGATCTCCGCACGCGCCGCCGCGCAGACTCCGCCTCCGGCGAAGTCCACCGCGGTCGAGATCTCGAGCTTGCGGCTCATGCGAGAGAAGAACCTCATCACAGAGCAAGAGTACGCGTCTGCGCTCAAAGACATCGGCGCTTCAGTCGGAAGTGTGGCGGGAGACGCACCCGCGTTGGTCCTCGGCAAGTGGTCCGCGTCGCTCTACGGCTTCATCGAAGGGGACGCGATGCTCGACTCGACGCAGAGCTTTGGCGACGTCGCCGGCAACGCTCAAGTGAAGCGCCAGGAGAGCAAATTCGCGCCACCGCCGACACTCCAGAACACCTTCGCCGGTGACCACGGACGTCTCCAGGTGAGCGTGCGAAACTCGCGCTTCGGGATCCGCATGCGCGCGCCGGAGGTTGCCCACGTGCGGGCGAGCGCGACCTTGGAGATGGACTTCCTCGGCACGGACCCGAGCATCGATCCGAGCACCGCAGGCAGCGGCGCGGTGAGCTACCCACTCGGAAGTGGCGCGAGCGAGGCCTCGTTCTGGAACAACCCGACGATGCGCATGCGGTTGGGGTACTTCAAGGTCGAGAACCCCATCGTCGACATACTCTTCGGACAGTACTGGCACCTCTTCGGTTGGCAGCCCGCGTACCAGCCCAACAGCGTGCAGATCCAAGGCCTGCCTGGTGAGTTGTACGCGCGGACGCTTCAGCTCCGCATCTCGAAGAACGTGCCCATCGGCCCGACATCGCTCGAGTTCGCACTCGCCGCGTTGCGGCCCCCCCAGCGCGACTCGATGACCCCGGAGATCACGGGCGGCATCAAGTTCGATCTGGGCCAATGGAAAGGTCTCACGACGCGCGGCTCCACCTCACGCGATCTGCAGCCGCTCTCGTTCGCCATCACTGGGACGATGCGCAACTTCGTCGCGCCGAGCTTCGTTCAACAGCCGACGACGACCATCAGCCGTTCGACGGCGGCGCTCGCCGTGGTGGCATTCGTTCCCATCATCCCGGCGTCGAAAGGCCACGAGGGCAACTCCTTGACGGCCACGAGTCAGATCGTGATGGGCGGCGGCATCGCGGACATGTTCACCGGCATGACAGGCGGAATCGCGTTCCCGACTCTCGCCAACAAGAGCAAGGAAACTCCGACCCCGATCTACCCCCAGAACGTCGAGAACGGCAGCGTCGTGTTCGATACCTGCAGTGCCGGTCCGAACGATCCCGGTTCGTCGTGCAAGGAGCTGCACCCGATCCAATGGAATGTCTTCATGGTCGGCCTCCAGTACTACTTGCCAGGCCTGCATGGACGCGTCTGGGTCTCCGGCAACTACGCGCATATCGAGTCTCCGAACATCGCGAACTACACTCGACGAGCTACGACGGCTCCCGTCGCCACCGACGACAACTACGTGAACGCCGCAAACGTTCGACAAGCAGAGGACTTCTTCAACGCCTGCTTGTTCGTCGATCCGCTCGAGAGCGTGCGCGTTGGCATCGAGTACGCGCACTACGACGACAAGTACGTCGACGGCGTGCACGCCATACACCACCGCGGTCAGCTCAGCGGCTTCTTCCTCTTCTGACCGGATCGCCCTCGGATTCGGTCGGGACCGCATCCAACTTGTAACGAACACGTGACGACGGGCATCGTCGATTGTTTTTGGTTTGGTGACGGTGCGGGCCGCGCTGTAGGTTGGCGCGGTGTCAAAGACCGCCGACAGAGACTTCTTCGATGCGTTCAGCAAGCACGCCAACGTTTGCGTCGAAGCGAACAAGAGACTCGTCCAACTCCTCGAGGATTTGCCCAACGCGAAGGAGCACTGTGACGCGATCACGGAGCTCGAGCACCAAGGCGACACCATCACGCACCAGACGGTCAAGAAGCTCCACGAGATGTGGATCACGCCGCTCGATCGCGCAGATATCCACGTGCTCATCACCGGGCTCGACGACGTGCTCGACCTCATCGAGGCAGTCTCCGAGCGTGTGTTGCTCTTCGGCGTTCGCAAGCCTCGACCGACCGCGACGGCGCTCGCGAAGAAGCTCCTCGAGGCCACCGAGGCCGTTGCCAAGGCGATGAGCATGCTCGCCGACGTCTCGAAGCGCAGGGAAGAGATCCTCGCGATCGCGATCCAGCTCAACGAAATCGAGAACGACGCGGATGGGCTCTATCGAAAGGCGCTGGCGGAGCTCTTCAACCGGCGCGCCGACGGTACGAGCGAGCCGCCGCGCGAGGCGACCACGCCCGATGACGTGCTCGAGATCATGAAGTGGCGCGAGATCTACGACTACCTCGAGAACGGTACGGACGCCTGCGAGGACCTTGCAAACGTCCTCGAGGGAATCGTACTCGAGTACGCGTGACCCAATGGTCGGGCTCGTCCTAATCATCGTCCTCGCGCTCGGGTTCGACTACGTCAACGGCTTCCATGACGCCGCGAACTCGATCGCGACGGTCGTGTCGACGCGAGTGCTCTCGCCGCGCGCTGCGGTGGCGTGGGCCGCTTTCTTCAACTTCGTTGCGTTCTTGGTCTTCAGCACGCACGTCGCTGGCAACATTGCCAAGGGCGTGCACGCGGACGTCGTCACGCTCCCGCTGGTCGCGGCGGGGCTCATCGGCGCGATCGTTTGGGACCTGTTGACGTGGTGGTGGGGACTGCCGACCTCGTCGTCACACGCGTTGCTCGGAGGCGTCGCCGGCGCGGCGATCGTGAAGGCCGGCCTCGGGGCGTTGGACTCGGCGTTCTTCCTCAAGACCGCTGCCTTCATCCTCCTATCGCCGATCATCGGCTCGGTGCTCGGATTCTCGATCATGTGGGTCGTGATGAGGATCTTCGGCAAGAAGCCTCAGCGCAAGGTGGACCGTTGGTTCCGTCGCGCGCAGCTCGTCTCGGCCGCGCTCTACTCGCTCGGTCACGGTGGCAACGACGCGCAGAAGACCATGGGTATCATCGTGGCCGCCCTCGTGGCGACGGGTCACCTCACTGGCAAGAATCCTGGCGTGCCGCTGTGGGTCGTCTTGCTCTGTCACGCCGCGATGGCCGCGGGCACGATGTCCGGCGGGTGGCGCATCGTGAAGACGATGGGCATGAAGATCTGCAAGCTGCAGCCGGTCGGCGGGTTCAGCGCGGAGACCGCGGGGGCAATCACGTTGTTCATGGCGACAGGCCTCGGAATCCCCGTGTCGACCACGCACACGATCACCGGCTCGATCGTCGGCGTCGGCTCCACGCGGCGATTCTCTGCGGTGCGCTGGGGAGTCGCGGGCCGCATCGTTTGGGCGTGGGTCTTGACGGTCCCGGGTGCGGCAGCGATCAGCGCGATCAGCTACTTGCTGCTGAAGTACGTCGCTGGCTTGAGTTAGCCGCACGAGTTCGCCCGTTCCTGCTCGCTTCACGCGCTCGTCGCGCGGGCCACCCAGAATGAGCGCATGAACGAGAACGGCCCACCTCTCCTGCCTGTCGATGATCGCGCGCTATGGAGCTGGCGCTTCGAGTCGCTCGAGACCGAGCCGCGCTTGATGTTCACGGCGCTGGGCGACACGGACGAGCACGTTTCGGCCGGCATCCGCGCCGCATTCTGAGTCACTCCGTCGGCCACCCGGCGACCTTGACGAGCTCGCACGAGAGGCCCAAAAATACCGCGCGCCTCACCTCCTCGGGGTCCGCGCTGCCCTCGGAGATCAGCTTGGTGAGCGTCGACTTGCCGTCGATCTTGCGCAGCGTCCGGCTCTCGCGCTCTGTGAGCCTGAACGACTCCAGGCGCATGGGCGGCAGCACGACCGGCTCGATCAAGCGCTCGGCGAAGGGCGACAACAGCGCCTCCAGCTCCGCGCCCGCGTAGCCGTCACGCACGCCGCGCGCGATGAGCTCGTACGGATCCACGCCGAGCGGGAACGTCTCTTCGTGCGAGCGCGCGCCGCGGACGAACATGAGCGCGCCCTGCTGCCAGCGGAACATCTCGATGAAGCGCTCTTGTGTCTGCTCG
>ENA-OFCD01001276-OFCD01001276.1-metagenomes-genome-assembly--contig:-NODE-1276-length-13167-cov-7.322987_pt1 | contig 13167 bp, 10 predicted proteins | sample MGYA00153392_OFCD01 | MGnify analysis MGYA00153392 | reverse complement strand
CCCTTGCTAGCTATCAATCTGAGCGCAAATCGGCATACTAAGTAATGAAGAGCCAAAATATCTGAAGGTAAAGGATCGTTAAAATCGGGCGAAATAATTACACGTCCTTTATCTTGACCAGGAACGCGAGGTAGTTGAGAATTAGATATTGGGCTAATTCGCGTAATAATAATACCTGCTTCAGAGATTAGCACTTCTTCTCCAGTTTTGATTTGCTCAATCAGTTATAGAAATTTACTATTTACTTCTGGAAGAGTGATATTTATTGTCATCATTTAACTCCCTAACTTTTTTTACTAAAACTTTAACGATAAAGATTATCGATAGCATTAACTCGATCGTCATTTTATACTTAATTGTATCTAGTTAGTCGGTAATTCGCCATTGTCGATCGATCAAGTTAAAATACTTCCGCCCATGAGTTTCTGAAAGCGATAATCTAGCTCCGCTTTCAAGCGTGGGGATTGACTCAGATCGTTATCTTGTAAAATTACTTTCTCCGCTGCATCACGCGCGATCGTCAACACCTCGCCATCCTCTGCTAAACTAGCTAATGCAAAATCCGCCATCCCCGACTGGCGTGTGCCCAAAACCTGCCCTGGGCCGCGTAACTGCATATCCATCTCCGAGATCCAAAATCCATCTTGGGACTGTTCTAGCACCTGTAGACGTTGTTTGGCATTACTAGAACTACTCCCACTCATCAGCAGACAGTAGGAACGATGTTCGCCCCGTCCGACACGTCCGCGTAATTGGTGGAGTTGCGACAAGCCAAAGCGTTCGGCGTTTTCAATCAACATTACTGTCGCATTGGGGACATCTACGCCGACTTCGATGACGGTGGTGGAGACGATGATTTGGGTGACGTTATCGCGAAATGCACCTAGTGCAGCATCCTTATCCGCCGAACTCATCCGCCCGTGTAGCAACCCTACTTGATATTGAGGAAATACCTCAGTGGCTAACCGCTCGTGTTCCTCTGTCGCGGCGCGGAGATCGAGTTTTTCGGACTCTTCGACTAGAGGTAGCACGACGTATACCTGTCGCCCTTGCGCGATTTCTCGATTCATCAGTTCGTAGACTTGAGCGCGTTGGCGACTGTTGACGGCGTTCGTCTGAATCGGCTGTCTTCCAGCGGGTAATTCATCGATCTGGCTGACATCTAGATCGCCGTGGAGGGTGAGGGCGAGGGTGCGGGGGATGGGTGTAGCAGTCATCGTCAGGACGTGGGGCTGGGAGCCTTTTTGCTGCAATTTAGCACGCTGAAATACCCCGAACCGATGTTGTTCGTCGATGACGACTAAGCCGAGGTTGCGGAAGTTTACCTTGTCTTGAATTAAAGCATGAGTGCCGACGGCGATCGAGAGTTCTCCTGTCTCCAGTTCGCTGTAGATTTGGCGGCGTTTGGCAATTTTGGTAGAACCAGTCAGGAGTTCGACGGGTAGATGGAGGAGGTTAAACCAGCCGACTAGCTTGCGATAATGTTGCTCGGCGAGTACTTCTGTCGGAGCCATCAATGCTGTCTGATAACCTGATTGAATTGCGGCGAGAATTGCCATCACTGCAACTACCGTCTTCCCTGAGCCGACATCACCCTGTACTAGCCGATTCATCGGTGCGGTTTGTTGGAGATCTTCGAGGATTTCACTTACTACCCGCTGTTGAGCATTGGTGAGTTGGAAGGGTAAAATTTCTCTAAATCGATCGATTAATACTCCTGTCGGTTTAATGATTGCTTGAGTATGAATCTGACGGAGCAAATGACGGCGTTGTAGAAAGCCTAATTGGAGATAGAAAAATTCATCGAAAATTAATCTGCGCCGTGCGGCTTCTTTGGTGTCGCTATCTTCAGGAAAATGGATATTCTGAATCGCTGTAGCTAATTCCATCAATCCATACTGTTCGCGCACTACTTTGGGGAGCGGATCTTTTAGTAGTCCCGCAGCAGGTAGCACCATCACCACAACTGCTCGGACAACATCCGCAGACACTCCTTCGATGAGGGGGTAAACTGGCAATACCCGCCCGATTTTGAGTGAGGAAATACTCGTGTCTCCATCACCCAATACTTCCAGTTCGGGGTTATCTAAATTGATCCCATATTTGCCCTGTTTAACCAATCCCGATGCCGCAATCCAAGCACCGATCGGATATTTACGTTTTAATGATTCTTGCCAACCACGATTACTATAACGAGTTCCGGCATAAAAGCGGCTAATTTTTAGTTGTCCGGTTTCATCTTTAATGGTGATTTCTAAGACGTTAAGTTTTTTGTTTTTAGGACTAGTAAAGAAGTTAATCTTTCTGACTATGCCCACTAGAGTTACCGTAGTACCTGGCTCTAACTCAATGATATTTATCTGTTTAGCATAGTCAATATGATCGCGAGGATAGTAATATAAAACATCTTTGACAGTCAATAACCCTAATCTACTGAGGACTTCAGCTTTTCGCGTACCGATTTGGGAAATTTCGCGGAGATATCGATCGAGTGTTAAATTAGTATCGCTGGGAATTGTGGGAATTGTCGCTGGAGCAATTTTGGGAGTCGATAACGATTTGCTCGGAGTAAGCTGAGGACGTGATTCACTTACTGTCGGTGTCACTGGCTGACTAGTTTTATGAGCTGCAACTTGTTCGGCGATTGTTAAAAACTGACTGGCTTTAGTGATTAATAACTTTCGCTCGATTAATGTCAGATCGTGATACTTGGCAAATTCAAAAGCCAATTCCCGCCAATGCTGGCGATCTTGAAAACTCACGTATGTCGGTGGTTGTCCGAAACTCAAACACAAAAACTCACCGAAGCGGTATTGTTGTCCGACTAAATCGGTATAACCATACTGCGCTTCGATCGCTAAAGCTTTTTGAATTCTCAACCAATCTGGCTCGTCGGACATCTGATATTAATTGATAATTGATAGTTGATAATTGATAATTTGTTTTTAAGATAGGAATTTAGACTCCGAAGCCATAGCTTCTGCTCTTTGTTGAAACATAAATAATTTAAAGTCCCTTATTTTAAAGTATTTAGGGGGATTCAAACCAACTATTGCGCCATGCTGATTCTGCTTCGGCGATTTTTAGCTCCTGTTGCTTCTGAAGATATTCACGCCGTAAGATATTGATTTTAGTACCCAATCGATCGAGATTTTTGCGGAGGCTCAATACCGTAACATCTGCAAATTCAATTTCTGTTAAGCGGAGATAGAGACTATGGATTTGGATAATTTGGGGGAGATCGTCTCGTTGGCGAATCTCCTTTGGAGCATTCTCTAGCTGCTGTTCTTGAGTACTCTCTTGCTCGATTAATATACTCAATACATTAGCAATACTACCTGTACTTTCGCCTTGTCGATCGGCTTCGGGACTTGCCTCCAAGATTGGTTTAGGAATAGCTGGGGGCATAACTTGTGCTTGTTGTAAGAGCAGATTAACTTTATAAGAAATCTCTTTCAAGCTATGGCTTAACTCCTCCTCTAGATTTTTTTGCCAAGTTGATAGAGATGAGGGAGTTGCAAACCAATCAGTCGGCATAATCGGGATAGAGGTTAATTCACCTGTTGGCTCATCATCATTGCTAGTTTGAGAAGACGGTTCGATGTGAATTACCAAATCTCCAATTACATTACGAATCACTCGCTGCAATGTTTTGAGTAGTTGCGCTCGCTGATTATAATTTAATTTTAAGAAAGCTTCTGGATAACAAGTCGTACATAAATAATAACAACTTTGAATTGACTGTTGCTTGAGTGTTGGGGCAAAGCTGATAAAGTAGCTTTTGTAAGCAGCGGTGAGTTCTTCGCCTAGTTGACTACTAGTCGTTCTAAGTTGAGTCAAATCTTGTTCTACTTGCTCGATCGATCTAGCCATATAGGGATTAGGGATTAGGGGTTAGATATTAGGGGTGAGGAAAGGGCGTTAATTTAGTAAACAGCAGAAGCTATGGCTTTGGGATTTAAAGCTGACAGCCTGAGGGTGTGATAGTTGTTGCTAGGGAGTTTTAAATCTCCCTAGCAACAATTTTGCTGTCAACTGTCAACTGTCAACTGTCAACTGTTTACACTTTATCTTGAGAAGAAATGTTATAAGATGAGTTGTAGGCATAAATCGCTAAAAGATCGGGATTTACCACGAGGTTCGATCGCACTCACATACCAGAAGCCGTTCGGTTAGAATAGTCTTTCGAGCTAGAAACAGCGGGACTAATCCGATCTTTAACGCGCCCACGGTGGACAATAATTCTATAATTGCCCCCTAAACCAATTCGCTCACTCCAGCCATCATAACTCTCACAACCATGTCTGTCATTACTTTAGATTCCACCACTCAAAGCACGATTACCCCACTACTCGGCTTGAGTTTAGCAGAATTGACCGCCTGGGTGCAGGAACAAGGTCAGCCAGCGTATCGGGGGAAACAATTATATCAATGGATCTACGAGCAGGGAGCCAAATCTCTAGCTGATATTACCGTGTTTTCCAAGCAGTGGCGGGAATCAGTCAAAGAGACACCGATCGGTCGATCGACGATTCATCACAGGGCGGTTTCTAACGATGGTACAGTTAAGTACCTGCTCAAACTTCAAGATGGGCAAATCATCGAGGCTGTCGGGATTCCTTCGGCGCATCGGTTGACTGTCTGCGTTTCTTCTCAGGTTGGCTGTGCGATGGCTTGTACTTTTTGCGCGACTGGGAAGGGGGGATTCATCCGTCATCTTTATCCCCACGAAATTATCGATCAAGTGCTGACTGTACAGGAAGATTTTCAGGAGCGTGTCAGTCATGTAGTGTTTATGGGGATGGGTGAGCCATTGGCTAATTTAGACAATGTGGTGAAAGCGGTTAACTCCCTCAATAAAGATGTCGGGATTTCGCAGCGATCGATCACCGTCTCGACAGTCGGAATTCCTGGTAAAATTCATGAACTCGCCGAGCACGAACTACAAGTGACTCTCGCCGTCAGTCTCCACGCACCCAATCAAAAACTTCGCACTGAATTAGTGCCGACGGCGATTAATTATCCGATTGACGATCTGCTAGATGAGTGTCGGGATTATGTCCAAATCACAGGGAGACGGCTGAGTGTGGAATATGTGCTCTTAGCTGGCGTGAATGACGATCCAGATCTTGCTGATGAGTTAGCCAGTAAACTACGTGGTTTTCAAACACATGTTAATCTAATTCCTTACAACCCGATCGAGGAGGCTGATTACGATCGTCCCACACCTAGAGATATCAAGATGTTTGTTGATGTGCTGGAGCAGAAGCATATTGCTGTGAGTGTGCGTTATTCCAAAGGTTTGGGTGCAACTGCTGCTTGTGGGCAATTACGGGCAAATCAGCGGAATTAGGGAGCCTGTGTTCGATAGTTATAAAATTACCTTCATCCCCCAAGTAGGGGCAATTCATGAATTGCCCCTACTTCGGATGAGGACTTATCTAGGTTTTATGTAATCCGCTATCAACTATCAACTATCAACTATCAACTATCAACTAACTTACCAAACTGCGATCGGGTCGTAAATTACTCGCCCCGCGCAGATAAGGATGATAAATTTTAGCACCAATAGGTAAATGGGCGTGAATTAAGAACCGAATGCAGCGCGGTAGACTGCCTTCGACGTGCATTTGTTGAACATCCATCAACGCGACATCGCGCCAGTTGGGATAAATGCGGCGGGCGATGGCGGCGGGAAATACCGCATCGAGATCTTTGGTAGCTGTGAAAATGACACTGACGATTCGATCGGGATCGATGCGATTGCGATATTCTAATTCTTGTAAAAGTTCAGTAACAGCGATCGAAATCGCCGCCTCTGTATTTTCACTCGCTGTAGTTGCCCCTCGAATTGCCCTCATATACCATTCCACGCCTTTGCCCTCCGCAAAATTTTAAAAGATTAACCGTCACTAGGGACGATATAACCACAAGGGTTGTCCGCTAGTGCTTAGTTCAAATTGTACCCAATCAGCGGTCGATACTACTGTTGTGAAGCCAGGAATTTGACTTTGTAATATTCTACCCACCAATGGCTTGCGTTCTTCGATCGTCTGAAGTTTAGCTTTTTGAGGATCTAGATCTGCTAATTCCGCTAGCCAAAGTCTAGCATCCTCTTCCGAACCCAATCGATCGACCACTCCAAATTCTACCGCTTGTTCGCCTGTAAAAATTCGTCCATCGGCAAAAGTTCTCACAGTTGCCGGATCGAGATGGCGAGATTCTGCCACAGTATTGACAAATTGCTCGTAAGTACTATCGATGAGACTTTGGAGGATTTGTTCCTCAGGGGGCGTTAACTGGCGATCGAACGATAAGATATCTTTATACGGGCCAGATTTGATGACCTTAAACGATACACCAACTCGATCGAGCAATTTCTCTAGATTGTTGCCGCGCAGAATCACCCCAATACTGCCCGTGAGGGTGCCAGGATTCGCCATGATGTTCGGCGCACCCATGCCGATATAAACACCCCCTGAAGCCGAAATATTCCCATAACTAGCAACGATTTTGACTTTTGATTGCAGCCGTTGGAGTGCCTGATAGATCTCGTACGAATCACCGACAGTACCACCAGGGCTATCGATTCGCAGGAGTAGAGCTGGATATTTGCGTTCTTCAACTACTTGAAGTGCCTTGAGAACTGATTTTCGCGTGCTACTACCGATCGCACCTGCAATCTCAATCCGCGCAATTTGTTTGGTAGCTTTCTTGTTAAACGGCCAGAACATAGATACAGTGTGGGGTATGTGGGAAGATAACTGGTAATTATTTCGATTTAGAAACGCTCGATTGCAGCAAACACTCTGAGGAAAATATACAATTTGTTAAGAGCCGAAATTTAAGTATTCATGCAGTCAAAACAGTCCTCACCTCCAATCAGCTTAACACCGATCTTGTTGGTCACGCCCTTTTTCCTCTGGGGTACAGCAATGGTAGCGATGAAAGGAGTCATGCCTCACACTACTCCTTTATTCATGGCTACAATCCGACTGATTCCGGCGGGTATTTTAGTCTTAATCGTGGCGGCGATTATCAAACGTCCTCAACCGCAAGGCTGGAAAGCATGGGCGTGGATCTTGCTGTTTGCGCTAGTTGATGGCACGTTATTTCAAGGCTTCCTAGCGGCTGGATTGGTGCGGACTACGGCGGGTTTAGGTTCGGTGATGATTGACTCGCAACCTTTGGCTGTCGCGCTGCTGTCGGCTTGGTTATTTAAGGAGCGGATTGGGGCGATTGGCATCTGTGGGTTAATCGTGGGTGTACTGGGGATTAGTTGTATCGGTTTACCAGTTGAATGGTTGAGTCAATTTGTGGCTAGTCCACTGACAAGCCAAATCGATCTAGAGGCACTATTTAATCATGGTGAATGGTTAATGCTTTTAGCTGCCCTCTCGATGGCAGTAGGAACGATCTTAATTCCATTTATCACTAAATATGTCGATCCAATAGTAGCCACAGGCTGGCACATGATTATTGGGGGGATTCCCTTAGCGATCGGTTCGTTTTATTTAGAGTCAAACCAATGGGCTGCACTTACTGGAGCTGATTGGCTCTCAGTAGCCTACTCTACCGTATTTGGTAGTGCGATCGCCTACGGTTTATTTTTCTACTTTGCGGCACAAGGCAATCTTACTAGTCTCAGTTCTTTAACTTTTCTCACTCCAGTATTCGCACTATTATTTGGCAGTCTATTTTTAGGTGAAACACTCGATTTACTCCAATGGTGCGGCGTGTCTCTGACATTGGTAAGTATTTTATTTATCAATCAACGTGACTATATCTGGAGTCAATTAACTGGAGTTCCATTAGTCGTAGACAGTTCGGTTCAATCCGATCCAACACTACCACCTTCGCTCTCTTCAACTACTCAGACAATGCCGATCGAATCAACAGTTCGATCGTACTCTCCTGAAGACTAATATTATTTCAAATATCTATAATTAAATTAATTGATAATTGGGTTTTTAAGTAATTAAATATAAAATATCGCGTAGGGTTGGCAGTGCCCACCCTACAAAGCTGTCAACTGTCAACTGTCAACTATCAAAACTACCGATACTCCCGATAGTCATCCATCTGTTGACTAGGATCGGGAGCAAATGCCAGCCAGAGTGGATACTGGAGGATCGAAAGACTAATTTGCCCTTCAGAATTATCAATGATAATTAGGGGCATTTCCTGGTTGGCGACAATGCGATCGACTTTCGATACTAGAGCTTCAGGATCTTCAAATAAAATAATCCCCCCATTGGCACCAAAATCGGTCTTGGACAGCCCCAAACAGTCCTGAAAGCCTCTACGCCAATCACCCAGACGTTCGGGTAGGTTGGCGAGGACGAGAGTACGGAGATAGTCGCCGTATAGCTCTCGTAAGGCAGATACAGCCGCAGCAGCTACCAGAATATTTTGTAAGCGACTCCCCATCGTCCGAATCGCCCCCCGTCCATCTTTATTAAAAAACCAGTCCGAAACCTTGTCAGCATGAACGGCTTCTAAGGTGCGACGTAGTTGCCAAGTGGGGGCATAATAATCGGGTGCATTCCGATAGCGATCGATCGAGGTGCGGACTTTGCTAGCGGTACTTTTAAAGGTAGGTTCGGCAAATTGGGGCGGTTGTCTGGATGAAGGGGTGGCGGTTGGTGTTTTAGCTAGGGGCGTTTGGATCCGAATTTGGGCGGGTGGCGGTTGGGGAAATTGGATTTCTTCAGCGATGACGACTAAATCTTGGAGGCTACCGACGAGGTAATCTTTAAATCCCTGAAGCCGGATAGCGACATCTTGTGAGCCACCAGCAAAGCTTTTGTTAATTTCTTCTTTGATGCGATCGCGTTTACGTTCGAGTTGTTCGACGGAGATTTGCAGTTTTTGGCGACGTTGTTCGAGATCGCCGATCGAAGTTTGGATAATTTGCCCGAAACTTGTCTGAGTAGCGACGATTTGTTGTTGAAGTTGGGATTGGGTAGCTTGGAGGGTGACGATTTGGCTCTGAATTTCTGCCTCGGTGCGGAGTAATGGTTCGAGCTGGACATCATCAATCCGCACCGATTGACTTTTTACCACTGGCTCTATGTTTGGCTCTGGTTCTGAATTCTGATTGATTTCGTCTAGCAAAATTGCCCAATTATCTTCCGGCGTGGGGGTTTCGGTGGCGATTGATTCTAACTCTAACTGTTCCTCCGCCTTCACTGTGGGTTGAGGCTCGGCAACTTCGTCACTATCCCAGACATCTTCAAGTGGCTCCGGTACTGACGAGATTTCCACCACTTGGACATCGATTATTTCTGGTTGTGGGGACGATCTGACTGGTTTGGGCTTTGCAGTTCCGTCGGGGTTCATAGATTTTGGCGTAGTCAGCACAGGAGAACGTGGCGATGTATCGTCGATGCAGCCTTTGACTAGATTACATGGCGATCGCTCATCACTCATTATATCCCACGTCCGCATCCACTCAAATTCTGCGTTCTCCCATAATACACTGTGCGGAGAGTAGGGTGCGAGCGTCCCATTTAAATAGGCAGACTTGAATTATTCTACAAATGTATTTTTTCGCTCCTGACAAAGTAAAATTAGCTAGTTCAACAGGAACGATTGTCAGAACACCTTTTAAGATCGGAATCAGCCGCAGCCTCATTATTCCCGTCGGAGCTAGTCAACTTCAACTAGGACTTAATGATGTTTTCTTTGCTGATAATACAGGTGCTCTAACTGTCAATGTGACTGGTCTTCAAGCTGTAAACACGACTGCTGTGCCCGAACCATTGAGTATTATTGGTACTCTGATTGGTGGGACAGCAGCTCTCAGATTAAAAAGAAAGATGAAAAGTGCCGACAGGGTATAATATCTCGATCGTTGTGCGATCGCTAAAAAACCCCCTCCTCTAAGAAGGGGGTTTTTCGGAAGTCACTTAGGGAGATAGGTAGGTGTATTGGGATAGGCTGTGTTCGTAGTTTTGTAATAGGCGTTGGGCTTCGGAGATCGAGATGCGCTTGTCGAGGAGGGCTTGTTCGGCTTTTTGGCGAATGCTCTCGATCAAGTCTTCGACATCGTATTGCACGTAACCGACAACTTCGGTCATCGTATCACCCTTGACGACGTGTTCGATCTTGTAGCCTTTGGGGGTGAGCTTGATGTGGACGGCATTTGTATCTCCAAACAGGTTGTGGAGATTGCCCATGATCTCTTGATATGCACCGCCGAGGAATAAGCCTAAATAATAGGGTTTTTCGGCTTCGAGGGGGTGGAGTTCGAGGACGTGTTTGACATCCTTGAGATCGATGAATTGGTCGATTTTGCCGTCGCTATCGCAGGTGAGATCGGCGAGGATGCCGCGTCGGGTGGGTTCTTCAGCCAATCGATGAATTGGCATGATCGGGAACAGTTGGTCGATCGCCCAACTATCAGGTGCTGACTGGAAGACAGACAGATTGATATAGTAGATCGATGCCATGATTTGTTCGAGTTCTTCCAAATCTTCGGGCATATATTCCTCGCGTTTGGCGATGTCGAGGATTTTTTGGCAGCAAGCCCAGTAGAGTTGTTCGGCGCGAGAACGCTCTGTCAGCGTCAGGTAGCCCAACTTAAATCGGCTCAAGGCTTCGTCTTTAAACTGGTTGGCATCATAGAATGCTTCCCGATAATTTTCAGGGGTGATGCTTTCGTATGTTTCCCACAGGTTCCGCACGATCTGATGTTCGGGAGTGGTGACGGTTTGGGGTAAGTCGGTGCGGACTTCACAGGTGCTGAGGACATCAAAGATCAGCACGGATTGGTGAGACGCGATCGCGCGTCCACTTTCACTAATTAGGGTGGGAACGGGGATATTTTTCTCGCTACAACTCTCGCGGACTTCGGCGACGATATCGTTGGCGTAGTTTTGGAGATCGTAGTTTTTGGAGGCGTGGAAATTTGTCTGAGAACCATCGTAATCGATGCCCAAACCACCGCCAACATCCAGATATTTCATGTTTGCGCCCAGTTGGACGAGTTCGACGTAGATTTTGCTGGCTTCACCGATCGCATCTTTGATCACGGAGATCGAAGAAATTTGCGATCCGATGTGAAAGTGGAGCAGTTGGAGGCAGTCTAACATATCGACTGCTCTGAGCCGATCGACCACCATAATAATTTCGGGCACAGTCAGCCCAAATTTGGCGCGATCGCCGCTAGATACGCCCCAGCGACCGATTCCTTTGGCGTTGAGTTTGGCGCGGACACCGAGATTGGGTTTGATGCCCAAGGATTGAGCCGCCGCGATCGCGATTTCGACTTCTTCGATCTGTTCGAGGACGATAATCGGTGTCTGGTCTAATTTCTGCGCTAGCATCGCTGTTTCGATGTATTCGCGATCCTTGTAGCCGTTGCAGATTAGCAATGCTCCAGGGTTATTTAGCATCGCGATCGCAATCATTAGCTCAGGCTTGGAACCTGCTTCTAACCCAAATTGATAAGGTTTGCCAAATTTGACGAGATCTTCGATCAGGTGCTTCTGTTGGTTGCACTTGACTGGGAATACCCCTTTATAAATACCGTCGTAATTATAGCGGGCGATCGCCTTGGCAAAACAGGCATTTAACCGCTCGATCCGGTGTTCCAAGATGTCCGAAAACCGAACTAGGAGTGGCAGAGCCAAATTGCGTTGTTGCAGGGATGTGACTAGCTCATAGAGGTCTAAAGAGCCGCCGCGATCGCCTTGGGGAGCTACGGTGACATGTCCCGCTGCATTGATCGAAAAGTACGGTTCGCCCCAACCTTGAATCCGATATAGATTCTCGCTGTCTTCGATCGTCCAAGGTGCTTTCGGCTGTTCTGGTTGCTGATGTTTTACAACCACTTGAGCTTGAGCCTGGGGATCGGAGGTATTTTTCAATAATTCGTTCAATTCCGCAGCTACGATCGCATCGGGTAGCTTTAGTTCCATATTTTTTTTAGCCACTGACTATCCCATTTCCCGCATCCGACGGGTCTCCGTATTTAATTTTAACGCATTATTTAAGGATCTCGCGATCGTTTTAATGCACTCTACTATACCCAAGTTACCCCAGAGATCGATCGAAATTGATGGGTCAAAAGACAGATAATTTCACAGTCTAATTCCCAGCTTCCTCAATGTCATCGAGCCAACATCACCATCGGCTGTCAGTCCCTTGTTAATTTGAAACTTAATCACCGCAGCCTGGGTCTTTTGGTCGAAAACACCATTGACAGGGGTAGGGAAGCCGACATTGGTTAAGCTCTGCTGAATCCGCGTAATGACAGAACCTGTATCACCGAGCTGAAACAGCGTCACTAACGCGAAACCAGCGATCGGACAGCGATCCATTTTAGCTGCGGTTTGGTCGCCAAAGTTGCCATCGACGGTCATTTTGTCAAGGGGATTATATTTATTCCACAGGCTCTGAAAAGCTTTGACACCCAGATTGCTCACATCGTCACGACCGTTATTATTAAAGAAGTGGACGGGATCGCGGCTACCTTGCCATTGCCAACCATGAGCTAGGAGGTAAGGTTTCCACGCATTGTAATTGCTCACATCGATCGCTAAACCATCTTCATGGTTGCTGTTCCCTGGTTTGGCGGCGAGGGGAATTAATTTCGGGTCGCGCCGATACGTTTGGTAGAGAATATGCTGTTGAGCGACAGTCCGATAGGCAGAATTAATCGTCATTCTGAGGCTAGGTTGCTTGCTTACTCCCTCCCGCAGCACAGCCCGTAAATCCTCTTTAGCTCCAGCTTGGAGATAAAGATTCAGATGTGATTCGCCAGAACTGCTAATCCCTGGTAAATTCTCAAAGTTAATTAAGATACCCGTCTGCAAGGTATTCATTTGGGCAATAATTTGCCGACTCAAGCCGCTCACACGTCCCGTATCGACATTGCGGGATTGAATCATCGTCTCGATCGCTTCTTTGACTGTGGTCATATTGTGAGGGGATTGGGAATAATAAATTGGTACTTATCCATTTTCGTCCCGATAGTATCGGGGAGAGTGTGGATATAGGAGTGGTAGATGCACCCTGATTATTCGTCCCTGACTTACCTTTGTGTGAGTCGGGGCTTTTTATAAAAAAAATAATTTACTTTCGTCCTGATAGTGTCGGGGAGAGCATGGATATAGGAGTGGTAGATGCACCCTGATTATTCGTCCCTGACTTACCTTTGTG
>ENA-OFCD01001272-OFCD01001272.1-metagenomes-genome-assembly--contig:-NODE-1272-length-13187-cov-3.262717_pt1 | contig 13187 bp, 12 predicted proteins | sample MGYA00153392_OFCD01 | MGnify analysis MGYA00153392 | reverse complement strand
ACTTGGGGGCGGACATTAGGATCAGTGCATGGATGCAATGGTGGCGAAGGGCGAACGTTTGGAAGTTGGCCAACAGGTCACCGTAGATATAGAGAAGATCGCGCATGGAGGTCATTTCGTTGCCCGTTTCGAGGGACAGGTGATCTTCGTACGACATGCCATTCCCGGTGAACGGGCTCTCGTTGAAGTGACGGCGGTTAACTCAAAGATGGCGCGTGGAGATGCGATTTCAATCATTACCCCCTCGCAACATCGTAGGGAGGCGCCCTGCAAGTTTGCCCGACCTGCTGGCTGTGGAGGGTGCGATTTCCAGCACATAGATCTGGAGTATCAGAGGGCTTTGAAGTCACAAGTAATCGTTGAACAGTTTTCCAGACTCGGCGGGCTTGAGGTTACGTGTGAAGTGAAAGCGGTCTCACCGGAAGATGGGCTGCATTGGCGGACACGGATGGATTTCGCCATCGGCGAGAGCGGCGGTATCGGTTTCTTTGGAAATAGAAGTAACGAGGTCATTGAAATTGATGACTGCCTAATTGCTGATGCGTCGATGGATGTTGCCACTCTGGCACGGCGCAGATGGAATGGCGATGACCGGATCGAAGTCGCCGCAACTAGTACCGGTCAGGTGAGTGTCACTAGGGCCGGCCGAAGTATCTCTGGCCCGACCCAACTCATAGAGAAGGTTGATGGCTTCACCTTCCAAATCTCACCGCAAAGTTTCTGGCAGGCGCACACTTCTGCCCCCGCAACGCTGATCGCAGTGGTGATGGAGACGTTGGAGCCGGAAGTTGGAGAAATCGTCTGCGATCTATATGGGGGCGTCGGACTCTTTACCGCAGCGATTGCGGCCAAAGTTGGCGCTCGCGGGAAGGTGCACTTGATCGAATCGGATCGCCGCGCCATCGGGGATGCCCAGAAGATTTTTAAGGGTTTTGGAAATGTAGAGATTCATCCTGGTACCGTGGAATTTCGCCTACCGAAGATAATCGCTCCAGATCTCATCCTCCTTGACCCGCCCCGCACGGGCGCTGGGGAAGAGGTTATAACCGTGATGACCCGAACCCACCCGCGAGCCATCGTCTATGTCTCTTGTGACCCCGCCTCGCTCGCGCGAGATGCCAAACTGCTTCTTGCTAGCGGTTATCGGATGGATTTCTTGGTCGGCTACGACCTCTTTCCACAGACTCAGCACGTTGAATGTGTGGCTCGATTTATCCCGGCCTAATTTCCTAGTTTTTGCCTAAACCCTTAGCCGAGTAGCTGGGATAAGATTCCTCCACGATGAGTAAAAATTCCTTTAACGCAAAGAGCAACCTCGATGTTGCGGGCAACTCCTACGAGATCTTTGAGATCACTGGTTTGAAGGGTGCGGCAAATCTGCCCTTTAGCTTGAAGGTGCTCCTTGAAAATCTACTGCGCACCGAAGATGGCGCAAATATCACCGCGAGCCAGATCACGGCCCTTGCGCAGTGGGACCCCACGGCAGAGCCCGATACCGAAATTCAGTTCACTCCCGCGCGCGTCATCATGCAAGATTTTACGGGAGTGCCGTGCATTGTTGATCTTGCGACTATGCGCGAAGCGATTACTGAGCTCGGTGGAGATCCTACGAAGGTTAACCCTCTCGCTCCCGTCGAACTCGTCATCGATCACTCTGTGATTGCTGACTTTTTTGGAACCCCATCATCCTTCGAAGAGAATACCGATGTCGAGTACCAACGCAATAAGGAGAGATACCGCTTTTTGCGGTGGGGCCAAAGTGCATTTGATGAATTTAAGGTCGTTCCTCCTGGGACTGGAATTGTTCATCAGGTAAACATTGAGTACCTGGCACGTGTGATCATGACCCGTAAAATTGATGGAGTCCTCTGTGCATATCCAGATACTGTTGTTGGGACCGACTCGCATACAACAATGGTCAATGGGCTTGGTGTTCTAGGTTGGGGGGTCGGCGGAATTGAAGCCGAAGCGGCGCTACTTGGCCAACCGGTCTCAATGCTCATTCCTCGCGTGGTTGGATTTAAATTGCATGGCGAACTTCCAGTGGGAACGACCGCTACTGATCTTGTTTTGACAATCACGCAGCGTCTTCGCCAACATGGCGTCGTCGGAAAATTTGTTGAATTCTATGGTCCTGGAGTTGTTGCGCTTCCAATGGCAAATCGCACGGCGATCGGAAATATGTCACCAGAATATGGATCAACTTGCGCCATATTCCCCATTGACGAGGAGACGTTGCGCTACCTCACCCTCACCGGGCGCAGCGCAGAACAGATTGAGCTAGTTGAGAAATATGCGAAACACAATGGTCTTTGGCATGATCCAGCTGCAGAACCTCGCTTCTCAGAGCACGTTGAGTTAGATCTAGGAGAAGTCGTTCCATCTATCTCTGGCCCTAAGCGCCCGCAAGATCGCATCTCGCTCTCCAATGCGAAGCACGCCTTCAACGAAGTCATTCCTACCTACCTCACTGCTAAGAGCTCACACGAAGCAATCCAAGTTTCGATAAATGGAACTGCTACCTCTATCACGCATGGCGCAGTTGCGATCGCCTCAATCACTTCGTGTACCAACACATCTAATCCTTCAGTCATGATTGGTGCCGCGCTGCTCGCCAAGAAGGCGGTTGAAAAAGGGCTACGGAGCAAACCGTGGGTAAAGACAACTCTGGCTCCCGGTTCAAAGGTAGTAACCGATTATTACGACAAGGCCAACCTCACTGGTTACATGAATCAACTTGGGTTCAATCTCGTCGGTTATGGATGCGTTACCTGTATCGGAAACTCTGGTCCACTGCCGGTTGAAATTAGCAAGGCGATCAGCGAGAACGATCTTGCCGTTGCTGCAGTGCTCTCAGGTAATAGAAACTTCGAAGGTCGCATCAGTCCTGAGGTAAAGATGAACTACTTAGCCTCACCTCCGCTGGTCGTCGCATACGCCCTAACTGGGACGATGGATCATGATTTTGAGAGCGACCCAATTGGTAGCGATCAGAACGGTGATCCGGTCTACCTCAAAGATATTTGGCCAACCACCAGCGAGATCGATGAGGTAATTGCTTCATGTATCTCCTCTGATATGTTTAAAAAGGATTATGCGACGGTATTTGATGGTGATTACCGCTGGAAATCTTTAGAAACTCCCATTGGCAAGGTCTTTGAATGGGAGATGGAATCCACCTATGTCAGAAAACCTCCCTACTTTGATGGTATGCCACGAGATCCAAAGCCGGTAACTGATATCTCAGGAGCGCGTGTGCTGGCAATCTTGGGTGATTCTGTAACAACGGACCACATCTCACCCGCAGGCAATATCAAGATGGATTCACCAGCAGGAAAGTATCTGGCAGAACATGGAATTGCACGCGCTGATTTCAACTCTTACGGTTCCCGTCGGGGAAATCATGAAGTGATGATCCGCGGAACCTTCGCAAATATCCGTCTCAAGAATCTCTTGTTGGATGGAGTTGAAGGTGGCTTCACCCGCAACTTCTTGCGAGATGGTGCTGAAGCGGCGAGGGCAGCGTGTTCGAACATGGCGCGAGCCTCATGCGCCGTGAACAGGTTGGTGCCAACGGGCCACGTCCGACCCTTGTTCCACTCGTCATCCTTGCTGGAAAAGAATATGGCTCTGGCTCCTCACGTGACTGGGCCGCAAAGGGCACAGCGTTACTTGGAGTTCGTGCAGTAATTGCGGAGTCATTCGAGCGCATACATCGATCCAACTTGATCGGCATGGGTGTACTCCCGTTGCAATTCATCAACGGCCAGAGTGCCGAGAATTTGGGTCTGACCGGCGCGGAGGTATTCGAGATATCAGGTATTGAAGCGATCAACGATGGCGCAGCCCCTAAAACGCTGACGGTAAAAGCGGGTGCGGTGACATTTGAGGCGCAACTTCGTATTGATACGCCTGGCGAAGCGGATTACTACCGCCACGGTGGAATCATGCAGTTCGTTTTACGCTCACTTCTCAAGTAAGCACTAACAATTTCGGATGGACCCTGCTCTGCAAAGGGTGGGGTCCTCGCGTAGAATCCGGGTATGTCATCCCCTCGGATCTTGCCCGCGATTAAGGGGCCAGAGGATCTTCGGGCGCTTAACTACGAGCAACTCCACTCTCTCGCCGCAGAAATCCGCGAATTTCTGATTGAGAAGGTCGCTAAAACCGGTGGCCACCTTGGCCCGAATCTCGGCGTTGTTGAACTCACCATTGCGATGCATCGGACCTTTGAATCACCGAAAGATGTAATTCTCTTCGATACTGGGCACCAGAGTTATGTCCATAAAATTTTGACCGGAAGGCAAGAGGGTTTTGATACCTTGCGACAGCGTGGGGGTTTAGCTGGATATCCCAGCCGCGCTGAATCGCCTCATGATGTCATTGAGAATTCGCATGCCTCTGGCGCTCTCTCGTGGGCAGATGGCGTAGCCCGCGGGTTTAGGGTCAGGGGTATTAAAAACCGCTCTGTCGTCTGTGTGGTCGGGGATGGGGCACTTACCGGAGGAATGGCCTGGGAGGCGCTAAATAACATTGCAGCAAATGAGGATCTCCCGCTGGTAATTATCGTTAACGATAATGAACGTTCATATTCGCCAACAATCGGCGGAGTGGCTACCTATCTCTCCACTCTACGGACGACGAGCGGCTATGAGAAGTTCCTTGATTGGGGTAAGAACGTTTTGGAGCGGACTCCTGTCGTTGGGCAACCTCTTTACGAGACTCTGCATGGAGTGAAAAAGGGAATTAAAGATATTGTCGCTCCGCAAGGAATGTTCGAGGATCTGGGACTCAAGTACTTTGGCCCGGTTGATGGCCATAATATTGAGGCGCTAGAGAGCGCCCTCGAGCGCGCCAAACTCTTTGGCGCCCCCGTTCTGGTCCATGTGATAACCGAGAAGGGGCGCGGATATGCGCCAGCAATTAATGATGAGGCGGAGAAATTTCATGCCGTTGGCGTCGTAAATGCTGAGACAGGGGTACCTATTAGGAAATCGGGTCCCTCTTGGACCTCGGTCTTCGCGCGAGAATTGGTGGAAATTGGGCATGAGCGTCCCGAAGTTGTAGCGATTACCGCGGCGATGCTCGGGCCAACCGGTCTGGATCAATTCCAAGCCGCCTTCCCCACCCGCACCTTTGATGTGGGAATTGCAGAGCAACATGCGACCGCTTCTGCTGCTGGCATGGCATTTGCCGGGCTGCATCCCGTCGTTGCTATCTACTCCACATTTCTCAATCGCGCCTTTGACCAGTTATTGCTAGATGTCGCGCTACATAAAGCGGGGGTCACATTTGTTTTGGATCGCGCCGGTGTGACGGGGGATGATGGACCTTCTCACCATGGCATCTGGGATCTCGCCTTAACGGGGATCGTTCCCACCTTGCACGTTGCCGCTCCTAGAGATGGTGCCCGACTGAAGGAAACCTTGCGAGAAGCAATGGAGATTAATGACGCTCCTTCGCTAATCCGATATCCAAAAGGTGCGGTCTGCGCCGATATTCCAGCATTTGAGAGGCGTGATGGAATCGATGTCCTCTATCGTGGTGAAAGCGCGGATATTCTTCTAGTCAGCATCGGTTCTATGGCAACAATGGCGGTTGAAGCGGCATCACAGGCCTATCGCGAAGGAGTGGGAGTTACCGTGATCGATCCGCGGTGGGTTAAGCCGCTGCCCCCCTCTTTGATTACGATGGCTCGTAGGTACAAGAGCATCGTCGTGATTGAAGATGGCATTAGGCATGGGGGAATTGCCAGCACGATTTCAGAGCTATTCCGTGATGAAGGGCTCTCAGTTCCTATTCACTCCATCGGAGTCCCACTCGCATTTATCGATCATTCAAAACGAGATGAAATCTTGGCTGACCTAGGGATGACCGTTCAGACGATTACTCGCTCCTTGGTGAGCTGGTCATCAACGTTGAAGGAGCTTGAACTGGAGCAGGTCGAACCTGCAAAAATGCCGCAAGAGTAATGGTTACATAGAGCAGGTAGACCACGAGTTGCAGCCAAGTCATCACATTTGATACGCCGAAGGTGCCATCAAGGATGGTGATGAAGGCAGAGTTCCCACCTCCAAATTTCCAGGCTGTTGCATCTACTCCGCCGATATCTCCGCGGCTTTGAAATTCATAGGTTCCATGAATCAGGACGCCAGCCGCGATGATAATGAGTGCAATTCCGGTGATGCGGAAGAATTTTGCAATATTTAATTTGACGCTCCTCTTGTAGAGGAGAATTCCTAGTGCAACGGCGCTACCTAAGCCCAAAATTAGGCCGAAGAGAGGCGCGCTATCTTGACCCACCGTCTTGAAATCAGCGTAAAGGAAGAGAGAGGTTTCCAGCCCCTCCCTTCCAACGGAGAGAAAGGCGACCAGAGCTAAGGCAAAACTTCCCATACCTAGGGCGGTATCAACCTTGCCATGCAGATGCTTAGCTATCCCGCGTGCGCTGCGCTTCATCCAAAAGACCATCCAAGTTACCAGCGCTACCGCCAGAATTGAGCTGGTCCCAGCGAAGAGTTGCTCACCTCGGTGAGAGAGTTGTGCAGAGGTAAAGGAGAGCAGAGCGCCAAAGCCCAAAGAGATCACCGCTGCGGCAACTACTCCCACCCAGATGAAGGCAATCGCACTCTTTCTTCCAGATCGGACCAGGTAGGCGATCAGAATTCCTACGATAAGTGAGGCTTCGAGACCTTCGCGAAGGGCGATAAGGAAGGTAGTGAGCATGTGAAGAGCCTAATCCTGGCAGAGATAATTACGCAACTCGAATGTTGCGTAATTCGCATCACTCTTCTGCTGGGGTCTCGGACTCCGCTGGGGTCTCGGACTCCGCTGGGGGATCCGGAGGAAGCAAAGGCTGCGTGGCACGCATCGGCGCAATAAGCACAGGGGTCACCTCTCTAATTTGCCATAGGCGAGCGCCGTGAGCGAGAAGGGTGCTCTCGATATAGCGCTCGATCTCTGAATCCGGTGGACTCCTCCATGCCAATTGACGAATTACTTCTGGGGAGATCAGATTTTCTACCGGTAGATCTAACTCCTCGGCCCGCGCAATAACCGCAGCACGGGCATGGGTAAGTCGGGCGTGCCCCAGCGGATTGCGATCCTTCCACAACTTGACCTGAGGTAGTCCAAGGTTTGGAGTGCGAAGAATGGGAAGATCTTCATCCGATAGGAGAAGGGTGGATTGCAGAATCGCGAACCACTCGGTCGTTGGAGGGTTAGGTATCCGACTGCGCCGCTTAATAATCTTGACGAACTCATCAATGGTTGCCGGACGTTTTGTGGCAACCTCGATCAGTATTTCATCATTGAAGATTCGACCGGCAGCAATATCTATGGTGCGAGCAAATTCATCGCGGGCGTACCAGAGAGCCTTGATGATCGCCAAGGTCATTCGATCGCGAACTTTATGCATCCCCGAGGTACGGCGCCAAGGATCGATCCGCGGAGGTGGTGGTGGATTTCTTAGGATTTGGGCGAAGTCTTCTCTGGCCCACTCTAACTTTCCCCGTTCTACGAGTAGTACTTCCACGGCATCGCGTAGATCGATCAGGACATCGACATCTAGCGCCGCGTAGGTGAGCCAGTCGAGATGAAGGGGACGGATCGACCAGTCGACCGCGCTATGTTCCTTCGCCAACTGCAGATCTAATAGAGATTCCGAGAGTGGTCCGAGGCCTACCCGCTCGCATCCAGCGATGCGACCACCTAACTCAGTATCGAAGAGAAGTTCAGGAAATATTCCAAGTTCGCGCAGACAGGGAAGATCTTGCGTACTGGCATGGATGATCCATTCACAATCGGCGAAGGCAAGATTCATCTCCGCCCATAAATCAGGGTCGCTCACCGCTATAGGATCAATTAAATGAAGTCCGCCGCCACGGCGAAAAATCTGAATTAAATAGGCCCGCTGGCTATATCGATAACCTGAAGCCCGTTCTGCATCTATGGCAATCGCGCCTCGTCCCTCTTTGAGTTGCGCGAGAGCAGAGAGAAAACCAGTTCGATCGATGATGAGCTCTGGCGAGCCCGACCGTGGGAGAAGTAGGGGCTCGGGCATCGGAGAGATTTACTACTTCGAAAGGTTCGAAAGGTTGGTACGGGTCAAAGGAGTGACGCCCTCAGGGATAGGTTCCATCCCGGCGCATCGTTCTAAGAGATCTAACCAGGCGCGGACATGGTCAGCGATCTGCTCGGGTCGAGTCGGAGTCCAGGAAGCGCGAACTTCTAACTCTGAGTCATCGGCCCGTTCATCGAGTGTGCCAAAGGAGGAGCTAGCAACCCGGGTCACGGTGCCGCTGGGTTGCAGGTATTCGCAATCAAATTTTGCCAAGGACTCGATGAGCCAACTCCACCCGACGCTGGCAACGATCGGATCAGATGCCATTTCGGGGTCTACTTCAGCGCGAACAAAGGTTACGCAGCGATAGCTACCGCCCCAGCCCTCTTGCCCCGCTGGATCGTGAAGCAGGACGAGGCGCGCGGTTGCCAATTCGTCCACGGTATCGGCGGTCATGGCAAAGGCGAAAGGAGCTAGCTTCTGGGGGGCGGGGATCTCTTCGAGGATCAACTCCGCGCGGGTGGCGATCGCTCGAATATCGGCCACGATCTCATCGAAATTTCTCAGACCGGCCGTGGGGTGCATGAGACAAGGGTAATTTGCCGAGAGGTTATTCGTGGGAAGGCGCGAGTCGGTAGTGTAAGAAATGGCCACCCTCAACCCTCTCATCTGCAATCTCTACCCAGTGTTCCAGCAAGCGGGGGAGATCGAGGAAATTCTCCCCCCCCAGAGCGTTCGATCGGGTGATAAAAAGCTCGGTGAGTAACCCGTTTTCAATTGCCGCATGGAAGAGCGCTGGCCCCGCCTCGATCAATAGATCACCAAATCTGCTCAGGGCTTCTGGAATCGCATCTGTCAGGTCGATTGCCCACGCCTCTGCCAGCGGATTCTCGGCAATTTTGGTGGGCAGAGGATGGCGAGTTAAGACGATTAAAGGAAGCGGGGTCTTGGAGTATGGCTCATTGCGAGCGGTATTTCCACCGATCAGTATCACTTGAAATTCCGTGCGAAGTTGATGAAAGCGCAGGCGATCGGCCGGGAAAGAGAGCGCCTTAGAGCTGGCACCCAAGGTGGTAGCGCCATCTTGGCCAATGATCAGATTCGCTGCTACTCGCCCCGCCATAGCCCTACTTTAGATGTCAGTGGTCAGATTTACCCTTCGTACCATGATCATCGACTGCGATACCTGTATCTTGCGCGATCTTGCCTGTTCAGATTGCGTCGTCTCTGTACTACTGACAATCTCCCAGCGGCCCAACTCAGAGATTACCCGCGCCGAAGTCAGTGCTATCTCCGCCCTTTCGGATAAGGGACTGGTGCCTCCACTTCGCTTCCACGCTTAGCGAAAAATGGGGGATTTTGGCGGTACTGCTGGCGCTGACTAGCCTTGTTAGGTGCCCTCACGGAAAATTCTCCTCGTCACCAATGATCTTGGTCCTCGGGCTGGGGGCATAGAAACTTTTATCTTGGGTCTCTTAGAACACCTGGATGGCTCAGCAATCGTTATTTACACCGCGGCGCAGCAGGGGAGTGAACTCTTTGACGCAGCTCTCTCGGCTCGCACTGGCGCAATCATTATTAGAGATAAGCGCCGCATTCTTATTCCTACTCCTTCCATCAATCGTCGGGTTCGCGCGGTGGCAGAGAAATATGAGAGCGAGATCGTCTGGTTTGGAGCAGCGATGCCTCTTGCATGGATGTCCGCTCTGCTCAAGCGCGCTGGTGTCAGGCGAGTTGTCGCACTCACACATGGTCACGAAGTCTGGTGGGCGAAGTTGCCGGTATTTCGACGGTTCTTCTCGCACTCAACTCGTTCGATCGATGTACTCACATATCTCGGACAATTCACTCGCCGAGCGATGGCTCCGGTAATTCATTCCTCTTGTTTGATGGTGCAGATCGCTCCTGGCATTTCGATTGATCACTTTAAGCCCGGGCTGAAATCGATGGAACTCATAACTGAGTTGGAACTTGAAGGTAGGCAAGTGCTGATATCGGTTGGTCGATTAGTGCACCGTAAGGGACAAGATAAATTATTAGAAGCTCTACCCCAGATTCTTCTTCGCCACCCCAATGTGGTTTTACTCCTTGTCGGAGTTGGTCCCCGTCAGAAAAAATTAAAGCAATTGGTTCGGCGCAATGGGTTAGAAGATTATGTTCGCTTCATCGGACGCATCAACTACAAGGAGTTGCCGGAATACTTTCGACTTGGGGATCTATTTGTTATGCCATCTCGTTCTCGCCTTGCCGGTCTGGAAGTAGAGGGGCTAGGAATCGTTTACCTGGAGGCGAGTGCATCTGGCATTGCGGTTCTGGCGGGAGCATCTGGCGGGGCTCCCGATGCGGTGATACCAGGTAAGACCGGTGAAATTGTAGACGGCACCTCAATGAGTGAGATTGCTTTGGCGATCAGTGAATTACTTGACCATCCTTCACGACTTTTCGAGATGGGCGCTGCAGGTAGAGAGTGGACAGAGGAGCGTTGGAGTTGGGAGATCCGGGGTAGACGTTTTAAAGAGGTATTACTAGACGATTAACTGGTTGGCGATTGCGACAACAATGGCCTGCGTGCGATTTTTTACTTCTAATTTGCGATAAATCGCCGCCAGATGGGTCTTCACGGTGGCCTCAGATAGGAAGAGATGTGACCCCATCTCCTTTGCACTCCACCCTCTCTGAAGAATCTGAATCAGATCTAATTCGCGCTGAGTCAGATCAAAACGATTGTGTGGACGGGCGGGCGCCGCAAAGTAATAACGCGAACTTTCTAACTGCTCGATAATCGAGAGAAGATGGGTGATTGGTTCGCCCTTCAATACGTAAGCAGCCGCCCCTCGCTGATGGGCCTGTCGCAAGGAATTTGGGTCTTCTCCAAGAGTGAGCACCACAAATTTGTTGAGTGGCGTGATTAACTCCAGCCCTGATCCATCGGGGAGGTTGATGTCAACCAACACTAGATCGGGTTTGGTGAAGAGAAGCTGAGCACGGGCTTCCGCCACCGTGGCTGCCTCTCCCGCGATGTTATGACCTGCGCTGCGAAGGGCTTGTGCTAGTCCTTTACGGATAAGTTCATGGTCATCGACGATGAGAATTAGCACTCAGGTAACCAAGTAAATCTCGAGGTGAGAAAATCCTTTTTCACTTCTTAGCTCCCATCCGATCTCTGCTAGTCGTTCATCGACTCCGATCAGGCCATAACTCTCCTGACGGATGGGCCCTGAGGTGAGGCCATCGTTCTCCAGAGTAATTTTCGTGGGATCAATCATGAGTGAAATTTTCTGGGCTCTACCGTGCTCGCAGGAGTTGCGTGCAAGTTCCAGGAGAACCTTGAAGAGGGTCGAACCGGCTTCACTATCTGGAAGAGAGCCTTCGATTGAGAAATCAACTCCGAGCAAAGATAGAGCGGATTCCAGTTGGATCTGGGCAGTTGGTTCACTTGGTGAGCGCAATTGAAATATCTGGCTGCGCACCTTTGAGTTTACTTCTGTGATCTGATCACGAATTGCACGTAGCGCCTGTCGCGACTGGGGATTTGTATCTGACCGACCGATCTCGCTATCAAGGCAATACCCGATAGCCGCTAGATCCTGGGCGATGCCATCGTGAAGTTCGCGGGCAATGCGCGATCTCTCCCGAAAAGGATCAGCCAAATAAGTCAGCGATCTCTTGCGCGAACTCTTGATTGACCACATGGCGCTTCACCGAAAGTTTTGCGGTCAGTTGGCCATCGGCCACCGTAAAGTCGACCGGTAAAATAGTAAATTTTCGAATTGATTCGGCGCGGCTTACTACTTTGTTTGCTTGATCGACGGCGGTTTGAATTACATCAATGAGCGCTGGATCTCGTGAGAGCTCGGCGATTGACGCACCTGCTTTCTTATTGCTCTTGGCCCATGATTTCAATGAGTCTGGATCGAGAGTGATCAACGCAGCGATAAATGGTTTGTTATCGCCAACGACCAAGCACTGGCTTACCAGAGGATGTGCCCGGAGTCGATCCTCCAGTACCTCGGGGGCCACATTTTTCCCACCTGAAGTTACGATCATTTCTTTCTTTCGACCTACGATGAAAAGATACCCATCTTCATCGATAGTGCCCAGATCCCCGCTCTTGAAGTAGCCATCTTCCGTCATCGACTCTGCGGTAGCTGCCGGGTTATTCCAATAGCCTTGCGCTACGACGGCACCTTTAATCAGAACTTCACCGTCAGGGGCTATCTTGATGCGCGTGCCGGGAATAGGTCGCCCCACGCTGCCAATCTTCTGCGCCGAACGAACGTTGACGGAAGAAGCCGCTGTTGTTTCGGTTAAGCCATAACCCTCCAGAATATTGATCCCCGCCCCACGGAAGAAATGTCCCAGTCGGGGACTAAGTGGGGCGCCTCCCGAGAGTGCAGCCGCGACTCGACCGCCTAACCCCGCCCTAATCTTGGAATAGACCAGCCGGTCAAAGAGAAGGTGGAGAGAACGATTTTTGAGTGTGAGCTTTCCGCTGTCAATGCTCTCTGAGTAGGCAACTGCGGTATCGACCGCCTGCTTAAAGATTTTTGATTTGCCAGATGCGTGCGCCTTGTTCTCTGCGCTGTTGTAGACCTTCTCGAAAATGCGCGGAACAGCGAGGATCAGTGTGGGTTTAAAGGTTGCCAGATCTTGCGGCAGGCGGTTGATATCACCGCAGTGGGCAAGGTGCATTCCAGCGTGCAGCGCGCCGAATTGAATCATCCGACCGAAGACGTGGGCGATAGGTAAAAACAAGAGGGTTGATCCACCCGGACGCAAGAACTCCACGCGCGCATATAGGACCACATTAGAACATTCTGAAATGAAATTTCCGTGGCTAAATGTGACGCCCTTTGGATTGCCAGTTGTCCCAGAGGTATAGATCAAGGTCATCAGATCTTCTGGTCCAAGGGAAGCCATTCGCAGGTCGAGGGCGGTGTCTGCGATTTCGCGGCCAGCTTCTACCAATCGAGGTATGGCATTATCTGTAATCACAAGAATTTCGCGGCAACTCGTCGGAAGTACCGATTTGGCGAGTTGGGCCAGAGTTGGCGATTCGACAACTAGCAGGGCACTGCCAGAATCACTGAGGATCCACTTCACCTGTTCCGCGCTCGAAGTCTCG
>ENA-OFCD01001270-OFCD01001270.1-metagenomes-genome-assembly--contig:-NODE-1270-length-13208-cov-4.532426_pt1 | contig 13208 bp, 13 predicted proteins | sample MGYA00153392_OFCD01 | MGnify analysis MGYA00153392 | reverse complement strand
TACCGGTATGTGGATTCGCGTCTCGACTACCACGCCAGCCGGTGGATAGCCGTCGAGACGCACTGACATGCAAGAGTGGACGCCGTGACTGCTCCCGCCAGGCCGCCCCGGATCTCACCGTTATCGCTTCCCGCTCTTGACGCGATCGACGGGCGGCTTCTCATCGACCGTGATGAGCGGGACCGTGAGCACTACCGCGACTCCGATCTCACCGGATATGACCTCACCGGCACGTCATTCACGGAGTGTGACTTCTCGTCGGTCACCCTCGACGACGCGCAGCTGCGGGGCGCACGGTTCTCCGAGAGCCGGATCACTGACTCCTTCGCCCCGTCCCTGTTGGCCGCGCGAACACACTGGCGGGAGGTACTCATCGAAAATCCGCGGTGGGGTTCGGCCGAACTGTTCGAAGCGGATCTGGCGTCTGTCCACGTGCGCGGCGGCAAGATCGATTACCTCAATCTCCGCGCCTCGAAGATCACCGATCTCCTGATCGAGGACTGCACGATCACCGATCTTGATCTGGGCGGCTGTCGCGGTACTCGCATCGAACTGCGCAATTGCCGACTTGAGACCCTCGATGTCACCCGCGCAGCTCTGGCGGACGTCGATATCCGGTCAACTTCTCTTCGCACCGTCACCGGGCTGGAGGGTCTTCGCGGCGTGACGATTGACGAGTACCAGCTTTCGCTCTTCGCACCACTGTTCGCGACCCACCTCGGCGTAGTGGTCGATTGAGCGCAGCATTCACAGCGAGTAAGTGCTCCCGCCCGCACGGCGCCTCCCGCCAGGTCAGCGTCGAACGGAACCGGTGAGTCCGGCGAGCGAACTGAGGATCGCGGGGCGGACGGCGACCCAGGCCGCCGCCATGACGATGAGCGAGATCGCGAAGATACCCGCGCCCCACCAGGTGTAGTCGTCCCGCGAGGCGTACATGTGATTGAGGTTGCGGAGGGCTCCGGTGACCAGAACCAGAGTCACATGCACGGCGATGAACGCGGCGAAGAAGAGCATCACCGGGTAGTGGATGGCACGGGCCACCGGAAGCGGAAATACCCGGTCGAACCGCTTGAACCGGTCGGCGAGACCCGGGGCCATCCGGATTCCCGTGATCAGCGCAAGGGGCGCCGCGATGAAGGTGATGACAAAGTAGGAGAGCGTCTGAAGCGCGTTGTAGTTGACCCAGCCGTTCTCGGTCGGCCAGTTGAACGAGGCGTACTGGATACCAACCGATACAGCGTTCGGGAAGATGTCCCAGTGAATCGGCACGATGCGAACCCACTGCCCGGTGGCGAAGATGAGCACGAAGAAGATCACCCCGTTGAGAATCCAGAGCGTATCAAGGCTGAGGTGCAGCCAGAGATGAAGCCCGATTCTCACCGGCGGATTTTTCGTTCGAAGCAGACCGGTGTTGGTGCGGGTCCAGTAGGCCGGTGGCCGTTTGGTGGTGCGCACCTGCCATCCGGTGCGAATGATAAAGAGGATGAAGAACGAATTGAGGAAGTGCTGCCAACCGAGCCAGGCCGGGAAGCCGGTCGGGGCTCCCTCGGGCAGCTTCGACTCTCCGGGGAAGTCGCGCATGAAGGACTGCACCGCCGGAAGAGCACGGATGCCGCGCGCGGCCAGAACAAGGAGGAACAGCGCGACGAGAATGGCCGGCACGATCCAGACGAGCCGGAACCAGCGGCTTTCGCGAAACGCGCCCACTCAACCCCTCCGGGCGTTGACGGCGTCGATGAGCTGCGGCACCACCGTGAAGAGGTCTCCGACCACTCCGAAGTCGGCGACTTCAAAGATGGGCGAGTCCGCGTCTTTGTTGATCGCGATGATCGTCTTGGCGCTCTGCATTCCTGCCCGGTGCTGGATCGCGCCGGAGATGCCGAGGGCGATGTAGAGGTTTGGCGACACGGTTACCCCGGTCTGCCCGACCTGCATGTTGTGGTCGCAATATCCGGCGTCGACCGCGGCGCGGGATGCCCCGACCGCCGCTCCCAGGGAGTCGGCGAGTTGCTCGACGAGCTCGAACTTCTCTTTCGACCCGAGTCCGCGACCGCCGGAGACCACGATGTCGGCGGTCTGCAGGGTGGGACGCTCAGAGGCCTGCGCCTGCTCGTGGCGGGCGGTGATCTCCGTGGTCGCGGTGGTATCACCCGAGATATCGATCTCGTGGACGGTGCCCGCTGCGGCCGGTGCCGCTCCCTCGATCGAATGCGGGCGAAGGGAGATGACGGGGATACCGCGGCCGGTTCCAGCGGTGACGGCATAGGAGCCGCCGAATGCCTGTTGGGTGACGACGACCCCGCCGTTTACGGAGGCAATCCCGACGGCGTCGCTCTGGTACGCGGCGTCGATCCGGATCGCCAGTCGAGCGCCGGCTTCGCGGCCATCGGTGGAGTTGCTCACAATGACGGCGGAGACGTCTCCGGACGCCGCGACAGCGGCCTTCAGAGCCGCGACCTGCGGGGTGACAAGCTGGGAACCAGCCCCCTCCCGCGACGCGACGAAGACGGTACCGGCGCCGAGTGCGCCCAGTTCGGCGGCGAGCCCGGCTGCTGCTCCCGGCTCAACGACGATCACTGCGGCGGGAGAACCGAGCTGGGCGGCGGCCGCAAGCAGTTCCGAAGTGCTGCTGTCGAGCGCGCCATCCGCGAGTTCGACCAGAACAAGTACCTGTGTCATGTGTGCCTTCTTCCTCAACCAGAGTGTGTGCTAAATCAGTTTTGATGCCGCGAGGAACTCGGCAACCTGTGTTCCCGCGGTGCCGTCGTCCTTGATGATGGTGCCGCCGGAGCGCGGGGGGCGAGCCGTGACCTCCGCGACGACCGACCAGGAGTTGTCAGCACCGGTGTCGCCGGCTGCGAGGGGAAGATCGGCCAGTGCGAGTACCTCGACCGGCTTCTTCTTGGCAGACATGATGCCCTTGAAGTTCGGATAGCGCGCTTCGGCAATCTGTTCGGTAACGGATACGAGGGCGGGAAGGGAGGCACGAAGTTCGACGTGTCCCTCCGTGGTGACACGTTCGCCGGTGACTGTGCCACCCGAGCCACCGTCCGCAGACACGGTGAGGGTGCGCAAGAAGGTGAGCTGGGCCAGCCCGAGCCGCTCGGCAAGCATCGCCGGCACTGCGGCGCTTCGACCGTCCGTCGATTCGTTACCGGTGATCACGAGGTCGAAGCCGCGGCCGTCGAGGGCTGCGGCGAGCGCCGCGGAAGTTTGCACAACATCCGATCCAGTGAGCCCGTTGTCGATGATGTGGATGCCTCGGTCGGCCCCCATCGCCAGCGACTTGCGGATCGCATCAAGTGCGCTCGCTGGCCCCATGGTCACGACGGTCACGTCGCTCCCCGAGTTGGCCTCCTTGACGAGGAGCGCGGCTTCGACAGCCTTCTCATTGATCTCGTCGATCACGACGTCACCGCTGCGATCCACCCGCTTCGTCGAGGGGTCGATGCGCCGATCGCCCCAGGTGTCGGGTACCTCTTTCACGAGCACTGCGATCTTCATCACGCTCTCCGGTTTCCTCATCGAAATCTTTGGTCATCGGGACTGGCCGAAGTGGGCATCGGCCTGTACGCACCGGTAATTCACTGGCGATTACTTGGATGTCCTAGTAAATTCATTATGACGCACAGGACCTGCAAAGAACACTGGCGTTAAGGATCAGGATGAGCAAGGGCAAAGGCGGCCGATGTACGGATTATCCGAAGACCAGAAGGCGATTGTGCAGATGGTGCGCCAATTCGCGACCGAATCGCTCGCTCCCCATGCGGCCGAATGGGACGAGACGCACTACTTTCCGGTGGAGGTATTGCGCCAGGCCGGTGAGCTCGGCATGGGCGGTATCTACGCCCGTGAGCAGTTCGGTGGGTCGGGTCTGACCCGCGCCGACTCCGTGCTCATCTTCGAAGAACTGGCCAAGGGCGACACGACAATCGCCGCCTACATCTCGATCCACAACATGGTCACCTGGATGATCGACAGTTTCGGCGACGACACCCAGCGTGCCGAATGGGTGCCGCAGCTCTCAACCATGGAGGCCCTCGGCAGTTATTGCCTGACCGAACCCGGAGCGGGATCGGATGCCGCGGCACTGAGCACGCGGGCTGTGCGAGTGGGCGACGACTACGTCATCGACGGCGTAAAGCAGTTCATCTCGGGCGCCGGTTCTTCAGCTTTTTACATTGTCATGGCACGCACCGCCGATACCGGGAGCCACGGCATCAGTGCGATCGTCGTGCCAGCGGGCACGCCCGGGCTCAGCTTCGGGCCGCTCGAGAAGAAAATGGGCTGGCATGCGCAACCGACGCGCCAGGTCTTCTTCGACGGGGTTCGGGTGCCGGCCGACAACCTGCTCGGAGCGGAGGGTGACGGTTTCGGTATCGCGATGAGCGGGCTGAACGGCGGACGGATCAACATGGGAGCCTGTTCGCTCGGCGGTGGCCAGGCTGCGCTCGACAAGACCGTTTCCTATCTCAAGCAGCGCACTGCCTTTGGCGGCCCGCTGATCAACCAGCAGGCACTGCTCTTTCAACTCGCCGACATGGACACCGAGCTCGAGACCGCCCGTACCCTGCTCGCCCGTGCCGCCGATGCCCTCGACCGGGGCGATGCCGACCTGGTGCGCCTGTGCGCGATGGCGAAGCGCGTTGCGACCGATGCGGGCTTCACTGTCGCGAATGCGGCCATCCAGTTGCACGGCGGCTACGGCTATTTGACGGAGTATGGGTTGGAACGCATCGTCCGAGACCTGCGCGTGCACCAGATTCTCGAAGGGACCAACGAGATCATGCGACTCATCATCGGCCGAAGCCTGGCGGAAGCCTGATGGTCGAGAGTCCGATGGGCGAGAGTCCGATGGTCGAGAGTCCGATGGGCGAGAGCGGCGACGTGCTGGTGTATCGACGCGGTCATCTCGGCCACCTCGTGCTCAACCGCCCGAAGTCCATCAATGCCCTCACCCACTCGATGGTGATCACGATCGCGGCCGCTCTCGAGAAGTGGGAGTCCGACGACTCCGTAGCGACCGTGCTCATCTCCGGCGCCGGTGACCGCGGCCTCTGTGCCGGCGGGGACATCATCGCGATTTACACCGATGCCATCGGCACCGATGAGAAGGTCGGCGGCGCGGCATCCGCGTCATTCTGGGCGGATGAATACGCGCTCAATGCACACATCGCCCGCTATTCGAAGCCCTACGTCGCCTTCATGGACGGCGTTGTTCTCGGTGGTGGGGTCGGGGTGTCCGCGCACGGGTCCTTTCGCGTCGTGACCGAACGAACCAGGCTCGGGATGCCCGAGACCGGTATCGGGTTCGTGCCGGATGTCGGCGGAACCTTTCTGCTGTCCCGCGCTCCCGGCGAACTCGGCACTCACCTCGCCCTCACCGCGGGATCGGTCACCGGCGCCGATGCAATCGCTCTCGGCCTGGCCGATCACTTCGTGACAAGCGACCGGCTCGCCGACCTGGCCGTCGCGCTCGAGACTCGTTCGGCGGCGGATGCAATTGCGGAAGTGGCAACCGCCCCTCCCGCATCCGTCCTCCTGCAACAGAGGCAATGGATCGACGAATGCTATGCCTCGAACGACGCACGGGAGATCGTCGCGCGTCTCGAATCCTCGCCGCATGCTGACGCACAGCGTGCTGCGCTGTCCATCCTCACCAAGTCGCCGACAGCGGTGAGTGTCGCCCTCGAGTCCCTTCGCCGGGCGCGGGCACTCGACACCCTCGAAGAGGTGCTCGACCAGGAATTCCGCGTGTCTCTGCGGTTCACGCAGGGGACCGAGCTCGTGGAGGGAGTGCGGGCGCAGGTGATCGACAAGGATCGCGCCCCGCACTGGTCGCCTCCTACCCTCGGTGACGTGCGGCGGCCAGACATCGAGGCCTATTTCGAGAGCCTCGGAGATCGTGAACTCCGCCTGTCACCGATGGCAGGCGCCAGGGACAGGAGAATCGAATGACCAGAATCGCTTTCCTCGGGCTCGGCAACATGGGCGCACCGATGGCCGCCAATCTTGTCAAGGCTGGCCACACCGTCGTCGGGTTCGACCCAGTGCCCGCTGCCCTCGACCACGCCAGGGACAGCGGGGTGATCATCGCGGCTGAGGCTGTCGGGGCTGTCACGGACGTCGAGATTGTGATCACCATGTTTCCCAGCGGAAAGCACGTGATCGATGCCTATAGAGAAGGACTGTTGGCCGCAGCGACTCCCGGCACCCTGTTCATCGATTCCTCCACGATCGACGTCGACGACGCCCGCACCGCGCGCTCCCTTGCCGTTACTGCCGGGCATCGGGGAATGGATGCCCCGGTCTCGGGTGGTGTCGGAGGGGCGACCGCCGGCACTCTCACCTTCATGGTCGGCGCCGACGAGGCGGACTTCGCCGTCGCCGAGCCGATCCTTTCCGTGATGGGCGGCCGGATCGTGCACTGCGGCGACTCGGGAGCCGGCCAGGCCGCGAAGATCTGCAACAACCTGATCCTCGGTATCTCGATGATCGCCGTGAGTGAGGCATTCGTGCTCGGGGAGAAGCTCGGCCTGTCGAACCAGGCGCTCTTCGATGTCGCATCCACGGCATCCGGCCAGTGCTGGGCACTCACCACCAACTGCCCGGTGCCGGGACCGGTGCCCGCGAGCCCGGCCAATCGCGACTACCAGCCCGGCTTCGCTGGCGCCCTCATGGCAAAAGACCTCGGGCTCGCGCTCGGGGCTCTGACGGCGACCGGCACTGCCGCCGAGCTCGGGCCCCTCGCGGCATCCATCTATCGACGGTTCGCGGATGAGGGCGGGGCCGGTCTCGACTTCTCGGCCATTATTAATACCATCCGCAATAATTCGGGAGGCGCGGCGGCATGACCGACTACCAGAACATCCTGCTCGAACGGCGGGGACGCGTCGGGCTCATCACGCTCAACCGGCCAGAGGCGCTCAACGCGCTGAACCTGGCCCTGATGACCGACGTGGTGACAGCGGCGACCGAGCTCGATGCCGATACCGGCATCGGAGCGATCGTGCTCACCGGATCGGCTCGTGCTTTCGCCGCCGGGGCGGACATCAAGGAGATGTCGACCCAGACCTATATGGACATGTACCTCGCCGACTGGTTCTCCGGCTGGGATCGGCTCGCCGCGGTGCGCACTCCGATTATCGCCGCGGTCTCCGGTCACGCCCTCGGCGGCGGGTGCGAGCTCGCCATGCTGTGCGATTTCATCATCGCCGCCGACACCGCGAAGTTTGGCCAGCCGGAGATCAAGCTGGGAGTGATCCCCGGCATCGGTGGCTCCCAACGACTCACCCGCGCGGTCGGCAAGGCCAAGGCCATGGAACTGATCCTGACGGGGCGCACGATCGACGCGGGCGAAGCCGAACGCGCCGGTCTCGTCGCCAGGGTCGTGGCAGCCGACGACCTGCTCGAGAACGCCCTCGCCACCGCGACCACGATCGCCGGGATGTCCCTCCCGGTCGCAATGCTCGCCAAGGAGGCGGTGAACGCGGCCTTCGAGACGACGCTGGATGCCGGCCTCCGTTTCGAGCGCCGGGTCTTCCACTCCATATTCGCCATCGACGACCAAAAGGAGGGGATGCGCGCCTTCATCGAGAAGCGCGCCCCGACTTTCACGAACCGATAGAGCTTCTCGATTCGCCAGACTTCTCGATCCGATAGGAACCACCGCATGACTGACACCACACTCCTCGATGGCGCCGTAGACACCTACTCGACGACTCGCGGACCCGACCAACCCATGTGGATCGGAGGGCAGAAGGTGCACTCGACCACCGAGGAGTGGCGCGAGGTTGCCAACCCTGCCCATCGCGGCGGCGTGATCTGCCGGGTTCCGGCGGCGGGGGTGGAGGATGTCGACCGGGCGGTGGCTGCGGCCAGGGCAGCGTTCCCCGACTGGCGGGCACGACACTTCACCGAACGGGCGCGCGCTCTCGCCCGCATCGCCGACGAGATCGAGGCACGGGCGGAACACTTCGCTCGCCTGACGGCCCTTGACACCGGTAACGCGCTGCGCACCCAGGCTCGCCCGGAGGTGACGACCCTCGTCGCACTGTTCCGATATTTCTCTGGCATCGCCGGAGAAGTCAAAGGGACGACCCTGCCGGCCGGCGACAACCAGCTGCAGTACACCCGACTTGAGCCGCTTGGCGTGGTCGCCTGCATCCTGCCGTGGAACTCGCCTCTCATGATCGCCGGCTTCAAAGTGCCGGCCGCGCTCGCCGCGGGAAACACCGTGATCCTCAAGGCCGCGGATGACGCCCCGCTGACCATCCTGCTGCTCGCGGAGGTGTGCAACCGGCACCTCCCCGCGGGCGTAGTCAACGCGCTGACCGGTCGCGGAAGCCTCATCGGATCCGCGCTCGCGACGCATCCTGGAGTCGACAAGGTCTCCTTCACCGGCTCCACCGAGGTGGGCCGCGGCGTCGGCCGCCAGGCGGGAGAACGTCTGGCCCACGTCTCGCTCGAACTCGGCGGCAAGAACCCCTCGATCGTCTTTCCGGATGCCGTCGACGACGACCTCATCGACGGATTGCTTCTCGCTTCGCGCTTCACTCGCCAGGGACAGAGCTGCACGGCTGGATCGCGCCTCTTCCTGCACGCGGACATCTACGACGAGGTGCTCGATCGCCTGGTCGGCCGACTCGGCGCGCTGAGGGTCGGTGATCCGCTCGACGAGAGCTCCGATATGGGAGCGATCATCAACGGCAAACAGCACGCTTCGATCGACGACTACCTCGCGGACGGCCGCTCAAACTCTGCCATGACCGTCGCTCTCGGTGGCTCCGCGCCCTCTGAGGGCCCGCTCACGGAGGGGTTTTATCACCTGCCGACTGTCTTCGCGGGCGCGCGCAACGACTTCCGTCTCGCGCAGGAGGAGATCTTCGGGCCGGTACTCGTCGCCATTCCGTGGCGAGAGGTGGACGAAGTGGTGCAGATGGCCAATGACTCCAATTACGGGCTGGCCGCCTTCGTGTGGAGCCACGACCTCGACGCGGCGCTCAACACAGCCCACCGGGTCGACGCCGGCTGGATCCAGGTGAATCAGGGCGGTGGCCAGGTGGTCGGCCAGTCCTACGGTGGCTACAAGCAGAGCGGGATCGGTCGAGAGGTATCGCTCGAAGGCATGCTCGCCGGCTTCACCCAGACCAAGCAGATCAACATCAAGCTGCGCTCATGACCGAGGCCGTGACGGGGGATGCTGGGACGGAGGAGGCCGGGACGGCGGAACCCGCCCCGCTGAACGGCATCGTCGTCCTCGACCTCACACGGGCACTCGCCGGACCCTACGCGACGGCGCTGCTCGCCGACCTCGGCGCGACCATCACCAAGGTGGAGAGCGTAAAAGGTGGCGACTCGACCCGCGGCTGGCCCCCGTTTGAAAACGACCACAGCCTGTACTTCGACTCCGTCAATCGCGGTAAGTCGTCGATCGCGCTCGACTTCTACGCTCCGGAGGGCCGGGCATTACTTCGACGACTGGCGCTCGCCGCCGACGTTGTCGTCGAGAACTTCCGCCCGGGGGTGATGACGGACATCGGGCTGGATCCCGATGAGCTTCGCGCCGAGAAGCCCGCTTTGATCGTCGCCTCCGTGAGCGGATTCGGCAGCACCGGTCCGCTCAGCCAGACGGCCGGCCTCGACCAGGTGGCGCAGGGGATGTCGGGTGTCATGTCGGTCACGGGCGAGGACGCAGACACGATGTATCGGGTGGGCATTCCCATCATCGACATCTACGCCGGTATCTTCACCGCGGTCGGAATCGCTGCGGCACTCGTGGGACGGGAGCGCACCGGGCATGGTCTCTCGGTCTCGACATCGCTGCTCGAGGCAGCCCTCGCCATCTCGGTATTCCAGGGGCAGCGTTACCTCAGCCTGGGGGAGATCCCCACGCCGCAGGGCAACAACCATCCCGTGCTCGCACCCTACGGGGTCTTCGAGACCGCGGACATCCCGATCATCATCGCGGTCGGGAACGACAAGCACTGGCGCGACCTGTGCGCTCTCGTCGGAGACCCGGCGCTCGCCGACGAGCCGGATTTCGCGACCGGAAAGTCCCGCACCGCTCATCGGCCGGCTCTCGCGGCAAGGCTCGAAGTGGCCCTTGCCGCCCGGTCGGGCATCGAATGGGTCGAAGCCCTGAGGCGGGCGCGCATCCCCGCCGGGCCCATCTACAACTATGCCCAGGCATTTGCCGACCCGCAGGTGCAACACCTTGACATGGTCAAGCATGTCACGCGTACCGATGGCACGGACCTGCCACTGCTTCGGGGGCCGATCTCCCTCGACGGGGTTGCGCCGCGCATCCGCAAGGCCCCACCGTCACTCGGGGAGGATACCCGGGCTGTGCTCTCCGAACTTGGACTCAGCGAGCACCAGGTTGCCGGACTGGTGGCGGCCGGGATCGTCGCCGTGTCTGAGGGCTGATCGTGGCGGGCATCGCAGTCGAGACGAGAGGCACAATCGCGACTCTCACGATCGAGAACGTCGGAAAGCGAAACTCCCTGAACGTGAAGATGTGGCACCGGCTGCCCGAGGCGCTCTCCGAGCTCGCCTCCGATCCGAGTGTGAAGGTCTTGGTGGTGCGCGGCGCCGGCGCAGACTTCTCCTCTGGTGCGGACATCCGCGATCTCGCACGCATCCTCCACGCGCCGGGCATGCCGGATGGCGGACTCGTTACTGCGGCCGAGAACGCGCTCGCCGTATTCCCCAAACCCACCGTCGCGGCGATCGACGGCTTCTGCGTCGGGGGAGGCTGGCAGATCGCGGCCGCCTGTGACGTCCGCATCGCGTCCGATCGCGCGACATTCGGCATCACGCCCGCGCGCATCGGCATCATCTACCCACTGTCCGGCATCCAGCGCCTGGTGAGTATCGTCGGTCCGGCGACCGCGAAATACCTGCTCTTCAGTGGCGAGCTCATCAGCAGCGGGCAGGCCGTCTCGCTCGGGATGCTCTCGCAGGTGCATCCCGCGCCTGGGCTGTGGGCAGCGGTCGATTCGTTCGCCGGGATGCTCGCCAGCCGCTCCCAGCTTTCGATCCAGGCGATGAAGCAGCTGGTCCACGCGTTCGCGGCGGGAGAGGATGCCGCCGCGATCGGCGATGCCTGGCAGGGCGAGGCGGCGGCAAGTGACGACGCAGAGATCGGGGCCGCAGCATTTCTCGCGCACGAAACGCCGTCATTCAGCTGGACGGGTTCAGGCTTCGTGAGACGACCGGTCGTCTGACGAGTCGTCACCGAAGTCACCGGCGTCGCGGCGGAATCTCCCGAGCATGCCGTTGAGTTCGACGAGTTCCGTCGCGCTGAAGCCGGGCTGTGAAAACACTACGGAGTTGAGTTCCCGTGTCGCAGCGAGCGCTCGTACTCGCCCCTCAGGAGTGATCTCAACCAGCGTGCCGCGTCCATCGGTGGGGTGAGCGACCCGGCGCACGAGACCCGCGCGCTCGAGACGATCCACCGCGTTGGTGACGCTGGTCGGATGCACCTGGAGGCGGGCGCTTGCCTTGACCATAGGCAGGGTCCCGGAGCGGGCGAAACTCAGGAGGGCGAGAAGCTCGAATCGGGCGAAGGTGAGGTCGAATCTCTTAAGCACCCCGTCGATGCGGGAGAGCAGAATTTGTTGAGTGCGCATGATGGAGGTGACCGCAGCCATGCCCTCCGAGGCATCCGTCCAGCCCCGTTCCTCCCACTGTCGCTTCGCCTCGGCGATCGGATCACGGCGCAGGGGATCGGGTGCCCTCATCTCTGCCGCCGTTCCCTCGCGTTGCGTTAGGCCTTCATCCTCGTACGGGAGCATATCGCGGGGTGAGGGCATGGCCGGTCTGAGCGGGATCGCATCACCCAGACCAGGCTGAGCCGCACCAGGGTTCGCTGCAGCACGGTAAGCCGCATGATCTTCCGTGATCCGGTGTTCGGCAGCCGGCTCAGCATCCACTCAGCCACGGCCAATTGTCAGTTCCGCCGCTTAGCTTAGGGGCTGTACCACACAAGGCTTTTACTCTGAGAAAAAGGTTGTCGACCGTGCCTCGCAATATCGTCAAATGGCTGCCAGCCATCGTCGTTCCCGCCGTCGTCGTCGCGGGCGTCATCGTGCTTCCGCTGCAGGCGGGAGCAGCCAGCCCCCTGCCCGACCGGTCGGCGAAGCAGGTGCTGCTGATGATCGCGAACAGCGCAGGCACTGACTTCTCCGGCACGGTGCAGTCGACCTCCGACCTCGGCCTGCCGGCGCTGAGCCTGAGCAGCGGTATGTCACAGTCAATGATCGATTCGATGTCAGCATCCGTGCCAAAGGGTATGGAGGACTTTGTGCCGAAAGGCGCATCGAGTAGCGCCCTCACCACTGCGCTCGGACTCGTGAGTGGATCGCACACCGCGAAAGTGTTCGTCGACAGTTCGAAGGTGGCCGGTGATCCTCAAAAGGTGCGAATCCAGCTCGAAGACAAGCTGGCCGAGCGCAACCTGGTCAGCAATGGAACGGATGTCTGGGCCTACGATTTTCAAACCAACACCGCCACCCACGCAGCAGTCCCGGCTGATCTCTCCACCTCGGTGAAGTCAAAACTCAGCGGCATCAATGCCGCCGTCGGTGTCGACGTCTCCAATCCGTCCGAATTGGCGAGAGAGTTGCTCGATCGTGCGGACCCGACCACCAAGGTCTCCGTCGGCACTAACCGCACCGTTGCCAGTCGAAGCGCATACTCGCTGGTTCTCACGCCGAAATCGTCGAGCACTCTGGTCGCGTCGGTGACGATCGATGTTGATTCCCAGACAGGCCTCCCGCTCGAGGTCACGGTCCTGGCGAAGGGTCAAAAGAGCCCAGCGGTACAGGTTGGCTTCAGCGATGTGGAATTCTCGACTCCCGATGCCAACGTCTTCACCTTCACCCCACCGGTCGGCGCCACCGTGGTCGAACAAAAATTGCCACAGGACACAGCTTCGGGCGAAAAGAAAACTTTGAGCTCGATGGTCGCCGACATCCCCACCGTCACGGGCACGGGTTGGGGTTCGATCGCGGAGTTTGCCGCGACATCCGTTCCGAAAGAGATTTCTGACAACGCTCTCCTGGCCCAGATCGCGACCAAGGTGTCGGGCGGCCGCGCCCTCTCGACCTCCCTTGTCAACGTCTTCATCGCCACGGACGGCCGGATGTTTGTCGGTTCGGTACCCCTGGCTCAGCTCCAAGCCGCCGCCGGCAAGTGACGGTCCC
>ENA-OFCD01001269-OFCD01001269.1-metagenomes-genome-assembly--contig:-NODE-1269-length-13208-cov-5.137763_pt1 | contig 13208 bp, 10 predicted proteins | sample MGYA00153392_OFCD01 | MGnify analysis MGYA00153392 | reverse complement strand
GAGTAGGTGGTCTCGACCCGGTAGGCCTGGCCGACTCCGGCCGAGAATCCCTGCCACAGGCCATCGGCCAGGTGGCTGAGCGGCACGCGGGCGCCATCGGCGCGAATTGCCGTCACCGAATCGGCGAGGGGGCGGATGACACGGATTACGAACCCGCCCCCCAGAGCGTGCTGCCCCAGGGTCGCGTGCGGCTGGGGATGACGGCCCTCCACGAGCGCCGTGACGTGGTCGGGGTGGAGTGACGGCAGCACGGGAGGGGCGACGCTGGCTGCCGTCTGGGCGGCGGTTGGCTTCTTCGCCGCCGGCTTCTTCCCGGCGGGAACCCTCTTGGGGGGAATGGACGGGTCCTTCGCCATTATTTTCCTCTCGGGAGTTCGACACGCAGGATGTGGACGGGCTCAACGAAGGCGTCGAGCCGCACGAAGTTCTGCTGGCCCCAGGTGAATTTCTGCCGGGTGATGAGGTCGGTCACCTCGAACGGCTCGTCAGGATCGACGCCGAACCGGGTGGGGTCGAGATAGACCGTCGACTCGCGAGCCGAATGCGGATCGAGGTTGGCTACAACGATGATCGCGTCACCGCGTCCGGAGCGGGTGAATGAGCCGTCGAGGTACTTGCTATAGACCAATATCGAGTCGTCATCGCACCAGTGGATGTCGAGATTACGTAACTGGCGCAGAGCAGGATGCTCCGCCCGGATCTTGTTCAACTGGGTGATGTACGGCGCGAGCGAACGTCCGGCCGCTTCGGCGGCGCCGAAGTCGCGGGACTTGTATTCGTATTTCTCGTTGTCGATGTTCTCTTCGGAACCGGCCCGGGCGACATTTTCGTAGAGCTCGAAGCCGGAGTAGACGCCCCAGCTCGGCGACGCTGTCGCGGCGAGAGCCGCCCGGATCTTATAAGCTGCAGGCCCCCCGAATTGGAGGAACTCGGTGAGGATGTCCGGGGTGTTGACGAACAGATTCGGCCGAAAGTAGGGCGAATGTTCGTGGGAGATCTCGGTAAAGAATTCCTCGAGCTCGGTCTTGGTGTTTCGCCAGGTGAAGTAGGTGTAGGACTGCTGGAAGCCCACCTGGCCGAGGGAGTACATCATCGCTGGCCGCGTGAACGCCTCCGCAAGGAAGACGACGTCAGGGAATTCCGAGTTCACCTGGTGGAGCATCCACTCCCAGAACTGCAACGGCTTGGTGTGCGGGTTGTCCACCCGGAAGATCGTGACGCCGAGCCCGATCCAATACCTGACGATGCGAAGCACCTCCGCACGAATGCCGACCGGATCGTTGTCGAAGTTGATGGGATAGATGTCCTGGTACTTCTTCGGCGGATTTTCCGCGTAGGCGACCGACCCATCGGGAAGGGTGGTGAACCACTCGGGGTGCTCGATCACCCAGGGGTGGTCGGGCGAACATTGCAGCGCGAGGTCGAGAGCGACCTCGAGGCCGTTCTTCTTCGCGGTATCGACGAACGCCTCGAAGTCTTCGACGGTGCCGAGATCCGGATGGATGGCGTCATGCCCGCCGTCTTTCGATCCGATGGCCCACGGAGATCCCGGATCGTTCGGTCCCGGATTCAGCGTGTTGTTCGGACCCTTCCGAAAGCTGACGCCGATCGGGTGGATCGGTGGGAGGTAGATCACGTCAAAGCCCATGCCAGCAACGGAGGGGAGACGGCGTGCGGCCGTGCGAAAAGTGCCGCTCGTCCAGGCGCCATCCTTGCCCTTTTTCGCGCCCTCCGACCGCGGGAAGAACTCGTACCAACTGCCGGCCCCTGCCCGCACCCTCTCGACGCGCACCTCGAGAGGAAGGCTCAGCGTATTGCGGCTCGCCAGCGGCCTCTTCTCCATTTCTTCGGTGACGCGAGGGTCGAGGGCGACAGCAAATCGCGTCGCCGGCGCGAGGCTCCTGGTGGTCATCACCTTCGCGGCATCGATCAATACCTTGTTCTTTGGATCTGATTTCACCGCCCGGGCTAGAAGCTCCGTTCCGATCAGCAGCATGACTTTCACGTCGATTCCCGCCGGAATCTTGATCTCGGCGTTGTGCAGCCAGGTCGCCCAATCGTCGGTCCAGGCCTGGATGCTGTAGAGCCAGGTGCCCTGCACGTCGAGGAGCACGTCAACCTCCCACCGATCGAGCCCCACCCCGACTTCGTGCATCCGATACTTCGACTGCAGGCCTTCTGGCGTGCTGAGGAGAAGGTCGACTCCAAGAAGGTCGTGACCCTCTGTGAAGACCGTCGCCTGGAACGGCACGACTTCCCCCACGAAGGCTTTTGCCGGCCAGTTGTTCTCGGGCTGCTGGGGAGCAAGATGCCGTATCGGGATGCGGCCCATCTTTGGTTCGAAGACATTCGTCACTCTTCGACCGTAGCGGCTCAGCAAAAGTTTCTCTGCCCCTTGACTCCCGAACCGCTGCTTATGTTTAGCCGGGAACGGATGTCGCCTCGGGCACGAACGACAACTTTCTGCCCGTAGGGTGTAATCGTGAAGGCTATCCGTCGTTTTACTGTCCGCACCGTTCTGCCTGATGCGCTCGCGCCATTGGAAGAACTGGCCACCAATCTCCGCTGGTCCTGGCATCTGCCGACCCGCCGACTGTTCGAAGACCTCTCGCCGGAGTTGTGGGAATCCAGCGGGCATGATCCCATCGGCCTGCTCGGTGAGATCGAGCCGACACGCCTGGCGGTGCTTGCCGCTGACCAGGAGTTCGTCGCGCGAGCCGCAGCCCTGTCACAGGATCTGCATACCTACCTCACTGAGCCGCGGTGGTACCAGCAAACGGTGACGGATGACGCGCCAAAGGCGATCGGTTACTTCTCTCCGGAGTTCGGCATCGCGGCGGCGCTTCCGCAGTACTCCGGCGGGCTCGGCATCCTCGCCGGTGACCACTTGAAGAGCGCGTCGGACCTCGGCGTGCCGATCATCGGTGTAGGCCTCTTCTACCGTTCGGGATATTTTGCGCAGTCCATCTCCCCGGACGGCTGGCAGCAGGAGTCGTATCCTGTGCTCGACCCCGACGGGCTGCCGCTGTCCGTTCTGCGTCATCCGGATGGCACCGCCGCGCAGGTCACTCTTGCTCTGCCGGGTGGTCGCGCACTCTACGCCCGCGTTTGGCAGGTCGCGGTTGGTCGCATCCGTCTTCTGCTGCTCGACACCGACATCCCCGAGAATGAGGACTCGCTTCGTTCGGTCACTGACCGCCTCTACGGCGGTGGCGGAGAGCATCGCCTGCTGCAGGAGATGCTTCTCGGCATCGGTGGGGTGCGTGCGATTAAACTTCTCACCGAGCTGACCGACGCCGATGCGCCTGAGCTCTTCCATACGAACGAGGGACACGCTGGCTTTCTTGGCCTCGAGCGCATCAGCGACCTGATCGGTGACGGCCTGTCGTTCGACGAGGCACTGCAGGTTGTGCGCGCTGGCACCGTCTTTACGACCCACACTCCCGTGCCGGCCGGCATCGACCGATTCGACTCCTCTCTCGTGCAGCAGTATTTCTCCACCGACCTGCTGCCGGGCGTCGAAGTCGACGATGTGTTGGCGCTCGGTGCCGAGGACTACGAGGGCGGCACCGCCAACACCTTCAACATGGCGGTGATGGGTCTGCGTCTCGGCCAGCGTGCCAATGGTGTCTCGCAGCTTCATGGCGAGGTGAGCCGAGGGATGTTCGGGGCACTGTGGCCCGGATTCGACGCCGACGACGTGCCGATCACGTCGGTGACCAATGGAGTGCACGCTCCCACCTGGACCGATCCCTCGCTTGTGGCACTCGCCGCCGACCGCCTCGGCACATCGAACACCACGACGGCGGACTGGGCCTCCGCCGCGGTGAGCGACGCCGATCTCTGGAACGTGCGAAACGGCATGCGCCAGCAGCTCGTTACCGATGCCCGCGCCCGCGTCTCCGATGCCTGGGCCGAGCAGAACCCCGGTGTCCGCGACCCCGCGTGGTTCTCCCACCTGCTCGATCCCAACGTGCTCACCATCGGGTTCGCCCGCCGCGTGCCCACCTACAAGCGGCTCACGCTCATGCTGCACGATCCCGAGCGTCTCCGATCGCTTCTGCTCTCCGCGGAGCACCCGGTGCAGATCGTGATCGCGGGCAAGTCGCATCCGGCCGACGACGAGGGCAAGCGCCTCATCCAGCAGCTTGTGGAGTTCTCGCAGGAGCCGGAGATCCGCAAGCACATGGTCTTTTTGCCCAACTACGACATCGCCATGGCGCAACTGCTCTACCCGGGAACGGATGTCTGGCTCAACAATCCGCTGCGCCCTCTCGAGGCCTGCGGGACATCCGGCATGAAGGCGGCGCTCAACGGCTCGCTCAACCTCTCCATCCTCGACGGATGGTGGGCCGAATTCCACGACGAGGAGAACGGCTGGGCGATTCCCAGTGCAGATTCTGCCGGGGACTCTGCCGAACGGGACAAGCTCGAGGCCGAGTCCATGTACGACCTCATCGAACACCAGATCGCTCCGCGTTTTTACGATCGTGGCGCAGACGGGGTGCCGACGCGCTGGGTGGAGTCGATCCGTCACACGCTGTCCACCCTGTCGTTCGAGCTCTCCGCCGACCGCATGGTTCGTGAATACGTTGAGCGGCTATACGTGCCATCCGCCGCCGCCCACCGCACGATCTCGGCCGATGGGTATGCGCCGGCGCGAGCCCTTTCGGCCTGGAAGTCCCGGGTGACCGCGGCCTGGCCGCATGTGTCGGTCGCCCACGTCGAGTCCGGAGGAGTGGATGCCGTGCCGCAGGTGGGGGACGAATTGCACGTGCGGGCGCACGTCAACCTGGCCGGGCTGACTCCGGCGGATGTCTCGGTGGAGGTGGTGTACGGGCGTGCCCGCGAAAACGATCGTCTCGAGAACCCGCAGAGCGTCGAGCTGCTGCCGTCGCCCACTGGTGGTGATCCGGCCCAGTTCACCGGCGCCGTGACGCTGTCGCGGGCCGGGAGCTTCGGCTACAACGTTCGGGTCGTCCCACGGCATGCGCTGCTGGCGAGCCCCGCCGAACTGGGGTTGATTGCGGTCGCCAGCTGACCGAAGAACTTCCCTTGGGGCCCGTCGCGCGTTTCAGCGCGGCGGGCCTCTTTTTTTGTGCCGGTAACCGGGGTACATAGATGGAATTTGGCTGTACCCCAATTTCAGTAATCGACAACTGCTTGGATACGGAATCCAAATCAAAATAGCTATTTGGCAGCTGATTTAGTTGAAAAACTAGAAATATACTTCGAAAAACACCCCTGTAGCGGTATATCGGTGTGCCCTGCACTGGGGGCATTTAGAGGATAGACAAGGTCGTCTGTCCTTCATATTCTTTTGTGTGGGGAAGGTGTTCGCCAGAGGTTGCCGAGATGCGCAATCGCGGAGGACACGGTTGCCGGACGAGAAATCCATTCGGAGTCAATCACCACCCAGAATTTCGTGTGTTTGCGAGGTTCACGCTGCACAGACAGCACGCCGATCGGCAGGCTGCACCCACTTGGCATCGCAGATGTCACGGAAGGACACATCATGAACAAGCTCACCAAGGCGACAATCGCCGGAGCCGCTGGAGTCGCACTTCTTCTCGGCGGCGCGGGAACCTTCGCCACGTGGAACGCGACGGCGCCGATCAGCGGCGGAACTATCGTCGCCGGCAGTCTCCTCGTCGGCACCCCGGCCGCCGGAACCTGGTCCGTCACCCACCTCACTGCGGGCAGCGGCACCGTATACGGGTCTTCCGCCGCGACCACGCTCGCCAGCTACAAGGCATCTCCGGGCGACAAGCTCACCTACACGACTACCGTCCCGATTACCGTGTCGGGCACCAACCTCGTCGCGACGCTGGCACTTGCTCCCGGAGCGATCGCGGCCTCCGCGCCGGGCTCTGCCGCCAATACCGCGTTGGCGGGCTTTCTGACGCTCAACACCATCGTCGCCATGTCCGGCACCGGCATCACCGGTACAGCGCCGAGCTACGTGATCAATGGAGGACCGACCGGCACGAACAACGCGATCGTGAACGCGACAGTGACCGCAACCATCACGTTCTCGAGCGGCACTGCCAGCACAGAGAACACATCGATGCTCGGCTCCGTCGACCTTTCAGGTATGGCGATCTCCCTGGTACAGAACTCCTAGCAGCAAGCAGCATCGAGATCGTTGGGTGCCCGCCCGGTGGGCGGGTACCCAACGATGGCTGCGAGAACGTATCAATCTATTCATCGGATATCGACGAGAGGCGGTGGTTACCGTGAGTGCAGAGCGAGGTGCCATTCAGCGCATGTTCTCAATTCGGTCAATCCTCAAGGCCCTCGCCGCAGTCAGTGTCGCACTATTCGTCGGTGTGGTCGCAACCGGTGGCACCTACGCCCTCTGGAATTCGAGCGTGAAGATCGGCGGTGGAACCGTGAAGGCGGGGGCCGCGACCCTGGTCATTTCCCGCGCGCTCACGATGTCGTCGACTCTTCTCTATCCGGGACTCACGACCTACGGCGCATTCGAGGTAACCAACTCGGGCGACGTACCTCTCCAGCTGAATCTGCAGTCGCTCACCGGCGTCACCTCGAACGGTTTCACACAGAACCTCACTGTCAGTGTCGCGGTCGCTCCCAGCGCCAGCGCCACCGTGGCTGATTGCCCCGCACTCTCGTCCTATCCCTGGTCGCGGGTCGCGACCGCGCCGACCGCCGGGTCACTCGGTACCACCCTCAGCGCGGGCGCCTCGGCCACCCTGTGCGTATCCACCTCCCTCGCGTCTAACGCACCGGCCGCGGCTCAGGGCCAATCCGCACCGTCCTTCACTCTGACCGTCGGCGGGACCCAGCCATGAGGTCTTTCAGCTTCCAGACCATGCGCACCCGGCTTGCCGTCATCGCCGGACTCTCCGTGTTCCTTGTGCTTGCCGGAAGCGGGGTCGCTGCCGCGGTGTGGACCTCGGCGGCCTCCGTTACGGGATCCGTCACGGCGGCAACTACTTCTCTCACGGTCGGGGGCGCCAACGCTCTCGATACCCAGTATGCGTTTGCCGGGGATGCGAGCCACTCTCCGACGATCGTGCGCACCCTGGTGATCAAGAACACCGGGACCGCACCGCTCGGCTACACACTCTCGATCAGCGGAATCGCGGGCAACACTCTCGCAGGCTCGGTGACCTTGACCTTGTGGACCAGTACCGGAACCTGCCCGAGCACCGGTGCTGGTGCTGGTGCTGGTGCCACAACCGGTACCCTCGCCTCCCCGCCGGCGTTGCCGAGCGGCGCACTTTCCGCTGCTCCCGGTGCGAGTTTTACCCTCTGTGTGTCTACTGCGCTGAACACCACAATCGTTGGCTCCCAAGGGCTCACCGTCACCCCGACGTTCACGATCACGGGCACGGTGGGCACGAGTACCTGGACGGCCAGCGCACCTGATGCGACTTTCACCCAGACGGTGTACCGAATGGCCAACCCGACGTCGCTCACCTGCTCTCCGGGTAAAAGCGACAAGACAGTGACCCTCAGTTGGACCGCTCCCGTCGGCTACGGCAGTACGGGAAATGTGTCGTACCAGGTGGTCGATACTGCGGGCACATTGATTCAGGCCCAGCCCGGAGGTCAAACGACCGTCTCTATCGGTTCGAAGGACGTGAACAGCACGCCGGGAACTCTCTTTGTTCAAGCGAAAGAGGACCTTTATGGTTCAACGTCTCCTGGCGTGTCGATCACGCTCGGTCAACAAGGCAACAAGATTTTTTGCCCATAACCGTCATGAGAAACCCACTCGCGCATCGACCCCGCTTAATCCTCGTTGCCATTCCGATCGCGCTTGCGTGCTCGGCGCTGGTGCTGGTGCTGGTGCTGGCGAGCATGCCAGAGCGCAGCGCGAACCGAACGGCAAGCGGTGACATTCTCGTGAGTCTCGACGGTTCGAATTGGTCGACGAGCCTCCCGTCCGGGCTGTTCTCCGGGGCAGGAAGAGTCGTGCCGGGTGACAGCCTCAGCCGAACACTCTGGATCGAGAACACGTCGTCGTCTCCTGCCATGCTGCGCCTCAGTAGGAGTGAAACCGGCGGGACGAGTTCGCTGCTCAGCCAGGCGATTTCTCTTACGGCAACTTCCCGGGATGCAAATGGTTCCCCACCGTCTGCCGCAGACGGCAGCTGCACGCAGCTGCTCCCCGAAGAGGTCGTCGGCGCCGGCAAGTCGACATCGATCGTTGTCACGCTCGCCATCGCCGACCTTCGGGCCGCGGAGGCGCAGGGAGAGTCGGCCGCGATCAGCCTCCTCGCGAGCATGAGTTCTCTCGGCCAGGCTGCCGCGTCGCCCTGCCCCGAAAGCGGAACGGATGTTCCTCTCCTCAGCGCGGCGCAGAGCAACGCGGAATCAGACGGATCCCTCGTGTTCAGCGGAGCCGGATTGCTTTATCCTGCAATCATGATCACGAGTGTTTTGACCGGAGTGGCACTTTTTGCCCACCTTGCCGCTCGACGTCGTCGGCATGCTGAATGAGCGCATCACTGGGTGATCCGGATGATGGGCGGGACATGGCCCATAAGGCCACCCCGGCCGAGAAGGGTCTCCTGCACTACATCGGCCTCGCGGTGAGTGGAGCGCTGCTGGTGCTCGTTTTGGGGTTGGGCGCCCTCGTCATCGTGATTCCGGCTCTGACCGGAGGAACCGCTCTCACCGTGCTCACCCAATCGATGGAGCCAAGGCTTCCGCCCGGCACCCTCATTGTTATCCGACCAACGGCTATTGATGACATCAAGATCGGCGATGTAGTCACTTACCAGATCAAATCGGGCCAGCCAGCGGTCGTGAGCCATCGCGTCGTGTCGCGCTCCGTCGACACCACAGGGCGAACCACCTTCACCACGAAGGGTGACAACAATGATCTCCCCGATGCTGGCCCCGTGCAGAAGGCGCAGATCAGGGGAACGCTCTGGTACAGCATTCCGTGGCTGGGATACCTCAATAATCTGGTTGGCGGGCAGGGTCGCAGTTTCCTCGTGCCTGGAATCGCCGTCGTGCTGTTTATCTACGCTGGCTATATGATCGCGAGCTCCGTGGCGAGTTCGCGGAAGAAGAAGCGCACGGTGGGCGAGCGGGCTGAATAGGCTCCGGCGACGAGCGACGAGCGACGGCGCTGGCGGCGACTGATCCGGGAAGCGCGCCGTGACTGTCGAGTGGTCGCCGCAGAGACGCTGGCACGTTCGTCGTTCCGCGAGCAGGGGATTGGCCACCACGGCATTCTTGGCGCCGAGCACGTCGGTGAGAACCCTACGGATTCAGGGTGACAGGGACCGGCACGGTGGTCATGACGGGTGCGCGAGGAACAGCTGCATCGAGGCGGGCGCGAGGATCAACTTCGAACCGGGGGTGTGAGTGTTCACCACGGCGTGGTCATCCGCGCTGTTCCACAGCAGTTCGTAGGATGCCACTCCCTCATGCTCGGGCAGACGCACGGTCTCAACCGCCTCGAGGCCGTGCACGATGAGCAGGATGCGGTTGAACTCTTCGAACTCTGGCGTGGATGCCGCGAGGTACTGGAGCGTGCGTTCGTTGGGCGAATCCCAGTCCTCGATCGACATGGAAAGACCGTCCTTGTTGAACCAGTCCATCTGGGTTGCCGACGGCACCGTCTCGCCGAAGATGCCGAAGCGGATGGGTCGAAGAGCGGGGTTGGTCCGTCGGAGTCGCAGCAGCTTCTGCGAAACGAGCAGAAGCTCGTCCTGCCAGTCCTCGCGCTCCCAGGGCAGCCATGTCAAGTCACTGTCATGGCAGTACGCGTTGTTGTTGCCGCGCTGGCTGCGACCGAATTCGTCGCCGGCCGTGATCATCGGCAGTCCAGCCGAGAGCAGCAGCGTGCCCAGCAAATTTCGGATGGCTTTTTCGCGTGCCGACAGGATCGTCGCGTCGTGTGTCGGGCCTTCGATGCCGTAGTTGAAAGAGTGATTGTTGTCGGTGCCATCGCGGTTATTCTCGCCGTTACCGAGATTGTGCTTCTGGTTGTAGGCGGTGAGATCGGCGAGCGTGAAACCGTCGTGGGCAGTCACGAAGTTCACCGAGGCAAGCGGTCCCCGCTCCTGGGAGAAGACCCCCGCTGATCCGGAGAGTTTGGAGGCGAGTTGCCCGATGCCGATTGGTGCGACACCGTTCGTGCGTGCCGCTCCGATGTCGGTGAGCCAGAAGTTGCGTGAGCGGTCACGATAGTCATCGTTCCACTCCGACCATGGCCCCTGAAAGTTGCCGACCTGCCAGCCGCCTGTTCCTATGTCCCAGGGTTCGGCGATCATCTTCACGCCCTGCAGCTCCGGATCGGAGACAATCGCCTCGAGCAGCGGGTGCTTGGCGTCGAATTCCCCGTGCTCGTCACGTCCGAGGGTGGCGGCGAGGTCGAAGCGGAATCCGTCGATCTGCACTTCGTTGGCCCAGTAGCGCAGCGAATCGAGCACGAGCCGCTGGGCGGCGGGATGTGCGAAGTTCACGGTGTTGCCGCATCCGGTCACGTCGGTGTAGTTGCCGTCGGCGTCTTGGCGATAGTACGAGGCATTGTCGAGCCCGCGCAGCGACGTGGTCGGGCCGGTCTTGCTCTCTTCGGCGGTGTGGTTATACACAACATCGAGTACGACTTCGAGCCCAGCCTCGTGAAGCAGCTTGACCATGCCCTTGAACTCCCGGAGCACCGCGCCGGTGCCGCCGAACTGGGCTTCCCGGCTGGCGTAGGCCGCGTGCGGAGTGAAGAAGTTGAGTGTGTTGTAGCCCCAGTAATTGCTGAGGCCCTGCAAGATGAGACGCTGCTCGCTCACGAACTGGTGCACCGGCAGCAGCTCGATCGTGGTGACGCCGAGATCCTTGAGGTAGTCGATTGCTGTGTCGTGGGCGAGCCCGGCGTAGGTGCCGCGGAGCTCCTCCGGCACCGCCGGGTTCAGCTTGGAGATGCCCTTGGCATGGGCCTCGTAGAGCACGGTGTGATCGAGAGGCACGTTGGGCTTCGTGGCGCCGGCCCAGTCGAAAGCGTCATCCTGCACATAGCAGCGCCAGTCGCCGGATGATGTGCGCGCGAGCCCGCGGGCATAGGGGTCAATCAGGTGCAGGTTCGGGTCGAACATGTGGGTCGGGCCGGACGGTCCGCTCGCTCGCAGCGAATATCGGGTGCCGGCCACCAGAGCGGGCGAGGTGCCCGACCAGACATCATGGTCATCCTTCTGCAGCGGAATGCTCTCGGCGACCCAATGCGGGTCTTTACTGCCGTAGATACAGAGTTCGATCGCCGTGGCATTGGCCGACCACACGCGCAACTCGCCCCCGCTTGGCGTCGCGCGAACGCCAAGGTCCCGCAGCGGATCGATGGTCGGATCGGTCACAGGCATAAGTTCTAGAGTAGGACTCCGTGAGTCGTGCAGGTTACGGCGTGCGCGCAGCTGGAGGTGACGTTCGTGCCCGTGTATCTCGACCATGCCGCGACGACGCCGATGCTCCCCGAAGCGGTTGCGGCCTACATCGCTGCACTCGACATCGTCGGCAATCCCTCATCAATTCACTCCCAGGGCCAGAACGCCAAGCGGATGCTCGAGGAGGCACGCGAGCGTGTCGCCGAGTCCCTCGGGTGCGAACCGATCGAAGTCGTCTTCACCTCGGGCGGCACAGAGGCGGTCAACCTCGCAGTGAAGGGCCTGTTCTGGGCACGCAACTTTCCGACCGGTGATCGAGTCGCGAGCGCGGGCGGGCGCATCGAGCCGTCCCGCCGCCGCATCCTTGTGCCCCGCGGTGAACACCACGCAACAATCGACACTGTCGAGTGGCTCGAGCGATACGAAGGCGCGATCATCGACTGGCTGCCGATCGATTCACTCGGTCGTGTGAGGCTGGATGCGCTCGCTGCCTCCCTGGAGGAGCACGACGACGTCGCGCTCCTGACTCTGCTGTGGGCCAATAATGAGGTCGGTACCGTGCAGCCGGTCGCGGAAGCCGTGGCGCTCGCGTCCCGCTATGGCGTGCCGGTGCACTGCGATGCGATCTCCGCTTATCGCCACCTGCCGATCGACTTCGCTGCCTCCGGTCTGGCTGCCCTCTCCGTTTCGGCGCACAAGATCGGCGGACCACTCGGCATCGGTGCCCTCATTCTCGACCGGTCCGCCGTCGTCGTGCCGCTGATCCACGGGGGAGGGCAACAGCGCGATGTGCGGTCAGGTACCCAGGATGTGCCAGCCGCGATCTCGTTCGGCGTCGCTGCGCAGCATCCGGTCTCGTCTTTCGCGGCTCTTCGAGACCGCCTGATCGCCGGTGTGCGGGAGTCCGTGCCGTCGGCTGTTCTGCGCGGAGAGCCCGAGGCAAGCGGCCGCCTTGACAACAATGCGCACTTCACTTTCCCCGGGTGCGAGGGCGACTCTCTGCTTTTCCTGTTGGATGCCGCAAAAGTCTCGGTGAGCACCGGCTCTGCCTGTCGGGCCGGAATCCCGGAGGCCTCGCATGTGCTCCTCGGAATGGGGCTCAGCGAGGCGGATGCGCGCGGGGCTCTTCGCATCACTGTCGGCCACACCACGACCGAGACCGACATCGATGCATTTCTCCGCGCGCTGCCCGAGGCGGTAGCTCGAGCGAGCCGGGCCGGGCTCAATGACCGGGATGTCGCCGCGCGGCCCGGCAGTGTCGATGCCTAGGCGGGTCGGAACGCGGAGGCGAGGAGTCACAGTGTCGGCGCTCGCCGCCGCTTCGCTCGCTGCTCTTCTCACGGTGAGTGGCTGCACAGCCTCCGAGACTCCTCGGCCGTCGGCCACACAGAGCGTGCCAGCCGATCCCGCCCTCACGACGGTTTTTCCCACCGATTTCACCGGTGAGGCGGCCGGGGCCGAGACAGTGCGGATTGCGAATGCGATTGTGGCGCTGTTGCCCGCGACGATCGTGGTGCACGTGGACAATACGGACAAGCTCGTGGCCGCAACAACCTCCTCGGGTTCGTACTACGGCGTGCTGCGGATCATCTCACTTGACCCGAACAACGATCCGGTCGCGATCTCCAAGACGATGGTGCAGAAACTCGAGGCCTCTGGATGGAGAATTCGGCAGTCCTCCGACAGTGGGACCGGCGTTCATCTGGTCACGCTCTCGAGCAATCGCAAACCGAACATCTCCTGGCTTCTGCAGTTGAGCGGGGACCCGCGGGTATCCGGCCAGTCGGTGATCCAGCTCCAGCTCGTGAGCCCGGATCTACCCGGCTGATGTCCATTCTGTGCCCGGACGTT
>ENA-OFCD01001268-OFCD01001268.1-metagenomes-genome-assembly--contig:-NODE-1268-length-13210-cov-3.964272_pt1 | contig 13210 bp, 16 predicted proteins | sample MGYA00153392_OFCD01 | MGnify analysis MGYA00153392 | reverse complement strand
CGCGCCAAGCGGCAACGAAGAAAGGCCAGCTTGGGTACAGAATGGCCGCACTGGCCAGACCGAACAGCCACTGGTTTAGCGGCAAACCGAAGGGCGGTGCCGGTGCCGTAAACATGTTGCCCATTGGCGAGTAGGTGAAGATCGGCACGGCGAATACGAGGCAAATCCAGAAGCGATTGCGCATGTCTCGAACCATCGCAGGCAAGTCCATGTTGCTACCGTGGCCCATCTCCTGTGCCATATCTGCCGACATGGCTGGTCGGTCGCCGCCGTGCGCGGCGTGACCTACGTGTTCGCCGGCTGCAGCAGCAGGCGCCGCAGGCTTTTTATCCGCAGGCGCACCCTCGGGCGACAGCCACGATCGCACCCGCTGCAGCAGGGACGTTGTGCCGGGTGAGGGAGCCTGCGCAGACGAATCGGCTACCTTCGGCGCTGCCGCGGCGCTGGGAGTGGTCGCCGTGGTGACCGGCATTTTCATACCCGCTGGCATGGCCTCGTTGTCGGGCTCTTGCGTTGCAGCCGCGGAGGACTCCCCTGCAACAACCGGTGTCTGCGTGCCTGCGGGCGCGGATGCCTGTGCAGGCGCGGGCATTGCCGACGCCTGAGGCGCCGGGTGCGGCGCGCCGGGTGCGGCATGCCTTTCGTGACCCTCACCCGCCGAAGGCTCGTCGGGCGAGGCGGGCTCATGTGCGCGCTGGCGCACTCCCGACTTAATATCGGCGACATCGAGTCGAGTTTCGTCGTAGCGCACGGTGGCGTTTTTTGCAGCGAAATTTACGGTCACGCTCTCGACACCCGGCACTTCGCCGATCCGTTTTTCTACTTCGTACACGCTCAACACTGACAGCATGGCATGCACTTCAATAACGCTCGTTCTCATCGTGTGCTCTGCGTCGGCTTCATGTAAATAGTCTGTGCCCGTGCTATGAAGCCGTCCGAGGCAGTTATTGCCCCATTCAAAGTGGATGGATCAAGCACCATATTCACTGGCTGTCGAGGTGGCGCGGATTGCGTAGAGCTTGGGGCATGATTGCGCAACACACTCGTCACCTCAACTCTTTTCCGGCATTGCTTTGTCTTTTGGGTCTGCGCCTGCAGAAGCAGTAGGCGCGCCGACTGGCTCGGCCGGAGAAGGATCCGGCGCCGTCGAAGTCGCTGCCTTGTCTGGTGGCTTACTATCCGCGGCGGCAGGTGCAACCGCGGACGTTATCGGCACTGCCGGTGCGCGAGTTGTAGGCATTGTGTCCATTGCTCCGTAGCCTTCGTGCCCATCTCTGCCGGAAGCGGCGGCGGGCGCATCCCGCTCGAACCCACGCTGGCGCACCATCGATTTTATATCGGCAACATCAAGTCGGGTTTCGTCGTAGCGCACGGTAGCGCTTCCGGCAGCGAAGTTTACGGTCACGCTTTCAACGCCAGGCACCTCGCCAATTCGGGTCTCTACTTCATCGACGCTGAATATCGACAGCATGTCGTGCACTTCAATTGCGCTGGTTTTCATGGCTGTTCCTTTGACAGAGGGTTGACACGTTTTGTAGCCGAGGTGGCTGATTAACGCTTCGATCTGACTGGGCGCCGCAAGCGGGCGCGCGTCACGCAGATTGCAGCTCTCTACAAGCGGCCATCGGGATCAATCAGACTAAGTGTTGCCATGTTGCGGGCCTGTATCCCGATCCAGCAGCGACTTTCGTACTTCATACTCGGCGGGAGTGATCTCGCCGCCGGCTAGGCGCCTATGCAGCAACTCGTACGGCGTATCGCGCACCGTTTCGGGGGAGCGGTTCTGCCGGTTCGCGGCGCGCCCCCAACCGCCGAACAAAAAAACCCCTAATACTACCAGCCAGAACAACCACCACAGCCCGTGCATGCCACCCATCATGTAACTACCGTCGTATCCCATGTGTGTCTCCTTAGTGTTTCGCGGTATTGCCGGACGTTGGCGTCAACGCTGAGCGGACGCGTTCCAATCGACCGCGAACTTCGTCGGCGACCTTCGCCACCTCGGGGTCGTCGGTAAGCTGCATGACCGCCACCGGATCCATGAAGCCTACGGTGATGTTTGTATCCTTGTCTTCACGCACGATCACATTGCATGGCAACAACAAGCCAATATCAGGCTGGGCCGTCAAGGCGCGGTGCGCAAGTAACGGGTTGCATGCGCCAAGAATGCGATAGGGCGACACTTCGACGCCTAGCTTCGCCCTCATCGTTGCCTGTACGTCGATGTCGGTCAGTACGCCAAAGCCTTCGGCCTTAAGTGCTTCGATCACACGGGCCACGGCATCGGCGAATGCGGTCTTGCCCAACGTACAGTAAAAGCCATAAGCAGCGCCAGATGTAGTGGGCAAAAGGATGCTGGTGGGGGTGGTCATGAAGCGCTCCATATTTGGCAGGAATTGAAAAAGTCCTGAATTGCTCCCTACAGGAGCGCAGCTCAGGAGGCATTGGTGGATGAACGCAAAGTGGAATTAACTTAAGTTATATCGTACGTGGACCTGATTTTGAGATCTGTTCGGCAGCACACATATCCGAGTGTGTCTGCGTCCGAAAGTAGTGCTCATGTGGCAGCTCAGCTCACCGTGTTCATCGGCGCCCCCAATACGTTGACGATGGCTGAAATTGTGGTTCATCGTGGTTGGCCGTGTGTCGCATTGAAATGCAGCATAGCGTCGCGCGCCATGCGGTTGGCACGCCACCTGGCGTATAACTTGCCAAGCAGTCGGCCAAGCAGGTGGAATGCACCTTTACGTGGCAACGAATAGTCGATAGAGACGCAAAGGTGCGATCCGCCTTTTTGCCGGGAAGTAAGAACAAAGCCCATGGCATATGGGCCAACGACGAGCAGGCGCGGCGAACCGACGGTTTCCCACGTCTTGGCACGGGGCGGGTCGTACTTGGTTACGACCTCTTCGACTTCGAGAGCTAAACCCAGAATCCTGCCGCTGAGGGTAATCCTAAAGCCAAGCGCGCGACCTTGCTTCTGGTTTATGCCAATGGTCATAGTAAAACCAGCCATCTGCCACGAGGGTTCGGTCATATGGGCTGACAGCGGACGATGGTCGTCGAGAAAATCAAAAACTTCCACAGGTGGCGCGTCGACTTCAACTTGTATCTCAAAGTGGTGCGGGTGCAATGCTTGATTGTTCACGGGGTCTGGCTCGCGAAGATAGGCTCGACACGCTGCAGATCAATCGCCCTCAGGTATTGACGCGGAAATTCACCATCATTCCGGCGTCTTCATGTTCCAGGTTGTGGCAATGGAAAACGTAGGTCTGGTCGCCCGGATAGTCGTGTGTGAAGTCCAGTGCAATACGTACCGTTTCGCCAGGCCAGACCAGCACGGTGTCTTTCCAGCCCAGGTCGCTCACCGTGCGTCCACGACCGAAGCGCGCGTCTGGGATTACTTGGCGCGGAATGTTTAGCCGTTCCACGACCTGGAACGAAAAGCCGTGAATGTGCATCGGGTGCGGCATGCTGAGCGTCGGGTTGCTGATGCTACATATTTCAACGGCGCCGCGCTTCACCGCGAAGGAAATTTCGTCCAAGCGGAAGGTTCGTCCGTTGATCAAGAAACGCATCTGCCCCATCGAAAGTTCGATCTTGCGCTCGGGCGCGCCTTCAGTGGGGATGGTGCGAATGTCGGAAAGTTTTGCGGGCAGTGGTGTCGCAAGACGCTCCCCTGGCTTCACTGACAGTTTAAGGATGTTGAATTCCACACCGAGCGGCAGGCGCGATGAACTCATACCGCCCATACCGCCCATCATTCCTTCCATATTTCCAGCGGAGCCTTCGTTTTCCATGGGGTCAAACGCCAGACTCCTCAGAAAAACATCTTCGCCGGGCTCCGCCTGCCCCATGTCGAACAGCACGTCCAGCCGCTCGCCGGGCGCAAGATATGCCTCAGCGACTGTTTGCGGCTGGTCGAGCAGACCACCGTCGGTGCCGATAACTGCAAAGTTCAGCGGCGTTGCGCCCTTGACGAAGGCGAGGCGGTAAATGCGCGCGTTGGAGCCGTTGAGCAACCGGAAGCGGTAGACGCGCGGCGTGACGGACAAATAAGCATTGGGCGTTAGGTTGGCGAGAATGACATCCCCCAGCCAGCCCATCATGGACTCATGCATATTTGGCTGGTAGCGTAATCTTCCGGCTGCACCGAACTGTTTGTCCTGAATAACAAGTGGCACATCGGTTTCCCCGAGCCGCAGGTCAAGCGCCTTGCTCAGCCTGCGCTGGTCTTCGTCATCGACCAAGAAAAAGCTCGCAAGGCCGTTGTAGGCCTGCTTAGCAGTCAATTCATGTGCATGGGTGTGGTACCAGTAGGTGCCTCCTCGATTGCGCACGGTGAAGTCATAGTCGTAGCGGCCACCGGGGCCGATTGTGCTGGCTGGGTGGCCGTCCATGGCAGCGGGTGTGTGAAGGCCGTGCCAGTGGATGATGGTCGGCTCTGGCAACGTATTGTGCAACGTGGCCTGAAAGCGGTTGCCGCTTTCCAGTCTGAAAATAGGATTCTGGTAGTCTTTGCCCGCTTGCTCTGTCTGGTACAAAAGGAACGGCGATACCTGGCCTTTGAGAATCGGAAAACTCGCAGCAGTGGCACGGATTTGCAGCGGCCCACTGACGTCCATGACACCGAAAGGCCCGCTATCTCCTGGGATGAACAGTTTTTGCTGGAAGTTTTCTACCCTGATTGGATCGAACGGGTAAGGGCTGATGGGTGCCGTACCCGCCACATTTAATCGATGCCCGCCAAAGTACGTCCAAGCGGCACCTCCGGCACCGACCAACGCAACCGCGCCCGAGATCTGAAAAAAATTTCGTCTGCTGATCATGGCTATACCTCTAAAGTGAAGCTGGGAATGAAAAAAGGGAAGGGAAGGGGAACGTGAAATGGGAAGTGAATGGAAAGGTTACTTCCGTTGCGCAAGTCGCCGTGTTTTTACCGGAATGATGAAGGCGCGCCAGTTGTAGCGGCTATTGCTGATTTTCGCATTCTGACCAGCCGGTCAGACCTCCAACTCGCGGGGTCAATCGGATGGGTCGCAAAAGGAACAACGTGGGGAAACAAATTCCGATGCTCAGCAGGTGCAGCAGGATCGACCGCGTCAAATTTGCTTATATCCAGCTTGCGTTAGTTGGTGTGCACTTCAATTGCGCTAGTCCTCATGGCCGTTGTTAAATAAGTGAATTAAGCGCGCCAGCCGTTTGGCGTCGATGCCATCAAGCATGAACTCGAACACCATGTTCCCGCTGCAGTGGACAAGCTTGGCTTTCGTGCTGGCGTGGTGCATATTTGCCGATCAATCACGGCATGTAAATTCCTGACACGGGTACAAGGTACGGATTCCAAGGGCAAGTTCATTTGGCGCTTGTCCCATCGACCCATCGACATATCACGTCAATCGCGAGGGGGATGTTGCCGACCTGGCAATGTGCCTGTCCCTGCTCTTGCCGGTTGAACGCGCGCGCCGTCAGCGAGCGAACGTGAGTCAGAGTTTGCGCTTGTGTCCCTAGCTGATCGAGTGGCACGCAGTGGTCCCGCGCCCCTCCGAGCCGGAGCACGTCTTGCGTAACGCGGCTCGATATGTCGTCCGTACGGCAGGCGCGCGCTGTCTGAAAGGCTTCGTGGGGCGTCTTGACACCGAAGACGCGCATTGCCTGCTGGAGACCCCACTCAATGACGGCGCGTTGGGTGCTCGCAATGTTCATCAAGGCGTCCATCAGTGGGCCCGCGCTCCGACAAGGGGACGCTCCGCGGCCTCCCCTAGCCTGACGAATTCATCTTGCCAAACGCTATAGCCCACTAGGTGCGGAATGATAGGTTCGACATCGCGCAACCATGCTTCAACGCCATACGCGAGCCAGCGATTGAGCTGAAAATTCATGCTGGTGTCGGGGTGCAGGTCGAGCCAGCCCACGTGCAGCTGAGGCCGCGCGGAGGGCATCATGAGTCATTCCTCTCAATCCAGTAAAGAGCCAGCGCCAGCGCCCAAGGAATAACGAAGGACAGAATCAACCACCTGAAGTCCGATGCGATCATCAAATTCACAGCTGCCATCAACCCGATAGAGGTCAGGCCAGAAATCGCAACGACGCCCGCTGCGCCGCGAACCCGGACACGAAAGGAAGTAAGCGCCACGTAGAACGTCAACAGGCCGGTCGCGAACATTTGACCACCCATGACCCAGAACACGCGGCGCAGCCAGATCAACAAACCGGGCACACTCGTCTGAACCTGCGCCATCGATGTCCCCATGAAGCGCGGGTCCTCCGGCAGCAAAGGCGGCCGTAGCAGTACGAAGTACAGTCCAAGGATCATGAGGATCGACCCGCCAAGCGCTAGAACTGTTGCTGAGTAAGGTCGAACTCGCATTGGTACTTTCTGTGGTGTCGGTTCCGGATCCAAGGTGCCCTTAATATGCTTAGTGCGATACCGCCCGGGCCTGTGCCAGCGCAGCAGCTTAAAAAGGCAAAGCGCAGGCGAATCCGGGCCAATGAGTTCAAGGTGTGATCCTCAGGAAGTGCCGGAATGGAAGTGGCGCGCAAAGAAGTTGTAAACCGGCACGTAGACCAGCCCGGCGTAGGCGCCGTAGAGAAAGCTTTCGACAAGCCCGATCAGGAAACCTGGCAGCGTGAGCCACTTGAAGCCGGGCAACAGTTGCTCGAGGAGGGCACGCGAATGCAGGGAATCAGGTGTGAATAGCCCGAAGACCACGCAGACAACAAACGAGATCATTGTCGTGGTGGCGAGTGCCCAAGAAACTACCTTGATGTTCAGCATGACCTATTCCTGATACTGGTGCTGGCCGCCGGCAGCGGGCGGTGCCGCAGGACCGACACCGACAGCCTTTGGAGCCTTCGCATCAGTCGCGCAGCCGCGGTCAGTTTGGTCCGAGACATCGCCTGTGTGTCCGCCATGTCCACCGGGCCCGAACAGGTGCATTGCCACGAAGGCGATTCCGAAAAGTACCCAGATCCAGTTTTGTGCCAGCCATGTCATGTTTGGCTCCTTCGTATGTAAATTGGCTGGTACGCTAGTCTTCCTGTCGCGTCGAAGTTTTTGTCCAGAATGACGAGCGGCACATCGGTTTCTCCGCGATTGTGCACAGTGGCGCTGCAGGCAGCGAGGTTTACATTCACGCTTTCAACGCCAGACACCGCGCCAATTCGGGTCTCTACTTCATTGACGCTGAATACCGACAGCATGTCGTGCACTTCAATTGCGCTGGTCTCCACGGATGGTCCTTGCTAGGTTATTTCAACGCGCGAGCCGTTTGCCTGTGATGCAATCTGGCGTGAACTCGAACACGATGTGTTGATCAGGTTGCACGAGCTTGGTTTTCTTTCCTTCGTAGTGCAACCTTGAGAGGGCATCGCGAATCAAACTGAGCCGTGCAAAGCGTTTGTTGTCCGCTTTGACGATCCGCCACGGCGCAATCGCTGTATCAGTTCGCGTAAGCATCTCGTCGCGCGCTTCGGAATACGCTTTCCAGCGCTTGACTGCAGCCGCGTCAGTCGGGTTGCTTTTCCATTGGGAGAGTGGATCGCGCTTGCGTTCCGCCAAGCGGCGGATCTGCTCGTAGCGTCACTGCGATCCGGTAAAGCTTTGCCGCGCTTGTCTTGGTACTTGTTTTTATGCCTGTCGTTGCTCATGACACGGCCTCCTGACTGGTTCCTGCGGAGCGAACCTTTGCTGCATAGCCGAGTTTGATGATCGCCGATTCGATCACCCCAGCGTTGATGCGGGCCGGGTCGGACTGCACGATTGCCGTGCCGGGAAGGGTGACCTCGGCATGACTTACGCCCTCCAAGTTGATGAGCGCGCGCTGCACGCTACTTGTGCAGCCGCCGCAGCTCATGCCGTGAACATCAAAGGTAAGGGTTTGCATGGTGAACTTTCGTAAGTTTAAAAATCTGTCACAAATCGAGTTTCGGCGCGGAGTCGTCTTTCGTCTGTACGGTGGCGCACCGTGTGATTAAGAAACGGCGAGCAACCGACTGACGCCGATGCGTGAGGTGCGTTCCGTGTCTCGCAGCTCGTCGCTCGATACTTTTACCTTTTCGTCCCGGCTTTATGCAACCGCCGCGCGATACGGGTATGTGCGCTGCCGTACGGAAAAAACCAGCTAGACAAAGTAATTTGCAGTGGTTACTTAATCATTCAGGAGAACAAAAATGTACGCAGAAATAAAGCTTCAGGCCGTAACATCGCGTGATCGCAGAATGGGCCCTGCAATTATTGCCACCACAGCAATTTTGAGCTCGCTATTTTTCGGGAACGCTTACGCGGCTGATAAAACCGAGGGTATGCCGATGGGCTCGATGGAGATGCACAAATCGATGATGGGCGGAATGAAGGGAATGGAATCGATGAAACCATCCGGCGACACCGATCACGATTTTGCGATGATGATGAAAATGCATCACCAAAACGCTTTGGATATGGCTAAATTGGAGCTTAAAAATGGGAAAGATGCCACGCTACGCAGCATGGCAAATGCAATCATCCAATCTCAGACAAAGGAAATCGCCGAGTTCGACCAGTGGCTTGCAAACCATCCGAAACCGATGGCCTCCTCGATGATGAAACCGAAATAAGTGTGTCGCCTCGAATCAGTATCGGAACGCGAGCTGGGCGGTAGCATCATGCCCGACCTCGCTTGCGCTTCCAGAGCCGAGGGTATCCGATTGATGCTTGCCCGTTGCCCAGGCTTCTGCGCAAAGCTGGTAGCGGTTAAGCTATTTGATAGATTGTAAAGACGGTCAGTCCAGATATATCTAATTTGGTTTTTCATTTTGTCTGGTGCGACGTTCCAATCGTGCTCAGAATTTTCGGCTTTGAGGAAATTCTGACGACAACCTATCACTGGTCGACTGGTTGTCAAATCGCAGTCTGTTCGATTGTCTGGGCAGGCGCAACGGTGATGAGCGCATGGACCAAGTCAACGTGTATTGACCGAGACTTGACTCGGTAACCAAATAAAGTCTGGGCCAAAATACTCGAAAGTCGTATAAAAATTAGAGGTCAGTGCTGGCGACACCCCGGTTAAATCGTTAGTGGGACCAAAGCCTACACGTGATGCGTTAACGGGCTCACCATCGAGCACTTGCCTTTTGGGTTTAGCGCATAGTTCGCACTATATTTATTATTCAGGCGCTCAAGTCTGTGGAGATTCATCATGAACGTACGCGAGATTGAAAATTCCGGCAGTAAAGACTTAACATTAGATCCTGCGACCGAGTCTCCTCGGGACGTCAAAAACGTGGCTAACTCCTGCTGCGGCTCGGCTGTAAAAAATGTCGGGCAGCCAGCAGAAAAAGCGGACGCGGACACTAAAATGTCACGCTGCCCACCTACTGATTTGAGCAATGAATCGCCGACTACCGCTTCCATTAATGTGCCGATGAACGCATGCTGCGATACGACTCCGGACAAACCCGCGCCAGTCGTTACGGACAAACCGGAAGTTGTGGATAAACCGCATATCGATCCCGTCTGCGGCATGAAGGCAGCCACTAACCCTGAAAAATCTGCCACCCACGACGGCACGACCTACTATTTTTGCAGCATGCGATGTGTGGATAAATTTAATCACGATCCAGAGCGTTATTTACATCCTGACCAATATGCAAAGTCGGCGCCAGTAAACGTTGAAGGGACTATTTTCACGTGTCCCATGCATCCCGAAATTCGCCAGGATCATCCGGGCACCTGCCCCAAATGCGGCATGGCCCTGGAGCCCGAAATGCCCAGCCTGGATGAGGGGGAAAATCATGAGCTCACCGATTTTCGTCGGCGCTTTTGGTGGACACTGCCGTTTACGGTGGTTGTTTTTTCACTTGCGATGCTCGGCCATCAATTGGTGCTGTTTGATAGTTTGACGAAGAATCAAAACTGGGTCGAATTTATTCTGGCAACACCCGTGGTGCTGTGGGCGGGGTATCCATTCTTTGCGCGGTGCGTGCATTCGTTTATCAATCGCAGCCCCAATATGTTTACGCTTATTGGCTTGGGCACCGGGGCAGCATTTATTTATAGCGTGGTCGCCACTATTGCACCCGGCTTATTCCCCGCCTCATTTTCAATGAACGGCAGGGTGAGTGTTTATTTTGAAGCGGCAGCAGTTATTATTTCGCTTACATTGCTGGGCCAAATACTAGAATTAAAAGCGCGCTCTCAGACTTCAGCCGCAATTAAATCATTGCTCAGACTTGCGCCCAAAACTGCGCGGCGAATCAACTCCGATGGCACTGAGGAAGATGTGCCTTTGGTCAATGTGCATATTGGTGACAGTCTGCGGGTGCGGCCTGGAGAAAAAGTTCCCGTTGATGGTGTCGTCATTGAAGGCAGTTCGGCGGTGGATGAGTCTATGCTCACCGGTGAGCCGATACCCGTAACGAAAAGAGAAGGTGACAAGCTAATTGGCGCCACCCTCAATAGCAATGGCAGTCTGGTGATGCGTGCTGACAAAGTCGGCAGCGCCACGATGCTCGCGCAAATTGTACAAATGGTCGCACTTGCGCAACGCTCGAAAGCACCCATGCAGCGGATGGCCGATACGGTGTCAGGCTATTTTGTTGTCACGGTCGTGAGTTCGGCAATCTTGACGTTTTTGGGCTGGGGATTTTTTGGACCTGAGCCCAGCTGGGTGTTTGGTTTAATCAACGCTGTCGCGGTGCTTATCATTGCTTGCCCTTGCGCGCTGGGATTGGCGACACCGATGTCGATTATGGTAGCGACGGGAAAGGCGGCGACCCAAGGAATTTTGTTTCGAGATGCTGCCGCGATTGAAAATTTCCGCAAAATTGACACCTTAATTGTCGATAAAACCGGCACCTTAACGCAAGGTAAGCCGGTGTTTGAGCAGGCCATTCCCGTGCAGGGATATTCGGCTGAAGCCGTGTTGCAGCTAAGTGCCAGCCTAGATCAAGGTAGCGAGCATCCGTTGGCCGATGCCATCGTTGCTGCGGCGCGCGAGCAAAAACTCGCACTGAACAAACCCGAAAAGTTTGAATCGAGCGCTGGGATCGGCGTTCATGGCACGATTAACGGCAAAAAATATGCGCTGGGCAACACTGCGTTGATGACTCAAGAAAACGTAAACATTAACGAACTGGCGATCAAAGCAGATGCGCTGCGCAACACTGGTGCAAGCGTCATGTATTTGGCTGAAGATGGCCTGTTGGCGGGCATCTTGGCAGTGTCTGACCCGATTAAAGCAACCACGCCGGAAGCATTGGCGGGGCTCAAGGCGGCAGGGATTCGCGTCATAATGGCGACCGGTGATGGCCTCAAAACAGCACAGGCGGTTGCCGCGAAATTGGGTATTGCAGAATTCTACGGCGAAGTAAAACCAGCGGACAAACTAGCACTCGTGGAGCGATTGCAAGGGGAGGGCCGCATCGTGGCAATGGCGGGTGACGGCATCAATGATGCGCCCGCCTTGGCCAAAGCCGATATTGGCGTGGCAATGGGTACAGGAACTGACGTGGCGATGAATAGCGCGCAGGTGACTTTGGTAAAAGGCGATTTGAACGGTATCGCCCGCGCTCGCGAATTATCCGTTGCGACGATTCGTAATATGAAACAAAATCTCGCCTTCGCGTTTTTTTATAATTCGTTGGGGGTCCCGCTAGCGGCGGGATTGTTGTATCCGGTCACGGGTTGGCTGCTATCTCCAATGATCGCGGCGCTCGCGATGAGCCTAAGCTCCGCCTCGGTTATTACCAACGCGCTGAGATTGCGGGGACAAAGTCGTGATGGAATCGGTGCAAACAATCCGCTTTGGACACCTGCACCAAGCACAAATGATGGCGGGCATTGCAAATAGCGGATGGTTAATTTTGCGGCAAATTTTTAATCAACACCAAGAGGTTTCAATATGAAAATATCACCGCTAACTTTATTATTGAGCGCCATTCTTTTACCTGGGACCATGGTGCAGACGGCTAACGCGGCAGAGGAAACCAAGCTGCCAAAAGAATTTTCAGTCACGATCAAACCTGGGAAAAATCACGAAGAGTGCATCGAGGTAAAAAAAGACGCTGAAATTGCCTATCGGTTCAACGCCTCGCAACCTGTGCGGTTCAACATTCATTACCATGCTGGAAAAGGTAGCAATGAGAAGGTTGAATATTCGGTAAACCTCGACAAAATTGACACTAAAGAAGACGTGCTGCGCGCGCCAATTGATCAGCATTATTGCTGGATGTGGTCTAACAAGACGGTCGATTCGGTAACCGTGTCGGGATTGTTGTCGATGAAATAAATGACTGTGAAGGCGTACGGCAGATGATCGTCGGTAAATAACGTGCATTTAAAAATGAAATTAATGGACTGATTTGTGTTGACCACAGCGAGCGGCAGTCCTTATTCAGTAGAACTTACCAACATACGAACCCGCCAAAACATTTTTACTGACATTCACGTTATGCGTATAATTTATATTATGTTAAATTAAAACGCAGATTATTGTTCGCTCTACTTGAGTTATTCCGAAACAAATACAAAGCATTATGGCTAGATAACCCATACGTCAACAGAAACATTCTAGGAATTGTCCTCTAATGAAGCAACCTTCAAAAAACGAAGAAGCCGCGCTAGTCGCGGCTTTTTCTTTGGCCAATCGTAAACGCTAGAACCGTCCAATACAACAGCATGAAACTGAGTTGGTCTGGCGCGGCTGGAGGTTCTGCGCGGATGAACTTATCGATGACGCAGGAAACCGATACGGTCAAAGCGAAATACGAGCCATTTTCTATACAAGACAGCAGCTAATGGACTATAGGCACGAACTCGAAAAACTAAGACCAAAACCAGAACCCCATGCGTGGACACAACTGTCATTGGAGCTAACGCCTATGTGGAAAATGTACGCGAAATGGTAACGCTAACGCATTCAAGTGCACAAGTTGTGATTCGATCTGGCAGCATGTGTCAAATAATAAATGTCTGCAATCGACCGGAAGTTGACCTTGATCTGTTGCGGAAGCAGACGCTTAGCGTTCGAGCTAAGCGGGCACATAGGCTTCTATGGCTTCACGACTTCGAGGCCAAACAGCGACGTCGTTAGGGTGTCGTAGTGGAGCCGGCGGCGCTCATCGTTCACCGCTGCCAAGAAAGACTCGCGATTGCAGCGTGTTGACGTAAACAGCAGCCCCATCAGCTCATCGACCTCCTCGTCCTTGCTGGTCAGGAAGATGACCGGCATCT
>ENA-OFCD01001267-OFCD01001267.1-metagenomes-genome-assembly--contig:-NODE-1267-length-13215-cov-7.556383_pt1 | contig 13215 bp, 17 predicted proteins | sample MGYA00153392_OFCD01 | MGnify analysis MGYA00153392 | reverse complement strand
CCCCAGGCGGTGCCACGAAAGTCCACTGAAGTGGACTTTCAGATTCATTAGTCCACTTCAGTGGACTTTCGTGGTTAGCCCGCACTTCAGTCGCGGGCGAGTTATGAATGAAGCTAATATCCTTAACCCGAACTCAGGTCAATTATCAATTAATTTAACAAGACTCTCCCTCACTCATGGCTTCCAATCGCAGCTCAAAGATTCATCCCCGCCGAGAAACCATACCTGAGCAGGTAAAAATCGATTCACAGGAGCAGCTACAACCGAGATCCGTTTCACCATTTATTTACTTAGTGAGGCTGATTATTTGTGGGTTGGGTGCAAGTACGATCGCTGGTACCACGATCTCCATCATCCATCCACCCAAACAACAGATCGCTACTACCGCAGAACCACCATTACCCGATCCTATACTACTACCACTAGATCGGCTCAAACTGACTCAATCAAGTCAGGTACTCACCGAGCGATTGCAGGCGATGACTAAAAAAAATAGCAAGCTAGATTCAAGCTATTTATTCGTCGAAATCGAGCGGGGCGAACATAGCCAAGTGGGAAGCGATCGCGTGTTACCCGCTGCTAGTACGATCAAATTACCGATTCTGATTGCCCTATTTCAGGATGTCGATACGCACAAAGTACGACTAGAAGAAAAACTCACGATCGACAAAAAATCGATCGCTGAAGGTTCTGGAGATTTGCAAGATCAAAAACCAGGGACTCAGGTAAGCATTCTCGTTGCTGCTACCAAAATGATGACCATCAGTGACAACACAGCCACAAATCTGATCGTCGCTCGGTTAGGTGGAAAAGCCGCTCTCAATCAAAGATTTCGGAATTGGGGACTCCAAGTCACCACCATCAATCAGCAACTTCCAGATCTCGAAGGAAAAAATATCACCACAGCCGGAGAACTAGCTCGATCGATCGTGGCAATCGAGCGCGGTAAAATCGTCTCAGATTCATCCCGCAGCCAAATCTTGAGCATGATGAGCAATACCATCGGCAACACTATGCTACCCAAAGGTTTGGGCGCAGGCGCAAAAATTGCTCACAAAACGGGGGATATCGGCTCGATTATCGCTGATGTCGGTCTGATCGAGCTACCAACAGGTAAAAAATATATTGCCGCAGTGCTAGTCAAACGCCCCTATAATGACCCTGCTGGCCCCGAACTAGTCCGCCAAATGTCCAAGGTTGCCTACACATATTTTCAGCAACCCCAACCCACACCCAACCCTAGCACGAAGCCTCAGCTTCTACACAGTCCAGGTGCCACCAACGATTCAGGCTTTCCCAACACCGTTTTCATCAAGAATAAGCGTTAGGCTCTAGGTTTTAGGCTTTAGAAGCCAACACCTCATCTTTACCATTCACCATCCACCATTCACCATCCACCCTAACAAAATGCACTTATTGATTCCTGCTGCTGGGATGGGGAAACGGATGCTTTACGATCGCAATAAGCTACTAATTACCCTGCTCGGTCAACCATTACTCGCTTGGACACTAATCGCCGCCGAACAAGCTGCATCGATTAGCTGGATTGGGATTATCGGACAACCAGAAGATCGATCGGATCTCGACACCATCCTCGGCAACATATCTCTCTCCAAGCCCGTCCAATTTATCCAGGGTGGTAAAACTCGACAAGAATCGGTTTACAACGGTTTGCAAGGGTTGCCAGATAGCGCAGAGCGAGTATTAATTCATGATGGAGCCAGATGTCTAGCTACACCAGATTTATTCGATCGATGTGCCGCTGCCATCGCGACCTGTCCCGGACTAATTGCGGCTATTTCTGTCAAAGATACAATTAAAATTGTAGATAGTGCGGGGATAATTGTAGACACACCCGACAGAGCCAATCTTTGGGCTGCTCAAACACCCCAAGGTTTTGAAGTTAAACTGCTCAAAGCCTGTCATGAAAAAGGACGCGCTCTCGGCTGGGAAGTGACTGACGATGCCGCATTATTTGAAAAATGCAGTCTACCCGTCACCATCGTCCCAGGTGAAGAAACCAACCTCAAAATTACCACCCCAGTGGATCTCGCGATCGCGGAATTTATTCTCAGTAATAGAAAGGGGGTAGGGGGTAGAGGGTAGCGATGCGCGCTCCCCTCTACCCCTAAAGCCTAAAGCCTAAAGCCTTCCTACCCCTAAAGCCTAAAGCCTTCCTACCCTCTACCCCCTACCCATATGAACTTGGGGAAATTCCTCACTCGTGCCAGCATTGCTCTAATTACTACACTTGCCGCAAATATTCCGTTGATGGCAAGCGAACTGGGGCCAGAAGTGGTCTTAAAAGCTGTACAGTTAGGATTGCGTCAAGTAGATAGTACCCGATCGAATCCCAAAGTGAGATGGAATGTACCTAATGGGGTGTCCAGCCCTTGCGGACGGATATCGGGTAGCCTATATTGTCCCCGCAATAATACGGTTTATATTACCCAACAACACATGCGGATGGCTAATCAATATGGGGATGCAGCCTTGGCTTATATCCTCTCCCATGAATATGCTCACGCAGCGCAGACAATTGGCGGATTCAGACCGAGAAATATTACCCAAATCGAACTCCAAGCCGACTGTTTAGCTGGTTTTTATATGGGCGCGATGCCCAATGTGACATTCGATCGACAAGATATCGAGCAAATCGCCGAAATTGCCTATCAAGTTGGGGATTATGAAGTAAATAACCGCCAACACCACGGCACACCTCAGGAACGCGCTCAGGCTGTGCTATTGGGCTTTCAAGCATCACAACAAAATGGCATCGTCGCCTGTCGGGTGCAGTAGAAAATCTCAGATATAAGTGCGAAAATCTAAAAGAGTAAATATTAATGTAAGTACAGCATGAAGATTGCGATCGCGGGAGCGACTGGATTTGTGGGTAGTCGGTTAGTCCCACAACTTCAAGCTCAGGGACATCAAGTTATCATTCTGACTCGGAGTCCCCAACAGGCAAGCAACCGCTTTGGGCAAGCGCAGATAGTTGGCTACAATCCACTCAAATCGGGAGAGTGGCAACAGTCTATCTCTGGCTGCGATGCCGTCATTAATTTAGCTGGAGAACCAATTGCCGAAAAACGTTGGACACCAGCACAAAAGCGATCGATCCTCGACAGTCGGCAACTAGGCACCCAAAAAATTGTCGAAGCCATCGATCTAGCCACCATCAAACCCCAAGTTCTAATCAATGCCTCCGCGATCGGCTATTATGGCACCAGCGAAACTAGTAAATTTGATGAAACTAGTCCCGCTGGCACGGATTTTCTTGCCGAAGTATGCGCCGCATGGGAGACAGCCGCCCAAGCAGTTACCGCCAATGGTACCCGTGTAGTCATCCTCCGATTGGGAATTGTCTTGGGTGAAAATGGCGGCGTATTAGGCAAGATGTTAGCACCCTTTAGTGCTTTTGTCGGCGGGCCGATCGGCAGTGGCAATCAATGGTTTTCCTGGATTCACCGCGATGATGTCGTGAAATTAATCATCGCTGCACTTAACGACACCAAAATGCAGGGTGTTTACAATGCGACTGCGCCCAATCCCACCACGATGACAGAATTTGCCCAAACTCTGGGCACAGTAATGAATCGTCCCTCCTGGCTCCCAGTCCCCAATTTTGCCCTCGAAGCGATGTTAGGCGAGGGTGCAATTGTCGTTCTACAAGGACAACAAGTAGTCCCCACCCGAACGCTGGCTCAAGGCTTTAACTTTCAGTATTCCACGCTCAAGCCAGCTCTGACGGCAATTCTAGGGAGTTAGGTTTTAGGCTTGAGGCTTGAGCCTCAAGCCTAAAACCTAATTACAATCGCTTCGATCTGTGCGATATTTGTCTCGCGATCGACGGCTGTAATCGCCCACCGCAGGGGTTCGCCCCATTGTTGGAGTGTGGTTTCGATCGCTGTATCTAGCTCTCCTAGAACGGCAATGATATCCATCTCAATCTCGATCGATTCAATAATCATGTAAGTTCAGATGCCTAATTTTATCTCTATCTGCTCTCAATATCTGACTCGATTGCTCATCGTAGCTGGGATCTGGTTATCGCTAGGCATAAACGATTTCACCCTAGCGATCGGGAGCCAAACCAATTATAGTCGGATCGATCTCAAAGGTCGAGACTTTGCAGGTCAAGATCTCACTGGCGGCGTATTCGTATCGGCGGAAATGCGCGGTGTAAATTTTAGTGGGGCTAATTTAACCAACGCCATGTTGACAATGGGAGTCCTGCTCAAGACAAATCTCTCAGGAGCCAATCTCACTGGTGCATTAGCCGATCGAGCCACCTTTGATGAAGCCGATCTGACCAATGCTATTTTAACCGAAGCCACCCTGACTCGATCGCGATTTTATGGTGCCAAAATTACTGGGGCTGATTTTACCGATGCTCTGATCGATCGAGCGCAAGCCAAACTACTCTGCGAAACAGCCGAGGGGACAAATCCGGTAACTGGAGTCTCCACCCGCGATAGTCTGGGTTGTCAGTAAGTTAAGAAATAAGGAATAATAGAGAAAGTGTAGCGATCGGCATGGGCAATTAAACCCCCAACCATTGTGCTGTGTCTAGTTGCGGTTGATGCTCTGCCCCAAATTGTAAAGATTTGCCAAAGATCCTCATATTCTCTTACTTATTTCTTCACTTGTGGCACCCAGAGTAGATAAACTACTCTAATAGAAGATATCTAAAAATCCTTTCGCAATTAATATGAGTGTAGTTAGTCAAGTTATTCTCAAAGCCGATGACGATCTGCGCTACCCTAGTAGCGGAGAACTCAAAAATATCCAGTCATTTCTGCAAACTGGCGAACAGCGGATTCGGATCGTTACCACTCTAGCAGAGGGTGAGAAAAAAATTGTCGAGCAAGCAAGTAAGCAGTTGTGGAAGCTCCACCCTGACTATATTGCACCAGGTGGCAACGCTTACGGACAAAAACAACGCAGTCAGTGTATTAGAGACTATGGTTGGTACCTCCGGTTAGTCACTTATGGAGTACTAGCTGGAGATATCGGACCGATCGAACAAATTGGCTTGATTGGCGTACGGGATATGTACAACTCCCTCGGCGTTCCAGTTGCAGGTATGGCTGATTCGATCGCCGCACTCAAAACAGCATCTTTAAGCCGCCTCAGCGAGGAAGATGCCGCCGCCGCAGCTCCCTATTTTGACTACATTATTCAAGAAATGTCCTAATCGCCATTGACTATTGATGTATCTGACAAAACAGAAACAACCCCCAGCAATCCTAGGGGTTGTTTCTGTTTTTTGATAGATTTTCCTAGCCCCACTAGTAACGTGTGTAAAATGAGATAGTCGTAGTACGTTCGAGGCATTAGACTTCCTGCGAAAGTCAGGCTTTAGGCTTGATAGCTTTAGGCTTTAGGGGAAACTATAGCGGAGTTGGGGAGGGAACAGGGTTTCCCTTGGAGGGAACCTCCAAAAACCGTCCATGATCCATACCCAAGCAGACGAAAACAGCGGTGCGCTTCGCGGAGGAAACCTCCGCATGAAGGCGCAACAAGACAATACTAAAAAAGATGATGTTTTTACTTTCGCAGAAGGTATATTGACGATGCTCTCAGGAAGAGGTTTATAGGAACGTGCACACTCTGCATAGATCAGCCCTACATATTTTTCAACTGTCAACTGTCAACTGTCAACTGTCAACTGATTTAAATGAATTTAATTGAGTTTCTACTAAAAGCATCTTGGAAGAGTGTACTGGCTGCTGCCATTACCGGATCGATTAGTGGGATCGGTAGTGCTGGCGCGATCGCCCTAATTAATCACTCGATCGGTCAGATTAGCCCAACCCAGCCCCAAGCACCACCGCAACTATTATGGGGCTTTTTAGGACTAGTTACCGTCGCCTTGACTACCACTTTGATTTCACAGTTTTTGTTAGCACAGTTGGCGCAAGATGCCATCTACAAACTGCGGTTGCGGATTAGTGGTTGGATTCTGGCATCACCATTGCGACATCTAGAAGAACTTGGTAGTAGTCGCCTCCTGGCTACCCTGACTGAAGACATTCAAGCGATTTCCAGTGGTGTATTTAGTATTCCGACGCTGTGTGTTAACGCCGCGATCGTGATTGCATCTTTGGCTTATCTGGGCTGGCTATCGATGTGGGTGTTGTTGGGGACACTGGTATTTATGGGCTTGTCAATTAGTCTGGTGCAAGTGCTGATCGATCGAGCAGTTCGATCGTTTACCGCAGCCAGGGAAGAGAATGATGCCCTGATGCAGCACTTTCAAGCAATTACCAACGGCATCAAAGAACTCAAACTTCACTTCCAACGTCGTGAAGATTTCGTGCAAGAGGACTTACAAACCACCGCCGCTACTCTGCGCGAATATCGGATTGGCTCTCAACGGGCGATCGCCTTGTCTGGCGGTGTGGGCGAGTTATCATTCTTTGTATTATTGGGATTATTAGTCTACGGCTTACCCCAAATTCAGACAGTTTCTGCCGAACTACTATCAGGCTATGTGCTTACCATATCCTATCTGATGCGACCGATCGGCAACACCTTGGCAATTTTACCCAGTCTGACTCAAGCAGGTGTAGCACTCCGCAAGATCGATACCTTAGGGCTATCTCTGGCTAGTCGTGCGGAGACATTAGCGCGGATCGGTACAACCGATCGTCAATTCAAGCAGATCGAGATTCGTCAAGCTACCCACAGCTACCAGCTTGCAGGGCAGGAAAATACTTTTACACTAGGACCTATCGATCTGACGCTTTCTCCTGGCGAACTAGTATTTATCGTTGGTGGTAATGGTAGCGGCAAATCAACTTTAGCAAAGCTAATAACTGGGCTATATGTGCCCGATGCTGGTGAAATTTTGTTAGATGGCATCTTAGTTGACGATCGCAATCGCGAATTATATCGGCAGTTATTTTCGACAGTATTTGCGGACTTTTATCTATTCGAGCGACTGTTAGGTTTAGGGCTACAAGATTTAGACGCACAAGCCAAAACTTATCTAGAACAACTCCAACTCACCCACAAAGTCACCATCGAAAATGGTAAACTTTCCACCACAGCTCTATCCCAAGGGCAGCGCAAACGCTTGGCACTCCTCACAGCTTACCTCGAAGATCGCCCCATCTATTTATTTGATGAATGGGCAGCAGATCAAGATCCATTTTTTCGAGAGATTTTCTATCAGCAGCTATTACCAGAGCTAAAACAGCGCGGTAAAGCAGTACTTGTCATCAGCCATGACGATCGCTACTTTCATCTCGCCGATCGATTACTCAAACTCGACTACGGACAAATCGTTAACAGTTGATAGTTGATAGTTGATAGTTGACAGCGATTCGCTCACCATCCACCATTCACCATTCACCATCCACCATCCACCATTCACCATCCACTAATTCCACAATTGCCACCAAGGTTTCTCACTCCAAGGAGCACCAGCGACGAATTGTTTCCCACTAGCAGTAGTGCCAAAATAAGCCCAATAGACACCCAGATTACTATGATTATTGGGATCGCCAACTACTTGCCCTGGTTCGAGCCACTCGCTGTTACCCAAGTTGTACCACTCTTGAAATTGCTGGCAACTGAAAAAACCACCAGTAATTGAGTGTAGGACTAGAGTTTTACCTGTTTGAATATATGTACCAAACCGATCGATCCGGATCTTTTCTGTCGATCGGTTGGTAATACTCGTAGCATAATATGGCTTCTGCCGATCTTCACGATTGCGATCGTGCTGGATCTCCAGCCAGCTTTTACCCGCTTCCAAATCAGCCCAATCCAATGTCGCAAAAATTACATCTTCAACGATCGGACGTAAGCCGTCAGCTCTAGCTTTAAGTGCTGTCGCAAACTCGCAGCCATTGGCTGGAGGTTCTAAGCTAATGTCACCATCCACATCGCTCCCGCTCGGCTGACTTGTCATCCCAGGCTCGATCGCATCTTGCATCTTTTGGAGCTTTTCACCCATCACTGACTACCTAAATTCACAGCTAAACCTACTGACATAGATTTAGGATACCCATTCGATCGCCAAAATCGACACTCGCTCTTTGCCCGTGTTGGTTGGAATATCTCAATTCGCCATCTGTTGGCAGTCGCAACTAAATAATGTCGATGTGATATCGATCCGATGCCGATTTTGGGTACATTATGCTTATAAAGATCTGCACATCGCGCTTTAAGTAAGTCGATCGTCTAGTCTCAATTACGTCTGCCAATTACCGTAATGCTTGTATCGATCGTCACTATTTAGCTGGGAATCCATACTGAATTTTTACTTGAAGGCAGATAAATCTGATTCGATTGGAATAGTTGCATCTTATAATGAGGGTCATCTTGACTGCCCATTAAATCTGCTAACTGTATCGTGACTATCAGTATTCAACCTGGCAAGACGATTAAGCTACATTGTCAATGTGAACATCCTAAATTTAACCGTGAGGAGAACTACCCAAATGTCATCAGCATTTTGGAAATCTGTATTAATTAGCCCTGTTGTTTTGGGTATTGCTGTCTTGTTATCCACTAGGGTAATGGCGACACCGCAACATAATGGGGTCGAAACCGCACCAGCCAATCGTGCTACACCTGGCTTAGTTGCTGCTGGTGAAACAACCCCAGCTACCAAGCCACTCAAAGATTTTACTGATGATGTTGCCACCGATATCGTCAAGCCTGGTGAGTGGCAATATACAGCCCTTCAAGGCATCGCTGCTAAATATGGTTGTAATCCTAATCTCAACAACCAGCCCGTCTCTCAAATTGAATTTGCACGAGGTCTGAATACCTGTCTGAGCAAAGTCGAACCCATGCTCGCCCAACAGCCTGCTAGTGTTACCCGCGAAGATCTCGAAGTCCTCAAAAGACTAACTCAAGAGTATCGCGCCCAATTGACTGAAATTGATGCTCGTCTCACCGTTACAGACAAAAAAGTCGCTCAACTGCAAGCCAACCAGTTCTCGACTACCACCAAACTCAAAGGTGAAGCGATCTTCAACGTCACAGGTGCAGTGAGTGGCTCCGATTCCAATAATACCGCCTTTGGCGATCGCGTCCGGTTATTATTTGAAACTAGCTTCACAGGTAAAGATAAGCTCTACACACGTTTAGCCACCGGAAATCAACCTGGGATTACTGGCAATCTCAAAAATGGTTCTACTCCAGAAGGTACTCAAGTATCCGAAGGTGGTACCAACAATGCCGCAAGTTTGGACTGGTTAGCTTATCAGTTTCCAGTCGGTAACACCAATGTCTATATCCCCGCCTTTGGTGGACTGCACGTTGATTACGCGCCTACCTATGGCGGCAGCTTTGACGATGGTACAGGTGGTAATGGTGCCCTCTCTAGTTTTGCCGAATCTAGCCCCATCTACAAAATTGGTGGTGGTTCGGGAATTGGTACCAATATTCCGATTGCTGATACTGGACTTACTTCTGTCACAGTTGGTTATTTGGCTGGTAGTGCCAATAGTTCTGCTAGTGGCAGAGGTTTATTTGCAGGTGACTATGCCCTACTAGGACAGTTGAATTTCAAGCTCGGTAGTAAGTTAGATGCTGGTTTGACCTATGTTAATAGCTATCATGCTGGCAATAATCCCCTTTATGCCTTTGGTGGTGGCGGCGGCACAACTGCGACTCAGTTACTGCCCAATAGTGGTGGCATAACTGGTACCACTCTGGCTAATAGCAACTTTGGCGGTACTACTGCTAATTCCTATGGTGCCGAGCTGATTTACAGAGCTAGCGATACTCTCGCTTTCAATGGCTTTTTGCTAAATACTAATGCTAGTAAAGCGAATTTTGGGAACCAAAATATCTGGAGCTACGGTGCTGGTGTATCTTTACCTAATTTCGATGGTAAAGGTAGTTTACTTGGTTTACTAGTTGGAGCCGAGCCTTATGTTGGCGGTACTGGTAGTACTCCATTCCACATGGAAGGTTTCTACAAATACAAGTTCAGCGACAATCTCAGCATTACTCCTGGTTTGATTTATCTCACCGCCCCCAACCAAATTAATAATAATGGTGCATTAATTGGTGTCGTGAGAACTACTTTCACATTCTAACCCAACTTAATCAGTTAACGAAAATACCCGCGACTTGTTCAAGAAGTCGCGGGTATTTTTTAGATGTACTTAATCATAAATTAACAAAGAGCAGAAGCTATGGCTTCGGGATTTAAATCCCCATCCTAAAAACATCTCTCTCTTGTCTTGACCGAATCGCTTCAACTGTTTAAAACCCAATTATCAATTATCAATTATCAATTAATTTAAGTATTTAGGTGGAATTAAACAAGCGAGTTGCGCCATGCCAACTGCTATTTGCCCTGCTGGAAATTTCAAGCCAATAATTCCACCCTTCTTGAGAATTAATTGGTGGTAAACTTTCCCAAATATAAATAATTCCGCCCATTCACTCAAATTAGGCTCATGTCCCAATAAAGTTAGTGTTGAGATCGTACTCAGATCGGGTCTAGCATTCCAATTATTCAACCAAGACTGAAGATTACCCATCGGTTTCAAATCATCGGATACCTCTATACTCGAACTAATCTGCTTGTTAATTAGGATATCGGCTGTTTGTTGCGCCCGTAAAAGTGGGCTAGTCATAATTAGATCGAATGTTAACTCTAATTTTACCAATCGATCGGCAACTTGCTCGACTTTTTTACGTCCTAATTTAGTAAGCGATCTCGACTCATCATTAGCCATTTGGTTTAAAGCAAGTGGATCTGGATCGAGCGCAATACCATGACGAATTAAATATAAATACATATTCTATTAATTATTTGATAATGCTCAGTGCTGCGTTTGGATCGAGAGGGCATGGGCGCGATGATCTCGGAACTAGTTACTAATTCGTTAACTAGCGATCGATATATTTATCGATCGAGCGGGAATTATAAAATTAAGGGTAAATATCTCGATTCGATCGAGGGTGCAGTAATTATGATCGACCAAAATATTCAAGAATTAGCGATCCGTCATCGGGGTTTCCGCCTCGAAACTTTTCTACCCAAGCGGAAAGCTTGGATTCAGACTTTAATTCTATTGCCTTTTGGCTTACCTGTCGGTAATTTTTTAAGTGCTAGCTGGCATTTTTCAGTTAATTCGATCGTCCAAGAGCATCAATACCTCATCGGTATCCTCTCAATGGCGATAAATTTACTACTACCTAGTTTATTTTTTGCGTTCTTATTCCACTGGAGTTGGTTTATTTGGCACCAATCCGCAGCAATATGGTATCCCAATGTACAAGCATTGTGGGCGGGAGCCTATGCAACGATGACGATCGCGATTTCCTTTGGATCGATCGCTTTATTTACGCATAGTCTGGGGATCTGTGGCAATCCAGCCTGGGGATCGATCGGTGAAACTTTACTGTGTAATCTCGATGGTTATGGCTTTGAAACCAAATCTTGGTTTGGAGGATGGTTTATCATTGCAGCTTACTGTTATCAAGCTCAAGACGCGCTCTCCCGCGCTCTCCACAGCTCCCGACAAAATCGGTTGTCCAGAAACGATCTTAGCGACTATGGAACCATTACCACAACTCAGGGCGACTTATCATCACCAGACGATCCAGTCACTCCCACCACACCAATCGCCACTCGCACCCAAGACTAAACCGCCAAACTTTCGCCCCAATGCTAGAATATGACGGTACCCAGGTAGCACAGCGTGCCGCAAGGCGATCGCCACCAAAGTAAATTGCTAAACCGAATCGATCGTAATCTGAGTCTTGGGTGCTTGTGCAAAACATTAATTAGTACAGCGATCTCTCTAGCAGCTTGGGGGCACCTACCAAGTCTCGCCAATTCCCCAATTTCACTGTCAGTCCCAGCCATTGCTACCGCTAAATGGAGTCCCAGCCAGCGAGTGTATCTCGTCGCTCAAGATCCCACCCCACCCGCAATACAATCAGCCCCCAACTCGATCGATCTTAGCCCTGAGCTGCTCAATAGTAGCCCTGTCTTACAAAAATGGCTCAAGGGGATTCCTAATGTCATGGATGATATCAACAACGATCCCAGCTTTCGGACTAGGGTAAAAATTGGTTACTCCCAATATCCATCCACCGGACAATCTGGTGGCTTTCATCTGGCGATTGACGATGTATTCTTAGGACGAAGTGGACTTTCTGCCAGCGCAAATTATAATGCTACGTTCAATGGCAACCGGAGTGCCTATGGTGCCGATGCTCAATACTATCTCTTACCCTTGGGTGGCTATATCAACATCACGCCATTAGTCGGATTTCGCCATCTCCAAACCGATAAATATAACCGCGACGGCCTCAACCTTGGTCTCAAACTGATGCTCATTCCTTCCCGTGGCGGTGGTGCCGATATCGCTCTGAGTCAAAGCTGGGTAGGTTTAGGGAGTAGTACCGAAACAGGTTTGACGACTCTCTCCATCGGCTATGCCCTCACCAATCATCTCCGCTTATCTACAGACATCCAACAGCAAAATGCTAGGGAGAGCTACGATAGCCGCGTCGGTGTTGGCGTCGAGTGGATGCCTTAAATTAGGGGATAGGAATTTTGCTGAAAGTCTTAGTGTCGGCGTGGCGTTGCGACCGAATACGGATACTGTTGGCGAAATTAAAAATCGAACGGTCAGATGGGACGGGGTTCTGACTTATCTCCAGATAGAGTACAGTTACTCAGATGCGCCTACTGGGAAAAAGTCCGAGATGTAGAGCCTAAAAATATGATATTTTTGGACGAAACTGGTGTACTGCTTACGTGTCGGGTCACCCGACACGATGGATTAATGCGTCATTATGCTCGTAGTGAAAAAGGAAGTAGGGTCTACGATTTAAAACCATTTTATCGAGGTAAAAAAGTTACTGTCATCGGTGCTATTAGCATGAGCAAAGTTTTAGCCGTGATGACATTAGACAATATCTCAAGATTGTAGCCACTCTGCTGCTATTTTTGTCAAACTTCTCAATCTCCATACTAGTACATAATATTTATATACTTAGAAAAAATAAAAAGTGGGATGCTCCCGATGTTCTTTTAATCCATGCCACTGAGCAGAACCTTTCGGTGGCGTATGTGCAACAAAGTTAGATGTCATGTTGTAAATATCAAAAATACTCTATCGATATAGTACATCCTGATTATTCCAACCCTAACTTTTGTAAGTATACATCCCACATTCCGCACTTCAACTTTTACGACATGTATTGGTCACGAAGACTCGACAG
>ENA-OFCD01001266-OFCD01001266.1-metagenomes-genome-assembly--contig:-NODE-1266-length-13229-cov-5.499317_pt1 | contig 13229 bp, 12 predicted proteins | sample MGYA00153392_OFCD01 | MGnify analysis MGYA00153392 | reverse complement strand
TTTCTACAGCACCTTCAATCTTCATCGCACAGCTCGTGCAGTCCATCCCACCAACCTGCATCCGTTGGGTTTTGAGCGCGGGTACTTGAGTCATATCTGTTGTGGCGAATGTCGAACTAATATCTTAAATTGTAGACCAAAATCACAATATCTGAAAGTATATTCAGATGTATAATGATTCTCATTATTGCCGCTATAATTTAAGGAGAGTCAATCATTTTCAACTAAACTTTTCATGACCGAGCAGGAATATTCAAGTAAATCGATCGACGATGCTCAGGTACCCAGTTGTGACGATCGATTGGTACATCTAGATAATGTCCGTCAACTGCAATTAGAAATTCTGCCGATGGCTGAAGCCCAACGTCGGGCAGAACTATTTAGTGTCTTGGCAGATCCCAATCGGTTGCGGTTGCTCTCGGCATTAGCCAACCAAGAATTGTGCGTCTGCGATCTAGCAGCGGGTTTGAAAATGGGGGAATCGGCGGTATCTCATCAGTTGCGAGTATTAAAATCGATGCGAATGGTCAATTATCGCAAGGAAGGGCGAAATGTCTACTACAGTTTGGCAGATAGTCAGGCGATCGACTTGCACAAGTCGATTTGCGCCCAGTTATCAAGCTCTCAACTACTCTAAAATATCACCAAAATTAGATTGCCAATTATGTGATACTGCTCGTTCAAATTAGAGTCTGCCTTAGCTTCTCGCCGATCTGCCGCAGCACTTTTACCGAAACTTGCAACTCGGCTGCATCCATATTTTGAGCAAACCCTTCAGCTTCTTGGGTAATTCGTTCGTTAATTTCCTGAAATATGGCTTCTCCTCTAGCTGTTAAGCACAAAAGTTTAGATCGCTGGTGCGCTGGGTTGTCTACTAACTCGATCGTGCCATCAGCAATCATTTCGTTTGCCAGTTTTTGAATGTATTGGCGAGATACAGGGCGCGATCTGGCAAGTTGTGGCACAGTTTGCGCTCCACCTACTTTCAAACTTCGCAGCATTCCCCAATAGCCACCATCGGCAGCCGTAACCGCTCCCATTGTCTTACCCACCGCTTGTAGTAAAAAGAATGTAGAAATTGTTTCGAGCATCAGTTCCTGCATTACTTTACCTGCGACTGTTGTGTTCGTCTCGTCTTCCACCATTTTTTGGTTAGCCTTCCAAATCGAGCGATATATTTGACAACTTGCTTGTCAATTTGACAACTTGCTTGTCAAATATATATTATGTCTAAGTTTAGGAGGGCGACGCAATGAGTCAAATCCCGATTTTCCGTGAAACTTGTCCTGCGGGTATCGATCGGCTGTCATGGTGCGGCAAGCTAAACAACGAAATGCAGCCGCGATCGAGGCTAAACAAGTTGAATTACATTGTGGCTGTGCATTGTCAATTCCTTACCCTGACGCAATGTTCGACGAGATTTTTTCGATTAATGTGGTGCAATTCTGGACAAACCCATTGGCAGAATTAGCTGAGTTAAAACGAGTATTGAAATCAGGCGGATCGATCGCCCTTGCCATCCAACCCAGAATTCCCAATGCCAGTGAAGCAACATCTCAAGCAACTGGCAAATTTCTACTCAAGCTACTGAATGAGGCTGGATTCGATCGAATAGAATTGAAAAGCAAATTGATGAAACCAGTTTCGATCGTCTGTGTTCTAGGAATTAAAAAATCAGCATAATTTAAGGAGGGCTTATGGCAGTTTCAAATCAAACAGACATTCGAGTCGCCGTTATTTCTAAGATTTGGGCTTATGCAACAGCCTCGATTGCACTTTCTGTCTTATTTGCTGTCCCAGGGCGTAGCTGGAAAGTAGTTTTATTACCATCCACAATTGCTTTAGGTGCTACTATCAGCACGATTGTAATTTGGGGAAAGTCAAATTATCGCAAGGAAGGGCGGAATGTTTACTATAGTTTGGCAGCTAGTCACGCGATCGAATTATATACTGTGATATGGGAGGAGCGAAATCCAGGCAAATGCTACCCCGATCGCGACTAGTAATTCTGCGCCTAGTAAAATAATATTGTGCTGCGATCTGTAAATTTTTAGGAAAGCTATCGCCTGTTCGGGCCGAAAGCTTTGGGGATAATTGAAGGGATTGCCGAAGCTACTAGCAGTATTTTGAAGCTGGGATCGGGAGTATTGGTCGATAAAACTCATCGTACTAAGCCCTGGATCGTTGGGGGATAAGGTTTCGCAGGTTTTAGTCGTCCGTTGATAGCGATCGCCACTAGCTGGGTGGGAGTGCTAGGGATTAGAATGCTCGACAGGGTTGGTAAAGGCTTGCGGAGTTCGCCCCGCGACGCACTCCTAGCCGCTAGCGTCCCCCCAGAGCGTCGGGGTTTAGCGTTTGGGTTACATCGATCGATGGACAATGCTGGTGCGGTGTTAGGGCTGATTTTAGCCGCTGTACTGCTGGGCTACGGATTCAAAGTTCGGGATTTATTTGTGATTTCGATCGTTCCAGCCGTTCTGTGTCTGGGCATGTCACTACTAATTCGAGAGCCAAAAAATGCGCTAACTGAGGTTGGTTGCGGTAAATTTAGTTGGAATTTTCACAACTTACCGATCGAGTTTAAGCGTTATCTGTTGGCCGTAGTGGTGTTTACGCTGGGTAATTCTTCCAATATGTTCTTATTACTTCGAGCTTGAGAATTAGGTTTATCAGAGTCTCAAGTTCCCCTAGCCTGGGCAACTATTTCCGCGATTGCGATGATATTTGGCGCGCCAAATATCAGCATTATCTGACAGATTTGGACGTACTCGTTCGTTGGCGAAGCCTACCGGAGGTAATCGCGGCTGGCTGGTTAGCCTATGGATTATTTTATCTCTGCTTGGGATTTGGATCGCCTGGAAACTCAGTTTTACTATTTGGCTTATTTGCTTTCTACGGCTTATTTCTGGCAGCTACTGAGGGCGTAGAAAAATCCCTAGTAGCAGATTTAGCTCCATCGACAATGCTGGGTACAGCCTATGGCTGATTTAATCTAGCCAGCGGGATGATGCTGTTACCTGCTTCAATCGTTTTCGGTTGGCTTTATGAAAATGCTGGGGCTACAGTTGCTTTTGAATTTTCAGCCTGTTGTGCTCTGGTGTCAACCATTCTATTGTTTAGGGTTAAACCAACAGCAGATTAGCTAGGGTTGAGCCACCCCGAAAATGTCTGGAATCGGAACCAGCCATTGAGCAAGACAATTACCGTTGCCACTGCATAAGCAAGCACCTTGAGCCAAGTAGGATTGACAAATTCGCCCATCAACTTGCGATCGCTAGTAAACATAATCAAACGACTTTGACAATATTTACTTAGGTTAGACAGGAGTTAATTGCGTGTAGACGATCGAGCGATACCAACCAACTTAATTCATGCTATGGTTGAGATCGATTGCCGATAATCATTCTCATAATTTTTTCATGCTAGAGATTCAGCAATTAGCTGTCAATTACCGTGGCGTGCGTGCTTTGGATCGAATTGACTTTCGGATCGAACCAGGTGAACTGGTGGGGCTAATTGGGCCGAATGGAGCGGGTAAAAGCACACTGCTCAAGGCGATGTTGGGACTAATTCCCACCGCTAGCGGTACGATAAAATACTGTACTTGTCCATTGTGTCAGCATTTGGAACGGGTGGCATATGTGCCCCAAAGATCTCAGGTTGACTGGGATTATCCAATTACGGTTTGGAATGTGGTGATGATGGCGCGTACTCGTCAATTAGGCTGGTTGCGTCGTCCGGGTGCAGCGGCTAGGGCGATCGTCAATGAGGCACTCGATCGAGTCGGGATGCTAGATCTCAAAGATCGGCGGATTGGGGAGCTTTCTGGCGGGCAACAACAGCGCGTATTTTTAGCCCGCGCCCTCGCTCAACAAGCGGATTTATTCTTATTTGACGAGCCATTTACTGGCATCGATAAAAAAAGCGAAGCCGTACTCCTAGAAGTTTTTGCCGAACTGCGAACTGCGGGTAAAATTTTGCTAGTTAGTACCCACGAATGGGGAAAATCTTTGAGTCAACTCGATCGAATTTTGCTGCTCAATCAAAGTCTGATTGCCGATGGTTCGCCTGCACAAGTGATGACTCCGGCTAATCTACAACAAGCTTATGGTGTTTCATTTCATCAGGATGGCAGTCGAGATCCTGGCGCAGATTTATTCTGTTAATAGATAGATTGCTTTTTCAATTACTAATCCTAATATGCTAAATTTTCTCATCGAGCCTTGGCAGTATGAATTCATGCGAAATGCGATCGTCATTGGCATTCTCGTCGGTATCTTGTGCCCAGTAGTCGGTAGTTATCTGATCGTGCAACGGATGGCATTATATGGAGATGTAATCGCCCATTCTGTATTACCAGGATTATCGCTTTCATTCTTCTTGGGCATCGATATTGCGATCGGGGCGTTTATATCTGGAATAATGGGTGCGGGGACTATTTCTTGGATTCGATCGCAATCGAGAGTCAAGATTGATGCGGCGATGGCTTTAACCTTTTCTAGTTTCTTTGCAGTCGGAATCATCTTGATTTCTGTACTCAGAAATAATATCGATCTAGATAGTTTCCTCTTTGGTGATATTTTGGGTACGACGACAACCGATATCTATCGGACAGCAATTGTCACTGCGTTGATTCTGACAGTAGTTTGGTTATCTTATAAAGAGTTATTATTCTATACATTCGATCGAACTGGAGCTGAAGCGATGGGCTTGCCAGTTAGGATGATTCATCTCGGATTTATGTCCGCAATTACGCTGACGATTATCGCTAGTATGCAGGCAGTAGGTGTAATCCTAGTGATTTCACTATTAGTTGGGCCAGCTTTGACTGCATATTTACTAGTAAAAGAGTTGCATCAAATGATGATCTTGGGTGCGATTATCGGTGCGGTTGCGAGTCTGAGTGGAGTATATATTAGTTTTTATCTCAAACATGTGCCATCTGGCCCTGCGATCGTAATTGTATCTTCGAGTTTATTTATCATCGCCTTATTATTTAGTCCCTCCCAAGGTATTTTGACTCAACGATTTAGATTGCCATCTTAGAGTTCTTTATCTTCAGTAGTTATCACTCGATCGCTCATTAACAAGCACCGATTTTTTAATCCTTTTAGCTTGCGTGCTAGTCGAATTTTATTTGAAGCTTTATAGTTACCAAAGACGGCTACAACTAGCATCTTTTAGTAAATTTGGTTGTGGCTGCCCTAATTGTGTGAGTGCAATTCGCGAACTAGTTAAATCGGGTGAATCTGCTATTTAGCCGATTGGCAACTTTCTGAAAAAGAATCGCTTATTTCAAATCGATTCAACTAGATGAGTCGAACTTATTTAGCGACAAAAGGTGTGTATTTACCACCTAATCCTTCGACGATCGCTTTAGTGTTGGAAACTAACATTTTCTGATAAGTTCCACCTAGACTACTCACCTCACCCAAGCCATCAGCGTAGATTTTCTGCTCTGATACTTTCACCTTTGCTTCTTGAGCAATCGTGGTAATTAATTTAGGATTGAGTGTCAATTCTGCAAAAATAGTCGGTATTTGTGCCTTCTTGATTTTACCAACCAGTTCTTTAGCTCTCGCTGCATTTGGTTTTTCTTCTGTACTTAATCCTTCTAAACCTTCAACCGGAATTCCATAAGCTTTTGAGTAATACCCAAGTGCATCATGAGTAGTAAATAACACTTTTTTAGCAGCAGGAATCGTATTAATTTCAGACTTAACCCAAGTATCGAGTTGCCCGATTTCTGAAGTTAACTTTTGAGTATTTTGCTTGTAAGTTGCTGCTTGAGCAGGTACTATTTTCTCTAAATTAGCCTCGATTGCTTCGGCAATTTTGATGCCATTCTGGGCATTGTGCCAAACGTGCGGATCTGTCGTACTTTTACCGTCTTCTTCAAATTGCTGGGGTTGCGGTACGGCAATTTCATGTACGGCGATCTTTGGGGCTGAATTAGATGTTGCTTTAATCGCTTTAATTAGCTCTGGCTCGAAGTTATAGCCCCCATACAAGACTAATTTTGCCTCTTCGATCGATTGTCTATCTGCTGGGGTTATTTTGTAGACGTGAGGGTCGCTACCAGGTGCAAGCAAGCATACTACACTTACAGTACTGGCCGCAATTTGTTTGGTCAAGTCGCACAAGACAGTATTGGTTACAACTACTTTCGGACTGCTATCTGTATTTGCGGCTGTAGTTGTGACTGGGGTTGTGGCTGGAGTTTCGCGAGCGGTGGGGATTGCTGCATCTGTACGTTTGGTAGGGGTGGTGCATCCAGTCAGCATCCCGAATGCCAGTAGTGATAATCCAATCAAGTTAAAACGCAGTGCTTGTTTTGAATCTGAGCGACGAGGGCTAATTTTCACGATCGAATATTGGATGGGTAAGTTGTGGTTGATGAGTCTTGTGTGAGGCGCAGCATCTGGAGCAATGGATTTACGATAGAATGAGAATCATTATCGTCAGAAATTAAAATCATCTTAAAGGGTGGAGTAGCTTACTGTCAATTGGACTTGTAAGTTAGCACGCAATTAGATTCATATCACTGGATTCGCTGCGACACTGGGGGAAATGCAGAATTTAGCTATTTTCTGTTTGAGTAAATCTTTTATCTATTTATGTCATCAACAACACTGCTGGTTTAGCATTCATTAACCGACCATCTTCCAGATCTACAATCCGATCGGCAATGTCTAAAATCCGATTGTCATGAGTAACCAATAAAATCGTGCAGCCCTGTTCCCGTGCTAATGTTTGCATCAAATCGACAACATCCCGCCCCGATTTACTGTCGAGGGCGGCTGTTGGTTCGTCGGCTAACACTAATTGGGGATGACTTACCAAGGCACGAGCGATCGCCACTCGTTGTTTTTGGCCGCCGGATAAGTCGTCGGGATAGTAGTCGATCCGATCGCCCAATCCAACTGTTTCTAGCATTTCTGTGGCACTGGCGTTCATCTGGGCATTTGAATACTCAGAGTGCAGTTCCAAGCCCATCCGCACATTTTGTAAAGCGGTGAGGCTGCTATGCAAGTTGTGCGCCTGGAAGATATAACCATGATGCCGCCGCGCTTCAGTTAGTTGTTGGGGTGTTGCGCCATAAAGTTCTTTGCCCAATACCTGCAAGCTGCCAGATTGAGCCGATCGCAAGCCCCCGATGAGGGTAAGTAATGTCGTTTTACCAGAACCAGATGGCCCTGTCATGAGGATAATTTCACCACTATTTATTTCGAGATCGATGTCATATAGCACTTGTTTCTGCAATTGACCCTGCCCGAAGTAGTGGGAGAGATTTTGGATTTTGATGGCGGGTTGAGACATGGGGACTGGGGGACTGGGTAATTGCACGATCGATTCAACAACGCCTAAAATCAGAACATGTCAGCAGGATCGGCGGATTGGAGTTTGCGAGTGGCGACTGCGCCTGAGAGCATACACATCAACACAGTTAAGGTTAAGACCAACATCGCTCTGGAGAATGTCATGTAGATCGGTAAAGTTGTAGCGTTGGCGGCGAGAACGTAAAGAATATTTGGCCACAAAAAGCCAGGAATAAACCCCAAAAATGCCAGAATAATTGCTTCTTCAAATACCACACCCAATAAATAGGAATTGTTGTAGCCCATCGCTTTGAAGGTGGCATATTCTTTCAAATGAGCATTGACATCGGTCGAAAGCACTTGATAGACAATCACAACACCCACCACAAATGCCATGACTGTGCCTAATCCAAAAATGAATCCGACGGGGCTGGCGTTGCGCCAATAGTTTTCTTCAAACTGGATGAACTCCTGCGCCGTCAGCACGCGGACATCGTCCGGTAAGTGCGATTTCAAGGCGGCGGCAACTTGCTGGGGATTGTAGCCTGGTTTGAGCCGGATCAGTCCGAGACTGATACTCGCAGCATTGCGACGGGGAAAGAGGCGCAAGAAAGTTTGGTCGCTCGTCATCAAACTAGCATCGGCACCAAATGAAGCTCCCAATCTAAATAGTCCGCCGATCTCCAGGGTGCGATTATCGACTTCAGTAGTTACAGTTTCACCTCGATCGACTTTAGCGATGGTTTCGGCGTATTTACCTCTGGCTCCACGATCGAATAGCACGACATCTGGCAACTTAATTTTGGCTAGTTGCTGGTTGACTTCTGGCAAATTGAAAGCTGGCAGATCGGGATCGAAACCCAATACTTGAACGGTTGCACTCAGACGGGTTTGCGGATTTTTCCAGGTCAGACTATTGATGTATAATCCGCTGGCTGTCTGTACGCCAGGAATATCTATTGCTTGGAGCAACCGCCGCCGCGAAAATGTCGAGAGGTTTTGGAGGTTGAGGGCTTTAGGGCTGTAGATAATCACATCGGCTAACATCGCCCGATCGACACGGGTATTACTGTCATACAGAGCATTCATAAAGCCAAGCTGCATAAACATCAAGACATCAGCAAAGGCAATTCCAGCTAGCGCGACCCGCAAGCGACCTTTGTCGTGACTCAGTTGCAGCCATCCGAGTGGCGTGCGGCGTTGAAATTGGCGAATTAATTTCATCATTTGTCGTTGGCGAAGCCTCTCTGAAAGAGAATCGTCACTCGTACTTGCAAATTGGTCGATCTGGCTGCTTTTTGGCTGGATGGGCGATCGAGCGTTACATGCACTTCCACGATTCTGGCATCGATATTCGTACTGGGATCGGTGTTGACGATCGTTTGTCGTCGCACCTGTGCGCCAATCTGGGACACGGTTCCCGTCAATTCACCCGCGATCGCCTCACTCGATACTTTCGCCCGTTGCCCCAGCCGGACTTTACCCACATCACTTTGATAAACCTCGGCGATCGCTTCCATCTGTTCTGTTTGACCGATCTCCACAATCCCGTCGCTGGAAACCACTTCACCCTGACGGGTATGAATATATAGCACCTCTCCCGATTGGGGTGCTGTGACTGATGATTGTGCTAGGCTGGCTTGAGCTTGTTTGGCATTGGCGATCGTCCGATCGACTTCTGCCTGTGCCGCATTCACATCGACGGTGCGGACTTCCCGAACTTGAGCTAAGGTTGCCTGGGCGGATGCTACCTGTTGCCCCCCTGATAAATTGGTACGTTGTAGTTTGGTTTGAGCTTGATTGAGTTGTTGTTTGCCAGTGAGATTAATCCGATTGAGGACGGCTTGCGCTGCGGCTTGCTGTTGCTGCCCCGATGAGTTAATCCGGTGCAGTTTGGTTTGGGCTTGACGGAGTTGTTGCCTGGAAGTGAGATCGATGCGATTGAGTGTCGCCTGGGCTTCGGCTAACTGTTGCTGGGCAGTGTCTACAGCTAGTTGTTTGTTATCTAGTAACGATTTAGAGATTGCCCCTTCTGCCTGAAGCTGCTGGTTGCGCGTAAATTCCGATGTGGCGTTCTGGAAGGAGGCTTGTAACCGCCGCATGGTCGCTAACTGTGTTGCACGATCTCCGTCCCACTGGGCTTTGACTCTGGTAATTTCATCAGCTTGGGTAGCTCGATCGTTTTGCAATTCTACTCGTACCTGCTGCAATTTCGCCGCTTGCTCGGTGAGATCGCCATTCCACTGGGCTTGCACTCTGGTAATTTCATCGACCTGGGAGGATCGATCTTTCTCCAATTCTACCTGTACCTGTCGCGATTTGGCTACCTGTGCGCCAATTTCTCCCGATTTAGCTCCAGCCTTAGTTTGGGCAAGCTTGGCTCTAGCCGCTACGACTTGCTGTTGGGCTTCGGCTAATGCGGCTTGAAGCCGATCGTGACTATCCAAAATTGCCACGATCTGACCTGCTTTGACGCGATCTCCTTCTTTTACCAGCAATCGATCTACTCGATTGCCATTAGTTGAGGTGGGAGCCGAGAGTTTAATCACCTCGCCTTGAGGTTGCAATTTGCCCAAGGCGGTAATCGTTTTAATAACTGGCTGAGTGTTCGTCTGCGCTGGCGGTGCCGCCGAATTCTGATTCTGCTGCCAGAAAAATAGTCCCATGCCGATACTCCCAACTAATAGCGCAATGAGGGCGATCGTGCGGGGCGATTTAAGATTTTTGGTCAACGAGCCAACTCGTTGGCCTAGCCTCTCTGTTCGCGGTGGTAAAGCCTCTGCCGTGCCTAACGGCAGGCTTACGCCAACAGTAGAAAGAGAATCGACTGCATTTTGCATTGTGAGTACCTATCGCTCAAGTGAACTGAACTGTATAGTTTAGTTTGTCATTTCATACTAAACCGACTAGTATAGTAATGTCAAGTGTAAGCACAAATGATTCAGCCTAAAATATCCTTAAAAGAACCGCGTCAACTCTCCCCAGAAAAAGCTGAAGCGATATTAGCTGGCGGAATGCAGGAATTCTTGGCACATGGCTATGCAGGCACTAGTATGGATCGGATTGCGACGGCTGCTGGCGTGTCGAAAGCGACTGTATATAGTCACTTCCAAGATAAAGAAGGCTTATTTACTGCTCTGATCGAGCAATTAGTTCAAGGTAAATTTCGATCGCTCTTCGAGCCTAGCCCTGAAAATTTACAATTGGAACCAAGAATTTTCTTGCACGAGTTAGCAAATCGCTTTTTAGATATAAGCGTAAATGAACCAGAATTTCTCAATTTTATGCGGCTCATTGTCGGCGAATCAGGACGATTTCCTCAGCTAGCGCGGGCATTTGTGCGAAATATCGAGCGGAATTCTTTTGGGATGCTCCAGCAGTATTTAGCCGCTTGTCCACAACTCAAATTAGCCGATCCTGAAGCTACAGCTCGAATTTTTATCGGTGCAGTCGTCCATTTTCTGATTGTCCAAGAAATGTTGCATGGTAAAGATATCGTACCGATGGAACGCGATCGGTTGATTAACAATTTGGTTGACTCGATCTTGTTGTAAACAGAGAGTATTGCTGCCTGTCGATTATAGCAGTAGCCAAGATCGAATAGTTGAAAGGAGTCCCATCGCCCGCTCAAAAGCAGCGAGCGCAACATGTCATTCGATCGAAGCGGTCTGGATTAATATTAGAATACCGTTCATCTATCGTCCGCAAGCTTCTAGCTCGAACCAAATCAACATTCAGGAGCTTTGACACCAATCTGTTAACAGCGACAGATAATTAGTTAATGTACAACTGTACATTATACAGATATTTGTCCACCTTCCATAATTACTGTCACGCGATAAATAATGGCTAAAACTTAGTTCAGGCAACAATTACAGCGATCTGTAAGTGCTGCTTTTGCATTACAGGAAATTAAATAGATATGTGCCTTTTTCTAAAAAGCGATGGAAAAGTTCTAACATAGATAAATGCCTTTTCCTTGCGAAACGCGATGCCATCATCACATACACCAGAAACACAGGCGACATTTACCATAGAGCAAAATTCGATCGCACAATCTGAAGAAATTAAGATTTCTCTAAGTCCAGCCGTTCCGCAGGAGCGATTAATCCTGGAGAGTTTATTAGAAGATCTCGACGATCGAGCGAAAGTCATGCATCGCGTTGGAGCAGTAGAGGATATTTCTCAAGCTCCGAAACATCAACGCAGGGAGAAAATCAAACTCTGGGCCGATCGATTAGAAGTACATCCGCGTACAGTGACACGGCTGCTCGAACGAGTGGAAAAAGAAGGATTGGCTTCATTAGTCAGATTTACACGCATTGACGCAGGGGCAACTAGAGGTTCTAAGCAGTGGCAAGGGAAAAGTATTGCAGAATGGACTGACTTCATTCTCACGACCTATAAGCGGGGTAATAAATCTGGTCGCAGGATGAATCGCAGCCAGACATTCAATCAGGTCAAGGCTCATGCAATCATAGAGCTAGGATTGTCAGAGGGGGAATATCCATCGATCGGGTTTGTATATGGAGTTCTTAATCCCTTAGTAGAGCAGAAAAAGGAAAAGCGCAATCCAGGACAAGGGCCAGGGATTGTCATCAAAACGATCGATAAGGATAAACAGCCAGAAGATATTGTTGTCGAGCGAAGCAATCAAGTTTGGCAGATTGACCACACTAAATTGGACAATCTGCTAGTAGACGCTGACGATAAAATGCTGGGTAGTGTCTGGATCACTTCGGTAATCGACAGCTATTCCAGTTGCATCATGGGTTACTACATTAGCTTTATGGCCGCAGGTTCTCATGAGGTAGCTTTAGCTTTACGCCATGCTATTTTGCCCAAACATTATGGAGCTGAGTATGAACTTCAAAAGGAATGGGAAGTTTGCGGATTACCAGAATATATTGTGACCGATCGAGCGAAGGAATTTAAGTCGGGGCATCTGAGAAGAGTTGCGATGGAGTTAGGATTTAAGCTACGGCTGCGATTACATAAGGAGCAGGGTGGCATCGTAGAAAGTTCTTTTTGTGGAATTAAGAATGAGGTCTCTTCACTACTTCCAGGCTATAAGGGTGGCAGCATCAAAGAGCGTCCAGCGAACGCGGAGAAATATGCCTGTATGATTTATGAGGAGTACGATCGGAAATTAGTGCGGTATTTTGTTGACCACGTAAATCAGCATTTGTATCCAAGGATCAAAAATCAAACCTGTCTGCAACGCTGGTGGAATGGGATGCCAGGAGAAAAGCCTCGACTAATTACAGACGAGCGAAAGTTAGATGTTTGTCTGATGAAAGAAGAAGAACGAACGGTACAAGAACATGGATGTGTTGTCTTTGAAAATTTGATTTATGGTGCGGGATTCATCCGTGATGGACAAGGCTATCAGCGATATGACAAAAACATCGATTTCTTAGCCAAGTATGATGGTAAGGTGACGCTCAGGTACGATCCGAGCAATATTACAAAGTTACTCGTTTATACTCTCGAACAAGACGATCGACCGTCAAAGTTTTTAGGCATTATTCCCTCTAGAGATTTGTCTGAATCTCGCCTCTCGTTGCGAGAATGGAAAGAGCGGGAAAAACAAATCCGAAAAGAAGGTAAAGCGATCGACCAGACTTCGATTCTGGCTCAACACCGAGATTTAAACAAATTCGCTGATGAGAAGGTCAAGGAAATGAATCGAAAGAAAAGAGGTAAAGGTAAAAAAACTACCAATCAAAATCGGAAAGACGAGCATCAGCGAGTTGTTAGTCAGACACCGGGACGGTATGAATTAGGAAAAGCTTTGTCTGCATCTGTTGAAGCGAATGAAGCCGAAACAGCAGAGCGATCGATGCTATCTAATGTTGACAATACAGACTGTTCGGTAGACAATAATAATTCTGTACCTGTAAAGTTAGA
>ENA-OFCD01001265-OFCD01001265.1-metagenomes-genome-assembly--contig:-NODE-1265-length-13247-cov-3.655018_pt1 | contig 13247 bp, 13 predicted proteins | sample MGYA00153392_OFCD01 | MGnify analysis MGYA00153392 | reverse complement strand
GCAGCCCGATCAGGGCAGCGTCATGATCAACGGTATCGATGCGCAGCAAGACAGCCCTGCGGCTAAACATCATATCGGTTTGGTGCCGCAGGATATTGCGCTTTATGAAACGCTGTCCGCCATCCATAACCTCGAATTATTCGGCGCACTTTATGGCATAGCAGGCGAGAGCTTAAAGCAACGCACTCACGCCGCACTTGAATTAGTCGGCCTGGCCGATCGGGCAAATGATAAACCGGCCACGTTCTCGGGCGGCATGAAACGTCGGCTCAATATCGCAGCAGCGCTGGTGCATGACCCGGATGTGCTGATTCTGGATGAGCCGACCGTCGGCATTGATCCACAAAGCCGCAATGCGATTTTCGATAACCTTGAAGCTCTGAGGGCGCGGGGCAAAGCGATTATCTATACGACCCACTACATGGAAGAGGCCGAGCGGCTGTGCGACCGGATCGTGATCATGGATCACGGTAAAGTGATCGCCAGCGATACGCTCGCGGGGCTCTATACCCGCCTGCCGGCATCGCAAACCCTGGATGTTGAAATTGAGGGCGCGCTTGATATGGATGCTCTTAAGCGAGTCGCCGGTGTCAGGGACGCCACTCTTGAAAAAACCCGGCTCAACATCGCGCTCAATGATTTGTCACGCGATGGCGCGTCAGTACTGACCTGGCTAGGCACGCATGGGCTCAAGGTGAAACATATTTCATCCGGTCGCGCTAATTTGGAAACCTTGTTCCTCTCGCTGACTGGCCGTCAGTTACGCGACTAGACTATCAACGCCTAAGGAAAATAATGAATACTCCCGGTAATGCATCTATGGGCGCACTGATTGCGCTGATTCGCAAAGACTTTACGCTGTTTTTTTCAAATAAACGTGCGCTTATTATTACGATCGCCGCTCCCATCCTGATTGCCGCTTTCTTCGGCACCCTGATGGCGCCAGGGTCCGCTAAATTATCGAAAGTGGCCATTGCCATGATTGATTTTGACCATAGTCTGCTCTCGCAAAAAATAGTCGCCGCAATGGCCGCCGACGCCGCCTTGGCGGTGAGCAGCCCTAACCAGGCCGACGCCATCGAACTGGTTCGCAAAGGCAAATTAAGCGCCGCTATTGTGCTGCCCAGCGGGTTTGGTACGGATGCTGGAAAAGCATTTTTTGCTGGTGCGGGCAGCAGCAAGCCGCAAGTCACGATTCAATATGATCCCTCGCAAAGCATGGTGCTGGGACTGGTTCGCGGTGTGTTTGCACAGCATGTGATGGAGACTGTCGCGCAATCTGTTTTTAGTGCCAACAATACCGCCATGAGCGATCTTCGTGCTGATTTAGCACAGAACGCCAGCATGCCATTGGCGCTGAAGCAGGAGTTAAATACAATGTATGACAGCATCGCCAAGGTGCAGAACCAGACTGTTGGCGACAGCAATAATAAGTCTGATTTCAGTATGCCCTTCTCCACCAGCACCACGGAAGTGACCTCTGAAATTGATAAAAAATACAATAGCTATGCCCAATCGTTTGCCGGCATGAGTGTGCAATTTATTCTATTCATGGGGATTGATTTTGGGGTGGGCCTGCTACTGGCAAGGCGCCTGGGTTTGTGGAAGCGACTGCGTGCCGCACCGATTTCACGGCGTCTTCTGATCGGCAGCGGCATCCTCAGTTGCACGATGATTGCCACCATGGTGATGTGTCTAATCTATGCGGTGGCGCTGGCTTTTTTTGGGGTACGCATTGAAGGCAGCATCGCAGGCTTTGTGGGCGTAATGGGCGCGTTTGGATTCCTGACGGCTACCTTTGGTTTACTGATTGCGGCCATCGGCAAAACCCCGGAAGCAACGCGCGGGTTGGCCACACTGGCCACCCTGTTGATGGTGATGCTGGGCGGTGCTTGGGTGCCTAGTTTCGTCTTTCCTGAATGGCTGCAAACTATTTCGTTGGCCGTGCCAACCCGCTGGGCCATTGACGGCTTGGCCGCTATGACGTGGCGCGGGCTGGGGTTCGAAGCGGCCATGGCGCCGATTGGCGTGATGCTCGCTTTTAGCGCTGTATTTGCCGTCATTGCGATTTGGCGGTTTGACTGGGAAGAGTGAAATTAGTGCCTGTTTATGAACACAATAAAGAAGCGTACTATCTTGTCTCACACGTCTTTTACCGATCACTTAATAGTCCATAGCCCATGAATAATGCCTGGTATTTTTTAAGCGGTGCCATCCTGTTTGAAGTGGCAGGCACTACCTGCATGAAGCTTTGTAAAGGCTTTACTGTGCTTACCCCCAGCGTGTTGATGTTTGTCTTTTACGCCTGCGCATTTTGGCTCAACACCAACGCAGTAAAAGTCATTGAGTTGAGCGTGGCTTATGCGATTTGGTCTGGTGTGGGTACGGCGCTGACCGCAGCCATTGGTATTCTTTATTTCAAAGAACCCGCGACGACTGTAAAGCTGGTTTCGGTTTCATTGATTGTGATCGGTGTGATGGGTCTGCACTCTGCTTCGCTGGCGAAATAAACGCTACGAAGTTACACGCTCAACAAAAAGTTTTTTACCACCGCTAATTGCGCGGCATCCTGAAACATGGGCGCGTGCCCGACGTCGGCAAACTCCACACCTTGCACCATCGGTTTTGTACACATTGCATCAAAGGTACTCTTCAGCAATAAATCTGAATCAGCACCGCGCGTGATCAGCGTGGGGCATGTAATCGCGTTCCAGTAAAGCGAAAGATCCACATCGGTAATCGGGCCTGCATGAAATGCCTCTCCGATATCAGGATCGTAGCGAAATATAAATTTGCCTCCCTCGATTTCCTTAAGCAGCGGAATAGTCAGGGTGCGCCATTGCGCGTCGCTCAGCGGCCCAAAGGGACTCACGGCGCGTACCGCCTCAACCGCAGCATCAATGCTGGCAAAAGCCGGCGATTTGCCGACATACATGCCAATACGTTCCAGCGATGCTTTTGGAATAAATGGGCCGACGTCGTTCAACACCAGTTTTGAAATTGGCGTGTTGGGCTGCGCCGCCAGCAGCATGCCGATAATGCCACCCATAGAGGTACCCAGCCAGTGCAACGATCCCGCTGCGGCATCGACCCGAGCGGCGCTAATGCGAGCAATCAGGGCCGTCATATCGTTCAAATATTGCGGATAGGTGTAATCGGCTTTATGGGTTAGCCAGCCGCTTTCGCCGCGACCGACCACATCCGGGCAGATCACCCGATAGTCAGTGCTCAAATGAGCGGCCAGGGTATCAAAATCGCGCCCGCAACGCGTAAGCCCGTGCGCACAAATAAGCACCCGTGGATTGTCAGCTTCACCCCATTCGGTGTAGTGAAGCTGATGAAAACCGGCTGACGATAAACCGCGATGAAAAAAATGTTTCATATTGCCTTTATTCCCTGAAATGCCTGTATTGCACACACACCATTTCGATAACTACATCCCGTGTAAACACAAATTAAAATGCCGGCTTTCAAGTTCAAGAGCTCATTTGTCCAAAAAACTATTAAGCAAACATGGTTTCAGACGCGGTTTCCACCAGCCCTGCCAGGCGCTCCGCTGCGCGTAAGGTATTGCCGAGCAACATCGTAATCGTCATCGGGCCAACTCCGCCCGGCACCGGTGTAATCAGCGAGGCCACTTCACTCACCGAGGCAAAATCAACATCACCGGTCAGCTTGCCGTCGGGCAGCCGATTGATGCCCACATCAATCACGACTGCACCTGGCTTGACCATGCTGCCCGTAATCATATTGGCACGGCCCACGGCGGCCACCAGAATATCGGCATCACGTGTAAACCCAGCGAGATTTTTGGTTTTGGAATGACACACTGTCACCGTGGCCCCGGCTTTCAACAGCAGCATTGCCTGCGGCTTTCCCACAATATTGGAACGCCCAACGACGACCGCATACTTACCCTCAATACCCACGCCTTCGTATTCCAGCATCTTCATCACCCCATACGGCGTGCAGGGGGGAAATGGGCTTTCATCGATGACAAGAGCGCCCATATTGGCATAGTGAAATCCATCAACATCTTTAGCCGGATGAATCGCTTCAATGATCGCGCGATCATCAATATGCGTGGGTAACGGCAGCTGCACCAGAATGCCGTGAATATCGGGATTCAGGTTGAGCTTTTCCACCCAGGCCAGCAGTTCAGACTGCGTGGTCGCCACCGATAGCGCATGCACTTCAGAATGCATGCCAATCGATTCGCAGGCTTTGGCTTTATTGCGCACATAAACCTGCGAAGCTGCGTCATCGCCTACGATGATCACGGCCAGCCCTGGACGCAATCCGAGTTCAATCAGACGATCCACGCGCAGCTTATATTCAGCGCGATAAAATTCAGAAATTTTTCTACCATCAATAATTTTAGCGGTCATATTAAATTTCTATTTGTTCGTTTTCAGTAATGATGAAATGTATACGCTGATCGTGCCCGTTGCAGGGTACAGCTTCTACTATCTGGGTGGCAAACACTGCCGAAACCCGCGTGGGTTGTGGGGTTTGAGCATTTTTTAATGCGGCTATGCGGACCAGCAACTGATCATAAAATCCAGCACCATAGCCCATCCGCATGCCTGTTCTATCGAATGCCAGGCCCGGAATCAGCATGAAATCAATCTCGCTCAAATCGATAAGCGGTGCATCAGCACGCGGCTCGCGAATCCCAAAAACACCGACCTCAACATCGCTCACATTATCAATCTGGTGAATAACCAGCGCGTGATTAATTTTATCCACCCGCGGCAGCGCCAGATTCTTGCCATCCCTTAAAACCTGCTCCATAAAACGAGATGTGTCAAATTCCGATCCAAAGCTCATATACGCCATCACCGTTTTCGCCCGCTGATAAGCGGCCATTGCCAGCAATTGCATCGTGATAGTCGCCGAATACTGCGCACGCCGGGATGGCGTCAGCGAATCGCGACGTTCAACCATAGCCCTGCGTAACGCACGTTTCTGGTCGGCGATGGTTTCAGAATAAGTAAAGTTAGTCGACATCACGGTGAGTATTATCGCCGATGAGGCGGGTGCTTTCATCGCGCAATCCATTATAAATTCGAGTTCCATTATTTTTGCTGAGCGCTGTCAGTCGCAAATATCACCGATGCAGTAATTATCCAGCCCTCATTGAATGGTTGCAGGCAATCCGCCTGCAGAGCTATCATGGCTTTTCCTACCGTTGTGATAAATTTTTTCTGACAGCAGTACGCCGTGCTGAAAATGACGATTAATCCCAATTTATTCGATATGAGATTTACATGCCAACAGCCCAAGGTGCAGCAAATTTGATCGAAAAAATAAATGCACAAAATATGTTCCGCCCTGCGAGTATCACTCGCAAAATATCCTAGGACATCATCGCCCTATCAAAGACAGATCACGCCGCGTTAAAGCATTGTTTCAAAGACTATCTAAAGTTGGTTAAAACCGATGCATCCGCACATGAAAAAAATCTCTGGCAAACGAGATTTGCAGCATGCTAAAAATTCATGCCCAAATTGACGAGGAAATTTTCTATCCTGCCGCGCGTGCATTACTGGCTGATGATGCAGGTCTTGTTGATGAAGCTGATGCGGACCACGCCAGTGCCAGAGATTTGATTGCCCAGATCGAAAACAGCTCGCCAGACGATATGCATTACGACGCAAAAGTCAAAGTGCTTGGCGAATATGTCGATCATCACGTTCAGGAAGAACAGGATGAAATATTTACGGCCGTAAAAAAAGCAGGCATGGATATTAAAGCCGTGGGCCAGCAACTGGCATTGCGAAAAGCCGAATTAATCGATTCGGCAGAATAGTCGGTGCGGCACTATTTTCCGGGTAGCCGCTATTTGCAAGTCGTCATGCGCAATCGCAAAAGCGGTGTTGTCAGCTTTCAGGGATTAAACTCCCGCCCCTATTCAAGATGCTTAAAAGAATTTCTCATGGCAACTAAAAAATCTGCGGAAAAAGTTACAAAAATTGCTAAGGTCGCCCGCGCCACCATTACCACCAGTGTCACCCAGGCGCGCAGGATCAGTAAGCCCTCATCATTTTCAACCAAAGGAATTCCGTGTGAGGCTATCGGTTCTGTACTGTCAACATTTTCGGCACCGTCAACGCTTCCGTTGACGACTAAAGCGATCCAGTCATTGCCCACTGAACCATCACGAAATTTGGCTGCGCAAAAAATGGCCGCAGAAAACAAGGCTGCCAACATGCCGACGAATCCTTTGAAGGCCGGTGAATATGATCTTGAAAATGGCCATCATCCGGTTCAAGGGCCATGTTCCCGCCCTGCTTCGCCGATGGATACCGCCAGCACGGTCACTGAAAAAACACTTTCAGCCAAGACAGGCGCAGGCCATCCCGTGATGGGTAGCAACACCGCCAACGCTGCGCTCGACAGATTCAGAACAGATGCAAGCGGTCATGCGCTAACCACCAACATGGGGCTGAAGATCAGCGACAACCAGAACTCATTGAAAGCCGGGCTGCGAGGCCCAACTCTCCTTGAAGATTTTGTATTGCGAGAAAAAATCACGCATTTTAATAATGAGCGTATTCCTGAGCGGATCGTACATGCGCGAGGGTCTGCAGCGCATGGCTATTTTGAATCGTATTCCGAGTTAAGTATGCTGACCAAGGCGGCGCCATTTTCAAAAGCAAATAAACGCACACCGGTATTTGCGCGTTTCACTGACCGAAAATTATATAAATAAATTTATAGAAAGTATTTCAATGCATCGTCATTTCAGCATGGAAACTGACCCACTGCAAATTTAGCCTAAAGCTGTTTTTAAACAGTTCTAACCCGTTTTTTTAACGTTGCGTAACAACAGTTCTTTCAATAGTAAAAATTTTTATTTATATTTAAAGAAGCATCCTCAAAAAGCATAAAAAATCCCCAGTATTGCGGGGATTTTTTTATTGAATTAAAAGTCTCTGATGGTATGACTTATTCCCAGTAAGGTGGACGCTCGTAGTACGAATAAACATCACGATGCCATTTTTCTTCGGCCATGGATGGCCATTTATCGGGATTAAATCCGGGTGCGGCTTCCAATCTTTGCTTTGAAATTTCAAGTAAATATTGGTTTTCCGCCGCATTGTATTTGAAAGCAGTAAAGGGTATCGCGAACAGCTTTTCACCCAAGCCCAGAAATCCGCCAAAAGATACGACCGCGTACACAACCTTACCGGACGCGGGATCAATGACGACCTCCTTGATGTCACCAAGACTTTCGCCAGTGGAATTAACAACGTCCGTGCCAATAATGCTGGATGCCTTGACCGGTGAATTTGAAAATGTTTGCAGATGATTCATTAAAATTTTCCTTTGCTTTAGCATTTTGGTTGATAAATAAAACTGAAACCAGTGACGCGAAATTTAACGAATTCATGAAATCAAACCTTATGAACCCTTACAAATATTAATAAAACTCATTTTAATATTCAGTGCGCAAGCGTACATAAAAACAAAAAAACAAAAAAACAAAAAAAATTTTTTACACTTTTTGATTTTCCCGCCAGACGTGCTGCTGACAATGCCCTATTATTCAGCGGATGGGACACGCCATGACTGATACTGCTGATCATTTAAACAACAGTTGCCCAGCGTGATTTATTTCATTACTGTTACAGACCGTGAATAAAAATGTCATGCTATGTTCGTTAGCGAACAGAATGTATCTATAGCTCGCGCCTAAAATCAACAACTTTAGTTAAAATTAAAAAGCAAATTAAAGGTCACCGATATTAAGGGCTTTCTCCTTCCACCACACCTTCTTCCACCACCTCTCTTTCCACCAAAGTAGAAACAAGCCGCACCGCATTTTCAACGCGGATTCCCAACATACAATATTGAAAATAATTCATGACTTACGATCAATTTTCATCCTGTATAGAAGCGTGCAATCAATGCGCAAACGCGTGTGACAGATGCTTTAGCGCCTGCTTTTGTGAACAACATTCACCTGATATGGCGTCCTGTATGCGAGTCCATGTTGATTGCGCAGCGATTTGTCGTACTGCAGCGGGAGCAATGGCGCGTTCTAGCTTGGTGGCACATATTATTTGCGAAGCTTGTGCACGCGTTTGCGATATATGCGCAAACGAATCCATGAAGCATGATGTTGAGGTTTGTCGACAAGCTGATCAAGCATGTCGCAAGTGTGCGACAGTTTGTCGCGAGACGGCCGCATTAGCCGCATTAACCGCTACGCAAGCCGCAAATTAGGGTAACGCAGGCCATGTTTATTTGTGGGATCGGTACGGCGACCCCTGAGACCCGTTATACCAAATCCGAATGCCTGACAGCGTTTCAGCAATCCGAGTGGTTCTCCCGACTTGATGCACGTTCGCGCTTCGTCGCGAAAACGGTGTTGCAACGCGAGAATGGCATTGAAGCACGGCGGCTCGCGGTTGATTCATTGGGCGACGTGTTTTGCATTGATCCCGATACACTAGCTAAGCGATTTCTCGAATACGCTCCTCGATTAGCTGCGGCAGCGGCTGAACGAGCTTTGGCTGATTCCGGCATGAATGCAGACGAGATTGACGCCGTTGTTGTCAGCACCTGTACAGGCTACCTTTGCCCCGGTCTATCCGGCTACGTGGTTGAGCGAATCGGTCTTCGACACGATATTCAAGCATTTGATTTAGTAGGCCAGGGATGCGCGGCGGCATTGCCCAATTTGCAGCTTGGTTACGCTTTGCTGCGTGCAGGCGTTTGCAAGAGAGTCCTGTCAGTTTGCGTTGAAGTCAGCAGCGCTGCAGTGTATTTGGACAATGATCCAGGCGTGATCATTAGCGCGTGCCTTTTTGGCGATGGCGCCGGGGCAGCCGTGCTATCGATTACGCCCAATGAATCAAATCGGCGCATTGAATGGAAAGACGGCGCTTCTCTGATGGAACCAGCGCACCGGGACGCGCTGAAGTTTGAGCATCGCGGTGGCATGCTTCGTAATATTCTGACGCGCGGCGTACCCATGCTGGCGGCCGAGCATGCGGCACGCGTGCTTGATACCGTACTCAGGCGTTGTGACCTGGTAAACGCGGATATCAACGCCTGGATCATGCATGCAGGAGGACGCGATGTGCTGTTGGCTGTAGAGAGACGCTTTGATCTTCAACCGCAAGACTTGCGCTACAGCTCAGCGACACTTCTGGAATATGGAAATCTATCGAGCGCATTTGTGTTTTTTGTTCTCAGGGCCGCGCTTGATGACAATGCTCCAGGCGGCTATTGGTGGCTTTCTGCATTTGGTGCTGGCTTTAGCTCCCACGGTGCATTGCTTGAGGTGCAGTGATGATCCGTAACTGGCAGCATAGCTTGCCATCATGCTGATATGCATTTCATGACCATGCCGAGAATCGTTGTCGCCGAAACGCTGGACCATCTGGACACGCATAATCCCGACGCTATCCAGTCCCGGCGTGATCTACAGCTCGTTCACCGCGTGATGGGCACCCGCAAGATTATTCTGGGTATGCTATGCAAACTCATCCTGAAACGCAACAATAAAGAATTGGAAAAGCCGAGAAACTCGAATGGCTGCGGCGAGGTCAAGGCACTGCGCATTCTTGAGCTCGGTGCGGGCGACGGCACTTTGATGCTTTCGGTCGCAGCAGCATTGAAGAACATCGCCACGGCGAACATACATCAAAATGAAAAACACCCCTTGATCGATCTGACACTGCTGGATCAACAGGCTCTCGTCAAGCCGACAGCCATCGCGGACTACGCGGCGCTGGGATGGGCTGCGACCTCAACAATAATGGATGTGCTTGATTGGGCTAAACCAAATACCAACATCAGGTTGGAGCCTTACTTATCGCCTCGGTGGGATCTGATTATGGTGAATCTTTTCCTGCATCACTTTGAGGGTGCGCAGCTGGCCATGCTGTTGAGTTCGATCGAATCACGCGCTGACCGTTTCTTCGCTTGTGAACCCAGCCGGGGATGGTTTGCGCTGGCTGGCAGTCATTTGATTGGTGCGCTCGGCGTTAACGCGGTAACCCGGGAAGACGCCGTGCTGAGTGTGCGTGCGGGCTTTCGGGATACAGAGATTACCGCGCTGTGGCCTGCGCAAGCGCAGTGGAATTTACGTGAATATTCTGCCGGGCTTTTCAGCCATTGCTTCAAGGGCGAACGACGGCATCTTCACCATCATGGAGAATTTAATGCAAACCAATTTTGATGCCATCATCATCGGTGCGGGGCCTGCCGGTTCAACTGCTGCAATCCTTTTGGCACGAGCCGGGTGGTCAGTTGCGCTAGTCGAAAAGCAGCGCTTTCCAAGACGCAAGGTTTGCGGCGAATGTATTGCCGCTAGCAACTTGCCATTGCTTGAGGCGCTCGGCATCGGCATTGAGTTTGATGCCCATGCGGGCCCACCATTGCACCAGGTTGCACTCATGCAGCGCGAGCAAACCATCATCGCCAACCTGCCCCCCGCCGAATTTCCGCGCCACGCTTGGGGTCGCGCACTCGGCCGCGAAACCCTTGACACCCTGTTATTGGGACAGGCGCGTTTGGCGCGCACGATTGTGATGCAACCGTGGACAGTTGAGTCGATGGAAGGAACTGCGGGCGATCATCGCTGCGAGATTCGCTCCATTGAATCTGGCAAAAGAGAAATCTTGCGTGCACCGGTGCTGATCGCCGCTAATGGGTCTTGGGAATCACTACCATCAGGCCGTGCGACCCGGCGGCTGGGCCGTCGTCCTAGCGACCTGTTTGCCTTTAAGGCGAATTTTCGCGGCTCTGCCCTGACCGATGGTTTATTGCCCGTGCTCTCATTTAAAGGCGGCTATGGCGGCATGGTTGTGGCCGGCGATGGCATCACCACACTGGCCTGCTGCATTCGCTCTGATCGTCTTGAGGCGCTTCGACGCGAAGCACCCGGAATGCGCGCAGGTGATGTCGTTGAAGACGCCCTTAAACGGGATTGTCGTGGCGTCGCTGAAGCGCTGCGACCTGCCCGGCGCGAGGGTGAATGGTTGGCATCCGGGCCCATTGCGCCTGGCATTCGCCTGCGTTACGACGATGAGCATTTTCGTATTGGCAATGCAGCGGGCGAGGCACATCCGATCATTGGTGAAGGTATGAGCATGGCCATACAGTCCGCCTGGTTGCTGTGCTCTCATCTGATTTTTACCAAACAGGAGCAAGGCATTGTTGGCAAAGCTGCATGGCATCGCGAGGTTGGACATCAATATAGAGCAGATTGGCGTCGCCACTTTGCACCGCGCTTGCGCATTGCTGCTCTATTCGCACATCTCGCCATGCGGCCTGCTGTATCCGCACCGCTGTTTTCAATGTTGAGTTGGGCACCTCCGATTCTGACTAAAGGAGCCTTGATAAGCGGAAAGATCCGGTGTGCGGTCGATCTGGAAACAGTGGCGTTGCTCGCTTCCGGAATGGCTCATTAGTTGTTGCTATGGTTAACAGCACTGCGAGTTACTGAAAGTTGGACTCTTTTCTGATTTGCACCACGGTGCGTGCAACAAGCGAACTTAATTCAGCAAAGGTGTGCATAAGCAGCATGCTTGTGGCTCCGCCTGATCCTACATTGCCAGACTTGATCGCAAAAAATGCCTGCTCTGCAATGTCGATCAATCTGCGGTGCTCATCATTTAAAATGTCCAGGCTGGAACGCATCGTCTGCGCTTGGCTGCCCGTCAGATTCTGCTGTGCGTGGGAAAACGACGTTACCGCGTCGGCAATTGCATCATCCAGACAACGATTCAGGATGCGAAATCCATCGGTGTCAATGAGCATCTTTTCCTCGATGGCCAACTCGGTGATTGATTGACAAACATCCCCGTAGTAATGAACGACCTGATCTATCGCAAAACCAATCCGCAACATTTCAGTACCCTGCAATGCAGCGTCACTACTAATCATGGTTACCGCCAGCTCGGATGAATGCTGACGCTCGGCAGTCTGCCGAGGGCTAATCAATTGTTCAACGCTCAATTTATTGGCCAACTGTTCAAGAAACAACGGAACGCCTTGATCAGCTCCGTCCCAAAGTTTGGATGGCTCAAGTCTTTCTGCCACCTTGGCCCGACAACGTTTGATCAACACCTGTCGATGGGAAATTAAAAAATCGCGCAACATATCAGGATTATTTAACCTTGCCGATTTCTGGGCTTTTTAGTTCAGTGGGCAATTCGGGGGCCGACTGTTGAGCAAATAAATAGCCGGACTTGTTTTGCTTAGCACAATACATCGCGGTATCTGCATTTTTAATCAACATCTCGACTGTCGTGCCATCCTTTGGGTAAATGGCAATTCCTATACTCACATCGACTGAAACATTAATTGTGCGGCCATCATTATTAAAAATGCAGGGCACTTTAATTGTCCGGATAAATTTTTCTGCTAGACCGGCCATATTAATTTCATCTCCAGCCTCGTTTAAAAGACAGAGGAACTCATCGCCGCCCAGACGACAAACCGTGTCGTCGCGACGACAATTTTCTTTGAGTCGTTGCGCAATCGTTTGCAACACATAGTCGCCCGCATCGTGTCCGTGTGAATCGTTGATGATTTTGAAGCCGTCCAAGTCCAAGAACATCACCGCTAAAGCCCAGCGGTGTCGCTTCGCTTTGGCGATGCCCTGCTCTACCCGGTCGTAAAACAGCGCACGATTTGCCAAGCCCGTCAGCACATCATGAAACGCAGCATGACGCGCCGTTTCTTCTTGTTCTGTCAACGCCGCAAACCGATGATCCAGCATATTGCGATCTCTAACCTCACTTTCTAAAGCAAGATTTACAGCAGACAGCTTTTCAGCGGCCTCTCTCACCGTTTCTTCGACCTCGTCATTTTTAGCGATCGCGTTCTCAATGCCTTTTTCAGCCGCAGATGGGAGACTTTGATCGGTTAGCCCTTGCTTGAGCACCGCATTGACCGATTTCAGCTCGTCTGCCGAATTTTCAATCAACTCTTTTATGTGCTCGTTTTCTTCAAGCACTTTTGTGAGCGCCTTCGAGTGCCCTGCGACCTGCGGCGAGTCCACGTTTGAAATGGTGTTCATATCGGCAGCCCTGCATACGACAAATGTGTTGGCCAGTAGAGATCAATAAATTTCATATTAGCTGATCCTTAAATGGGCAAGTTCTAAAAAAATGGGCATGGTGGCGGACGATGTTCTAAGAGTTAGGTGGCTATCTGCATTGGAAGCAGCCGATCATATTCTGCTTTGACCACTGCATAACACTCACATGAACGCTTCTCCAGCC
>ENA-OFCD01001264-OFCD01001264.1-metagenomes-genome-assembly--contig:-NODE-1264-length-13255-cov-3.551515_pt1 | contig 13255 bp, 10 predicted proteins | sample MGYA00153392_OFCD01 | MGnify analysis MGYA00153392 | reverse complement strand
GCACCCAACAAGTTGTCCACAGGAGGTTGGGAAGTAGAAGAAGAGGTGGTGGTAAAGAGAAAAAATGTAGAAGGAAAACTAAAGAGAAAAAGCAAAACACAAGAAGCACGAGCGCGGCGATCAGGATTTCGGGGGCCGATCAGATGGTGCAATTGACGAAGCGTGACGAGGCGATGCTGGACTGGCTGAGCGTTGGGCTCTTGCGGCTCTGCCCGACGGGCACGCCAACTAACCGGTGGGGGGTGCGGCGAGGCAACCAGTGGATCGCAAGACTCGTCACCGAGGAGCTGCTGCAGCGGGCCCAGCCCGCATTCAACGACCGTTCGATCATCTGGGCAACACATCAGCACATCGGCCTAGTGGCACCAAATCTTTACCGGCAGACCACCCTCCACGAGATCGCGGTCGCTGCTGTGTCAGCCCGCTACCTGGCCCGCGGCTACACCTAGTTCTGCGACCGCCGGCCGGCAAGCCTTCAAGACCATCAGGTCGACGGCGTCGCCATTCGGGGTGACATCGTCGAACTGGTCGAGGTCGAACTGACTCCGAAGTCGCTGGGATGTTACAAGGCGATTTGCAACAGCCATGCGGCGCGCATGACTAACAGCGGGGTCACGAGAGTGGTCTACCTCGGCACCCCTGACGCGATTCGGATCGTGGGAAGCCAAGCCGACAAATTTATTTTCCGTGACCAAGGCCCTGTCATGGACAGACCGAAGATAACCACGTCCAGCACACGCCCCGCACGTCACAGCAACCTTGTGCTGCACATCAAAGACACCAAGGCGAAGGCTTGAGACAACTGGCGGGTTTGTGGACCAGATCTTCTGCCAGCGCTTGACCGGGAAGGTCGAAAATCCGACAGCAGTCCCGAACGGAACCTAATGCGATTCACTTTCGATTGTGCGGATTTGCGGGAGACGACCTCGAACTGGAGAGGCGCATCACGTTGAAATCGAGCAGGAGGACCGCTTCCCATCGCGGACAGCTTCATTCGCGGGGCACTCAGGCGGCTGGTCCCTCGATGTTCGCACCCGACTTGGACCCGTCACGCTAAAGCCGCTCTGACGGGTCGATACATTCGGGGCTGAACTGCTGCGGAGACGATGGACCGCAATCCTTCAAGCGTGCCGCTCACCACGCCGTGTGCGCGGGCTTGGATCAGGATGTTGCCGGTCGCGGTGGCTTCAACCGGCCCTGCGATGACGGGTAGTCCGCTGAGGTCGGCGGTCCTCTGGCAGAGCAGCTTGTTCTGGGAGCCCCCACCCACAATATGGATGGCGGTGCAGGCCACACCGGAAAGCTCGGCGGCTTCGCGGGAGACGACTGCGAACGCCGCCGCAAGGCTTTCGATGATGCTCCTGACAAACTCGGCGGCGGTCCTAGGGACCGGCTCGCCGTGTTCTTCGCACCAATCGGCAATACGGCTGGGCATGTCGCCCGGTGCAAGAAACCGGGCGTCACGGACATCGAAGACACCGACCCGGCCTCGAATCCCACTCGCGGCGCCGAGGAGCTCGGCCAACTCGGCGGAGGATCCTTCCGCCTTCCACTTTCGAAGCGATTCGCTGAGGAGCCAGAGGCCGACGATGTTCTGCTGGAATCGATTGCGAAAATCGACCCCACCTTCATTTGTGAATCCTGCGATCTGACTAGCGGCAGTCACGATGGGGGATCGGGTCTCAACTCCGACCAGCGCCCAAGTGCCGCAGGAGATGTAGACAAAATCATCGGAAGTCGATGGAATCGCGACGACGGCCGACGCCGTGTCGTGAGATCCAATCGTGGTCACGACGGGACCGTATTTGCTTCCCAGCGTCGGCAGAACGGGGCCAAGAGCGGTTCCGACCGGCACCAACTCGGGGAATAGACGCTCCGAAAACCCCATTGTCTTGATCAGCGGCAGATCCCATTCGCCGCGAAACGGGTCGAGAAGACCAGTCGTTGACGCAATCGTCCTCTCGCCGACTTGACTCCCGGACAGCCAAAAGTTGAAAAGATCCGGGGTCATCAGAAACGAATCTGCCAGCTCTAACCACCCGTTGTCGGCGTCAGCCTGGAGTTGAAAGATCGTGTTGATAGGAAGGTTCTGGATTCCGTTGCGGCGATACAGCGCCTCCTCCGTGACCTTTGCGTGCACGCGGTTCACCGCGCGTATGGTTCTGTCGTCTCGGTAGTGATAGGGGATTCCGAGAAGCCTGCCCCCGCGCAGAAGCCCGTAGTCCACGCCCCAACTGTCGACTCCTACGCTGATTGCTTCCGGCTCCATAGTCGTCGCCGCAACCAGGCCTTTCTGCACTGAACTGAACAATTCAAGGGTGTTCCAATGCAAGCCATCGGCAGTTGCTACGGGAATATTGGGGAAACGAGCGACATATTCTAAACGCAGACCCTTGCCATCGACGTACCCGAGGATGACGCGGCCACTAGTCGCGCCCAGGTCCACGGCGATGACAGCGGTCATCGCAGGAACGCGGCGGCGACGCCGGCGTCGACTGGGATATGCAGGCCGGTGGTGTGCGATAGGTCGGGGCCGGTCAGCACCGAGACGGCGTTCGCCACATTCTCGGGAAGTACCTCGCGCTTGAGGATGGTGCGCTGGGCATAGAACTTGCCAAGGTCGACCTCCTCGATGCCATAGGTCTTTGCCCGGTTTGTGCCCCAGCCGCTGGCGAAGATGCCTGAGCCGCGCACCACACCGTCAGGGTTGATCCCGTTGACCTTGATGCCGTGCTCGCCGAGCTCGACGGCCAGCAGGCGAACCTGGTGGGCTTGGTCGGCTTTCGTCGCCGAGTACGCGATGTTGTTCGGGCCGGCGAACACCGAGTTCTTCGAGACGATGTAGATCAAGTCTCCGCCCATGCCCTGCTCGATGAGCACTGGCACGGTGGCTTTCGAGACCAGGAACGACCCCTTGGCCATGATGTCGTGTTGGACGTCCCAGTCCTGCTCGGTGGTTTCGAGCAGCGGCTTGCTGAGTGAGACGCCCGCGTTGTTGACGACGATGTCGATGCCGCCGAAGGCGAGCACGGCATCCTGCACACCACGAGCGATGGCCTCGGCGTCGGTGACGTTCACGGCCACACCGATCGCCACGTCGGAGTTGCCGATCTCGGCTGCTGCCGCCTGCGCCTTCGTGAGATCGAGGTCAGCGATGATCACACATGCCCCGTCGGCCGCGAGCCGGGTGGCGATCGCCTTGCCGATCCCGGATGCCGCCCCGGTCACCAGCGCGACGCGTGTGGCGTGGGACTTCGGCTTCGGCATCCGCTGCAGCTTGGCCTCTTCCAAAGCCCAGTACTCGATCCGGAACTTCTCGCTCTCGGGGATCGGGTCGTACGTCGAGATCGACTCGGCCCCGCGCATCACGTTGATCGCGTTGACGTAGAACTCGCCCGCGACCCGCGCGGTCTGCTTATTCGCACCGAAGCTGAACATGCCGACGCCGGGCACCAGCACGATGAGCGGGTCGGCGCCGCGGATCGCCGGGCTGTCTGCCGTGGCGTAGAGCTCGTAATAGGCGGTGTAGTCGGCGCGGTACTCCTCGTGCAGCTCCTTCAGGCGGGCGATGGATGCCTCGACCGAGGCGTTCGCCGGCAGATCCAGCAGCATCGGCTTGACCTTCGTTCGCAGGAAGTGGTCGGGGCAGCTGGTCCCCAGTGCCGCCAGTTTCGGGGCGTTCGCGGATGCCAGAAAGTCGAGCACGACATCCGAATCGGTGAAGTGGCCGACCATCGGCTTGTCGTGCGAGGCGAGCCCGCGGATGGTCGGGGCGAGCGCAGCCGCCTTGGCGCGACGCTTCTCGGCGGGCAGCGCTGCGTTCTTCGCGATGAGCCGGCCGAACGGCGCCTTCTTGCCATGCGCGGCGAGGTAGGCCTCGGCCGTCTCGATGATCCAGAGACTGTTCGCCTCCGACTCCTTCGACGTGTTTCCCCACGCGGTGATGCCGTGACCGCCGAGGATGCAGCCGATCGCCTGAGGGTTGGCCTCCTTGATGGCCGCGATCTCCAGTCCGAGTTGGAAGCCCGGGCGACTCCACGGTACCCAGACGACCTGGCCACCGAAGGCCTTCTTCGTGAGCTTCTCGCCGTCCTTCGCGGTGGCGAAGGCGATACCCGAATCAGGATGCAGGTGGTCGACGTGCTTCGCGTTGACGAGTCCGTGCATGGCGGTATCGATCGATGGGGCGGCCCCACCCTTGCCGAACAGGCAGAAGTCGAAGGCCCCAACCATCTCGTCCTCACGCTCGACGCCTGGGTATACACCGACAAGGGCGCGCATCCGGTCAAGGCGCAGCACCGCCAGACCTGCCTCGGTCAGGGTGCCGAGGTCCCCACCGGATCCTTTGACCCAGAGCAACTCGACCGCCTCACCCGTGACCGGGTCGGTCGCGGTGCCCTTCGCGGAAGTGTTGCCGCCCGCGTAGTTCGTGTTCCTCGGGTCAGCGCCGAGGCGGTTGCTGCGCGAAACAAGGTCGGATGCCGTGCTCATGGTTCCTTCTGATGTTGGGGCTAGACGGACAGAAACTGGACAGGGCGTCAGTGATTATTGCCTAGGAGGACGCGACGCCGAAGTAATTCGTCGGGTCGAGTGTCAATGCGCTCCGCTTGTTCTTCCTCGAGGAATCGCGGTCCGCCGACCGCGACAGATCCCAATATGATACGAGCCGATTTGACTGCCATTTCCGTAATCTGGAGAGCGTCAAGCGGCGTCGCTCCGAGCGCAAACATTCCGTGATTTGACAGGAAGATTGTTCGAGGTGCCTCGCCGTGTTGATGAATGTGTCGAGCGAGCTCGGTACGAACGTATTGGGCAAGGGGAAGGCCCGGATCAATGTAGGGGATCAACATCGGGTGGCGACCGATCACCACGACTTGGTCTGGGAACAGACTTCCCCTCGTTAACAGTTCAGGCGTCGTTGAGCACAACAATGCGTTGACCGAGGTCGGATGAGAGTGAACGACCGCAGTGACGCCATCGACTTCAAGGCACACTGCGTGGAGTAGCGACTCAACGGAAGGACGCTTCTTGCCTCGGGTCACCGCGGCAAGAAGCGCGTCCGCGAGAGGGGCGTCGTCAATTTCGTTTCTATCAAGGAGTGCTCGGTACTGTGTGAGGTCTACTTCGACGAAGTCGCTGGGTTGCGCGTCGGCGAGGGAGGCGCCCGTGGCTTTGACAAGCATGCGATCCGGAGCGCTCTTCAATGAGGTGTTACCCTCCGCCAGGATCACGAGATCGCGCTCCGGGCGCCCCACCTCTCTGGATAGCTGCACCAGCGCTGTGAGGTGGCTTCCATAGCCAAGGTGGTCTTCCGTCATTAGAAAACTTCACCCACGTCGCCACACAAGTGCACACTCACGCCAAGTGCAGCGAATGCCGCTGCCTTTACAAGGAGTGCTTTGTCGGCCGTGTGGGCGTCAGGCGCGTAGACAACCTGCACGTGATTTGCTTTGTGCCGGCCCATGAGCTGGTCACGAGTGACTCCATCCAACACCGCATGCATGATTGGCCATTCCGGATTGGTGGCGGCCCAACGAAGTTCCGTTTCCTGCTGCGGCAGGTCGATTGCGCGTCCGCGGCCGATGTCGAAGTGGAGCTGACCACCTTCGATGAATAGCCGAGACCACACAATCTCTCCCGCTTTCGAGACGCCTCGGATGGTTCCCCCGCCGGCGGGGAAGTACTCCGGGCCTTGTCGCCAGCTCTCAGCGTCTGCGTACCCGTTCGCGAAGTGAGATGGCGGGACTGATCCAGAAATCTCGAACACCCAGACGAAGTCATCTCCGTATTGCCGCCCCCATCGGATGTCATGCAGCGTGGTCGCCGGGTCGAGATGCATTGCCGTCCACACGCGGTTGGTAATCAGCGCATCAACGGCGACCCCTTCATCCACCTCATTGAAATGAGGCAGCGCTTGACCGGGGCGCAGCACCCGCGTTCCGTCGCGGCTGGTCACCGGAGGGCGGTCGACGTTGTTCAGCAGTCCCTCTGCCAGATCAGAGGCCGGCACTAAGTCTCTGAGCCCCTGTTGGTACTGGATTCCAACGGCATCGAGACCGAAGTCATCGCTGATCCGCAACGCTGCGACGTACATCTTGTACTGCTCGCGCAACTGCGATTCTGTCAACTCTGTACGTTCATCAGCGCCCAGCTTGAAAGTCATCCCTCGCTCGAGGAGCCATTTGTGCACCGCGTCAGCTTCTTCGTCCTTGATGTTTCTCATTTCGGCGTACAAAGCGCTCTGAGAGAGCCTCTCCTTGTAGATGCCGAGCGGATTCAGCAACTCGTCCTCGATGATGGCGTTGTACATGCCCATACAACCCTCGTCAAACACGCCAATAATCGCTTTGTCGGTTTGCAGTTGGCGCGCAATGGCTTCACCCAGAGATCGTTCCGCCGAATCCCGGGTGAGTTTCAGATCTCGGACGTGCGAGGAGTCCTGTTGGATTTCACCAGTGGCGACCCAGCTGGCGATCGAATCGCGTGCCCACTGGTCTGTGAAGTCGACGCTCCAGACGCTCGAGTACCGCTTCCCCATCTTGGTGAGGCACGCATTGAGATTGAGCATGCCCACCAGTCCAGGGCGGTCACCCGCGAAGTTGGCGGCAGTGAGGATCGGGCCACGATGGGTTCGTAGGCCCGCCAGCACGTGGTGGCTGTACTGCCAAATCGATTCGGCGACAATCAGCGGAGCATCGGCAGGAATGTGCTTGAAGACTTCCAACCCCATTCGCTGGCTGGAAATGAAACCGTGCCCGACCTTCGGGTCGAACTCATGACCCCTGACCACCGACCATCCCAGTTCACCGAGCGCATCGGAGATCGCCCGCTCCGTTTCAACTTGGGTCGCCCAGCCGGCAATATCGGCGGCATGGCGCAAGTCCCCACTCGCTACTAGATACGCCGTGCGTGGCGGCACCGTAGTCGGCACATCGAAAGTGGGCATCAGATACACAGGCAATAGTGACTCCTTCGTGACGTCTTTCCTGAAAAATTTAGAAGTGAATCTGACCGTCAGTGGGCTGGTTAGGTGCCCCCATGACAAACTTCGGGAACTCGACACCGTTAGCTGGATACATCTGCGCGCGTGTTGGTCTCGATGGTCCTCGCTGCCGTGTTCACCCGGGCGTACTTGGCGTTGCGCAGGTCGGCACCGAGGAGATTCGAGCGGGCGATGAGGTGGTCAGTAACGGTAGTCACGTGTGGTTCACGTTTTCATGGTCAGATTCATACCTTTGATGTTGTTGCTTGTTGAATATAACATTTAGTATCACTTTTTATGAAAGGTAACATGAAGCATTGCCGCAGTACAACGTTTGTCAATCCGGGTCGGCAGAGAGAGGATTTCGATGGCAGTGGCCAGTTCCCTCGAAGCTGAGGCGCGTCGTGAGGCGATCGTCCAGGAACTGCAACGGCGCGGCTCCCTTCACTTGATCGACGTTGCCGCCCAGTGGAAAGTCCACCCCATGACCATCCGACGTGACTTCGATGCCTTTGTGCTTGCCGGAATTGGCCGCCGAGTGCGTGGTGGCGTCGTCACGGTTGGACAGGATGATTTCTCGCAACGTCAGCACCAGAATGCATCCGCGAAACAGACCATCTCCACCAAGTTGCTAGCTTTCGTCGAACCGAACATGGCAATCGCCCTCGACTCGTCAACCACTGTTTACGCCTTCGCCCAGGCACTGACAACGACCGGAATCTCGGCTATCTCTAACGGCTTGAGCACGTTCCAGACCCTATACAAAAGACCGGGCATCAAGGCCTACCTCACCGGGGGGGAACATGAAGAGACCAACCTCAGCCTCGTAGGTTCACTCGCAGTCCAGTCCATTCAACAGTTCACCCTCGACGCGTGTTTTCTCTCGACCATGAATATCGACCCTGTCTTCGGAACCAGCGAGCTCACCCTCGAGCAGGTCGGAGTCAAGCAAGCGATGGTCGAAGCGGCACAGAAGGTCATCTTGGCGGTCGATTCCAGCAAGTTCGCTACCCGAGCTCGATTCCGGTCGCTGCCGCTCTCAAGCATCGACGTTCTGGTGACCGAACTCAACCCTGCCGACCCGCGACTCGACATGTACCGAGAGCGCATCCCCGCGATCCACTGACGCGACGGCACGACAACACCAACGAATTGATCGCGTTGGGCGATGCCACAGAATGTTATGTCGTGCTACTATTCGCAGGATCACACTCAACGGAGAGGTATTGCCATGTTCAATCCAGTAAGAAGAAACTTTTACCGTCCATTCGCTGTATCGGTGACTGGGGTTGCTCTCGTGGCCCTGGCGCTTACGGGTTGCGCAGCGACCTCGTCGCCGTCAGCGAAGACCGCGAAGTCGGTGGTCTACGTCCAGGGAATAAGCGGCAACGCATTCTTCACCTCCGTGACTTGCGGAGCTCAAGCAGAGGCGAAGGCAGAGGGGGTCACCTTCTCCTTCCAGGGGGGCGCTGACTACAGCCCGCAATCACAAACCCCTATCCTCAATGCAGTTATCGCGAAGCATCCGGACGGCATCATTATTTCCCCGATGGCCGGCGTGGCGATGGTGCCGCCGCTCAGCCAAGCTAAGCAGGCCAGCATCAAGGTGGTGTTCGTGGATTCGACAGCCGCCGACTCGTCTCTCGCACAGTCTTTCGTGAGCTCGGACAATAGGGCCGGCGGTGCTTTGGCGGCTCAAAAAGTGGTCGCAGAACTCGGGGGAAAGGGCACAGTGATGGTGATGGGTGCAACGCCCGGGATCTCAACCACGGACGCCCGTCAAAAGGGATTCGAGGCGGAGATCGCGAAGTCTGCTGGCATTACTCTCCTCCCCACACAGTTCAGCGGGAGCACGCCTGCAACCGCGACAGCAAAACTGAGTGCGGTCATTGCGGCGCATCCTGAACTGAATGCAGTGTTTGCGGTGAGCACTCAGGAAGTCGAAGGGGTCGCTGTCGCGGTGAAAACTGCTGGCCTTTCCGGAAAGCTGGGGATCATCGGGTTCGACACCTCTGACCCGATTTTGGCCGACGTTCAGAGTGGGCTGGTGACTGGCCTAGTCGTCCAAGAGCCGCTGTCGATGGGCAAAATTGCGATGCAGCAAATGGTGAAATCGATGAATGGACAGTCGACGACACCGGTGGTCAACACACCGTTCGTTTACTTGACAAAGGACAACATGAGCGACCCGTCGATCAACCAGTTCATCTACAAGACGTCCTGCTGAGAAAAAAATCAAAGCCACTGGTGTGGGGCGCGCTGTCGTCAAGTTGGCTGCGCCCCACCCCCACGATAAGAGAGGAGGACAGATTGGATACCGGTCTCGTTGCAAAAACTGAGCCGTCGCCAGGCCAGGTTGTGCCATTACTTGAAGCTCGTTCATTGGGGAAGACTTTCGGGCACGTGGAGGCCCTAATCGGAGCTAACTTTCAAGTACTTCCAGGTGAAGTTGTCGCACTCATCGGTGACAACGGGGCGGGTAAGAGTACTCTCGTGAAGCTGCTGTCAGGAGCGATCCAGCCAGATCGAGGTTCATTACTTGTCGACGGTGTCGAAGTAACGTTCGCTGAGCCCGCCGACGCGCAACGCCAAGGCATCGAAGTTGTGTATCAGGATCTTGCGCTCGCTCCAGACCTGGGCCCCGCATCGAACCTATTTCTCGGTCGAGAACTTTCCCGACCTGGAATTTTAGGCAAGCTGGGTTTCCTTGACAAGCGCGGCATGCGCGATTCGGCAGTCCGAACGCTCTCCGATTTAGGTGTTGATCTCCGAGACGTCAACGCGCCCGTGGCGAATCTGTCCGGGGGTCAGAGGCAAAGCGTGGCGATCTGTCGAGCCGTGATGTGGGCGCGCCGAGTGGTGTTTATGGATGAACCTACAGCGGCGCTGGGGGTAGTTCAGACCGCTCGGGTGCTCGATCTAATCCGAAAGGTCAGAGATAGCGGCGTGGCAGTAGTTCTTGTGAGTCACAATATGCCGCAAGTGATCGAAGTTGCAGACCGGATCGAAGTGCTCAGACTCGGGCGTCGAACCGCACGATTCTCTGCCGCTGAAGTGACGGTTGACGACCTTGTGGCAGCGATGACGGGCGCACTGACGCAAGAGGAAGCGGAACGATGACCGACACAATGAAAACTCAAGAAGCCGCGAATATCACTTCGCGCGAAAACGCACCTGCCGGGTGGAGAGCGCGACTTCGCAGCGTCCGCCAAGCGTCGATGCTCTATCTCCTGGCGGCTTTGGCAATCCTGATCATTGTCTTCGGCGCAATGAATCCAGGAGCCTTCCTGGGGGCCTACAACCTGCGAGAAGTTTTCACTGAAGCGGCCCTCCTGCTAATCGTCGCCGTCGGGGCGACATTCGTCATAGCTACAAGCGGTATCGACCTCTCCGTCGGCGGTGTGCTTGTGTTTTCCGGCGTCATTTCTACCGAAGTTATGTCTGCCATGGGAGGTAAAGGGTGGGGCGCCGTCGCTGTCGGATTAGCGACATCATTGGCTTGTGGAGCGATATTTGGCTCGATCAGCGGGCTTCTAGTCGCAAAAGCTCACATCCCTCCTTTGATCGCGACCCTCGGCACACTGGGCGTCTCGCTAGGCCTCGCACAGGTTGTTACTAATGGAGCGGACCTCAGTGGGATACCGGAAACGTTGACAAACGGAATAGGGCTGGGGCAGCTTTTTTCGACGATCCCGTGGATCGTCGTTATCGCCGCGGTGGTCACGGTATGGGCAGCGATAAGTCTGCGCTCGACGCGATTCGGCCAATACACGCTCGCGATTGGCTCAAACAAAGAAGGTGCCCGACGGGCGGGCATCCAAGTCGATCGCCACCTCATAAAGATCTATGTGCTTGCTGGCACGTTGGCAGGCCTGGCCGGATTTTTGAACTTGGCCAGGTTTGCCACTACGAGCATCGCCGGTCACAGTACTGACAATCTCCAAGCCATAAGTGCGGTGGTGCTTGGCGGAACTAGCCTCTTCGGCGGTTGGGCGACGATCGCCGGCACCGTAATCGGAGTTTTCATTCCCACGATTCTGCAGAACGGTTTCGTCATCTCGGGAGTGCCGCCATTTTGGCAACAGGTCGCGATTGGCGTTGTGCTCGTCATCGCCGTCTACATCGATCAGCTTCGACGTCGATCTCGAGATAAGTAGCCGGCTCGGAAGTAGTCGCGGTGGCGGTTTGCCCCGTCGAGCGATATCCGGTCGACGCAGTATCAGCCGGCGTCGCAAAAGTTTTGTGTTGCTTTACCCTTCCATCACTGTCGATAGAACGAGGAGCTCATGTCATTTTCTGCAACGCTAGGATCCTCTCGGAGAAAGGTGATTGCTGCGCTTGCGATCGCGGCGCTGGTGGCTGTGTCTGTCGCAGGAACCGCCGTGAAGCCGGCACTTGCGAGCGGCGCTGGAGCGATAACTTGGGACTTCGAATCGGGCTCTGCTCAGGGTTGGACCGTCGTCTCCGGTGGGTTTGGCCAGCTAGTGACGGACCGCGCGTTCGAGCACAACAGCTCAAGCACTCCTTATAGCAAGCAAGGCACGTGGTACATGTCCACTCTGGAGTCGCCAACGCAGGCACCAAACGATGGCTATACGGGCGAAGTTGACTCTCCATCGTTCGTTCTTGCGTTGCCGCAAATAACTCTGCTCGTAAGCGGTGGCAACTCGGCCACGACGTATCTCGGAGTTGTCAATGCAAGCGGTACCGTCCTTGCAACCGCGCAGGGCAACAATTCAGAGACTATGGTCCGGAGATCCTTGGACCTGACGCCCTTCCTCGGCCAAACGGTTCATTTGGCGCTAGTGGACCAGTCGACAAGCGCGTGGGGTCATATTGATATTGACGACATTCATGTCAATCAGCCGACATCGACCACTTGGGACTTCGAGACTGGCACAGCGCAGGGTTGGAACGTGGTTTCAGGATCGTTTGGTCAGTTGATCACTAACCGGGCTTTCGAGCACAACGCTCCGACAACGCCGTACACGAAGCAGGGTACGTGGTACATGTCGACACTGGAGTCGCCAACCCAAGCTCCGAACGACAGCTACACGGGGGAAGTCGATTCTCCTTCGTTCGTACTGACTGCTCCCTCGATAAACCTGCTCGTGGACGGAGGTAATTCCGCCAGTACTTACCTTGGGGTCGCCAATTCCAGCGGCACAGTCCTCGCCAAAGCCCAAGGCAACAACTCCGAGAAGATGATCAGGAGATCGCTTGATCTGACCCAGTATCTCGGCCAGACGCTCCATCTGGTTCTTGTCGATCAATCAACTGGAGCGTGGGGACATATTGATATTGACGACATCCACGTCAATTCACCTGCGCCACTGAGTTTTGACTTTGAGAACGGCACCTTGCAGGGGTGGCAAGTAACTTCGGGGAGCTTCGGGCAGCTGGTGAGCGATCGGGACCTTCAGGCCAACGCTCCGACGCTTCCCTACACAAAGCAGGGCGCCTTCTACCTCTCTACCCTGGACACCGCGAACTTGGGTGTCAATGACGGGTTTACGGGTCAACTCGTATCCCCGAGCTTCCTTGTCGGACAGCCGCAAATGCAGCTGATGATTGGAGGAGGATCCGGGCCGGGCGAATATGTCGCGCTGGAGACCCAAGCCAATGTGCAGATTTGGTCTGGCCATGGTCAGAATTCAGAGGTGATGGTGCCGTTCATTGTGGACTTGACTGCATACGTGGGGCAGGTGTTGCACCTCCGGGTAGTCGACAATTCGACCGGGGGTTGGGGGCACGTCACCCTGGACAACGTACGTATCAACCAGATTGCCCCGATCGGTATCGTTCCGGACCTCGCCTCGACCCACGATTCGTCGGGGTCCGTCAAGGTGCAATGGACTCCGCCTGTATCCACGGCGTTGGCAGGCTACTCCGTGTATCGGTCAGACCTGTCCAGTTCGACCGCGTCGAACCCTGCGGGCACACCCAGCTTTTTAGCGACCGTTTCATCCAACGCAATCGACTATACGGACACGTCTGCCTCGGCTTCAGGCTCGTACATTTACTCGGTCCGTGCAATGGACGCTAGCAATACGCAGTACGCGCCCGCCTACACCGTCGCCCGTGCATACAAGGATCTGAATGCCAGAGGGGCCACAACGGTCTATTCAGGATCTACCCTCGCGGCGATTCGTTTCCCTGTTGGCCCCTTGGGGGATGGCGGGATCGTTCACGATGGGACGGGGCAAAGAATCAACTGGCAGAATTTGTACCCAGCAGACAATGTGACCTCCCCGGCTGCGCCTCTACCAGATA
>ENA-OFCD01001260-OFCD01001260.1-metagenomes-genome-assembly--contig:-NODE-1260-length-13292-cov-3.669865_pt1 | contig 13292 bp, 11 predicted proteins | sample MGYA00153392_OFCD01 | MGnify analysis MGYA00153392 | reverse complement strand
CTACACCATCGTCAGCCTGCTCGGCGAAGGAGGGATGGGGTCCGTGTATCGTGCGGTCGACACGAAGCTCGAGCGCCCCGTCGCGCTGAAGCTGCTCCGCCCGGACCGCGTGAAGGACGACACGTTCGAGCGCGCGAAGGGCGCAGACAGGCTGCTCCGCGAGGCGCGCGCTGCCGCGACGATCACTCACGGGAACGCCGTCGCGATCTACGACGTCGGCGAGGTCGAGGGCACCCCGTACATCGCGATGGAGCTCGTCGTCGGACGATCGTTGCGCGCGTGCGTCGGCGACAGCACCGTGAGTATCGAGACCCGCGTGCGCTGGCTCGTGGATACGGCGCGCGCGCTCGCCGCCGCACACGCGCGTGGCATCGTGCACCGCGACGTGAAGCCCGAGAACGTGATGCTCGCCGAAGACGGCGCGATCAAAGTGCTCGATTTCGGCATCGCCTCCAGCTACGGGCGAACCGACGCCGCGGCCGCGACCGCGACGAACTGGGCGCCGTCCGACTACGACGAGTGGTTCGCGAGCTTCTCTCGCGACGGCGTGCTTGTCGGAACGCCGCGCTACATGTCTCCGGAGCAGCTCAACGGCGCACCTCTCGACGGTCGCGCGGATCAATTCTCATGGGGAGTGATGGCCTACGAGCTGCTCTCCGGTGAGCCGCCGTGGCTCGGCGACACCGTGAGCTACGCGACGCTCCTCGATCTACTCCACAAGGATCCCACCCCGATCCAACGCGTGGCGCCGGCTCTGCCGAGTGGGCTCGCGCGCGCGGTGCACAAGTCGCTCGCGAAGTCCGCCGATGAGCGCTTCGCTTCGATGGACGAGCTCATCCTAGCTTTGTCCGAGCCGAAGCCCGCGAAGGCGAGCGACGCGCGGCAATGGTTCGCGTTGGCCGCCGTCGCGACCGTGAGCGGTGCGGGCGCACTGTGGCTCGGCGGGTCGTTCTCGCGCACTCTGCCACCCGCGATGAGCAGCGCAGGACCGACGACTGCGCAGGTGATCCCCGCGCCGCTTGCGCCTCCGACGCTCGCCGCGACGTCCTCTGCGCCACCGATGACGATGCCTTCCGCGACGCCTGCTGCGCGAGTCGTCACCTCTTCACGCGGCAAGGTCGAGAGCGCCCCGCCCGTGGCAGCGGACGCGGCTGCCGCGCCGACCGCAACAGCGAGCGCCACTGCACCGGCGCGCTTTCGTAGTCCCGGATTCTGACGCACCGACGCCTCGCGACGTCAGAAAGTGATGTTCGAGGTTGCGAGCGACGGGAGAGACCGACCCGGTGGCCGCACGAGGAAATACACCGCCACGCCGAGTGCGACCGCAGTCACGCCGACGAGCACTGCGTTCGCGACGTAGAGAGACTGTCCCATCGAGCGAAGCTCCTCGCGGCGCGCGCGGTTGTCTTCGGTCGGAGTCGCGTTCAGCGAGAGGTAGTCTGCGCGCGCCGAGTGACCCAACACGCCGCTAGCGATCGCCCCGACACCAGCTGCGACCGTCACTCCGCTAGCGATGAAGGCCGGCAGGTAGCTCGGTACCGACCTAGCAGTCGGCGACGGCGGTGGCGGTGGCGCAACCACCGGCAAGGGGCCGAGATCGACATCGAACACGCGCTCGGCACCGACCGCGAGATCGAACGACGCCTCGAACTCGCGCGGTCGCGACGGCGAGCGCACTTTGAGTCGATGCACTCCCGGATCGAGCTCGAAGTGCGCGAGCGCCTCCAGTGTGACGCTTTCTCCATCGACGGTGGCGGTGAGATCCGAGAGATCAGCCGGGACATGAACGGTCAGGTGCGGGACGCGCGCGGCGACCTCCGTGAGTCTCGCGCTCGCCTCTTGCTCCGCCTCGTCATCGTGGCGTGCGCGCGCTGCAGAGACCGCGCTCTCGTAGTCCGTGCGCGCCGACAAGAGCCGACCGAGCTGCTCTTCGCACGTCGCCATGTTGAAGAGCAACTGAGGCGACGACGCGACGCGGCTCGCCTGTAGGTACGCCGCGAGGGCCTCGGCGTAGCGTCCGTGATCCTGCGCGGAGACGCCGTCGAGGAAGCTCTGTCGCGCCTGCGTGAGCTCCGCTTCGGTGGGGGCCGCCCGCGCGCTGGCCGCGAGCGTGATCGCCAGAACGACCACCGGCGCCATCCATCCTCCTGCCCGCATCCGCGTCGATGCTAGCAAAGCGGCGGCGACATCACTGCACCGAGATTACGCCCGTGGCGGTGCACGGAGAGGCGCACGAACTCCCGAGTATCGGCGCTTCCGAGTATTCGAACTGCAACACCCCGCTCGCGAGCGTGCCGGAGATTCGTTGTGCGGTCGACCAGGTGCAACCGTCGCTGTACTTGAAGGTCGTGCCGAAGCAGACGTCGACGAAGTCGTTGTCATAGCTCCCCGCGAAGCCGGGTGCCTTGTCGAAGTCCGCGTGCGCGTACCCACCTTGGCAGACGAAGGAGAGTGTCCCTGGTCCGCCGACGTACGACAACCCGAGATTGAGGAAGCAGGTCTTGGAGGATGGCGTGATGGAGACAATGGTGAGCACGCGCCCGCACGAAGTCGGAGCTCCTCCGTCCGGCGGCGTGGGACAGCGTGCCTTGCCTGCGTCTCGCTCCATCGGCGCGTCGGGTTCCGTGGAGTCGCGGCGAGAGACGTCCGCGACGCGTATGTCCTTGGATGCATCCGTGGGAGCCTCGTCCGCGTCGAGCCCAGTGCGGTCTCCGCAGTGGAGCGAAAGTGCAACCAACGGCAACCAGGCGAGCCTCATCGACGCCTACGCTAGTGAAAGCGTCGCGTGCTCGCAAATCGCTACACCAGACGCGCGTGACATCTACGTGCCTCAGCGGTGGGTGCCGATCTGCTGCGTGCTATGATACCGACATGCGAAGGCTAGTTATCCTCGTCATCGGACCGATCGCGATGGGCTCTGCTTCAATCGGCGCGTGCGGTGACGACTCGGGCGAGTCGTTGTTCGACGGCGGCGCGGGCGACGCGCAGGTGCAGGACGAGAACCGCCTCGGGGATGGTTACGCAGCCGACGCGCATCAAGGATCGTTCGGCGACTTCCCCGCCAATCCGATCGTCGACTCACCCGACGGTGCGCCCGCAGCTCCACCCAACTCTTCGACGCTCTTCGGCCCGCTCGACGCCGGCGCCTCTGCGGGCGGCCCGTGCCTCGTCGAGCCGGAGGTGGGTTCGCTCTATCCGAACAACTGGCTGCGCCCGCGCTTCCACTGGGTCGCGGCCAACGGCGAGAACCTCTTCGAGCTGCGCGTCCACGCTCCCAACCAACAGAACGATCTCGTCGTCTATACACCCGGCACGTATTGGACGATGCCCAAGTCGATGTGGGACGGGCTGCGCACCCACTCGAGCGACCTACCGCTCACGGTGTCGGTGCGCGGCGGCGTCTACGCAAGCAACACGCTCTCGTCGCTCGCGCTCGGCTCGATGGGGCCGTTAGGCATCGCGCCTGTCGATGCGCCTGGCTCGATCGTCTACTGGACGACGAGCGGCGGCAGCTCGCTCAAGGGCTTCACGATCGGCGACGAGAGCGTGGGCACCGAGCTCGTGCCGAACCAAGTGCAGCAGTTCTCGACCAACTGCATTGGCTGCCACACGTCCACGCCGGACGGCTTGTTCGTCGGGCTCTCCACGGTCAACGGCTGGAACGACGCGATCGCTTCTATCGAACAAGGCAAGACCGGGCAGACTCCGCCATTCCTCGGCGCAGCGGGCAAGGCCGCGCTCGAGCACGCGCCGCGCGGCATCCTCTCGTTCTCCGCGGCACACTGGCAGAATGGCGACCACGTCGCAGTGACCACCGTCGACGACGTCACGATCGGCTGGGTCGATCTCGAAGCCACCAGCGGCGCGGCAGCGGGCGACCTCACGCGCACCGGCGATCCGCGCGGCGCAGGCACGCCAACGTGGAGCCATGACGGCAACACCATCGTGTATGTGTCCACGGACGCAATCACCACGGGTCGTCTGTCGGTGGGTCCCGCAGACCTCTATTCCGTTCCTTATGCGAACAGGCAAGGCGGCGCGGCTACGCCGGTGATGGGCGCGAGCGATCCCAACTTCAACGAGTACTACCCGGTCTATGCGCCAGACGATCAGTGGCTCGCGTTCGATCGCATCGGCAACGGTATGGATATGTACAACCAGCCGGCGGCGGAGGTGAATGTCATCCCCGCGAGTGGCGGAACACCTACACGCCTCGCCGCCAACGATCCGCCCGCATGCTCCGGAAAAAAGAGCCCCGGCGTGACCAACAGCTGGCCCAAGTGGGCGCCGAGCGTCGGCAAGACCAATGACGGCCGAGCCTTTTACTGGATCGTCTTCTCCTCCACACGCGACGCGAGCGGCAGGCCACAGCTGTTCATCTCGCCCGTGATGGTCGACAAGCAAAATAAGGTGACGACCTACGCGGCGCTCTATCTATGGAATCAGCCTGCGGGCGAGAACAACCACACGCCCGCGTGGGACACGTTCAAGATCCCTCCGACGCCGCCCCCGAATTGATAGTGAGCACCAAGACTGCGTAGCGAAGTGCAATCTACCGATTAGGTCGGCTTGCGCTTCGAGGTTCCGACCATCATCGTCGGAATCGGGTTTCTTCGCCCCACGCGGTATGCGCCAGGCGTCGTGCCGCGGCGCAGGCGGAACAGCGTGACGAGGTGCGACGCTGAGCTGACGCCGACCTGCGCGGCGATCGCGTCGAGGTCGAGATCTGTGCCTTCGAGGAGGCGTTCGCTCGCGCGCAGCACGTGATTCTGTCTCTCGGTGCGGAGCGAGCTGCCGACTCTGGCGAGATGTCGCTGGAGGCTTCGAACGCTCGTCCCCACGCTACGCGCAACGTCGGCGAAGCCTGCGCGCGAAGGCAACACCTCGAACGCGGTCTGCACGCGACGCACGATCTCCGGCAGATCGAGGAGTGTACCGCGAAGCTCCTCGAGCTCGTCGCGTACGTCGGACGCTCCTACCGCGTCATAGGCCTGCACGGGGTCATCGAAGAACGCGACAGCATGACCCGGGTTGAGGAACTGAAACATACCCGCCACCGTAGCGTGCGCGAAGCCACCTCGATGCAGCACTGCTTGCTGCGAGACGTTCGGCGACCAGTCGTCACGACGCTTCTTCAGGTACGCGAGCAGGCGATCGAACGCGAGGAGGTCCACCGCCTCGACCGCTCGCAGGTCGACGAGCGACGTATGCCCGCGGAATAGTGGATTCGCGCCCACCTCATGTGCCGCGCAGATCTTGTCGACGTCCGCTTCGTCGGGCCGTCCCCAAAGGATGATACCGAACGCGCGACGCTCGGCCTGCCAGTAGGCGAACGATCGACGCACCACGTATCGACGCGCGGGCTGGCCGAAGAATGCATCGAGCTCCGAGACGGCCTGGAAAGTGGGCATTGCGAGGTAATCAACTGCGCGCCATTGCGTTTCGTGAGCGCGCCATTCATCGCCTTTCGCGAGAACGTCACTATCTGGCCGACTACCATGCTCCTTGTGCGAAAGCTCTTACTTGGTTCGGTCCTCCTCGCGGCCAGTGCGTGCAGCGACCCGTCACCCGTTAGGCCACCCAACGGCGTCGCCACCACCTGCACTGCGCCAACCGGTTCAGGCACCGTCCATACGGCCTCGCCCGTCGCGGACGAGACGTGGACCGCGGCCGGCAGCCCGCACCTCGTCCAGACGAGCTTGTCCATCGCGGCGGGCAGAACGCTCACGATCGAGCCGTGCGCGGTCGTGAAGATTTACGGTGGTGTCGGCTTGCTCGTCCAGGGTGCGCTGCACGCCGAGGGCTTGGCCGACCAACCGATCCGGATCGAGCGGGCGGAGGCTACTGCGTGGAATTCGATCGAGACGCGTGCCGGCGCTGACCTTCGCCTCGCGTACACGACCGTCGAAGGCGGAGGCAACTCCAACGGCGGACGGCCGACGCAGTTCGGCGCGATCGACGTACGCGGCAATCAAGACCTCGCCCCACAGCCCATCTTCATCGCCGACCACGTCACGGTGAAAGGCTCCCAGTCGCTCGGTGTCATGCTCCGTGAGGGCGGGGCGTTCGCGCCGAGTTCGCAGGCGCTCACGGTCATTGGGGGAGTGACGTTCCCCATCCTGATTTGGGGGCGTGCTGCGGGCACACTGCCCACCGGCACATATACGGGCAACGCCGTCGATGAGGTTCTCCTCCCGGCCATCGGCGGGCGCGACGACATCAAGGAGAACACAACGCTCTCCGAGCGCGGCGTGCCCTATCGCATCGGCGAGACCGGCGCAGGGAGCTTCACTGTGGGTGACAAGGGCGCCTTGCCACTCCTGACGATCGAGCCCGGCGTGACGCTCCGCTTCGCGAAGGGAGTTCGCCTACTTGTCTCGAAGGACGGCAACTCCGCGATCGGCGCGATTCACGCGGAGGGTACGGCAGACAAGCCGATCGTGTTCACGTCGGCCGAGGGATCGCCGGCGCGTGGGGACTGGCCCGGTATCCTAGTCGCGGGCACTCCCGATCCTCGCAATACAATTGCATATGCAAAAATATCCTATGCGGGAGGTCTCTCCGGAATCTCGAGCTTCGATTGCCCCAGCGGGATGACCTTCGCCGACGAGGCCGCGGTCATCATCTATGGCGGAAAGCCGGCGACGGCATTCGTCAACAACACGACAATCGACAATAGCGGAGGGGACGGCATCGTCCGCGGCTGGACGGGCGAACCTATCGACTTTCTGGCGACGAACACCTTCACCAAAGTCGCGCGCTGCAACCAGACATTCCCCAAGCCGTCGGTCGGCGTATGTCCCAACCCCGCGCCGTGTCCCAAGTGAGCATGCCTGCTCGACTCACCCTACTCATCTCCGCCCTGATTCTCGGGGTCGCGTGCACTTCCGCCAGCGCTGCGTCGGGTCCAGTGGGTGCAACGGACGGAGGCACGAAGGATGTCGGTCCGGGCGCGCCGCTGACGTGCATCGGGATCTTCGAGTGCGCGGCGAGCTGCGCCGACAACCCGTGCATCGACGCATGCGTCACTCGCGGGAGCGCCGCGGGCAAGTCGGCCGCGGGCGCAGTCGCGAGCTGCTACCAGACGAACTCGTGCGCAGACGGCAATTGTCTGAAGACCAAGTGTGGCGCGGAGCTAGACGCGTGTCTCAGCCAAGCGAGCGCGCCGCCGCAAAATCCCACCGTTCCCGCGACCGGTGTCGTGCCCGCGTCGCCCGTTGGCAAATGGAGTCGCTTCTCCGCGAGCACCGCAAATCTCGACGAGTTCACGTTCGATACGTCGGGCGGAGCCAAGCGCTATCGGACGACGGCGTTCAGTTTCCCTGGCGGCTGCGCCACATCGGCCCTCAGCGACTCGACCGGCACTGTCGTCTTCACCGACACCAAGATGACCGACTACCAAACAGGCGGCACTGACATTTGGAGCAACTGCGGAGGCGCCGGCATTCCGCGCCCCACGCCGACAGGCGCCTACGAGTACCTGTGGTCGCTGAAGACGACTGGCCAACTCGTCCTCGTCCAGGCGACGCCGGAATGCGCGCAGAGCCCCGACTCGATCGGCTGCACGGAGACCTACGACAAGAAGTAAGGTCCGCTCTCTTCTTGAGGTCCAGCGAGAACAGACTATGAGGTAGGCAGTGCGGACAGCGCGCATTGCTATCGTCGGCGCGGGCCTGAGCGGTATGGTTGCCGCCTTTCTGTTGGAGCAGAAAGGGATCACGGACTATGTGCTCGTTGAGGCTCGCGATGTCCTCGGAGGTCGCATTGTGTCCGTCCCCGTGCGGGGCAGTGGCGTCGATCGCGTCGATCTTGGGCCGACGTGGTTCTGGCCCACCTATCAGCGCCAGCTGGACCTCCTCGTCCGTGACCTGGGCTTGAAGCGCTTCGAGCAGTTCGAGTCCGGCGACATGGTGGTGGAGCGCTCGCCCCATGAGGCCCCGATGCGAATGGGCGGCTATGTGAGCTCGCCTACGTCGATGCGCCTCGTGGGTGGCATGGGCTCGCTGATCGACGCGCTGCGAAGCCGCCTAGACTCGACGCGGATCATCACCGGCCAGCGGGTGCGACGCGTGCGCGACGCTGCCCCCCAACTCCACCTGGACAGCGAAGACCAAAGTGGTTGCGTTACCACCTGGCAGGTAGAGCACGTGCTGCTCGCGACGCCGCCGCGTCTGATCGAGGGCATCGACTTTTCACCACGCTTGCCGCCAGAGCTGTCCCAAAAATGGCGTGCGACTGCCACGTGGATGGCGTCCCATGCGAAGTATGTCGCGGTCTATGAGAGGCCCTTCTGGCGTGAGCAGGGTCTGTCCGGCGAAGCTCGAAGTGCGTGTGGACCTCTGGGTGAAATTCACGATGCATCCATGCCGGGCGGCAGCTCGGCACTGTTCGGCTTCTTGGGCCTGCCAGCGCGCGCACGTAAGGGCATTCCCGAGGACGACTTGCGTTCGCGTTGCCGCGCACAGCTCGCTCGCCTGTTCGGTCCACATGCGGCGACGCCACAATCCGAATTCTTGAAGGACTGGGCGATGGACCCTTACACGGCCACTGCCAACGATATGGACAACGCCACCCACCACGCCGAAGCTCTTGCCACCACGGCGCCATCCGGCCCTTGGAGCGGCCGCCTCACCGGCATCGCCAGCGAATGGTCGCCACAGTTTCCTGGCTATGTCGCCGGTGCCATAGAAGCCGCGAGCCTGGGCGTGAAGGCATTGTTCAGTCAATGACGAAAGTCACTTTGGCGCGACGAACTTGCTGAGCTTCTCGCCGAATATCGAATCGAACAACGCGGCCGCTTCGGGCTTGGCCTTTTGTCGCTTTCTCCCGTTCACCACCACGGCAGCTTGGCGCCGGGCCGCCGCTGCGCTCTGTCGCGTCGAACATCGAGACCCTTCAGCGGCGCTCTTTGACGAGCCGATCGCTCCAAGATCGCCGTGACGACGACCGTGCCTATGAAGACCGAACTTACCAACATTGCAGCGATTGAGGGGGCCATAGGGCGAGAACGAGCAACTAGCGAGCCTGCGTGCGTGGCGTGGTCGCTTTCGCTGGTTTGACCCACAGGCTACGGATCGCCCTCATGCATCCGTGCCACAGTCACACGCGCGCGCCTCAGGTCGCAGCCGCCCAATCGACAGTTCCACGCTGCTTGTCGTGCGCCGCGATTCGTCGTCCCCTTGGCACGTGCGATGCGATGTGACCACGTCAGGCGTCACGGTGAATCCCGCAAACCATACGTGGGGCATCGTTTGGATGTCCCAATCCTCCGAGGAGACCAACGTGAACAAGTTCGAAAGCGTCAAGAAACAGCTCGCGTGCTCCACGGGTTTTCTGCTCGTCGCACTCGTGGTCGGGTGTGGTGGTGACACGAGCGTTGGAACACCATCGAAGGTAGCCCCGACATCACCGGGCACCGGCTCGGGCGCGGGTGCGGATGGTCACGGTCCGCCGCCCGTGATGCTTGGAAGGGTCACGGGTCCGGGAACTCCAGTGACGCCCAATTTCGTGATGCTTGCAAAGACGGGCATCTCGACCACGGGAAGTACCGCCATCACGGGCGACCTTGGATTGAGTCCGGCGGCCGCGACATTCATCACCGGATTCGCGCTGAATCTGGATGCGGGCGGTTGTTTCTCGTCCTCGAGTCTGGTGACCGGAAAGCTCTTTGCCGCCAACTACAACATCCCCGCGTCGTGCCCGACGCCTGCGGTTCTGACTGCCGCAGTGGGCGACATGATGACTGCCTACACCGATGCGGCTGGACGAGCTCCCGACTTCACGGAAATCGGCGCCGGAAATATTGGTGGTATGACGCTGCCGCCCGGCACCTATAAATGGGGCAACGGAGTCTTGATTCCGACGAGTGTCACGCTCAAGGGCAGCGCGAACGACGTCTGGATCTTCCAAGTCGCGAAGGGCATTACTCAAGCCTCCGGTACGAAGGTGATCCTGGCGGGCGGCGCGATTGCCAGGAACGTCTTCTGGCAGGCTGCGGGTGTCGTCGACATTGGAACGACCGCGCACATGGAGGGAGTGGTCTTGGCACAGACCCAGATCACACTGAAGACGGGCGCCTCGGTCAATGGCCGATTGCTCGCGCAGACCGCCATCACGCTCGAAGCGAATACGGTCGTCCAACCCTCCAATTGAGGCTGCGAGTCGAGTATGGTTTCGCTATGTCCAACAACACGGCTGCACGAGCTCAACTCCGGAGCATCGCCCACCGCGCGATGCTCGAACGTGGCCTTCAACCAGACTTCTCCCCGGAGGCGTTGAAAGAAGCGCACGCGCTTCACGAGACTTCGTTGACGCCGTCGGAGGACATTCGTGACCTCCGAAAGCTCTTGTGGGCGTCCATAGACAATGACGACTCACGGGACCTTGATCAGCTGACGGTCGCAGAACCGCACGCAAGCACTACCAAGACCTTGGTCGCGATCGCAGACGTGGCGGCCACTGTGAAGCAGGGATCGCCGATCGACCAGCACGCCGCGGCCAACACGACCTCCGTCTATACCGCCGCTCAGGTCTTTCCGATGCTGCCGGAGAATCTTTCCACGGATCTCACATCGCTGGGCGAGAACGCGGACAGACTGGCAATTGTCCTCGAGATGACCGTGGACGCAGATGGCAGCGTGACGGCGTTCGACGTCTATCGCGCCATTGTGCGCAATCAAGCAAAGCTCGCGTACGACAGCGTGGCCGCCTGGCTGGATGGCAAGGGGCCGATTCCCGAGCGCGTCGCCTCGGTCCCGGGGATGGACGTCCAGCTGCGCCTGCAGAGTAGCGTTGCACAATCGATGCGAGCGCTACGCTACCGGCATGGCGCGCTAGGTCTTCAGACGATTCAGGCGCGGCCCGTCTTCGAAGGCGATGCGCTCGCAGACCTCCTGCCTGACGAAGACAATTGCGCCAAACAGCTGATTGAAGACTTCATGGTGGGTGCCAACGGCGTGAGCGCGCAGTACCTCGCCAAGCACGGGTTTCCGTCTCTTCGTCGGATTTTAAGATCGCCTGAGCGTTGGTCACGCATCGTGGCGCTCGCCCTCGGCCTCGGTGAGAAGCTGGCTCCCGAGCCGACCTCGGCGGCACTGGAGGCCTTCCTCACCAAGCGGCGATCGGTAGACCCTAGTGGGTTCCCGGATCTATCACTCTCAGTGGTCAAGCTGCTGGGTCGCGGCGAATATGTCATGCAGCTCCCGGGGCAGACTACGCAAGGCCATTTCGGACTCGCCGTGAAGGACTACACACACTCTACGGCACCGAACCGACGCTTCCCGGACCTCATCACGCAGAGGCTCCTTCGTGCGGCACTGACGGGCGCGCAACCTCCTTATCAGAATGACCAACTGGCGACGCTGGCTCGTCATTGTACGGAACAGGAAGCCAACGCCGCCAAAGTAGAGCGTAGGGTCGGCAAATCCGCTGGGGCGCTGTTGCTGGTCGCCAAGGTCGGGCAAAGATTCGACGCGATCGTGACCGGCGCCTCCGAAAAGGGTACTTGGGTACGCATCTCTCGACCGGCAGTGGAAGGTAAAGTCGTGCGGGGGTCCGAAGGCCTGGATGTCGGAGACCGCGTCGCTGTGGAACTCTCGAGCGTGGACGTCGAACGCGGCTTCATCGACTTCGCTCGGGTGCGAGGGGCGTCTTGAGCCAAGCGCATGGGGCACGGCGGCCGTTGGCCTACAACGACGACGAGTTCCTCGAGAGCGAAGAGGCGCGGCCGTTGCGGATCATCGCGGAGTACTTGGAGCCATTGCGGACGTTCACCCGACAGAACGTGCAAAATACGATCGTGTTCTTCGGCTCTGCGCGTGTGACGCCCGACGGTCCCCTCGGTCGGTACTATCAAGACGCTCGGCAGCTCGCCCACCTACTCACTTCATGGTCGACCGAAACGCCCTACCCAGGCGGTCTGGTCGTATGCACGGGCGGCGGCGGCGGGATCATGGAAGGGGCCAATCGTGGTGCTTCGGAGGCCGGAGGCAAGACGATCGGCCTGAACATCGGACTGCCCCACGAGCAGCGGCCAAACCCATACATCACTCCCGGACTGTCGCTCGAGTTTCGATACTTCTTCATGCGCAAACTATGGTTCGCGCACTTGGCCAGAGCTCTCGTCGTCTTTCCCGGAGGCTTCGGAACTCTCGATGAGCTCACGGAGATTCTCACATTGGCGCAGACCAAGAAGCTCGGTCGATCGATCCCGATCATCTTATATGGGCCGAGCTACTGGAAAGAAATCTTGAACTTCGACGCAATGGTTCGTCACGGCGTGATCAGCGAGGCCGATCTCGACTTGTTTCACTTCGCCGATGATCCGAAGTCGGCCTTCGACATTCTCCAGTCGCGACTGACCGCAGAGACGGGAGTCCCCTCACCCGCCTTCGCACGATCGCAGACGCCCCCGCCAGCACCTGTTGGCGTCTAAATGACGGCACAATTCCGGAACCGCTTGTCACCCTGAGCGCAGCGAAGGATCCGCTGCGGAAAGCGCGTGCCCATTTCGCACATGGGAACCTATTCTTCGCTCAGGATGACACTTGGATGTTCTCGAATCGCGCCCGGTCATTTAGGACGTCTGCGACCAGCTCTTTCCCGCTGATTACTGGGTCGACATCGTCGCCTTGCCGTCGGCCATGTCTTTGTCGACGCGGACCTTGGTGGCTTCCCACGCTTCGGACGTCGAGCTGTCGACGATCTTCACATCAGCCGCGACCAGGTCGCGACCGCTCTGGAGAGCCTTCAGCGAGGCCTTGTTCTTTTCTTTGGCGCTGATAGAGGCCGTGAGGTCCGAGGCGCGGATATCGGCGACCTTCTTGTCGATGTCGCTGAGGAGCGTGGCGATCTTGATGTCGTAGTCCGACTTCGCGGCTACGAGAGCGATCGTCGCCTGGTCTTGCGCGTGGTTCGCGTTGCCCTGCGCCTGTAGTTTGTCCTGCTCTGCCTTGCGCGTCGTCCCCGCCTTGTCGTCCGCCTCACGCTTGGCTTGGTCGGCGGACTGCTGCGCCTTCTCGGGTGAATCACAGGCGAATGCCAGGCTCGAGCCGAGGATCAGCGTCGAAAGAATCATAGTCGTCTTCATCGAATTACCTCTTCCGAACGCCGATAAGCAATGCGTGTGCCTAGAGGGGGTTCTCGACTCAAGCGTCATTTCAGGCGAGACTCCCTCGTGAGAGCCCGCGTTTTCGCCACACGACGCACAAACGTCTCACCTCATAGGGGGATCAATGATAGGGTGGCACGAATCACGCTTGGAGATGTCGATATGAAGATAGTGAGAACTTCGC
>ENA-OFCD01001259-OFCD01001259.1-metagenomes-genome-assembly--contig:-NODE-1259-length-13303-cov-6.761624_pt1 | contig 13303 bp, 8 predicted proteins | sample MGYA00153392_OFCD01 | MGnify analysis MGYA00153392 | reverse complement strand
CCGACCGGCCCCCGACACAACCACCCCCGGCACACACCACACCGGATCCGGCCACACCGCCACCACCGGGACAGCAACCGCCGGGGTTGCACCGGCCTGGGCCGCACCGACCGGGGTGGCCACGGGGACAGCAACCGCCGGGGCCGCACCGGCCTGGGCTGCTCCGGCCTGAGCTGCTACGGCCTGGGCGGCAGCTGTCGCCACGGGCCCCGCGGCCGCACCGGTGGCCCGCGCCCCGGCGCTTACCGGGCAACCACAATCCAAGGGTGTCGGCGCAACACAGCGGCCACTGCGAGCGCGCAGCCGCTCGACCGCCCCTGCGGCGGCCTGCTGACGCCACGCCGACAGGTCCAACGCGGCAAGACGCGAGTACGACCTGAGCTGCTGCATCGCACCTCCTCCTGCTCGAACACCTGTGCGAACCTTCCCTTGCCGAAGCCGGTATGGGTAGGTGCCTTGAGAGGTTGTGGACAGAGTCTTGCGGCACTGATGGCAGCTCGAAGTCGTCTACGTCGCCGTTATTTCTGTCGGCGTCCATCCCCTTCGGCCGCGGCCCGGCCGCCGTCCGCATCTGCCCACGGCCACCCTCGTGCCCGCCACCCTCGTGCCCACGGCCGTCCTCGTGCCCGCCACCCTCGTGCCCACGGTCGTCCTCGCAACCGGCGCCCTCGTGACCGCCGTCCTCGCAACCGGCTCGACTCGCCGCCTGCGTGATGACCGCCGCGGCGCCCTCGTGTCCGCCGCCCTCGTGACCCGCGTTCACGCGCCCGCAACCCTCGTCACCGCCACCACCGTGACGGCCGCCCCTCCGCCGCGCCAAGCGCGTTCCGCCGGCTGGCATCCCCGCCGGGGGACGACACCCACGACCAGGGCGTCGGAACGACTACAAGACTCAGCCGCAGTTTTGGCGCGATGGCAAGCTGTCGCCAAGACCGGTGGCGACGACACCGACCACAAGGCAAATGACCGCCGCTCGGTGCGAGTCGGCACTCCGGTGTCAGCCCGGGCGCACCGAGGCGTGGACGGGCTGCTTGGCCGGGCGCAGCGGGTCCTCGAGGCGGGCCAGCGCACGGGTGGAGCGCGGAAGCAGGGCCAGCGCCAGCGCACCCGCACCGACCAGGCCACCGATCATGAGCAGCCGACGGTCGCCGACCAGCGCACCGAGCGGACCGGCCAGCAGGTAGCCCAGTGGCAGCAACGCCAGCGAGCCCATCCAGTCCCACGCCGCGACCCGGGAGAGAAGGTGCGGCGGGATGCGCTGCGCGATCGCCGTCTCCCACCACACGATGAACAGCCCGATCCCGAGCCCGGCAGCCGACATCGCGGGGTAGAGGACCGGCAACGGCGCACCGACGGCGTACACCGACAGGCTCAGCGGCCACGGCACCGCGGCGAGCAGGGCGGCCCGCATCGGCCGCTCCGGGCGCCATCGGGAGCCGACGATCGCACCGATCACGGTCCCCACACCCCAGGCCGCGTTGGCGAGCCCGTAGACCGCGGACGAGCCGTAGGCGTCCTGTGCCAGCGCCGCGCCGAGCACGAAGAACGGTGCAAGAGCGACCGTCAGCGCCACCGAGAAGGCCAACACCGTTGCCCACACCCAGGCGCGTTCGCGGACTGCGACCCAGCCGGCGCGCAAATCCTGCAGCACGCTCGCGTGCGGGGCCGGCTCACCGCGCTCACGTGGCCGCAGCCGGAGCAGCAGCAGCGCCGACACCACGAAGCTCAGCGCGTCCAGGGCGAAGGCCGCGGAGGCCCCGACGCCGAGCACCAGCGCGGTCGCCAGCGCAGGGCTCGCGACCTCGGAGATCTGCGCCGACACGCCCGACAGGGCCTGCGCATCCTGGATGCGGTCCTCCCCGACGGTCTGTGGCACCAGCCCGGTGTACGCCGGCCGGAAGAACGCCTCGGCCGTACCGAACAGCATGCCGATGACGACCATCTGCCAGATCCGCACCGCGCCTGTCAGGATGAGCACCGCCAGCACGGCGTGCAGCACCGCCCGGATGGTGTCGCTGGCCACCATCACCCGCTGGCGCGGCAGCCGGTCGGCGAGCACCCCGCCGAGCAGCACGAAGGCGACAAGGGGGATGGCGTAGGCGGCCAGCACCAGGCCGACGTCGGCCGGGTTGCCGGTCAGCCTGGTGACGTACAGCCCGATCGCGACGATGACCAGACCGTCGCCGAGCAGGCTGATGCTCTGCCCGAGCCACAGCAGCCGGAACTCGCGCAGACGCAGCACGGAGAGCATGCCTGTGAGTGTGCCAACGACCTACGACAGGTTTTCCCGGTGACCACCTCACGTACCGACCGGCCGGCGCGTCTACCGGTCATGACGACGACATCGGTGCGGCTGCCGTTCGAGGTGGTCGTCCGGCGGTACGGGCCCGCGGTGCTGCGGGTCTGCCGCGCCGTCGTCGGGCCGTCGGTCGCCGACGACGCGTGGTCCGAGACGTTCCTGTCGGCGCTAAGGGCCTATCCCGACCTGCCGGCCGGCGCCGACGTCGAGGCCTGGCTGGTGACCATCGCGCACCGCCGGGCGCTTGACCAGGTGCGCGCCGCTGCGCGCCGGGCCGTCCCGACCGCCCGCCTGCCCGAGCACCCGACCGCACCGCCCGACACCTGGGACGAGCTGTGGACGGCGCTCGCCGCACTGCCGCTCAAGCAGCGGCAGTGCGTCGCCTACCACCACCTCGGCGGCCTGCCCTACGCCGAGGTCGCCGCCGTCGTCGGTGGCAGCACCGAGGCCGCTCGGCGCGCTGCCGCCGACGGCATCGCCGCCCTGCGCACCCGCCTGCAGCCGAGCACCAACCTCACCAGCACCACGACGCGTGGAGCCACCCCGTGACGCCGTTCGCCAGCCCGCCCGACGACTCCGCCGCCCTCGAGACGCTGCACGCCCGATTGGCGTCAGACGCCGACGCGGACGGGCTGCTCGACGTTGCGTACCGCACCCTGGACTCGCCCGTCGGCGTCCTGTTGCTGGCCGCAACCGGGGCCGGCCTGGTACGCGTGGCGTTCGACCGGGAGGGCCACGAGATGGTGCTGCAGCAGCTCGCAGACACCATCAGCCCGCGGGTTCTGCAGGCCCCCGGCCGGCTCGACGCGCCGGCGCGCGAGCTCGACGAGTACTTCGCCGGCCACCGCCGCGCCTTCGACCTGACGCTGGACCTGCGGCTCGCCCGCGGCGCGTTCCGACGCGCCGTCCTCGGCAGGCTGCCGGGAATCGCGTACGGGGCCACCGCCAGCTACGCGGCGCTCGCCGCGCTCGCCGGCAGCCCCCGGGCCAGCCGTGCTGTCGGGACGGCCTGCGCCACCAACCCGCTGCCGGTCGTCGTGCCCTGCCACCGGGTCGTGCGCAGCGACGGCGCGATCGGCGACTACCTCGGCGGCAGCCAGGCCAAGCGCCTGCTGCTGGCCCTCGAGGCGGGCTGAGCGGGCTGAAGCGGCTGAGGCGGGCTGAGGCGGGCTGAGGCGGGCTGAGCCGGGCTCAGGCCCGCAGCCGCAGGCCGCGCGGGGTCGGCCGGAAGCCGGCCTGCTCCAGTGCCAGCCCGAGCGGTGAGGTGAGCGCCGGCTCGCCGTCGGCCTTTTCCACGGTGAGCTTGCCGAGCGCCCCGTCACGCACCGCGAGCGCCAGCGCGTCCGCGGCCGGCCCGACGCAGGTCGCTTCGTCGGTGAACGAGAGCAGGGTCTTGCCGCCGCGCTCGACGTACAGCACGACCCGGCCGTCGACAAGTACCACCAGCGCACCAGCTTTTCGGCCCGGCCGGTGCCCCGACTCCTGCGTCGGCCACGGCAGCGCGGCGCCGTAGGGGTTGGCCGGGTCGGTCGCGGCCAGGACCAGCGCGCGGGCGTCGTCGCGCCGCTTGCGCTGCCCCTGGGCGTGCGGCGAGGCGTCCCAGCCGCCAGGAACGGGCGTTGCCCAGGGCATCTCCTCGAGCGCCGGGCGGACGGCGGCGATCGCCCGCATCCGGTCGACGGCCCCGGGCGCCGCGAACTGCGCGGCTCCCAGCCCCTCGACGAAGTAGCCGCGGCGTACCCGGCCGGACTCCTCGAAGGCCTTCAGCACCTGGTACACCGCGCTGAAGCCACCCGGCGCGCGTTCGGCCATCACGGCGCCTCGAGTCACCACGCCGTGCCGGTCGAGCAGCGCCTCGGCGAGCGCGTGCGTACGCCGGGTGGCGTCGGGGTCGCGATCGGGCAGCAGCGACCAGCGGCCGGCAGCCGTCGGCGGCCCGGTGCGAGTCGGCATCACCGGCCGGCCGTACCGGCTGCGCGGTCGCGCCGGCGCCTGCTTCGCGCCATGCGTGGTGCGGCCGCCGGACAGCAGCGCGCGCAGCGGACCGAGGGTGTCGTTGGTGACCCGGCCGGCCCACACCAGGTCCCAGAGCGCGGCGACCAGCGCCGGGTCGTCGAGTGAGCCGGCCCGGTCGGACAGCTGGCGAAAGAACAGCGCCTGCCCGCCGTCAAGCGCCGCGAGAACGCTGTCGTGCAGAGGGGTGGAGCTGAGCTCCCCCATCGCCGGAAGTATCAGGTCGGCGGCGTCGGCGGTCTGCAGCGACACCCAGCCGTCGTTGCCGGGCAGCGAGCCCTGGCCGGCCCACAGCACCTCGCCGGCGGCGGTCAACTCGTCGAGCATCGCCGGGGAGTAGCCGGCGACCCGCGAGGGCAGCACCAGCGACTCCAGTGCGCTGGCGGGCACCGCGACGCCCTGCAGCTGCTCGACCGCCCGCAGCAGCCCGTCGACGCCCCGACCGGACTGCGTACCGAGGCCCTGCCACTGCGGCAGGAACCGCGCGAGCGCCTCCGGCGGCACCGGCTCGACCTCCTTGCGGAGCTTGGCCAGCGACCGCCGTCGCAGCATCCGCAGCACCTCGGCGTCGCACCACTCCAGCCCCGACCCGCCCGGCCGGAACTCCCCGTGCGCGACCCGGCCGCTCGCCGACAGGCGGGCCAGCGCGGCGTCGACGACCGCGACGCCGAGCCCGAAGCGCCGGGCGACGTCCGCGGGGTGGAAGGGCCCGTGGGTACGGGCGTAGCGGCTGACCAGGTCGCCGAGCGGGTCGCGTACCGGCTCGGTGAAGGCCTCGGCGATCCCGACCGGCAGCGCCGTGCCCAGCGCGTCCTGCAGGCGACCGGCGTCCTCGACCGCGGCCCAGCGCTCCTCACCGGCGATCCGCACCCGGATGGCGCGGCGGCGCTCCTCGAGCTCGACCAGCCAGCCGGGCGTACCGCCGCGCAAAAGGGCCTCTGCGGTCGTCAGGTCGCCGAGGCGGCGCAGCAGGTCGGCGGTGCTCTCGAGGTCCTTGGCGCGGCGGTCCTCCGCGAGCAGCTGCACCTCCGCCTCCACCTCGGCCAACGCGTCCGCGTCGATCAGCTCGCGCAGCTCGGCCTGGCCGAGCAGCTCCGCGAGCAGCGCGCTGTCCAGCGACAACGCGTTGGCCCGGCGCTCCGCGAGCGGCGCGTCGCCCTCGTACATGAAGGCACCGATGTAGCCGAACAGCATGGACCGCGCGAACGGTGACGGCTGCTGCGTCTCGACCTCGACCAGGCGTACCCGCCGGGCCTCCACGTCCTTCATCAGCTGTACGAGGCCCGGCACGTCGAAGACGTCCTGCAGCACCTCGCGCATCGTCTCCAGCACCACCGGGAAGCTGCCGTACTGCGCGGCCACGCTGAGCAGCTGGGCGCTGCGCTGGCGCTGCTGCCACAGCGGCGTCCGGCGGGTCGGGTTGCGCCGGGGCAGCAGCAGCGCACGCGCCGCGCACTCCCGGAAGCGCGAGGCGAACAGCGCCGAGCCGCCGACCTCCGCCTGCACCGCCGGCTCGACGTCCGCCGGGTCGAAGACGGCGACCGACCCGGTCGGCGCCTCCTCCGTCTCGGGCAGCCGCAGCACGATCCCGTCGTCGGAGTGCATCGACTGCACGTCCACGCCGTACGACTCCCGCAGCCGCGCCGTCAGTGCGAGCGCCCACGGCTGGTTGACCTGCGCGCCGAACGGCGAGTGGATCGCGAGCCGCCAGTCGCCGAGCTCGTCGCGGAACCGCTCGACCAGGATCGTGCGGTCATCCGGCAGCGTGCCGGTCGCTTCGCGCTGCTCGGCCAGGTAGGCAAGCAGGTTCGAGGTCGCGTACGCGTCCAGGCCCGCCTCGCGCAGCCGGGTGTTCGCGTCGTCGGGCCCGAGCGCGCTGACCTCGCGCAGGAACGCGCCGAGCGCCCGGCCGAGCTCGATCGGCCGCCCGGGTGCGTCGCCGCGCCAGTACGGCATCCGACCGGGCTGCCCGGGCGCCGGCGTGACCAGCACCCGGTCGTGGGTGATGTCCTCGATCCGCCAGGCACTCGAGCCGAGCAGGAACACGTCCCCGACCCGCGACTCGTAGACCATCTCCTCGTCCAGCTCGCCGACGCGGGATCCCTTGTCACCCACCAGGAAGACGCCGAACATGCCCCGGTCGGGGATGGTGCCGCCGCTGGTCACCGCCAGCCGCTGCGCGCCGGGGCGGCCGGCCAGCACGCCGGTGACCCGGTCCCAGGTGATCCGCGGGCGCAGCTCGGCGAAGTCGTCGCTGGGGTAGCGGCCAGACAGCATGTCCAGGACGGCCTCCAGCGCGCTCTGCGGGAGCGCGGCGAACGGGGCGGCCCGTCGTACGACCGCGGCGAGGTCGTCGACCTGCCAGGTCTCCAGCGCGCACATCGCGACGATCTGCTGGGCCAGTACGTCGAGCGGGTTGCGCGGGTAGGTCGTCGACTCGATGCCGCCGTCGACCATCCGCTCAGCAACGACCGCGCACTGCACCAGGTCGCCGCGGTACTTGGGCATGATGATGCCCCGGCTGATCGCGCCGACCTGGTGGCCGGCGCGGCCGACCCGCTGCAACCCGGACGCGACGCTCGGCGGCGACTCGACCTGGATGACCAGGTCGACCGCGCCCATGTCGACCCCGAGCTCGAGGCTGCTGGTGGCGACGACCGCCGGCAGCCGACCAGCTTTGAGCGCCTCCTCGATGATGGAGCGCTGCTCACGGCTCACCGACCCGTGGTGCGCGCGGGCGAGCTCGACGACGCCGGGACCGTCCGCCGCGGTCCCGTTGCCCCACGGCGCGCTCGTCGCGCCCTGCGCGATCTTCTGCGCCGGCCCGCGCAAGAACGACGCGCCGTCGGGCTTGACGCCGGCCGAGCCGGCCGGTCGATCCAGGTCCACGGGCTCCGGCTCGGGAACGCCGTACGCCCGTTCGGTCGCGATCTCGTTCAGCCGGCTGGTCAGCCGCTCGGCGAGCCGTCGGCTGTTGGCGAACACGATCGTCGATCGGTGCGCCTGTACGAGGTCGACGATGCGCTCCTCGACCGCCGGCCAGATGCTCGCCCGCGGCTCGGCGCCCGCCGCGCTGCCGCCGCGGACCGGGCCGGCCGACTCGCCCATCCCGTTGGAGCCCAGGCCGCTCATGTCCTCGATCGGCACGACCACCTTGACCTCGATGGTCTTGGTGCTCCTGGGCTGTACGACGACCACCTCGCGGCTGCCGCCGAGGAAACGCGCCACCTCCTCGATCGGCCGCACCGTCGCGGACAGCCCGATCCGCTGGGCGGGGGTCTCCAGCAGCTCGTCCAGCCGCTCGAGCGACAGCGCGAGGTGGGCGCCGCGCTTGCTGCCGCTGACGGCGTGCACCTCGTCGATGATCACCGTCTGCACACCGCGCAGCGACTCGCGGGCGGCGCTGGTGAGGACCAGGAACAGCGACTCCGGCGTGGTGATGAACACGTCCGGCGGCACCTTGTTGAACGCCCGCCGCTCATCGGCGGGCGTGTCACCCGATCGGATCCCGACCCGGATGTCGGGCACCGGCAGGTCCAGGCGCTGCGCCGCCTGCCGGATGCCGGTCAGCGGGCTGCGCAGGTTGCGCTCGACGTCGACGGCCAGGGCCTTGAGCGGGCTGACGTACAGCACCCGGCAGCGGTGCCGCGGCTCCTCCGGCCGCGGCGTCGCGGCGAGCCGGTCGAGCGACCACAGGAAAGCCGACAGCGTCTTGCCCGAGCCGGTGGGCGCGACGACCAGGGTGTCCTTGCCGCTGCTGATCGCGTCCCAGGCGCCCTCCTGGGCCGGCGTCGGGGCGGCGAAGGCGCCGGTGAACCAGGTCCTCGTCGCGGCGGAGAAACGGTCCAGGGCTCTCACTCAGCCATGGTCTCCTGCCGGGCCGTTCTGCACCCGCCGCGGTCGCCGGGGGAGGATGCCTGGTGTGGCCGAGCCGATGCCCTACCCGAGCCACTGGGAGGCCGACGCGGTCCTCACCGACGGCGGCACGGTGCACGTGCGCCCGATCACCCCCGACGATGCCGACCGGCTCCGGCAGTTCCACGCGCGGCTGTCGCCGGAGAGCGTCTACAACCGCTTCTTCACCATGGTGCGCACCCTGCCCGACCGCGACGTCGAGAGCTTCACGCACGTCGACCACGCCGAACGGGCCGCCCTCGTCGCGTTGCTGCGCGACCAGATCGTGGGGGTCTGCCGCTACGCCCGCTATTCCGGCACCGCGGACGCCGAGGTGGCCGTCGTGGTGGAGGACGCCCACCAGGGCCGCGGCCTCGGCGCGCTGCTGCTCGAGCACATGGAGGCGGCGGCGCGTGAGCGCGGCGTGCAGCGCTTCATCGCCGACGTGCTGCCGCAGAACCGTCGGATGCTGGCGGTCTTCCGCAGTGCCGGCTTCGAGATCAGCCGGGAGATGGCCGACGGATACGTGGAGTTGACGTTCCCGATTCAGGAAACCGTGGCGTCACTGGAGGTGGTGCGGGCGCGCGAGCACCGCGCCGAAGCGCGAAGCGTCGCGCGGCTGCTCGCCCCCACGTCGGTCGCGGTCGTCGGCGCCTCGCGCGAGCCCGGCACAGCCGGCCACGAGCTGTTCCGGTCGCTGCTCGCATATGGCTTCGACGGCCCGGTCTATCCGGTCAACCCGCAGGCCCGGCACGTTCTGTCGGTACGGGCCTTTCCGGACGTCCGCGAGATCCCGGACGAGGTCGACCTGGTTGTCATCGCGCTGCCGGCGGGGCAGGTGCTGGACGCCGTACGGGCCTGCTCGGACAAGCGGGTGCGCGGGCTGGTCGTGGTCTCCGGGGGGTTCGCCGATGCCGGCGACGAGGGCCGGGCGCGGCTCGCCCAGGTCGTGCAGGTCGCCCGGGACGGCGGGATGCGCCTGATCGGTCCCAACGCCGTGGGTGTGGTCAACACCGATCCAGGCGTACGGCTGCACGCGATCTTTGCCGCCGGGGCGCCGCCGCACGGCCGGGTCGGCGTCTTCAGCCAGTCGGGCGCGCTGGCCGGCACCTTTCTGGTGGAGGCGGGGCGCCGCAACCTCGGGCTGTCGACGTTCGTGTCGATCGGCGACCGCGCGGACGTCTCCGGTAACGACCTGCTGCAGTACTGGCAGGCCGACGACGGCACCGACGTCGTGGTGATGCACCTGCAGGGGTTCGGAAACCCGCGCAAGTTCGCCCGGATCGCACGGGTCGTCGGCCGCAGCAAGCCGGTCGTGGCGCTCAAGAGCGGTCGCGGTACCGGCGACGTCGCCGTGGACGCGCTGTTCGCCTCGGCGGGTGTCATCCGCGTCGACACCCTGGCGCAGCTGTTCGAGACCGCGCAGCTGCTGACCCTGCAGCCGCTGCCGCAGGGGCGTCGGGTCGGCATCGTCGGCACCTCCAGCGCGCTGGCCGCGCTCGCCGCGGACGCCTGCCGCGCCGCCGGCCTGGCGGTGCCCACACTCCCCGACGACGTCCAGGCAGCGCTGCGCGCCCTGACCGGCACCACCGAGACGGCCAACCCGGTCGACCTCGGCCCGCTCGCCCTACCCGATCAGCTGCGTGCGGCACTGCGCCTGGTCGTCAGCAGTGGCGAGGTCGACGCCGTGCTCGCCCTGGTCACGCCGCACCCGGACGCCGCCGGCCTGGCTGCGGCGCTGCTCGAGGTGTCCGCCGCCGGCCCGCTCCCGTTGCTCGCCTCCTACCTGGGCCTCGACGGGCTGCCTGCCGAGTTGGCCGTCGGGGCGGGACAGGCCCCGCGCAGCGTCCCGTCGTATGCGTCCCCGGAGGCTGCGGCGCTGGCGCTCTCACGCGCGGTGTCCTACGCCGCCTGGCGGGCCCGGCCGCTCGGTGCGGTGCGGGAGCTGGGTGACGTACGCGGTGACGACGCCCGCGCGACCGCCGTGCTGCACCCGCACGACGGTGCCTGGCTGGCCTCGGCTGCGGCCGCCGAGCTGCTGGCCGCGGTCGGCGTGACCGTCTGGCCGACGGCTCACCTGTCGACCCTTGAGCAGGCCCAGGCGGCTGCGCTCGGGTACGGCTGGCCGGTCGCGCTGAAAAGCGCCGACCCGCGGTGGCGCAACCGGACCGATGTCGGCGCGGTGCATCTGGGCCTGGACGGGGCGCGGGCGCTCGAGGCGGCCTGGCTGGCCGTGCAGTCGCTGGTGGGCGGTGGCGACGTGCTGGTGCAGCCGATGGCACTGCCAGGCGTCTCGACCGTCGTACGCCTGCTCACCGACCCCGCGGTGGGGCCCCTGGTCTCGCTGCGGCTCGGTGGGGTCGCCGCCGACCTGCTGGCCGATCCGCTCACCCGCACCCTGCCGCTCACCGACCTCGACGCTGCCGAGCTGGTGACAGGCATCCGTGGGGCCGCGCTGCTGACCGGCGCGGACACGGCCGCGCTGCAGGACGTGCTGCTGCGGGTGGCCCGGCTGGCCGAGGAGGTCCCCGACGTCGCCGAGGTGGTGCTGGACCCCGTCCTGGTCGGCGAGCGCGGTGTCGTCGTCCTGCACGGCGGCGTACGCCTGCTGCCTGCCGAGGTGGACCCCGAGCGCGGCCCGCGCCGGCTGCGGGCCCGCGGAGCGGCGTACCTGCGCTGAGGCCTGCCCGGCCGACGCCGGGGGTGCTGGCTGCCGGACCGCGACCGTCGATCGCGGAAACCGGCTGGCGCAGCTACCCCAGTGGCAGGGATCTTGCGTAGGCGACACCACGCATGACCCAGTCGTTCAGCTCGTCGTCGGTCGCCAGTGCATCGATGCGTACGTGCAGCCAACCGGCCATCTCGCGTCCGCGCATGACGAACCGGCTCGCTCGCGGATCGGTGATCAGGGCGCCGGTCTGAGCCGGGTCGACGCGCAGCAGCAGGCCGCCCCGACCGCTCGCGCTGACGGCCAGGTGCCCGGCCACCATGAACGCCAGGCCGCCGAACATCGGCTTCTCGACGACCCCGGGCTCGCCGGCCAGCGCCTCGCGCAGCCGATTCGCCAGGTCCACGTCGTACGCCATGTCAGCAGTATTCCGGCAGGAGGACCCCCACCGTCCGGACACACGTCCGTTCGTGGATCCAGTCGACCGACCGCCGCTCCGGGCTCGTCGACACCGCCATGCCCGACCGGCGGGAGCCCGGGCCAGCAGCCACCGCCCGGGTAGCGCTTCAGTGGTCGCGCTGCAGGGCCTCCACATTCGAGCCGCGCCGCCGCTGCCTCTACTGTCGAGCCGTGCGTCTGACGGAGTTCTGGCGGCGGATGGACGAGAAGTTCGGCGCCCTGTACGCGCAGTCCTACGCCGCCGACCAGGTCCTGGCCGAGCTCGGCGGCAAGACCGTCCAGCGGGCACTCGCCGACGGTGATGATGTGAAGGGCGTCTGGCGCGCGATCTGCGACGCCACCGCCGCACCCGCCTCGGACCGCTGATTCTGCGGTCGATTGCCGGCGTGTCGGCTGTCTCGAACGTCTGTTCGGGATAGCGTGCGAATCTGTTCGGGTGTCCACAGCGCCCCGCCGCCAGGTCGTCCTGTCGGAGGTCGCTCCTAGCGTCACCGCCGATCGGACAGCTGACCCACACACAACGGAGGATCCCGTGGCAGGACCGGACCGCGCGAAGGCCTTGGAGATGGCCCTCGCCCAGATCGACAAGAACTTCGGTAAGGGCTCGGTCATGCGACTCGGTGACGAGGTGCGGGCGCCCATCGCGGTGATCCCGACCGGCTCGATCGCCCTGGACATCGCCCTCGGCATCGGCGGGCTGCCGCGCGGGCGGGTCGTGGAGATCTACGGCCCGGAGTCCTCCGGCAAGACGACGGTGGCCCTGCACGCGGTCGCCAACGCCCAGGCCGCCGGCGGCATCGCCGCCTTCATCGACGCCGAGCATGCCCTGGACCCCGACTACGCCAAGAAGCTCGGCGTCGACACCGACGCGCTGCTGGTCTCCCAGCCCGACACGGGGGAGCAGGCTCTGGAGATCGCCGACATGCTGGTGCGCTCCGGCGCCCTGGACATCCTGGTCATCGACTCGGTGGCCGCGCTGGTGCCGCGCGCCGAGATCGAGGGCGAGATGGGCGACAGCCACGTCGGTCTGCAGGCCCGTCTGATGAGCCAGGCGCTGCGCAAGATGACCGGCGCGCTCGCCAACACCAACACGACGGCGATCTTCATCAACCAGCTGCGTGAGAAGATCGGGGTCATGTTCGGCTCGCCCGAGACGACCACCGGCGGCAAGGCGCTGAAGTTCTACGCGTCGGTCCGCCTGGACGTCCGCCGCATCGAGACCCTCAAGGACGGCACCGACGCGGTGGGCAACCGCACCCGCGTCAAGGTCGTCAAGAACAAGCTCGCCCCGCCGTTCAAACAGGCCGAGTTCGACATCATCTACGGGCTGGGCATCTCCCGCGAGGGCGGCCTGATCGACATGGGTGTCGAGCATGGCTTCGTTCGCAAGGCTGGCGCCTGGTACACCTACGAGGGCGACCAGCTGGGGCAGGGCAAAGAGAACGCCCGGTCTTTCCTCAAGGACAACCCCGACCTGGCCGATGAGCTGGAGAAGAAGATCAAGGAAAAGCTCGGTGTCGGTCCACGGGTCGACAAACCGGCGGGCCCGAGCGACGCCACGGTCAAGGGCGCGGCCATCAATGCCGGGCCGCTCAAAGACGCGGCGGTCGACTTCTGATCGGCATGACCAACCGGGCCGCGGACCGGGCTGCGCGCGCGACGGCCTCCTTGGTTGATCCGCCTGCGACGTCCTCGAGACGTGGCGCTCCGCCTCCCGATCCTCAGAGGAAGGACCGGGAGCCGGATCCTCATGACGTCGCCCGACAGATCGTGCTGCGGCAGCTGGCCATGGCGCCCCGTAGCCGGGCTCAGCTGGAGGAGAAGCTGGCGCAGCGCGACTGCCCTGCTGACGTTGCGGCAGCTGTTCTGGACCGGATGACCGAGGTAGGTCTGGTCGATGACCAAGCCTTTGCCCAGATGCTGGTGCGTTCCCAACAGGCCGGACGTGGTCTTGGCAAGCGGGCACTGGC
>ENA-OFCD01001258-OFCD01001258.1-metagenomes-genome-assembly--contig:-NODE-1258-length-13305-cov-3.407019_pt1 | contig 13305 bp, 13 predicted proteins | sample MGYA00153392_OFCD01 | MGnify analysis MGYA00153392 | reverse complement strand
CACCAACGCCGGCCAAACAAGGGCAACGACAAGAACGGCAAGCCGCCGCGTCGCGACAAATCCGGCGCTAAGAAAGCCAAGGCGGAGATCCGCAATCGCGTGCGCAAGGTCGAGCAGCGCAGCAAGAAGCCCGATAGCGCACCGAAGCCGAGCGGCGGACGCAACAAGAAACGGCGCTAGCGAAACATCACTCTCACGGGCGACAGTCTTCGCTCCGTGGTGCCGTCTCCGATTTGACCGCTGCGGTTCGCGCCCCAGCAGTACACGCCGGACTTCGTGACAGCACAGCCATGGTCAGCGCCCATCGCGACCTGCGTCACGGCCGAGAGTGACGGCACCTCACCCGCGCTCTCGCCCGTGGACTGCGTGCCGCGCGCGAGCTCGCCCTCGCTGTTGGAGCCCCAACACACGAGCTTGCCCGACGCGACGAGCGCGCACGAGTGAGACTCCGAGGACGAGATCGCGGTGACGCCGGCGACGTTCGGGACGAGGCTCGGCGCGAGGTGATTGTCGTCGTCGGCCTGTGTGCCGAGACCGTTCTCGTCGTTTCTACCCCAGCAAAGGACAGTGCCTATCGCCGTGACGACGCACGCGAACGAATCACCTGTCGCCACCTGCGTGACATTGTCGATCGCCGGCTTGCCATACGTAGCGGATGCCGTTGGCGACCAAACGCCTTCGCCCCAACACTGGACGCGATCTCCCTCGAGTCGGGCGCACGCGTGCGCCGCGGACACGGCAAGCGACTTTACTTTCGGCGGCGATTGTCCGAGCCCTGCGCCGAGACCCCAGCACTTCGTGGTGCCAGAGGCTTCACGCGCGCACGTGATGTAGCCGCCCGCGCGAAGTTCGACGACCTGGCTCAAGTTGGGGACCTTCGAGGGCACGAGGCGCGAGACGAGCTTGCCGTCGCCGAACAGTCGACCGGAGCCCCAACACGTGACAGCGCCGTCGTTGCCGCGCACACAGGAGAAGTTCGCGCCGAGCGCGAGCTCGCTAGCTCCAGACACGCCGACGACGCGCGTAGGCGTGGACCGATCGGTGTCGGTCCCGTCGCCGAGCTCACCGGATTTGTTGCGACCCCAACAGCTCACGGTGCCGTCGCTCAACAGCGCGCACGAGTGGAAGTCTCCGCACGCGACTTGTTTGACGCTCGGCTGCGCGGGCGAGTCCGGCGAGGCGGGGGTCAAGGTCGAGGCGACGCTAGACGGATCGCTCGTTGGCGCAGGCGGGCCCCCACACGCAGACACGCTCGCGAGAGCGCCAATCAGGCCCCAACGCGCGTGTGAGCTCAGAGCTTGAGGTCCTTGCGTGGGTCGCCGACCGTGAGGTCATCGAGTTGGTCGATCAGCTTCGCTACATCGTCTGACGTCGGGATGTGAATCTGGAAATGGAGGTAGATGTCCCCGGCCTCCTTGTTCTTCCGGGTGACGCCCTTGCCGCGCAGTCGCACTGTGGTGCCGCTCTGCGTACGCGCAGGCACCTTCACCGAGACCGACCCGTCGAGTGTCGGCACGGTGATCTTCGCGCCGCGATACGCCTCCACCAGCGTGATCGGAATGTCGAGATGAAGATCGTCACCGTCGCGGTGGAGCAGCGTGTGAGGCTCCACATGCACGGCCAAAATCAGGTCACCGGCGGGTCCGCCGGTGGGAGACGGGCCGCCTTGCCCAGTGATACGCACGCGGCTGCCGTCTTCGGCGCCGGCGGGGATGCGGACCTTGATGGGCTCGCTCGTTCGTCCGCGCGGCCGAAGCTCCAGCGTCGTTCCGCGCACTGAACTCATGAAGTCTATCGAGATCTCGCTCTCCAAGTCGGCGCCGCGCGTTTGCCTACGCCGCCCACCGGCTCGGCTCGCTCGACCGAAGAGATCGCCAAAGAGATCGCTCGCGTCGCCACCGCCCGCTCCCGGGTTGTTGAACAAGTCCTCGAAGCTCACGTTGCCTGATTGCGCGCCGCCCTGCTGACGTGAGTGCTGCTGGTACGCGCGCGCGTTGTTCACGTCGAAGCCGTCGCGCAAACCATCCTCGCCGAACTCGTCGTAGAGCTTTCGCTTCGGCTCGTTGCTCAACACTTCGTACGCGTGATTGACCTGTTTGAAGCGCGCCTCTGCCGGCTTGTTCCCCGGGTTCTTGTCGGGGTGCAGATTCTTGGCGAGGTTGCGGTATGCCTTCTTGATGACGTCTGCTTCGGCGGTCTTGGGGACGCCGAGCACGGCGTAGAGGTCTTCGGCCATGACGATGGCGGGAACGTAAGACGACCGCGCGCCCCCAGCAAGCCGCGGCGATTGTCGTTGCCGTTCGGCGAGCGACAACAGCTGAGCGGATTGGCTTCGCCAGCCACAATTAGTCCGTCGACAAGAGCGCGAACACCGCGTGATCGAGCCAGCGGCTGTTCACGTGCTCGGCTTGGCGGGCGATCCCCTCGAAGCGAAATCCGAGTCGGCGAATTACGGCGAGCGACGCGTGGTTGTCGGTCGCGGCGGCGACGCGGACGCGATGCGCGTGGAGCTTTTGGAAGGCCCACGTGCAGGCCGCGCGCGAGGCCTCGGTCATGTAGCCCTTGCCGTGCGCGTCGGTCCGCAGCCAGTAGCCGAGCTCGCAGCTCTGGTGCATGTGCGTGAGCGCCTCGAGGCCGACCACTCCGTAGAACCTGCGCGTGGCGCGATCGCGGATCGTGAAGCGACACGCGCGGCCCGCATCCCAGTCGAGCGCGCTCGCCTCCGCGTAGCGGTAGCTCGCGTCTTGATCGACGTTGAACGGCACCCACGGCAGCCACGGCTCGAGCTGCGCGCGCGAGGAGTCCACGCCGAGCCAGAGATCTGCAGCGTCTCGGGTGTCGATGGGAGCCAAGCAGAGGCGCTGCGTCTCTACGGAAGTGTGACGCAGCTCGATGCGCGACGGAATGGCGAGCATTTCGTTCTCTAGTGAAGCACGGCCAGACGCAATTAGGCCTTCTTTGCGACGGGCGGATACGCGGCGGCGATCTCTTTCGAGGGGCGCTCGACGGCTTCGAGTGGGCTCGTGACTAGGTCGCGGCCGTCGGTCGCGAAGTAGAGCGCCTCGCCCGGACGCGGGTCGCCGGGGTTCGGGACGATCGCGCCGTTGAGGTAGAATTTGATGCCGCCATGCACGCGGCGCCGGAGCGCGAGGTGGCCGTGGAGGAACTCGCCGGTGCGCCTGTCACGGACCGCGACGCAATAGCCGTCGCGGAAGTGGTACTCGGTGTTCTTCGTCACGTAGACGCGGTGGTGGCGGCGTTCTGCGCCTTCGTGCACGAGCGTCTTGGCGGTGCTCTGGTCGTCGCTCATCACCCGACCATGCAAGCCCGGCGAACGCATGGCCAAGTTTCGTGCTGGGAGCATTAGGACATGAGATGTAGAGCTATGAGTGGACGGATCGGTTTGCTCTCGATGGCGATCTTGAGCCTCTGTCTCCAATGCGCCTCGTCGGCGACGGCGAGCGATGCGTCGGTGGACTCCTCGGTCGCAGATGTTGCTGTTCTCGACGGGCCAGTGGAGTGCTTCGGCGATGCGGCGTGCTGCAGCGCGCAGCCGCCAACCGTGTGGATCTCCTGCCCAGCTAACAGGCTCGACGGCGGCGTTGCCTGTCGCGGCGGACCGCCAGCGTTCAGCAACTCGAAGATCGATCCGGACGCGTCCTTCGACGAGGGTTGTCAGCTGACGGTCGGGTGCGAGTCCTGTTTCTGCGCGCACCACTTCGGTTACGCCTGGACGTGCCCGCTCTAGTCGTCCCTAGTCTGGCAAGCGCATCACGGTCGGGTCGATCACGGCGTCCTTGTTCAGCTCACCAAACGTGATCTCCGTTTTGTCGCGAGCGCCCTCGACCAGGACGACCTTGCGCGGCCTCACGAGGTCCGCGTCGAGCGTGAGCGTCACGCGTGCAAAATGCGTCGTTTGGCCTGATTTTGGCGTCGCTTCGAGCACCACCCCCGCGCCGCCGTCGCTCGCGACCTCGGCGATGTCGTACCGATCTCGCAGCGTGCGCGGATCTCCGCTGAGCCATGCGCGGAGCTCGTCCAGGTCCTTGGACATCTTCTGGGTTGCGGCGAGCCGACCGTGACCTTGCTGGCCTTTGTACGCGAGGCCCTCGGGCGCGACCCAGTACGAGACCTGCTCCTCGTTCACGTCCCAGCGGAAGCGATCGGGCCGCACGAGCGTGAGCTTGCCGGTGGAGATCACTTTGGTGGCGAGCAGGCCGATGGTCCGGGATTGCACGAACGGACCGCTCAGCGTCTTCAGCTTGCTGCGGGCGTTCGCGATCGCCGTCAGTCGCTCGTCGATCGTATCGGCCGCCGCGTGCTTGGACCACGCAATCGCGCTGAGCGTCCCGACGATCACGGCTCTTCGCGAGAGCCTCATGGACCGTCGCCTCCGGCCTTCGGACCGCCGGCGCGCTTGCGACCGTCTTCGTAGCGTCCGTCACGTAGGATCGGGTCCTCGCCGATCAGCTCCGCCTCGCCGTCGTGGCTCGGGTCGTGGCCTGCCGCAAAGATTTTCTTGAGGTCGAAGCGGACGAAGGCGCCGGACAAGTGGGGTCCGTGGCTCACCCAAAGTACGCGATCGGTCGTGTCTGCGACGACGCCGTGTGTGGCGATTAGCGCGTCGATTTCACGGCGATCTCCGAGCGCGCACGCGCGTCCCTTCGAGCACTGGTGGTCCCGCAGCATTGCGACTGCAGTCTTGCTGTCCGCGCTCAAGGGTGCCAGCGCCGCGAGCATTTCGTCGAGGCGGTCTCGTCGCGCGATCGTGCTGGTTCCGGCGCGAACGGCCTGATTTTTAGGGTCGTCCGCGAACGGTCCCTCGAAGTGGTTGGTGACCGCGACGCGGTCGGGATCTGCGAACGTGTCGCGCACGAACGCCGGCTCGCCGGGCGCGCGCTCGACGATCGCGAACTTCCCCTTGGCGTCTGCCACGAACACGATGTGCGAGACCATCACGTCTTGGTGCTTCAAGATCTCGACGGCCTCTGACGTGTCGTGAGCACCCTGCATCACCTCGCGGAGCGCGAACACGACGGGGATTCCCTTGGTGCGCGGGGCGCGTGCACGACCGCCGTTGACGAGGATCATCACGCCCTCGGAGTTCATCCCGGTGAGCACGCCCGTCATGCCCGGCCATGCGACGCTCGCGTAGGGGATCCGGCCATTTTCGCGGACGAAGAAGACGGCCTTGTCCGTGTCGAAAACGTCGCCCGCTTCGAAATCGAAGGCGCGCCCGACGAGCACGTGGCCGTCCGCCGTGACGGACGCACCGAGCCCGAAGGCGGAGCAGCCGATCAGCGGCGAGTGCTCGAACGAGAGCGCGATGTCGTAGACGGCGTGCAAGAACACGAGGCGCTGGTACGTCGCCATCTTGCCATCGAACGGATCGGGCGACAGACCGAGCGCCTCCGCGGCGAGCTCTTGCTTGCGCGCGACGGGGATGCCGTCATCGACGTGGCGATACTGCACGCGGCTCGTGTCCATGATGAGAGCGCGTGCGACGCCGGTCGGGACGAAGTGCTCGAACGTGCCCCATAGCTCGCCCTCGTTCTTGATCATGTGATCGTAGAGCAAGCGCGAGTGCGCTGCCCCGAGCTGCTCCGGCCCGCCCTGGAGGTACACCTCGCGCACCCCGCCCCAGAGACGCGTGTACGAGTCGTCGACGCGGCGGATGGGCTCGTCGCCAACAACGGGTGGTCCCACCTGCAGGCTCACGATCGGAGGCGACATCGACGTTGCGGCGCCCACCACGAGGTGCGCGACGAGCGCGGCGACCGGGATCGCGACGAGCGCGATCAATTTCTTTTTGTGATTTCGCAGCACGCTCCTCATTGGACGTGCTGGCTCTTCCTACGATGCACGACGTGCACGTCCACGAGGGTGCGAACGACCGCCCCGATGATGCGCGCGGGGTCTTTCACCGAGTCGAAATGCGTGACGCGCTCATGCTCGGGCGGGTAGTGCACGCGCACGGGCACCTCGACCACGGGGACGCCGCCCGCGAGCGCGCGCAGGATGATCTCCGCCTCGAACGCGTACCCTGGCGCCGTTGCGCCCAACGCGATCGCCCTGCGGAGAGGGTATCGCCGTAGTCCGCATTGGGTGTCGTGGAGGCGCCGACCGGAGAAGCCGGACAAGAAGAAGTTCGAAATTCCGTTCGAAATTCGGTTCTTCTTGGGCGCGTTGTCTCGAACGAGATCGCGCACGCCGAGCACCAGCGCACCGGCGTCCGCGGGGTGATCGAGCAGAAGGCGCGCTTGCCGGGGCGGGTGTTGCGCATCCGCGTCCACGGTCACGGCGACGTCGAAACCGAGCGCATAGGCTCGCTCGAAGCCGGCACGAAGCGCGCATCCCTTACCCATGTTGTGGGCCAAGCTGATCACGCGCGCGCCGGCCTTTCGCGCCAACGGTGCGGTTTCGTCGCGGGAACCGTCGTCAATCACGATCACCGGCACGCCCGGCATTTCGGCGCCACACGCCTCGACGACCGCCGAGATGGTGGCTTCGGCTTGATAAGCGGGGACGATGACGCAAGCGTTCGCGGGCATGGAGTTGAGTCGCTGACGGGTCTCAAGTACCACGGGCGTCGGAGTCCGCCATGCCGGTTCGATTGGTGGTGCAAAACGGTCCGTTCCCAGACGTCGCACCCAGCGAGGTTGCGCGTCGCGCCCGCGCGATGATGGCGGAGATCAAACGAAAGTCATCCGAGCTTTCAATCGTCCTAACGAACGATGAACAAATGCATGAGTTGAACAAACTCTATCGGGATAAAGATCGTCCTACCGACGTGCTTGCATTCGCGATGTCAGAGGGCGAATTCTCCGAGTTGTCGATCGGGCTGTTGGGCGACGTGATCATCAGTGTGCCCACGGCCGCGCGGCAGGCCCGCGAGCGCGGCGCCGCGTTGATGGACGAGGTGACGATGCTGCTCGCGCACGGCCTGCTCCACCTCTTGGGCTGGGACCACCGCACGGCGAAGGAAGATCGGGCCATGCGCGCGGAGACCGACCGTCTGTGCGTCGCCGCGACACCTCGCAGCCGAGGTGCCAATGGAGGAATCCGAACCAAGAAGAATCGAAGGACATCCCTCGTTCAAAGCATGAGACCAAAGAAGTAGACGCGCGGAAGATGGATGTTTTTCGTCGGACGGACGACTCGCAGGCCTTGATTTCAGGCGTCCCCCGCGACGCAACTGTCAAATTCCCGCGAATTTTCCCTTGCACCCCATGGAACGCCGGTGATACGCATGGATTTGCAAGGGTTCCAGACGGGAAGCAGTTGCTTCCCGGCCCCGAGCGTTCTGGGAACGCTCGGCGTTTAGGGCGGTTGACTGGCGCGGGATTCTTGTTTGATTCGGACAGGAGGAACACATGTCTGCAAAGAAGCGTTTGACGAAAGCCCAAGTGGTCGCGGAGATCGCGGAGCACGCGGAGCTCGATAAGAAGAGTGTCAATAAGGTGTTTGATTCGCTGACGGAGCTCATCAAGAAGCAGCTCGGCAGCCGCGGTCCCGAGGAGTTCGTTATCCCCGGTCTCCTCAAGCTCAAGGTCCGCAAGACCAAGCCCGTGCCGGCTGGCCCGCGCTACAATCCGTTCACGAAGCAGATGGAGAACCGCCCCGCCAAGCCCGCGCAGAAGAAGATCCGCGCGACGGCCCTCAAGGCGCTCAAAGACCTCATCCAGTAACGCGAAACTTCGCGTTCATGCGGGCGCTGCGCGATCACTCGCGCGGCGCCCTCGTGTTTTGTGGCGGTAAACGAGCCAGAACGACACGATTGTAAGCATGCTGACGATCGGCCAATCCCCGACCGCCGAGAAGACTGTCCGGCCCTCCAAGAGGGCGGGCTCCGTGATCAGCGTCCCCGGAAGGTCCCCAGATTGAGGCGCAGCGTTTTGCGGTCGAGGTGATCGCGGTGGATCGTTATGCGCACGCGCCGGCGATGCAGGTCGCGCATCGTTCGCATGTGATCAACATGCTCGATGGCGCGGAACTTCGCGAGCGCCAGGTGCTCCCAGGGCTCCGTAGTATCGCCGAACCAAGCGTCGTTGGTGATGTTCACGAGGAGGTTGGGCCCGGGCTCCATGGCTTCCCGTCCGGCACCTGGCAGCGTGTCCTCGAAGCAGTTGAGCACCGCCAGGCGGATGGGACCGCTCTCGATAGCGACTTGGTGATCGCCGGGGACGAGACCGAGGCCGCGCGCGAACGTCGTGCGGATCCATGGGAACACGTCCGCGAGCGGCACTCCCTCGCCGAACGCGAGCAAGTGCATCTTGTGGTACGGCACCGACAGGCGTCCGTCGGTCACCAGAACCGCACTGTTGTACGAGCCGTCTACGCGTGCGTCACGCATCAACAACCCCGTGAGGACGGGGCCGTGCACGCCGGGCTGAAGTACCCCAAACTCGCCGACGAGATCGTACCTCGAGGTCGCGGCGATCGTGTATGGGAAGGCTGATTCAGGCCAGATCGTGAGTCCTGCGCCGCGCGACTCGCTCGACCGCGTGAAGGTAGCGAGCCTGTCCAGGAGGACCGCGGCGCGCCCTTCGTCCCAGCGCTCGCGAGCCTCGGTGCCCGGTTGCACCAGCCCCACCTTGACGTGCTGTGCGCTCGCGCGCCGAGCGTCGATGTCGCGCATGCGCAGCGTGCCGAACACCCAACAAGCGCCGGGAACCGCGAGCGTGAGCGCGAGGACGACGCCCGCGCGTCGCCTGCTCTCGGGCGAGAGGGCGAGCGCAATCGCTTCGGCCGCCAAGCCGCTCGTCAGCGCCATCACGAGCGTCACGCCGCGCTCGCCGACGAGTTCCGCGAGCTGCACCAGCTCGGGCCACGGCGTTGCGCCACCCGCCGCCGTCCACGGGAACACGACAGGGACGAAGCTGCCAAGGAACACGGCGGCGCCGAACGCGAGCCATCGTGGGACTCCGCGGCGCGACAGATGACTCGTCAATAGTCCGACGACGGCCCACCGCGCGCTCTGCTCGATCGAGAGCAACACGAGCGCGACCACACCAACCGCCCACGGCAGTGGCGTAAAGCGCGCGATGACGTCGGGCACGAAGCGCAGCGCGACGACGTTTGCCGCCGTGCCGAACGCCGCGCCGCGCAGCCCGCCTTCCCAGAATCGCTGTCGAGTCGTCGCGGGTGGCGCGCCATCGACGCGCAGCGAGAACGCGAGGATCGCCATACCGATCCACAAGCACGCATACAGATCCGTGGTCGGAGCGGCGAGCGCGAAGATCGCTCCGGCCGAGAGACAAGCCGTGATCTTCGCGCGTGGAGTCACACCAAGACTTTAGCGCGCTCTCAGAAGTAGAACGTCATTCCGCCCGTGAACACCGCGCCGCCCGAGGTGTTCGTGGTGCGGCCGTGGCCGTCGTTGAACTCGGGGTTCTGCTTCGCAGCGTCGTCCGTGCGGCTGCGGATCACGCCGCGAATGTCGAGGTTGAGCGCGAGGACACGTGAGACACGGAACTCCATGCCGATGCCGAACTGCCCGCCGAAGTAGTTGTACGTGGACGTCAGCTCGTTGTTGCTGAAGCCCGCACCCCCCATGGGAGTCGTCGAGTCGTCCGTGACCCGCGCGACCGAGTAGTTGATGCCGCCGAGGAAGTAGACCTGCGCACGCGACCGGGGGTTCACGAAGAGCATCCCCGTGAGCGAGAACGCGGTCTCCGCGCGGCGCATCGAGTTGTAATCGCGCCCGACGATCCAGTCCGCGCCGGCTTCGACGCCGAAGTAGGGGTTCAGTTTGTAGCGAAGGCCGGCGCCAACGCCGCCCATGCCGCCATCCCCGTGTTTGTTCGCGCCGAAAACCGCGCCGTCGAAGCGGAGGTTCAAACCCCACTCGCTCTGGCGATACGGCGGCCCTGCTTGATACGGGCGATAATAGTAGCCTCGATACTCGGGCTGCCGCACGACCACGACGGGCGGCGGGGCAGGTTGGTAAACGACCACCGGCGGCGCAGTCGGCGGCGCGTTTTGGTAGATGACCGTGGGCGGCTGCGTAGGCGCCACAGGCTGCTGGGGCAACGGTTGAAGCGCTTGAGGCGCCACCGGCTGACCCGCAGGCGCTGCAGGCTGGACCTGCGTGTCTGCGCAGAACCAGCTGCCTGGAGGACATCCAGGCTGAGCCGGCTGGGCAGACGCAGCGCCAGCGCCGAGCGCGACGAGCGTGAAGACAGAGAGGGAGAGGAGGGACTTGTTGGGCCGCGTGGTCGTCATGGCGTCGTGCCTCCTTGAAAGCACGTCAAGTCTACGTTGTAGCAACGCAGGTGCCAGCGCAGGTTCTAGCAAAAAAGTGGGGTCCGTCGAGGCGACTGTGAACTTCGGTCAACGCGGCGAGCACAACGGGTGGCTTCGTCGTTTCACCGGGTCCGCTTCACGACTATATCGGAGTTCATGCCGATCGTCCGCTTGAAGCCAGGTCATGTTCAGCCCGTTTGGGCGGGGCACCCCTGGATTTATGCTCAGGCTATCGAGCGCATCGAAGGTGGCGCCACGGCGGGTGACGAGGTGCATGTCGTCGATCCGCGCGGAAACTTCCTCGGGCGTGGCTTCTACTCGCCGGGGTCTGCGATCCCGGTGCGCGTGCTGGTGCGCGACGAGACGACGCGCATCGACGGCTACTTCTTTCACGCGCGAATGTCGCGAGCGATGGCGTGGCGCCGTGAGCTCAAGCTCCCCGGACCCGAGACCACGGGCTATCGCCTGGTGCACGCGGACGGCGACGGAATGCCGGGCTTGATCGTCGACGTGTTCGACGACGTCGCGACGCTGCAGCTGCTCACGTTCGGCATGAAGGCGAGAGAGGCCCTCATCCTCCAAGCGATCCTCGACGTCAGCCGGTGCAAGACGATCGTCGATCGCACGCCCGTGAAAATGGCGAAGACCGAGGGCTTCGACGCGGCGAGCGGAGTCGTCATCGGACAGGAGACAAAAGAGCTCAACTTCAAGGAGCGCGGGCTGCGCTATCAAATCCCGCTCGAAATAGGCCAAAAAACGGGGTTCTACTTCGATCAGCGGCCGCTGCGCACGCGCGTGGAGCACCTCTCGGCGGACAAGCGCGTGCTCGATGCGTACAGCTACATCGGTCCGTTCGCGATGGCCGCGGCGCGTGGCGGAGCGCGAGAGGTCGTCGCGGTGGACGAGAGCGCGCTCGCGTTGGAGGTCGGCGCCGAGTGCGCGCGTCACAACGGACTCGAGGGCAAGATCAAGTTCGAGAAGCGCGACGCTCGCATCGCGATGCAGGAGGCCGGTGAGTCTGGGGGCTTCGATCTCGTCCTCGCCGACCCTCCGCGTCTCGCGCCGACCCGAGGCTCGCGCGACAACGCGCTCGTCGGGTACACGAAGGTCGCGGAGCTCGCCGCGCGCGCGACCAAGCTGGGCGGCCTGCTCGTCTTGTCTTCGTGCTCGGCCGCTGTCGATTTGCAGTCGTTGACGCGCGCGCTCGCGGTGGGCGCTTTGCGGGCGAATCGCTCGGCGATCGTCATCGACCGAAGCCATCAGGGCCCCGATCATCCCGTGAACGCAGCGCACCCCGAGGGCCTCTATCTCAAGAGCGTCATCGCCCGCGTGGAGGCACGATGAGACCCCTCTCTGCGTTGACGCGCGACGAAGCGTCCGCCTTGCGCGGACTCCTGTTCGATCTCGACGACACCTTGCTGACGCACGGCTCGCTCACGCAAGACGCGTATTCGGCGCTCTGGGAGCTCAAGCGCGCGGGGCTCTTTCTCGTCGCAGTGACAGGGAGACCCGCGGGTTGGGGCGAGGTGATCGCTCGACAGTGGCCGATCGACGCGGCGGTCACCGAGAACGGCGCGGTCGTGATCTCCCGTGAAAAACAGGCGATCCGAAGGCAAGACATGTGTGACGAGGCCGAACGGCGTCATCGGCGCGTGCGACTCGCAGGCGTGGTCGAGCGCGTGCGGGACGCCGTGCCCGAGGTTCGACTCGCAGACGACGTCGCCGCGCGCACGAGCGACATCACGTTCGACATCGGCGAGACCGTGCACCTCCAAGACGACCGCGTAGAACTCGTCATGAAGGCGATCCGCGACGCAGGCGCGCGCACGATGCGCTCGTCGGTCCACGTGCACGCCACGTTCGACACGCACGACAAGGCCTCCGGCGCCGTCGGGTGGCTCGTCGGGGCGCGCTCGGAGGACGCCGGCTCCGCCCTGTCGCGCTACGCTTACGTGGGAGACAGCGGCAACGATCGGGCCTGTTTTGCGGCGTTTCGGACCACGTTCGGGGTCTCGAACGTCAGCTCGTCGATCGACAAACTCAGCGTCCTCCCGCGCTTCGTCGCAAAGTCTCCCATGGGCCAAGGATTCGCGGAGATCGCACGCGCGTTGCTTGCTGCGCGGGCTCCATCGTCCTAAAAACAAGGCATGTCCAAGTCGAGCACGCTGATCGAGTCTGCCCAGCGCCACCTCTACGGCAACTACAAGCAAGCGCCGATCGTCTTCACGCGCGGCTCGGGCGTCGAGGTCTTCGACGTTGACGGCAAGCGCTATCTCGATTTCGCAGCGGGCGTCGCGGTCAGTGTCGTCGGTCACGCGCACCCCACGCTGGTCGCCGCGATCGTCGAGCAGGCAGGGCGGCAGATTCACGTTTCGAACTACTTCTACAACGATCGCAACATCGAGCTAGCAGAGCAGCTCTGCAAGCGCACGGGCTACGACCGCGCGTTCTTTTGCAACTCGGGCGCCGAGGCGAACGAGGCGCTGCTCAAGCTCGCGCGCCACCACTTCTACGGTAAGGGCGACAAGTCACGGCAGCGCGTGATCGCGTTTCACAACGCGTTTCACGGCCGAACGATGGGCGCACTCTCGATGACGGGCACACCGAAATATCGCGAAGGCTTCGGCGAGATGGGACCCATCACGCACGTCGCGTACGGCGACCTCGACGCGGTGAAGGCAGCAATGGGCGCCGACGTCTGCGCCGTGATCGTGGAGCCAGTGCAAGGCGAGGGCGGCGTGAACGTGGCGCCCGCTGGCTTCATCGCAGGTCTTCGCGCGCTCTGCGACTCGAACGGCTCGCTCTTGCTCGTGGACGAAGTGCAGACCGGAGTCGGTCGGCTCGGTCGCTTCCTCGGGCACGACGGCTGCGGGGCTCGCGCGGACGCGATCGCCCTCGCGGCCACCCAGGTGATCAACGTCAAACCGGGTCGCGTCGGCGGCTACCTCGAAGCGGTGCGGGTCCACGACATCGCCCGGGCCAACGGCATTCCCGTGTGGTGCGGCGGCATGTTGGAAGCAGGCATCGGCCGCGCCCATAATATTGCGCTTGCCACCCTGC
>ENA-OFCD01001257-OFCD01001257.1-metagenomes-genome-assembly--contig:-NODE-1257-length-13308-cov-3.890138_pt1 | contig 13308 bp, 10 predicted proteins | sample MGYA00153392_OFCD01 | MGnify analysis MGYA00153392 | reverse complement strand
AGCTGAGTCCCGCCGAATCCTGGAGGCGGGCCGACCATGCCCGGGGGACCGAAACCACCAGGCGGAGAGCCATAGCCACCCGGTGGCGGACCATAGCCGCCGGGCGGACCGAACCCCGGTGGGCCTTGTGGTGGACCATACCCTCCACCTTGCGGAGGACCATGTCCGGGAGGAGGACCGTAGCCGCCCGCCGCTTCGATCATCTCTTCCAACACGACCTCCACGCGAGGAGCCTAGCGCGGCTTTTCGAGGCTAGCGAGCGACGACGACGAGCGCGCCATTTCGCGCGACGAGCGTGCCCGTCTCGAAGGAGGCCGGCGCAAACATCGTCTCGGTCTTGAGCTCGAGTGCGATGACCGGCGACGCGACAAGATTGCTGCGCCAGAGGATCGACCCCGCGTTCAGAGTCGTGGTCACCCACTCGAGGCTGCCCGCGCTCGCGGACGGTCTCAGGTAGCGCACGGCGTTGACCACGTCTGCGACACGCGCATCCGTCGACGGGCTCGCGCTCACGCGCGCCGTGTAGAGCGAATACGCCTCGAGCTTGGGCTCGGGGTGCACGTCTCCCCAATGGAGATAACCAAGTACGTCACCCGAGATGATCGTGGGAAAGGCGTCTTTTCCAGGGTGTTTGCGCACCTCGTACGTCTGCGCCGCGCGCTTGAAGACGCCGATGTCGGCGAGATCGTTTCCGCTGCCGGAGAAGTATCCGTTCGGATCCTCGGAGAAGTCCGTGACGGCGACGAGGCCGTCGCTCACCGCAGCGAAGCGTTGCTGCGAGGGCGCGACCACCACGGGCGTCAGCTTGTTGCTTGCGACATCAAACGCGAACACGTCTGTGTCGGTGTCGAACGCGTTCGTCTTGAACGCCGTCACGACGACGATCCCTCGAGCAACAGCGGGCTCGCCGATCGAGCCATAGCCTGGCGGTGCGTCGATGAAGTGCGTGGCCCCGCCGTAGAGCGCGCGGACGGATTGATACGAGTAGTCAGGGTTCGGGAGCGTGACCTCCCATGCAACCACGTCCGAAGCGATGGACGGCCGTTTGGGCTTATTGACGGCCAGTTCGAGCGTCGTCTCGACGCCGGTGGTCAAGTCGCGCAAGACGAGGTTCTGGTTCTTGGAGTCCACGTACGCCATGCGACAGCCGCGGATCGCATAGGTGGGGTAACCGAGATCGTCCGAGGCGACGACGTTCACCGGCGCGCCGATGCTTGCGCATGTGGGCTCGGTGAAGGCGTCTGGCGTGCCGGAGTCGTTGGGCTGCGAGGGCGACGAGGCGGCGGTGCCTCCGCACGCGAGAACGAGAGAGAGGAGAGCTATGTATTTCAAGACTTTGACCTCATTCCAAGACGGAGCATGCGCTTCTTCAAGCCGTGCCTCGTAATCCCCAGCTGTGCCGCCGCGTGACTGATGTTACCTCCTGTTTGTTCGAGCGCACGACGCACGTCCTCTTTCTCGTCCTTGGGCGCCTTCGGTGTGGCGGCGCGCAGCTCTCGAGGGAGGTGCTCGCGATCGATCCGCGGCGCGCGTAAGGCGGCGAGGCGCTGCATCGCGTGCATCAGCTCGCGCACGTTGCCCGGCCACGCATAGCTCGCGATCGCCTCGAGCGCGAGCGGAGTGATCTCCGACTTGGAGCCCGCAGCCTCCAAGAAGTGCCGCGCTAGCATCACGACGTCGCCCTCGCGCTCACGCAGCGGCGGCACCGCGATCTCGAGCACGCGCAAGCGGTAGAGGAGGTCAGCGCGAAACTCGTCGTTGCGCGAGGCCTCCGCGAGATCGCGGTGCGTCGCAGAGACGATGCGGACGTCGAACGCGCGCTCGTCGTCCGAGCCCACGGCGCGATACCGACGCGTCTCGAGCGCGCGCAAGAGCGACGCTTGGCGGGCCGGCGCGAGATCGCCGATCTCGTCCAGGAACAGCGTGCCGCCCTCGGCGCGTGCGAGAAGGCCGGGCCTCGCTCTGTCGGCGCTGGTGAACGCGCCCTTCACGTGACCGAACAGCTCCGCCTCGAAGAGCGCGTCTGGCACCGCGGCGCAGTTGAGCGCGACGAACACCGCCTTGCTGCGCGCGCCGAAGTCGTGCAGCGCGCGCGCGAACAGCTCCTTGCCGGTGCCGGTCTCACCGAGGATCAGCGCGGGCAAGTCGGAGTCGATCGCCGAGTCGAGCCTCGCCAGCGCGTGAGCCAGCGCACGCGAGGCGCCGCGGATTTGCGGGAACGCGCGGCGCGACGCATGGGTGGGCAGCACGGTCGTCTCGCCCATGGCGTGCTCGGCGACGTCGAACGCCGCATGCTCTTCGGGACGCGATGGTGAGCCCCGCAGCGACAGCGCCGCGAGGACAGCCGCGCGCTCGAAGAAGGCCTTCGGCACGGAGTCGAATGCGCCGGCGACGAAGCGATGCTCGACGACCAGCGCGAGCTGACCCCGCGCGACGGTGGCGCGAGAGCCGCGACCATTCGAGGACTCGACATCGCGTTGGTAGCTCACTTCGGTGTCGGCTTGGCTCGCGTGGGACCCGACTCGCTCGGCCGCGCTTGCGATTGGCAGACCATCGGCGTCCATTCCCCATGCCTCCGATCGCGCGCGATCGACCAGAAACGCTCGCTCTGCGCGCGTTACAGAGACGACGACGCGCAGGATCGCGTTCGCTATCGCCTCCTCGGTCAGGGCGTCGGTCGCCGCTTGCGCTGCGTCCCAGAGCCGGTCGCCTACGTCGATCGTCTGCATGATGTTCTCCGAGGGTAGTCGTATGCCGCGCGCGTTTCGTAGAAGCGTGAGTGCGGGCGCAAGGAGCTCCGAAAGCTCAGAGGCGCGTGCGCGACGCAGCGCGCGAATCGCGCAACGCGCGGCCCCGCGGCGGTCGGCAGGCAGCGTCGCGAGCAGCGCTCGACCGCGGACGAGAGACGTTCTCGCGTCGAGGACCGCGTCGTCGTCGAGGCCCGCGGGGATCTCGAGGAGACGCTTGTTGGCGCCTTCACCGTCGCCCAACAGCAAGCGCGCCTCGGCGAAAGCGAGCGAGAGATCCGCGCGCACTGCCGCCGGGAGTGCGTCCGCGATCGCCTCGGCTTCGCGTCCGAAGCGCTCTGCCGAGAGCGCATCGCCTCGGCGCACCTCGACATCGGCGCGAGCGACCAAGCACCACCCGGCGCCGGCTCTCTGCCCGAGTGCGCGCGCCAGAGCGAGTGCCTCGTCGAGGGTCGAGGACGCCTCCACGAGCTCTCCGCTTTTCCCGTGCGCGATGCCAAGATTGAGCAGACAAGAGCGAACGCCAGCGAGATCTCGTAGCTGGCGTTTGACCTCGAGCGATCGCCTAAGCGCCTCCACGGCAGCCGGCACCTCACCTCGGATGAGCGCCAAGACGCCCAGGTTGTGATCGAGGCGTGCGCACTCTTCGCGATCTTCCAGGGTGGTCGTCGCCAACATCGAGCGCGCCTCCATGAGCGAAGCGTGTGCGGCCAGGGCGTCGGACGCGTAGAGGTGCACGGCGCCGAGCGTCGCCTTGGCGAGCGCAAGCAGCGTCGGGTCGGAGCCCGCGAGGTCATTCGCGCGCTGGGCCAATGCCAGCGCCTCGGCGTGATTGCCTTGCCTTGCCGCGCGCTCGGCGCGACGCCGGCTCGCGAGAGATGCGATCGCGGGCTCTGTCCTTGCCGCGAGCCAATCGACCGCGCGAGCCTGATCGGCCGTATTGCCCGCATCGCGCAGCAAGCGCTCGAGGCGAACGACGTCCTGCACCCTGCGCGTCGCCGGGTCGAGCGCAAGCTCCATGAGGGCGTCGGTCTCTTCGGCGCGTTGCTCGGTGGCGCGCGCCTCGAGCGCGGCTCGAGCGAAGAGCTCACCTCGACGCGTCGGCGGATACGGCGCGTTCGCGCACGCGAGCAATGCGCGTGTTGGCGGGTGCGGGAGTGACATGAGTGCGCCCGCCACGGCATCGACGCGAGCGCAGCTTCCGAGCGCCTCGGCAAGATCGCGCGCGAGCCCGCGTGAGAACAGGACCAGCTCGTCCTCGTGCCGCGTGAGGAGACCGGCCGTCGTGAGTTCGCGCTCGGCGGCGACACCTCGTGTGGAGAGGAGCGCTTCTGCGAACGCTCGCGGCGCAGAGCCTCCGACGAGCGCGAGCCCGGAGAGGAGCGCGATGTGGTCTTCGCTAGAGCCACGCACGCGCTCGAGCGCGGTCTGCTTCGACAGCGGCACGCGCCCAGTCGCGGCAGCCACGAGACCCGGCAACCCGCCGGAGAGCTGCCTCATCTGCTCGGTGTCTTGCACGTCGAACGCGGCGCACAGCCGCTCGAACGCGCGACCCTGCAGCGGTCCGAGCTCGTGCGTTGCAGCTCCGGCGGGAGCGCTCGATCCGGCGACGATCAAGGCGACTGGTGAATCGCTCGCGCGGCACACGTAGGCGACCAGCGCCTCGGTGAGCTCTCGTGGCATGCGCTCGAGATCGTCGACGAAGAGCGCCGTTCGCTCCGTGGAGGGCGTCGTGAATGGCCACGCGTGCTTGGCCCCGCGGAGGAACGCCGAGAGCTGCGGCGCGACGGCCGCGGTGATCCAGCGCGCGTGATCTCCCGCGAGCAGCGCGCGCACGAACGCCTCTCGCAGCAGGTGCGATTTGCCAACGCCACTGGGTCCGACGACGGCGCGAACACGAGCCCCTTGCGCATCCAGCAAGAACGCGAGCGCCTCGTCGCGACCGATCGGCGCGGGCATTGCCCCGAGCTGCGTGGAGGCCGCACGCCCCAACATCCCCACGACCGCGTAGGCGCTCTCGGGTCGATCCGCGGGATGTCTCGACGTGAGCGCAGCCACGATCTTCTCGAGGCTCGGCGGTAGCGCGACGTCGCGTAGGATCGCGCCGAGCGAGTAGAGATCCGCGCGCGGGGTCACGGCACCGCCTGCGAGCACCTCGGGGGCGGCCCACTTCGCGGTCGCTCCGCGTGAGCTCCTGCCGTGCAGCACAGCACTCCCGAGATCGAGGAGCCGGAACGTGCCGCGCGTGTCGACCCGTACGTGTGCCGGCTTCAGATCGCCATGAACGAACCCTGCTGCGTGCAGCGCGCCTAGCGTCGTCGCGACGCCGACGATCAGCTTCGTCGCGCGCCGCGCGAGCTCGTCGGGCGCCTGTGTGGGCGAGAGATAGGTGAGCGCATCGGGGCCGTCGACGAAGTCCTCCACGAAGAACGGCGCTTTGGTGGCGGTGTCGCGGCCCCAGTCGTGCGCGCGTGCGAGTCCCGGAATCCGCAGACGCGAGAGGAGCGCGAACTCTGCCTCGAGGCTCGCCGTCTCCGAAGTTGCGCTGACCACCTTCGCCACGAGCTCGCGCGTCCGGTCCTCCCGATCCACGACACGCAGGATCACGCCCTGCGCACCGCGACCGAGCGTCTCACCGACTTCGTAGCGCGCGTGGACCAGCATGAGCTATTCGCGCGCCTTCTCTTGGCGGGCCACGTTCACAGGCTGATGAGTTGCCATTAGAGTGATCCTCCGACCACTCTCTTATACATTCGTCGTACCAACTGTATTTAGCGCAGTATTAGCAGCTCTGCGCCGAGAGGTTACCGGAGCGGTTACCACTCTGGGCGCTTTGAGTTGTCAGGGCGGGAAGGCCGCCGCCTTGGCGCATTCGGGTTGATCGATCGTCCCGACGATCCACGAGTCGATGCAGAGCTCCACGGGGTCATTGGTTGGCGCGATCGCGGGCCCGCCCTTGTGTCCCTCGAGCGTCAGCGGTTTCTTCAAGAGCAAGAGCGCGCGCGGCGGATCGACGCCGGCCATCACGCGCGTCAGCTCCTCCGGCTCGAGGCCGATGACCCCGCGATAGTTCGCCGTCTGCTCTTCTTGCGTCGTGCTTCCGGTGCCGGGGATCAAGCCGGCGTCGTTCGGGAGTCGAAGGCCGCGCGCGCTGTAGAGGCGCAGGGGTCGGCCGACTTGTCCGTGGCAATCGAGCGTGCCGCACCTGCGCTCGAGCACGGGGCTGACGAACTGAGTGAAGTCGGTCTGGCTGGGCGCCAAGATGGTCGTCGTGCGCGTCTTGCCGTCGGGCGAAGGGCTCGACGCGCAACCCAAGCAGAGGAGGACAGCCACGGCTCGCATCTAGTTACCTCCTCCAACGCGCGGATTGACGGGACAGGGCGGCGGCGTGGGCACCACGTCATCCGGCGAATACAAATAGACGTGACCCACGGACGACAGCCGCTCGTAGCTCGAGAAGGGATCCTTGTGGCAGTTGGCGCAGCTGCGCTCGCGGCCGATTTGTCCCTGCATCGTGCGCGAGTGAGAGTCCTTCACGATGCGCGCGAGGATGGGAAATGCGGGATCCCATTGGCCGGCGCCCACGAAGAAGTTACCGACGCAGTTGGTCTTGGTGACGAACGACGAGCCGGTCGTGTCCGTCATCGCGACGGTGACGCCGTCGACGCCGATCGCCGACGCTTGCTGCGCGAAGACGGTGCCGGCGACCGTGAAGGGGCTCGACGACGCGGGACCGCCCGACGAGTGACAGAGCTCGCACGGCTGCCCCGCGCGATGGAACTCTCCACGCGGCACGTTGGGTTGCTCGTCGCCGAGCGCCTTGATCTGCGCGTCGTAGACGGGGTCGCCACACGCGCCGATACCCGCCAAAACAAGGCTCGAAACGAGGCCAATGAGGAACAGTTGGCGCATCAGTCGAACTCCGCGTCCATGCCGAACGTGCCGTATACCGCCGTGCGCGAGGTCTCGTACAGCGCGTTGAGAAAGCGCGTGTACATGACGTCGCCTTGCAGCGTGAGACCGACCTGCGCCTTCGCGTCGGGGTGGGTGAGCCCAACGCGAATGCCCGCTCCGCCGGTGAGCGTGATGAGCGGGGAGAGCTCGCGGTCGGTCGTTCGATAGAGCGGCACACTGATCGACCCGTCTTGATTGAGCACCGCGGCATACGCGAGCTGATAAAAGCTCGTGCCGGTCTGCGCGTTGAAGCGAGCATGCGGCCACACGCGGATGCGGCGGCCAGCGTCGACCACGAGTCTGCCGTCCGTGGTCGTTGCCTTGGTCGCCCACGTGTCGAAGTAGAGGCGCTCGTCCAGGCGCAGCGTCGCTCCCAGGCTCGAGATGCGGTGCGCGAGTCGAACGCCGACCGCATAGCGATCGCGCTCGGTGGGCAGCTGCTCGATCGGCCGCAGCGGCAGGCGTGTGCGGTTCACGAGATCGATCGTCGCGCCGACGGGGATGCGGCCCACGAGCGACGGATCGAAGAGCGGGATGTAGCGGTAGGGCTTGCTCTGATCACCGCGCTCGAACTGGGCCGTGGCGGACACCAACAACAAAGTGCGCGGTGAGAGCACCATCGTCAAACCGGCCTCGACGTTGTGCGTCTCCAGCGTGTGCGAAAAGACGCTGAACGGCGTGGTCGAGCGACCGATCGTGTCGTGCGAGTAGCTGTACGCGAGGCGCGGCGTGAGCAGCTTGTCGCGCAGGTCCGCCGTGAGCGCGACGCCGCCGCCCGCCGAGACGTAGTCGCTCTCGATGGAGAGATTGCTCATCGCCTGCACGCCGACGAATTTGTATTTGTAACCGCCGTTCAACGCGCCCGCGTAGCGACGATCACGAAAGCGACGCGAAGCAGACGACACGACGTCGGGCGAGGCTGCGGTGACGACGTCCACGAGGAAGTTGCCGCCAACGTTCCAACCCGCCGTCGGAGAGGCGATGTTCGCGTTCATGCTCGGAGAGGCCACGTTCACGCTGTTGGTGTCGGTGTAGAGGGCGCCCTCGAGGCCGATCTTCACGACGAGTGATTTCTGGTCCTGAGGCAGGCATTTGACGACCTCCTCCTGGCTCTTCGCGCCGAGCATGCACTTGAGTTGGCCCGGCGTGAGGTACTCGGAGCCCTGGGATTTCAGGGCGAGCGTGACGGTGAGCAGCTCGCCCTCCTTGACGTCGTACTCCTCGTCGAACGTGAGCGGGATGGAGCCCTGCGCGCCCTCGGCGTGGACGGTGTGCTTGCCAGGATCGATCGAGAATCGCTTGCTCAGCGCGTCGTTCGGCACGGCGCGATCATCGAAGGTGACGCCGAGATCGGTGATGCCCGCAGGGACCACGAAGGTGACGTGGGGGATGCGCGCGAGAAGATCGGTGACCTTGTCTCGCGCCGCTCGCATGACGAGCGTGTCGTGCTTCTCCATGCCGCCTTGCAGCGCCTTGGTGTTGTCTCGTAGCGCGTCGAGCAGCTTGCCGCTGCGGCGCTCGCACGACGCGAGGTGCATGCGCGTGCGCGGCTGCTCCTCGAGCGCGAGCGACTCCTTGTCCTTCGAGATGCACTCGTCGAGCTTGCCCGCGAGGTCCGAGGCGAGGCCGGCGCTCGCGAGCTGGAAGGCGGTCGTGCTGTTCCAGCCCGGAATCTTGCCGACGATCGGGGCAGCAGGAGCTGCGGGGGCGGGAGTTGGCGGCGGCGGCGGCTCGGCAACCGGAGCGGGTGCGACGATCTTCTGAGCTTCGGCCCACTCGTTGCGAATGTTCGGCGTCGTGCCCGATATTGGCAGACTCGCGGTCGCGCTCAGCTGCAACGCAGAGACGAACTGATTCTTCGCTTCGTCGGCCGCGCCCAGTTGCGATGCCACCATCCCGAGCGCGACGAAAATGTGCGCCTTGGTCGCGGCCGAGCACTTCGCCTTGGCGCACTTGTCGAGCAGCGCCATGAGCTTGGTCTTCGCGGGTCCGAACGCGGCCGACCCGTAGTCATCCGTGAGCACCTGTTGAACCGACGCGGCCGTCGTATCGTCTACCGAGGCAGCACGAGCACCAGGCGCGAACCCGAGGACCAAGGCTAGGGCTACAACGCCGGCGCCGCACACTCGAGTGAAGCGAGAGTAGGGACCGTCGCTCGGACCGTTCAGTCTCGGAGCGCGCACCGCCTTACCCTACTAAACTCAACTTCTAATTGCAGCCGCAGCCGCCTCCGCCGCCCCCGAATCCGCCGGTCGCGCCTTCGGAGACTGCGCGAACGTGCTCGTCGAGACCGGACGCGAGATCCTGGGGGCTCATCGACGGATGCGCGAGAGTGCCGCGCTCGTAGGGAGCGACACTCGCGCAGCCTGTCGCGCAGGCGAGAGCGATGGCGGTGACGACGGCGAGGAGGAGGGGCTTGTGCATGGTGGACCTCACACCCACGTTCTGCACGGCCCGGGCCACGCACGAGTCCCGCTTATTTCAGCAGAAATCGAGCGGGGCTGGGCAACGAACGACCCGTCGGTGGATCATGGTCGACCTACCGACGGCGCGATCGACCGCGGATCTCGCGTGATGAGAACGGGCACGCCTGCTGCTATGACTGAGATCCGATGACGACGCGCGGACTCCTCGCCTGTCTCGTGCTCGTGAGTTCGAGCATCGGCGCGTTCATGGCGTGCAACCTCGAGACGAACGCCAACTACGGCAACCCTTCGGGGTTGTCGCACGATCACTTTCCCGCGACCAACATCGACGGAAGCGCGTCCGGCGGAGACAGCGGCGCTCTCTGCAATGGAGCGGGGCCGATCGACGGCGGCACTTGTCAGGTGAAGTTCTCGACGGACATCTGGCCGCTCATGGCAGCGACGGGCAAGTGGGCTTGCGCCGATAGCAACTGCCACGGCGGCACCGCGCTCAATCCGTTCATCAACGATCCCGCGAGCGCATACGCGAATCTCACCACGTACAAAGTCGGCGGCAAGCCGTACGTGAACCCATGCACCATCGACATCGACGCCGCGTCGTTCGTGTGCAATCTGCACGGGTCTTGCGGCACCCAAGCCATGCCAATCCCAGACACGTCGAAGGGCCGCACCGCGGCTCAGCCTGGAGACATCGGCAAGGTCGTGCAGTGGCAGCAATGCGGAGCGCCGTTCAACTGAACGTGCCGTGGCCCACGGGCGAACGCAATCGAACGTGGCAGCAAGAGTGTTGGCGTAGTAATCCACGAGGTAGATGGAACGCCTTTTCGCGCGCCTCGAGCGACGCCTCGGTCGCTTCGCGATCCCCAACGTCACGTACTTCATCGCCGCGGGGATGGCGCTCGCGTTCGTGCTCACGTACGTGCGCCCAGGCATCGAAGAGCGACTCGTGCTCGACATGGGCGCCGTGCGTCGTGGAGAGGTGTGGCGGCTGATCACGTTCGTCTTCTTGCCGCCGCCAACCGGCTCACTCCCGCTGCCGCGGCCGATCCTGATGATGTTCGGGATCTACTTCGTGTGGATGATGGGCACCAACCTCGAGCAAGAGTGGGGCGCGTTCAAGCTCAACGCGTTCTACCTGCTCGGCATGCTCGGCACGACCCTCGTTGCGGCGCTGCTCGGAGGCGCTGGCAACTTCTTCTTGCTGGAGACGCTCTTCCTCGCATACGCGACGATTTTCCCTGACGCGAAGATCCTCTTGATGTTCATCATCCCGGTGAAGGTGAAGTGGCTCGGTTGGATCGCGGGGGCGAGCTTGTTCTACCAACTCGTGACGGGCGGTTGGGTCGAGCGCGGGGCGATCATCGCGGCCACTGCGAACTACGCGCTCTTCTTCGGGGGGTATTGGCGTTCGTTCCTGCGCGGCCGCAACGTCCGCGTTCGACAGGCCGCGCGACGCGTCGAGCAAGGCGATGCGCCGAAGCCTACCGGCGGGCGGGCGTGCGCGATCTGCGGCGCGAAAGAGGACGACGGCACCGACATCCGCGTGTGCTCCTGCGCCAAGTGCGGCGCTCCCCGCTCGCTATGTCTGACGCACGCACGTAGTCACTGATCAGATCTCCAACACGATCTTGCCGAAGTTTGCGTTGCTCGCCATGAGCTCGTGCGCCTTGCGGGCCTCGGCGAGCGGCAAGACGGCGTCGATGACGGGCCTGTAGGCGCCGGTCGCGACGAGCGGCGCGATGTTCCGGGCGAGTACGTGCGCGGCTGCGATCTTCTCTTCGAGCGGGCGCGCGCGCATCACCGTGCCTCGCAGGGTGATCCGCTTTCGCAAGAGCGCGGCAAGATCGAAGTCGACGCGCGCTCCGCCAACGAGACCCACGACGACAATGCGACCGGTGACCTTGGTGCACATTAGGTCCTGCGCGACGTAGGCGCCGCCGACGAGTTCGAGCACCACGTCGGCGCCCTGCCCGTTCGTGAGCGAGAGGACGCCATCGGAGAACAGTGCATCTTGCACGCAAATCCCCTCGTTCATTCCGAGCGATTTCGCACGAGCGAGCTTGTCTTGCGTGCGCGCAGTCCCGATCGAGCGAGCTCCGATCGCTTTGGCAATCTGCACGGCAGCAGTGCCCACGCCGCTGCCTACTGCATGTATGAGCACGGTCTCGCCCGCAGCGAGTCCGCACTGTGTGACCATCGCGTCGTAGGCGGTGAGGAAGGCCTCGGGGATCGCTGCTGCGTCCGTGAACGAGACGCCGTCGGGGATCTTCGCGAGTGTTCGCTCGTGTGCGACGACGTACTCGGAATATGCGCCGCCGCCGACGAGACCGAAGACGCGGTCACCCACCGCGAGACCTCGGACGTGCGGCCCTAGCGCGTCGACCTCGCCCGCGAGCTCGAGTCCCGGGATGTCCGCCGGCGCGTCTGGCGGTGGCGGGTAAGCGCCCATGCGCTGCAGCAGGTCTGCGCGATTGATCGCGGACGCTCGCACGCGCACGCGCACCTCGCCCTTGGTCGGCTCCGGCGCTGGCACGTCGCGCAGCTCCAGCACCTCGGGACCTCCGAACTTAGCGATGACGATCGCGCGCATCAACGACTCCCTTTCTCTTCGCCCGTATCCAGCACGAAAGACAACCCGATGCGAACACCGACGAACGACTCCGGTGACGAACCGAGCAGCGGTGAGCCGAAGCTCGAGAGCGCGCGCAGCGGTGAGCCAAGGCTCGTCATCACCGCGACCATGGGCTGAAAGTACCGCGTGGTCACTCGAACGTCGCCGCCGAACGACCAATGCGCGCGCGTGACGTCGGAGACATCGGGCTCGAGGCTGTAATACTCGACGAGCTGCGCGCCGGCGGAGAGCAGGCTCGTGATGCGGACGCCGACGTAGAGCGTGCCCACGGCAGCGAAGGTCGTTCGGGTCTTGAGACGAGTGTCCGCGGCGATCTCGAGCGCCTGGCGATACTGCACGACGAGAGGACCCGCGACGTCGCGCATGTCGATGAACGCACGCTGAGTGAGCGCGTTCGGGTCGAATACGGCGCGATCCCAAGCGCGTACCGAGCCCGCCGCGAGCGCGACGCCGAGCGCGTCCGTGCCGTCATACCCGCGAGTCGGCGCGACGAGCGCGAAGCCGCCGCCGAACGCGATGCCCGTCACCGACGCCCAGGTGCCGCGCACGAACACCTCGGGGTTGCCGGAGATGAGTCGAGGCGAGCCCCGGACGACGTCACCGAGCGCGAACGAGTACGCGCCGCCGACGAACCAGCGCCGCGAGAGGACCGGGATCTCGAAGCCGAAGCGCTCGATGCGTACCGTCATCTGCGTGCGTGGGTCCTGGGTCGTTGGCGCGAGTGCGAGCGAGGCGAAGGTCGTCTCTCCGCTCACCTCCGTGAAGCGGTGCGTGAGCTCGGGCAGCGTCTGCGGACGCGAGCGGTTGGGTAGCTCGTCTTCGTCCTCCGCGCGCGCGACGCCGGCTAGCATGACCATGGAGAGCGCGAGGGCTGCTTGCTTCATGCGCGGCGCGCGACGATCACGCCGAGCTCCTTCGCGCGCGCGAATGCCGCATGATTCGCCGCGTGTCCGGGGCGGTGCGCACGCACACGGCCGATGGGTGGCCCGCCGTGCAAGTAGGCGTCGCCGATGAGGTCGAGCAGCTTGTGCCGCGCCGGCTCGTCGGGCGTGAACGGGCGACCGGCGAAGTGGATGTCACGAGCGATGAGCACGACGCTCTCGGGATCGACGTGTCGCGCGAGCCCGGTCGCTCCCAAAAAGGATAGGTCTCGCTCGAACGCGAACGTGCGCGCTGTCGCGATGCGCTCGCGAAAGTCAGACTTCAAGCCGCCCCAAGAGGCGCGCTGCGCGAGTCGGTCGTCGTGCCACTCGAGCGAGACCTCCACGTGCACGCCAAGGCCAGGCGCGAAGTGATAGCGGCTCGCGTCGATCTCGATGACGGCCTCCATGTTGAGCAGCAGCCACCGGGCGGGTGTCGTCGCGCTGTCCACCGCGGCGATGGCGCGATTGACGCCGAGGTACTGGTGGTTGCGCGCCACCAGCTTCAGCAGGCCGCCGGCCACCTCGCTGAACAGGGTGAAGTTCTCCGCGATGTCCAGCAGCCGAGCGGGGGCGCAGGTGCCGCGGATCATCGTCTCCAGCGAGACCATGCCCTGCTCGTCCTTGCG
>ENA-OFCD01001255-OFCD01001255.1-metagenomes-genome-assembly--contig:-NODE-1255-length-13314-cov-5.512407_pt1 | contig 13314 bp, 11 predicted proteins | sample MGYA00153392_OFCD01 | MGnify analysis MGYA00153392 | reverse complement strand
TTTACCCACTCAACTTGCCACTGCTCTACGCGCAGATCGTCAATACTTTAGCGATGTGATGGCTGTCTATCAGGGAGCGCATGAGTATGATGCGACCATTGCCCGTCAACGGCGACAAACTGGACTGGCGATCGGTAATGCCCATACCTCATTTCAAGGATTGCTACTCGCACCCAGAATGCGCCCAGGATCTGTCGAACCAGTGATGACTTTGCTAGTCTACATGGAACGGTTTGCTGGGGCTATGACAGTTTTGGCAGTCCATCTGGAGCACGTTGGCTCGCTCGCACCACTACCTGAGTTAGCAATTTTCAGCTCCCAAATTTTGCTGACATTAGAGCAGTTAGCGGATGCCGTCGAGCAAGATACTACGCCGCCGCCATTACCTGACTTAGCAGCGACATTGCAAAGCTTGTACCCGCACCTCCAAGCCCTGCGGACAGACCGGATTCAAGAATTCGAGGTCGATTCTCCAGGGGAGAGGCTTCTCTTCTCTCCGAGACGCTTCGCGAACGAGACGCTTCTGCGCAGGCAGACGCTTCGCGAACGCGAACGCCAACGAGGTCATTCACCGATTCGTCAGGCAGCGCTCGATTACAGTAGCTTAGAATTGGAGATCGAACAGCTGATCCGGCGGACAACTGCCATGCACTCGGCAATCGTCCGCTTAAAATTAAATAGAAGATCGAAAGTTCGTAGCGATTACCTACATCGAGCGCGGCTACGCCAATGAAAATCTAGAAAACGATGGGTCATTTTGCCCTCACAAATTCCTCAAGTCTATCTACTGTAATGGAGTAAAGGTGCTAGCCAATCCGATCGATCGGCGGAAAAAGTGTGAGGTAAGTGATTGAAACCTGGATTGAGACTAGCTAAATTTTAGGCATTTAACGATGCCATAAGCTGTTTTACATCTAATTTTTTTGACTGAATCCCTTACGGCAAGGGTTCTAGAGGACAAAAAGAGTGTTTTAAATGTTTAGCAGCTTATCGATGACAAAGCGGTATTCTACGTCACTTTTGACCAATCGATCGTAAGCTTCATCGATCTTCTGGATCTCAATGAGTTCGATGTCGGCGGTGATATTGTACTCGCCGCAGAAATCCAACATCTCCTGAGTTTCCTTAATACCGCCAATCAAGGAGCCGCTGAGATTCCGCCGACCAAAGATCTAGCTGACAATGGTGATGATTTGTTCGGGTAAAACTAATTTCAATCTGTCGGTCGCATCCTCAAACTGCGAGCGACTAGCTGACGCTATACCTAAAAGCTAGTGCTAGGAAGTAGCACGCAGACTAAGCTGTGCCAGCAGTTCCGTGGCGGCTGGTTCAGAAGATGCGGGGTTTTGCCCTGTAATTAGCAAGCCATCTTTGACCACGTAGGGTTGCCAGTCAGCTACTTTGGTATAGTTCCCACCGTTTCGCGTCAGCATGTCCTCGACTAGGAACGTGACGATCTCAGTCAATCCGGCTGCTTGCTCCTCAGTATTGGTGAAGCCTGTGACTGCTTTACCTTGCACCACAGGATTGCCGTTAGCTGCCTTGACATAGCGCAGCACTCCTGGCGCATGGCAAACTAGGGCAACTGGTTTACCCGCAGCCAGTGTAGCTTCAATTAAGGCGATCGAGGTTGCATCTTCAGCCAAGTCCCAGAGCGGGCCATGTCCGCCGGGATAAAACACGGCATCGAAATTACTGGCAACAACCTTATCTAATTTAACGGTGTGTGCGAGCGCAGTTTGAGCGGCGGGATCTGCTTTGAAACGTTGCGTGTCATTTGTCTGGGACTCTAGGGTATCACTTTTGGGATCGAGTGGTGGTTGTTCGCCCAGTGGTGAAGCGAGGGTCACAGTCGCACCTGCATCTTTGAACGCATAATAGGGAGCGGCAAATTCTTCGAGCCAGAAACCAGTTTTTTTGCCAGTATTACCTAGCTTATCGTGTGATGTCAGTACCATTAGGATGTTCATCTTGACTCACTTATTAATTTTCAAAATTCTTGTGTGGAGAGTTTATTCACATACTCCCCACACCAAGTTAGCGGACAACCGCCAAGATCTCCTCACCCGATCGATATAGAGATTAACAGATTAACCTGCGATCGCGCCCAGCATTTTCAAAGAGCCGATCTTGGCGGGAATTAATCCAGTTACGTGAGTAATATTCATTCGAGCATAGGGCGATGGTGGTTTGCGGGTAAGAGGATGTTTGGAAACACGGAGGGTATAAAAATTAAGCAAGTCTACGTAGCATCAGTCGAATCATAGCAATATGAATGAAAGCCTCTGAGGAAGCAGGCAACCGCTCATAATCAAGATTCAGACGACGACACCAGTGAAGCCAACCATAAGTCCGTTCTACAGTCCATCGCTTGGAAAGAAGCACAAACCCTTTACTGCCATTAGGTCTAAGGACTACATCAACAATCCAATGACAAATATCCATCACCCACTGGAGGAACTCTGAGCCAGAGAAACCTCCATCAAAAAGGCAGCTTTTGGGGGGAAGATTCCCCCCAAAACGTGCCGCCCAGATCCGAATTAGTCGAGGGACACGATGACGTTCTTGATTCATCTGGGTGAGTAATTGCTTGGCACCATCACGTTCCTGAACATCGGCAGCAACAACTTTTACCATCAGTAGTAGCCCTAATGTATCTACTCACATCTTGCACCAATACATAAAGACTAGTAAAATTCGGAACCAAAATGTGAGAAAAAGGGCACAGAACAATATTGACGAGAACAGTGAACACCATTCTCCCTTGTGCCCAAGCTCTACTCTACACACTAATGGGATTGATGCCCAGTCCTTACCAACTGCTGAGTCTACAAGCAGTGTTGACAATGTTTTGGGAACCGCAGAGAGTAGGATTGCCAGAACAATGCGTCATCAAATCACCAGCAGCATTAAGCAGATTCTTCAATGAATATGGATGGCCAACTAGATCGGTAATTCGCGCTACCAGAAAACAGGTACTCAAAGAGCTATTGAAGTATGCACCCATTGGTAAACGTCCTCATCTTCAAGTAATTATCGATCTAACAACACTGGAGAAACGAGGTAAATTTAAAGCATTTGAATGGTTGATACATATCCTCAATGGCAAACGAGGACTGCATATCGTTGTGATGTATTTAGTCGTTGGAGGATGGCGAGTGCCGTGGGCATTCCGTCCATGGCGAGGGAAAGAGACTGTTACCCCTGCTCAATTAGGATTGAAATTACTGAGGACTCTGCCAAAAAGACTTACACATCGTTTTCGAGTATTGGTGTTAGCCGACACTGGTTTCAGTAGTGTGGAATTTATCAATGGGATTGAGAAACTTCGCGATTTTCAAGCGATTGTCGGCATTCCTAAAAATCGCTTGATGGCTAACGGCAAAGCGATCGAGACAATTACTAAAAAAGGACAACAAGTCCAAATCCAAAGATTCGAGAAGATGGTAACAGCCTCGTGGTTTTATTTGGAACGCAATGGCAAGCTGGAGAAAAGATTTGTGATTTCTACCCGTGTCCTTAAAGGCAGTACGATTACCTGGTGGGGTCGTCGGCGATGGGCCATCGAGGGATTCTTCAAAACTGCCAAATATCAATTTGGGCTGGCTAGTTTTGGTCAGCAGACCCTATTGGGAGTCTATCGGTGGCTAATACTGAGTTTTATCAGTTTTGTGCTGACTCATTGGGTTTATTTGTCGTTTACCTCTGTTGATTCGCCTGATTGGAAAAAGGCTGCACTGTTGACACTACAACAGCTACTACCAAAAACCGCTGTTAATTTATTGCTGATAGAAATAGAGAGTAAACGAGAGCTACTAGCCTCTCAGGGGCTATCATTTGAATTAGTATCGATTCAAATCTAGTATCTATGCATTGGTGCAAGATGTGAGTTTATCCACTCCAAGTCGCTGGGTAAATGTTTGTAATTGCCACTGAAGACTTACTAGCGGTTAATTCCTAGCACCACGCAGATCGATCCACAGATCGGTCTGAGCTTGTTTCACTAGCCGATAAGCTGGATTTTCTCGCTCCATTAGGGCTAAAAACTACCTACATGCTCATTCCCTAACCTTGTTCTTCAGCTAATTACTTTTTATCAAGTTGAAACCTAAATAAGCTGTAGATATCGCTGAACCTATTGTCATTTCTCATCATTATGGCATCAGGATTATATTTTGGATATGAAATTGATATGTCTCTCAACACACATAGTTCCGGGGTAGGTTCCTCTGCCACTCTTTTACTCAAAAATGGATATATGTCGTCCCATAATAGTTTTGATGCACCGCCACCGACACAAATTATATTTGTTCGATCTGGCATATGTTCATCCAGCCAATCGGTTATTTTCACAACGTAATTTTGCTTTGCCTTTTCGATTACTTGATGTATTTTAGTGTTTTCATAATCTCGATTTTTACCCTCAGATTTAATAATTTTGTAATATCTTTCTTGATAACTTTTATCCATACTCGTCTTAAGATCCTGCTCTTTTTCAATCAATATCTCTACTTCCTCAATCTGCCCTCTGAGAGATTTAATGAATGAATTATGTCCATCATCTGTCAAGTCTTTATTTTCTTTTTGAGTGACTTCAAGTAATTGAAGTTCGCTGGCTAGATTTTTTTTATACTTAAAATGTGTTTCTAGTAAAGAAGATTGATAACGACTAGCTGAAATTAGCTCTAATAAATCCTCTTGGTTATATCCCGTTTGGCTTGCAACATCGGATAAAAAATAATTGAATCCATCGGGTGATGTATGCGGTCTACATGGTGTGCCAAACTTAGTTTCAAATGTTGAAACGTTACGATGACCCATCATCACCATTGTCGTCGATTCGATCTTGTGTAGTTCTTGTCTGTGTCCTTGAATTAATCCAAAGCCTTCGGGATATATATTCATCTCCTTTAGCTTAATTTTAACTTTGCCATTCGGAAATTCTAGTGTTTTAATTGCCGATCTAACCCCCTCGATCACAAGGTGGCGATCGTTAAATTCGGATGCTGGCAATACGCAAACTAGGTTCAAATCAAACTTGAGTGGTAACTCTAGTCTCTGCATTACGACCCCAATAGCTGCACAGATTTTCGGTGTTGCCGTGGTGTATTTTAGTGGCTTCATCCGCAGCGATGCCCCCAAAGTTTGAGCGAGTGTACCTACTGCGTAGGCTTCGCTATCAAATTTGACCCAGACCCGGTGTTCGTTGAAAATATCGGCTTTCTCCGTCGCATTGAGGTCGATTTCTAGACAATGTGGAGCCATTAGAAACGCAACACATTGCTCTCCGTCGATCGCTCCCACAACTTTAATTCCACTCGCTCCAGTATCTACCGCAATGGTCACTAAATCTGTCATTATTTATTCTCCTGTCCAAAACTAAAGTTATTGGTAACAAAGTCATCTTCTTCATTCTCATCCTCGACCGCCAGAGGAGTCTGCTTTTGTAGTTGAGGATTTGGGACTGTACGCGCCTGAACTGAGGAAAAATCTCCACCTCCAAGGATCGACTTACAATCCGAGCGTAAATTTACACCATGACTTTCACAGATCGCGATCAATCGATTGCGTTGATGAGTGAGATTGAGGACAGCATCGATCAACGCTGACTCAATTGTCTGGGACGAACTAGTGGGATCTGCCGCGATTGCCAGTGGATCGTAATAGCTACGTACTGCCGCCATAATTAAATCCTTAATCTCAACGCCTGCTAGGTCTCGCTGCAATCTCAAATATTCTCCTAGCCTTTTCTCTGCTGGATTAGACTCGACAAAATTGATACTGATTATTTTTTTAGCCTGTGCTGGCATAATACAATTTATTCCAAAGGGGCGTTTTAAAACTACATTATGGTCGGGATTTGGCAAGTATTAGGATAAGTCCCAGATACCATACCAAATCCCGACTCAACCCTATTATGCCCATCCTGCACGATTACCTATCATCCCACTTCAGCGGTATTCAGGCGGGATTAAAAATATCTTCAGGCCTGATAGATTACCGACACTTACGGGGCAACCTAGATCTATATCCCCCGTTTTTGCAAAATGTGTACTCAGTACACATTTTTGCCCTCAGGGACGCTTCGCTCAAAAATATTTCCTTCGTCCTTCGGAGATCTGGCGCGGCTGCGCCACCATTCACCTACCCCATATATTTCATGCCCTTCGCTATAATTCGGATCTCCAAGCTCAAAAAATCCAGCATCGGGGGGAGCGGATCTCACGTTGCGCGATCGCGCGAGACTCCCAATGCCGATCGATCCAAGCTTGAAGATAATCAAACGTTAATTCACAACAACGATCGAGAGCTACCCCTGAGTGAGGTTGTCGCTGCCAAAATTGAAGCTAATCATAAGAAGCGAAAAATTCGCCCCGATGCGGTTCACTGTGTCGAACTTCTGCTCACCGCTAGTCCTGAGTATTTCCGCCCAAATAATCCTGCTGTTTATGGCAGTTACGATCCAGACCTGTTAGCGCGGTGGCAACAGGAAACTGTTAAATGGCTCAAACAAGAATATGGAGACAGGATCGTTCGCGCCGAATTGCATCTGGACGAGGCGACCCCCCACATTCACGCTTTTCTTGTCCCCCTTGATGAACGGGGACAACTTAATTGTCGGGCGATTTTCGGGGAGCGCAGACAAATGTTCGCCCTTCAAGATTCATACTCAAATGCAATGAAACCATTGGGGTTAGAACGGGGACAACGGGAAAGTAAAGCTACACACACCAGCGTTAAGAAGTACTACTCGGTGGTGAACGAGTTTTGTGATAGTAGCGTGGGATCTGAGATTGACAACTTGAAATCTCAATTTGCCGACCTAAAATCTGAGAACGCCCAACTTAAACAACAATTGAGCCAGTCTATCGCGGAGATGGGCGGACTACGAAAACAATACGATGAATTACTAGAACAGCTAGATGAATCTGTCGTACCGCCTCAATCCACAGCAGAACAGATCGCTCAACAACCAGATGAATCTGGAGTAAAGCCTCGACCCGCAGCGGAACTCATTGCCCAACAGAAAGTAAAAGTAGAGCGCGAGATGTATCGAAATACCAGAACCGATCGACCTCGTGGTCGCGAGGGGCCGTCGATCTGACTTGCTGTGACATAGACTGGCACAATGTCAAGATTCCTGAGAATCTAGCTAACTATCCTTTAAACCCCTGTATAGGGCTGATTTCAGTTAAACTGATCGCACTTTGCATAAACCCTCCATAAGGGGGATTAGTAAAAAACAGAGTTTGACATCACAACCCTTACCAGCCCCGAAAGGCTGATGTCACTTTCGACAATTAATGTCGTGTTCGTTCCCAAATCGGGCTTACAACCCTCACCAGCTCCGAAAAGCTGATGTCACCGAACGGTTGCCCAATCGCCAATGAATGGGCAAAACTTACAACCCTCATCAGCCCCGAAAGGCTGATGTCACCCCAGCTATCCACAACGCTTATACAGCAGGCATTCCACCCCTGGAGATCGCGAACCTGTAGTTTAGCTGATAAATTCATCTCTTCAGAATAGCACCTAAATACTCGTAATCTTTACTGTGTATGAGATCGCGAACCTCCCAGGGATTTTACTACCACTAGGGGTTCGCGTTGAGGATTACGCCCATGTTATAACTACCAACCCATTCATCTAGACCTTTGATTTGACTCTCAACGACACATCGATCGTCTTTAGCTTGTTGATACTTGCGCTTGTACAGACCAACACAGTGCCGCTGTAGGACTCGATAATTAGCCTTGCTCATTGCTTCATCATATTCAGCAAGAATATCAGATAAAGCATTCCATCGACGAGGATCGACTAATACTGAGGTTGTCGGAGAAATCATTTGCCATTTCTGGCTGACAGTCTCCCATTCCAACTTTTTAAGACCATCCAAGTAATTATAAACATGAGGATTTTGTTGTGATGAAATCGCATCTTGGAAGAGTAGCTTACTATAAAATGCCAGGACAGCAGGTGAGTGTAGGTCGGTGCCCATTGCCATAGCCTGTAAAGTGCGAGTAGTGCGTCGATCGCTACCAGGCGGAACGGGATATTGTTTCACGGTTTTAAATATAGTCACAAGACACTCGCTGTCTTTCTGATTCCGATTAATTCTTCCAGCAAACTGAACGATTGATTCCAATCCTGATAGTTCGCGATAGCCCTGAGCGCAATCTAAATCTACCCCAGTCTCAATCGCGCTAGTCGCACAAATAATTATACGATTACCGCCCTTTTTCGCAGCCTCAACTGCTGCCTTAATTTCTGCCAAAACCACAGAACGATGAGCGGGAGACATACTGGCAGTGTACTTGTAAACTCGATAGTCTGGCAAAGACTGCATCACAACAAAGGCATCATCACAAGCCGCCACAGTATTTGTCACAATCAGGGTGCTACTTTTTTGAGATTGGACAATTTCAGCAGCAATAGCTTGCCATGTTAGTGGTGATTCAGCCCATCGATACTCAACTCGTCTAGTTTCTGCAAAATATTCATCAACTTTAGTCTGAGGGAGTGCTTCGATCGGTGTAATTCCTAGAGGCACGTAATCTGGCATGGTTGCCGTGGACAGAATAATTGAAACTCCGTGGTCTTGCACTAATTGGTCGAGTACCTTAATGCAAGTTATTAATAGTTCATTCGGTAGTCCTTGCACCTCATCCAACACAATCACAGCGTTTTGTAAGCTGGGCATCCGTTGTGCCGTCCGCGCTCTAGATCCCAGCAACACGTCAAAAAGCTGCACCATCGTCGTAGCGATAACGGGAGTTTCCCACCACTGTCGAGAGTTACGAAGTTGTTTCGGGTCTTGAGTATCGGGATCGACTAGCGTACTCCAATGACCGAGAACATTATCCGCACCTAATACCTCCTGATATTGGCTGTATGACTGTCCCAAAATTGCCGTCCAAGGCACACAATAAATGACCTTTCGTTTATCCCATTGGGCTGCATGGTCGAGAGCCATTTGCATCACGCTCCAAGTCTTGGATATGCCGCACGGCCCACGCACTGATAACCATCCTGGTTCGAGCTTGGCAGCCTTCTGGCATTCAGCATAAAAATCACCACGTAACCGATCCAATGGGCTTGTCGGCTGACTAAATTTCTCCTCATACCAAGTAGCTAATTTATTTGCTAGTGCTGTCATCGATTGATATGTGGCAGGCTTCCACCCATCACTCATGGCTGCATCCTGTCGATCGGCAGCAATCAGCGCACCATACAAAAATCGCAGCCTTTGAGCAGTACGATAGTCACCAAGAGGCATCCAATTATCTAGATCTCTATATTTAGCCGCATCGAGCGTCTTTTTCACTTCTTCTAAATACTCATCTTCAATCCGCCACTGACGAAGATCCATGTTAGGAAGCGGACGAGCAGAATCTTTTCCGGATAGCCAATCCATACTGGGTTGCAGATCGCCCAAACCAGTGTGGTGAGAAGCAATTAGCAATGCCAGCACCCTCACCTTAAAATGAGATCGATCTGGAAATCTATCCATTAAATACAAAGCACCTTCGACGGCATGAGGAGGAAGCTTCCCTAGATCTTTTCCGGTGGAGATCGCATTTATTCCCTTGACCCATTCAGGGCGATATTTACCATAATCGTGCAGCAATCCAATCAACCTTGCCCAATCAGATTGGGATGAACATAATCGACTGGTACGATCGCCTACTCCAAGTAGGTGTGTTAAAAGTGACTGACCAGGACGAGCTAGCGGAGTAAGAGTCATCGGCTATATATTTATTACGATCGATTTACTCAAAGAAGTTTAGCTACCCTTTTAATAAAAATTAGCACCACAAGCTTTCGCGTTTAGGTAACGCGACCGGAGCCGATCGCCACAACCTTACTTACAATGAGAAATGACACCATTCTCTCAAGAGTGGTGAGGGTTGTAAGTGTCTAATACTGGCGAAACGTGAGAAACAAGAGACATCATTCATTAACTGAGTGATGTTTTCTGTTGCTATTTTTTAATATTATCGCTAATATTAGACAGAAGTCAAGCAATCGGGGCGAATAGTTTGAAAGTAATTATTAGTGCTCCCCTTGGGCACTTCCAAAGACCTGGAAATCCAGGCGAACCCAGTACTTACTCGATTATTACTCCCACAGCAGTGGAAGGAATAATCAATGCGGTGTATTGGCATCCAGGTCAATCAGTGCAAGTCAAATCGATTTCGATATTAAATCCGATCGCTTACACAACCGAAACTGTCACCCAACTCAACCATCAAACAGGCGATCCTTGGCTACGCACATACGAGCTATTGGTCAAACCCAAATATTTAGTTGATTTTTGGTTGGAGTGCGATGCTGAGGTTGACTGTGACAAACGCATCGGCCAACTAGTGAGAAGGCTTTTGAGCGGACAACATTATTACCAACCTAGTATGGGCATCAGTGATTACCCTGCCACAGTGGAGTTATTAGCTAAGGATGCTATTAGTCCCGCACCAATCGATATCAAAGAAATGGGTTTGGGGAGAATGCCTCATTACTGGACTTGGAAATCCACCTCTAAACCTGTCAAGAAGACATTTGCGCGTCGGACGACAGCAATGCTTGCCGATCGTCCGATGGAGAGGGTTACAGGCGAAGCAGTGATGTTTGAAGCCAGAATAATTAACGGAGTAGTCACGGTTCCCACCTATCCACGACGCGGAGAGGGTGGCTATGCAAATTAATTCAGTCGTTTCCCCTACGGGAATCGATCGTCCCTATGGCTACGCGCCGATGGATGTGAGCATCGAAATTTTGCTAGGACCTAATGGCCAAATTGGGCCTGCCAATCTTATGCCACTTGAGACAGATGACAAAACTCGCAAGCGGTTTTGGTTGCCAGATCTGCCGCGCACTTCTGGGATTGCACCGATTGTAGGGTCGGACAAATTAGATTATTACCATCCCACCCGCAAGCCTCAAGCTGCTGCTGCGATGCTTGAAATCTTGAAACAACACTGTCTAGAAGTTCCAGAACTTATAGAACTGCAATGGGTCAGTGATTGGATTTCTGAACAGCCAAAAGCAGATATTACAGCGATCGAAAGTGGGCGGATTGTCTGGCGACTAGAAGACGGGACTTACATCCACGATTTGCAAAAAATTCAATCGGCTCATTCAGCTCAAACGCTAGAACGGGCGAAGAGTAATGGTAATGGCAATTTATTAGGAACTCTGCCCAGAATCCACTCTAAGAAATTAGCCGCTCCGCTGTTGGGATGTAATGATGACATGTTTCGTTCTTGGGGACAGCATGAAGAATTACCTCTCAATATCTCAGCAATCCAAGCAGTAATTGCTACCCAAAAATACACAGAATTACTAGAAGCAAGAGGACATAACATCTGGTTGGGAGGTGGTCGGTATTGGGTTTGGGGTGCGCTGCCAGAGATGGCAGAAATTAGTGAGGCAAATAAGGAGATTGCCGCTTTTTTAGGTTCGGATGGAGCAGCCGATTTAGATCCAGTTCAGGCATTGGAAAACATCCTTAAGTCAGTCAATACTGGAGCCAAAAGTATTGGGAAAATACCCGAAGAGCTAAAAATTGCTTGTGGCTATATTGGGATTGGCGGTAGTGGTAAGGGACGGGCGGCAATCGGGCAGATGACCGAACAATCTACTCTCCAACTTCTGCATCATCTGCTTATCTACCATCAGCTACAACGTCGCCATCTGACAATTTCTAAGCCTTATTGGGTGTTTGGTGCATTAACAGTGGCTGAAGGTAGCAGCAAACAAGCAGTTGCCAAAGCTAACAAACAGATTTTTGAAGCCATGATTAATGGTCAGTTACCGCCCCAGGTAATTACTAACAGCGTTATTTATCGGCTCAAAATTGAGGGAGTTCCCAACTCCAACGCGAAAAAATCAAACCGTGAATGGGCACAAATTGCTTACTTAGCTTGGCTTTCCCCTAATTTTATAAAAGGCGATCGAATGATGAAACCACAAACAACACCAGATAATTTATTTGCTTGGCACGTCGGACGAGTCTTTGCTGCTTGCAAAACCATGTCTTATTATTATGCTGCCCGTAGTGGGGCACCAGGAGATGGGTGGAAAGATCCCCTTGATTCTTATCGTCAAACTCTCTTCAGTTCTCCAGCACAGGGTTTTGCCCAAATCATCGCCAAAGTTATTCCCTACTTAGCAGCAAGACCGGATAAAGCAGTCTGGTACGACAAAACTCTAGCTGAACTTGGAGAAGATTGCCCTAATGCTTTTCCACCTAAACGCTGGACTGACGAACAAGCTTTTTTCTTAGCTCTGGGAATCAGCCAATTTCAAGAAGCAAGGCGCACTGCTATTGCCGGAAAAACATCCGAATAATCGCTAACCACAGACCAAAATACCTCATCATCTTTATCTCAATAATTACTAACTATGTCTAACACAACGACGATCGTTACCAATCCCGATGTCCGCCATGACTACGTGATAATTATGGAAGGACGCATCTGTAATCCCAATGGCGATCCCAATGCCGGAAATGCACCGCGCCAGCTTCCCAATAGCCATATCTATGCCACCCCAACGAGCATGAGTAACCGCATTAATCAAACGGCAGAACTCTTGTATGGGGTTAGTAATTTGTATCATAGTGGCAATAATCTAGACAATATTCAGCAGCAATATATGAAAGATAAAAAGACGCCAGCAGATCTGATGATGGATTATTGGGATCGGCGCGGCAATGGTGGTTTATTCGCCAGTTTTGGCAAAGATAAAAAAGAGGTGATTGATACTGGGTTCCGTGGTATTTATCGGCTTTACCCTTCGGTTTCAATTAATATACCTTCTCTAATCGAACAAGCTGTTACTAGTGCCACAACTAATTCAAAGGGTAATCGCACGATGGGTAACGCTTCTTATATTGACTGGGTAATTACTAAAGGAACAGGAACATTTAATGCTTGCATTAATAAACAACGTAATAATATTATCGATGCTGAATACATGGGTCAGTGGCTAATTTGCTTGTGGCACCATGCAATGCAAACAGCCAGTTTACAGCGTGGTGAATGGGATTTGGTTGAATGTGTGATTGCGACTCATAGTACTCCTTACGGTAATGCTCAATTGAGCAAGATCTCTAATTTAGTCAGTGTTAATGTTGATGAGCAAACACAGACTCACAGTATCGATTTAGGTACTACCCCTGAAGGTGTAACCTTAACTCGACTGAGTGATGCAATTGCGGGACTACAAAGTAAGTACCCACCAATCGTTAATAAGTTAGCTGTACAGTGACTTTTTATTTGTCGTCGAGACACATTAGTGTCATGGAAGCTACGA
>ENA-OFCD01001254-OFCD01001254.1-metagenomes-genome-assembly--contig:-NODE-1254-length-13315-cov-3.188160_pt1 | contig 13315 bp, 14 predicted proteins | sample MGYA00153392_OFCD01 | MGnify analysis MGYA00153392 | reverse complement strand
AAACGGGTTTTCCATTACCTGTGAAACTTCCGGCATACGTGCATAAACCGGCATCACCCAAGGTGGTGCCAGCACATCAATGCGGGCATTCGGGTGCTGCGCACGAATCAAGCTCAATAGCGGCTGCGATAGAACCGCATCGCCCACCCATGAAGGCGCTATGATTAAGATGCGCATGGTTAATTTATGTAAACTCTATGTCAGAAGCGCTTCTTGAGGCATTTTTGCCTTGATCGCCGCTCCAGTCCTAGAGTTTTAATGTCCTTGTTTGGCCGGGCCTGAGAATTTATAGACCGTGCCGCAGTAAGGACATTTGGCTTCTCCAGTGGAGGTGACATCAATAAACACCCGTGGATGCGTGTTCCATAATTTCATTGAGGGCATCGGACAATGCAGCGGTAGATCGCCTGCAGTCACCTCTATTTGTTGATACTTCAGTTCGGTCGGCTGATTCATGATGGGCTTTCGCGATGGCAATTATTTCGCCTTTGGAGAGGCGGACATAACAGTGAAAACTTGATTTTAACGCAAGAATCCCCGTGGCCGACCAATCCACTTTATCTGACTGTCAGTCTGTACAAAGCATGAAACAGGCAAATAACTTATGTCATAATCAAGCACTAAAAAAATATCAATTAAAGTTCAATCTATAGTTCCGTTATGCAAATGGTAACGCTCTCGCGAAGGCAAGCCTGTGACCATGAATAGCAATATCACAACAAAAGTTTCGGCATCGTCAGCCTCTAAAGCTGGAACTTCAACCGCTTTGAGTGCCGAAGAAAAACTCTCCGGTGACATGTTGTTATTTTCCACCGGGCTGATGATGTTTGCATCGGTGCTGTGGCTCGCGGTGTACTGGAGTTTCGGCCAGCGTTTCTCGACCATGATTCCACTGACCTTCCAGTTTGTGTCGGTATGCACAATCATTTTTTTCTTGAAGACGCGCAAGCTTGAAATCTTCTGCCTGATGCAGTTGTCGCTGTTTTTATTCACGCCATTCGTATTGCAATGGTCCATCGGAAATTTCGTGAATGCCAGCGGGGTGTCGTTATGGGCATTGCTGGCACCGGTCGGTGCCATTGTCATCATGGGCACCAAGGAATCGGTGCCGTGGTTTATTGCCTATATTTTCATGACCGCCATGTCGGGCATGTTTGATTATGTATTGCAGTGGGATGCCAAGCTGCTCGATATGAAAACCGTAGCGGTTTTCTTCGTGCTGAATTTTGTGTCGATTTCCGCGATGGTTTATGTCCTGCTATGGTATTTTTCGCGAGAGAAGAAAAAACTGATCGACGCCATCGAAGCTCAAACCCATGCCGTCGCGACCGAAAAAGAATTATCCGAGCGCCTGCTTCTGAATATTTTGCCGCAGCCTATTGCTGAGCGTTTGAAGCGACAGGAAAGCAATATCGCGGATGGCCATGCCGACGTTACCGTGATGTTTGCTGACATCGTTAACTTTACTCAAATGTCAGAAGAACTATCGCCTAACGAAACCGTGCATTTGCTCAACGATATTTTTTCCGAGTTTGATAATCTCGCCGAAAAATACGGTATAGAAAAAATCAAAACCGTGGGGGATGCTTATATGGCCGCAGGCGGCTTGCTTGATAGATACGGCGGACACGGTAATGCCAATGCTGATGCGGGCGGCAATACGGCGGTTACACGAGGTCAATATGTCGATGCGATGGCCAATATCAGTCTTGAGATGCACCAGTTTGTCTCGCGCTATGTGGCGCCGAATGGTCAGAAATTAAGTTTGCGAATTGGCTTGGCCACCGGCCCGGTGGTGGCCGGCGTGATTGGTCGCCGCAAGTTTAGTTATGATCTTTGGGGTGATACCGTCAATATTGCCAGCCGTATGTGCTCGGAGGCACAGCCAAATAACACCCAGGTTGATATTGTCACCCACCGTCGCTTGCACAGTCGCTTCCGTTTTGATGAAGCGCATCATATTCAGGTCAAAGGCAAAGGCCCCATGCAGGTTTATAACTTGCTCGGCAGAACGGCAGATTTGAATGCAAACGGCAACGACAGTAATGTTATTCCGCTCGACAGCAGCATTCAAATTCGGTAGTTATTTAGTCTGCTGAGCTGATAGTGAATATCCCGGCCGCTCCTCAATCACCAACCGGTGCAACCTCAGCTGCCCCAGTTGCATCCACAGCCGCCAGCGGCCCAAACAACGACAGGTCAAAACGTAATCCCCGCTATCCCGGCATTGCGCTGGTTCTGCAGGGCGGCGGCGCCCGTGCCGCGTATCAAGTCGGCGTGCTAAAAGCAATCTCGGAAATTCTGGGGCATCCGCGCGACAATCCCTTCCCGATCATCACCGGTACCTCGGCCGGTGCAGTGAATGCCGCAGTTTTGGCTCAGCATGCCGATAATTTTGCAGAAGGTGTCGCCACGTTGTTGCGGGTCTGGAGCCAGTTTTCGCCGGACCAGGTTTATCGGACTGATTTTGTCGGGGTAGTCAAAAATAGCAGCAAGTGGCTAGCAGCATTTTTGTTTGGAGCGATTTCCAAAAACCATAAAGTATCGCTGTTTGATAATTCGCCACTGTTTGATCTGGTCGAAAAAAGTGTGAATTTCAAACGTATTACCGAGCATATTCAATCTGGCGTGTTGCGCGCGATTGCGGTCACGGCATCGGGCTATAGCTCCGGACAAAACTGCGCATTTTTTGAGGCTGGCCCTGATGTGCAGGGCTGGCGGCGCTCGCAGCGGGTGGGCATTCGGGTGAGCCAATTCAGGGCGGAGCACCTGATTGCATCAGCTGCGATCCCGTTTGCGTTCCCCGCGATCAAAATCAATCGTGAATATTTTGGTGACGGCTCGATCCGCCAAATGGCACCGGTCAGCCCCGCTCTTCATTTAGGCGCGGAACGGGTATTTGTGATTGGCACCGCCAAGCTGGTCAAAGACAGCTCAGAGCGACATCGCAGCGAAAGCTATCCGTCACTCGCACAAATTGCCGGGCATGCCATGGCCAGTATTTTTCTGGATTCGCTCGCAGTGGATATTGAGCTATTGCAGCGTATGAATACCACGCTCAAATATATTGATGATGAAAAACTCAAGGCCTCAGGCACCAATCTGCATCATGTCGATGTATGCGTAGCGTGCCCGAACCAGCCGCTGGAAAACCTGGCGCACAAGCATGTCGGCGATCTGCCGTGGACTATTCGTTTTCTGTTGCGCTCCATCGGCGCGATGCGAAGAGGGGGTGCAACGCTATCCAGCTACATGCTGTTTGATTACCGCTACTGCCAGGCGCTGATCGAGATGGGTTACAGAGACACGATGGCGCGACGTGATGAAATGCAGGTGTTCTTTGATCCCAATGCGTGTCCGCTACCGACTGAAATTCCGATGTCGCAATTTGATCCGGGCCGCACCATGCAGATGGAAGCCGCGTCACCCGGATAGGGCGCCCATCATCGTCCCCTGATCGGGCGCCATCATCGTCCCCGGATCGGGTGCCACCACCGCCACCGCGGCCAACATCCTTGTCGTCAAGCCAGGACAATGCGCGATTTAAAGCGGGCTTGAATCCACCCGCCAATCTCTTCAACTTCCTCAGCACATAGCGCGTGCTGCATTGGATATTCGCGCCACTCCACTTTAAAGCCCTGTGTGGTCATGGCGTCGCGCGAAGCACGAGCCAGTGCCAATGGCACCACCGAATCCTGCGTGCCATGCGCCATCAAAATCGGGATATGCGCGTTGGCGGTAGCCTTTTCTTTTGGCAAAGAATCACCCAATGTCAAATAGGTCGATAGGGCCAGGATGCCCGCCAATGCTTGTGTTTGGCGCAGTCCAGTTTGTAAAGCAATCGCCCCGCCTTGCGAAAACCCGGCCAGAATAATTTTGTCAGCGGCGATGCCGCGCGTGACTTCGCGATCAATCAACGCGTCAATAAAAGCCTGCGATTCACGTATCCCGGCTTCATCGGGTTTGCGTTCCAGTTCCGCCATCGAGATGTCGTACCAGCCCGGCATCGCGTGACCACCGTTGATGGTAATGGGTCGGGTTGGAGCCTGCGGAAAAATGAAACGCAGCGGCAAATCATCCGGCAAATACAATTCTTTGACAATCGATACAAAGTCCCAGCAGTCTGCGCCCAGTCCATGCATCCAGATGACGGTGCCTTTGGGTTCGGGACCGGTTAAGAGTTCCAGGTGTTTGATGAGTTTTGACATGGCGAGAAATAAATTAAGAGAATTCAGGGAACGCGGTGACGGCGTTATTTTGGGGTTAAGCTTTGGTGGGGGTTTCCTATCGCATTCTTCGGCCGAAATGCTTTGATCACCTCGTCACGGGTTTCGAGATACGGCCCGCCGATCAGATCCATGCAATACGGCACCGCGGCAAAGATGCCGATTTCAATCGGCTTGCCGTCCGAATTTCGCAACCCGGCATTTTGTACCCCATCATCCTTCAAGCCTTCGAGCGTTTCTTTTATTGCCTTTGGCTGACCGGGTAAATTGATGATGAGGGTTTGTTTGCGAATCACTGCAACCTGGCGTGACAAAATCGCGGTGGGCACAAAGCGCAGCGATATTTGCCGCATGCGTTCACCAAAGCCATCCATGATGCGATCCGCGATCGCCACAGTGGCGTCTGGTGTGACATCACGCGGTGCAGGCCCGGTACCGCCGGTGGTGAGCACCAGTGCGCAGCCGTCCACATCCACCAGCGTTTTTAAGGTCGCCTCAATTAACGGCTGCTCATCCGGGATGACCTTTGAGACAAAGGTCAACGGATTCTTGAGTGCTCTACTCAGCCATTCTTCCAGCGCTGGTATGCCTTGGTCCACATAGACCCCGCTGGAAGCGCGATCACTGACCGAGAGCAGGCCAATTTTGACGGAATCATACTCAACAGTCATTTCTCGTCGTCCCTGTTGGCGCTGGCACCAGCGCTGACATCGGCGCGGGCATCTGCTTTCGTCCGCTCAATAATCTGCTTATGCAAAGCTTGATAAAGCAGGCGAAAATATTTTGGTGGACGCTGTGCGGCGTGATCTTCGCGGGCTTTATGCAAATAGCTTTCCAGCAACACTCGATCCGCTTCCGGAAACTCATTGGCAAACGCCGCCACTGCCGTGGCATCGGCCAGCATCCGGTCGCGCCAGCGCTCGGCCAAATGGTGCTGGGCAGTTTGTTTTTGGCTGGGGGCTTTGAGTAATTGCAGCTTTTCGATGATCGATGCTGAATCAACCTCGCGCATCAGCCTGCCGATATATTGCATCTGACGCTTGAAACCGCCATGTTTGCTGGGGCCAATATTTTTGCAATCCAGCACCGCCGTTTCCAGCGCTTCGGGCAGCGCTAGTTTACGGATCACTTCCGGCGTTAACCGCACTAATTCCTCGCCGACCGTCTGTAAAGCCGTGCTGTCGCGTTTCTTCTGGCTTTTGCTGATAGAATTTTCGTCTTGTTCTGCTGTAAATTTTTCTTTTTTCATTGCTTACGCTGCTTTTTCTTTCCCGGAAAACACGGACTTTTAGTCCATGTTCCCCACCAGTTAAGTCCGTATTTTACCCCACGTTGAGACCAACCTTTGACTTCTCCTTCCAGCCATACCGTCGGCACGGCTCATGTTCACGCCACCAACAACAGCTTGCGTGACCTGGCCGCGTTCGCCTTAGAACGCGCCAAAATTCTCGGCGCCACCGCCGCTGACGTCGAAATTTCCACCTCCATCGGCCAGAGTGTTACCGTGCGCTTGGGCGAAGTTGAAACCATTGAGCATAACCGCGACAAAGGCTTGGGTATTACGGTTTACTTGGGTCATCAGCGTGGCAATGCTTCTACCACTGATCTTTCCCGCGCCGCGATTGAGCGCACCGTGGCGGCCGCGTTAGCCATTGCCAAATACACCGCACCCGATGAATTTTCGGGTCTGGCAGATCCCGCCCGGCTGGCCGTAGCACCGTATCCGGATTTATCGCTGTATCACCCGTGGGCGCTGTCGGTTGCGGGGGCCACCGAGCTCGCGAAGCGGATGGAAGCGGCGGCCTTTGCAGTCGATAAGCGCATCAATAATTCCGAAGGCGCTTCTATTTCAACCTCGGAATCTGATTTTATTTATGCCAATTCGCTTGGCTTCATGGGTGGCTACCCGACGACACAACACAGTGCAAGCGTATCCATGATTGCCGGTACGGATGATGGCATGCAGCGCGACTACTGGTACGCCGTCGGTCGTGCCGAGCATCAGTTGGAATCAATGGAAGCCATTGGTAAGCGTGCCGGTGAGCGCACAGTGGCACGCCTGGGGTCTAAAAAAGCCCCTAGTGGAGAAGTGCCTGTAATGTTTGACGCTACTGTGGCGTCCGGCTTGATCGGCAGCTTGGTCGGTGCGGTCAGTGGCTCATCGCTTTATCGTAAATCCAGTTTTTTGCTCGATAGCCTGGGTACACAAATATTTGCGCCAATGGTGTCGATTCATGAAGACCCATTTCTGATTGGTGGGTTGGCGAGCGGCCCGTTTGACGCCGAAGGTGTAACCACGGTGGCTCGTGACATCGTTAAAGATGGGGTGCTGCAGGGATATTTTTTAGCCACTTATTCAGCGCGAAAATTAGGGATGGCCAGCACTGGTAATGCCGGTGGCAACCATAATTTAATCGTCAAATCCGGCGATCTCGATTTCGCGGGACTGTGTAAAAAAATGCATCGCGGTTTTGTGGTTACCGAGTTGATGGGGCAGGGCGTGAATAATGTCACTGGCGATTATTCACGGGGCGCCGTCGGATTCTGGGTCGAGAATGGCGAAATTGCCTACCCCGTTGAGGAAACTACCATCGCGGGAAATATGAAAGATATGTTCAAGGGTGTTGTTGCGGTGGGTTCGGATCGATTAGCGCTGGGATCAAAACAAACCGGATCGATTCTGATTGATCGTATGGCGGTTTCGGGCGAAAGCTGACGGGACTAGCGGGAGCCCGGCAGTTGAGTAGCAAAGCAGCCGGGCAATACCGCAAGCGAAATGTAGTTGAAACATTCGAGGTCAACAACTCTCAGGGAAAGTGATATGAAAACCCCCGATGTGAAACGACGAAAATTTCTGTCCACGGCGGGTGTCAGCCTGGCTGTGGGTGCAGGTGCTTTGCCAGCGTCAGCATCAACCTCAACTTCCGCCGCTGTCTTGCCGACGGTAAAATGGCGTCTTACGTCCAGTTTCCCGAAGAGCCTTGACACGATTCATGGTGGTGCTGAAACGCTGGCAAAACGTATCGCATCGGCTACTGGCGGAAAATTTCAGATTCAGGTTTTTGCGGCGGGCGAACTGGTTCCTGGCCCGCAGGCATTGGATGCGGTGAAAGACGGCACTGTGGAATGCTGTTACTCCGCGCCCTATTATTATTTTGGTAAAGACGCGACCTTTGCTTTTGGTACCGCCATTCCATTCGGGCTGAACACCCGTCAGCAAAATGCCTGGATGTATCACGGTGGCGGGCTCGCGTTGATGCGCGAGTTTTATCGGGATTACAACATCATCAATTTTCCGGCGGGCAATACTGGCGCGCAAATGGGTGGCTGGTTTCGCAAGGAAATAAAAACCGTTGCAGATTTAAAAGGTGTGAAGTTTCGCATCGCCGGATTCGCCGGCAAAATCCTCGCTAAATTAGGTGTGGTGCCTCAGCAAATTCCGGGCAGCGATATTTATCCTGCACTCGAAAAAGGCACTATCGACGCCGCCGAATGGGTCGGCCCCTATGACGACGAAAAGCTCGGGCTCAATAAAATCGCCAAATATTATTATTACCCGGGTTGGTGGGAAGGCGGACCGCAATTGGATTTATATGTGAATCTCAAACAATGGGAAGCCTTACCGCCAGAATATAAATCCATACTTGAAGCGGCGTGTGCCGAAGCCAATATCGACATGACCGCCAAATATGACGCCGTTAACCCTGCGGCGTTGCGTCGTCTGGTGCGGCAGGGTACGCAATTGCGACCGTTCAGCCGCGAAATTATGGAAGCCTGTTACAAGGCCACCGTTGATGCATGCGAAGAAGAAGCGGCCAAAAATCCCCGGTTCAAAAAAATTTACGGGCCATGGAAAATTTTCCGCGATGATCAAATTTTATGGTTCCGCGTGGCCGAACAGAATTTTGATAACTTTATGGCAACTATAAATATGAATAAGCCAGCTGCTGACGCAAAGGCTGAGGGCAGGAGTAAATCGGTACCTGCCAACAAATAATAAGAAGGGGAATGGTCTGCAAAATAGTTTTTGAAGCAGCTCTATCAAATATTTCATGCGCACAAAAAATTCTTGGTGTATGGCGATCGCTCGAATTAGGGGAGATCAAATGAATAAAATAATTAAAGTAGCGGTAATTTTTTCAACATCCATGATGCCTGCCAGCGCATTTGCCGCAGGCGAAATGAAACAGGGTCTGTGGGAAATGTCCACCACCATGAACGCGGAGCAGTTGGCTGCCATGCCCAAGGATGTCAAGGGTCCCGGTCTGGTCGGCAACACCCTCACTAGCCAAACTTGCATTTAGCAAAAAGAGGCTGATAATTTGGGCCTGACTGACGACGAAGAAGACGCATTCTACAAGATCAGCAATAAAAAACGGCAGGCATAACTTCCTCGGCGGATCCGGCCTGTAATGGCAAGGACAATACCGGCACCGGCAAGTCAAAAGCGGCATTCAGGGGCAGCGGCGATTTTACGGCGACCCACGATTTATATGGCACCGTGTTTGGTCAAAGCGCAAACCAACACCATGAATCTGTCGGCAAATGGCTGGATGCCAACTGCGGCTCGGTCCAATGACTCAAGCAACGCTGGCGTGATAATTTTTTTGCGCGGGGAGCGCCTTAGCGTCCCGGCTTCTTCGCGCACCAGGGTACGCACGCGCATCCCGCGGGAGTCTATTTGAAAAATACTTATCTTCGTTTGCCGAAGGGTTTGTCTACGTCGCTTATGTCACTTATGTCGCTGATGTTGTTATGGCTGCTTGCCGCCATGCCAGCGTTGGCGACCATAGAAACTGCGCCTAAAAAATCTTCATTTAGTAAAGCACAGCGAGCAGATATTGAGATCGTCATCAAAGAATATTTGATGAAAAATCATCAGGCTATTCCAACACCGGCCCAACTTGCTATAAAGGTCCGAATACGGTTGCCAAATCTACATACGGTCGCGGTGCGGGTAACCCGATGAAATGCGCAGCAGGTCAGCAGGAAGACGCCGGCTTGTGTTACTCATACTGCAAAACCAACTTCGCCGGTGTGGGCCCGGTTTGCTGGCAGAATTGCCCAGCGGGTACCACCAATTGCGCAGCGGGATGCTCGGTTAACGCCAGCGAATGTGCTTCCAAAACAGCCAATATGGTGATTGCCCCGCTGATCCTGGCTGCCAACATCTTTACGCTGGGTGCCAGCAGTGAAATCACGGCCGGTAAGGCCGAGCTAACGGCCGCGTTGAAAGCCAAGGACATCACGGCTGCCAGAACGGCGCTTGCTAAAACTATGACCGCGTATGCATCCCGTCTCGGTGAGATGACCACCAAAGAAGTGGCCGTTACCATCCAGAAACAGTTTGCACCCAATGCCGCAAAATGGGTCGCAACCGAATATGGCAAGACGCAACTTTATATGGCTACCAAACAGACAGATGCCCAATTGGCTGAGAGCTATGCACGCGATTTAGCGGGGTTCGATCCTACGGGTGTTGAGGGCGTAGTAGAAGCCTTCACACAATCGATCTGTAATTCTGATGAGTCGTTCCCTAAAGTGACGCCGCTGACGAATAATTAAACAGACGGTCCAACACGGTACGCAAAACTCAAGACGCGTATTAACTAAAAATTAAAGCCCGCATCCGCAAGGATAGCGGGCTTTTTTTTGCTTGTGATTGAGCAGAAGATTGGGCAGAAGATCGGGCTGCAGGTCGGGATTGCTAATCAATAGTCACCTGAGAGAAAATGTTTTAATCATCCACACAAAAGCGAAAAATGCGCATTCACTTCAAGCAGAATTTATTCATCAAAGTCATCTCCATCCCGCTCATCCCACGTATTTTTTTTATTCTTTTTATCCTGATAGGGATGGCGTTAATGTCATCGATAGGCGTGTCTGCAGCCGTGAACGCGCCCGCGCCAACAGTAGTGCCTGAAAAAACAGCCGTCAGCAAAACAGGCAATAGCATCCGCGCGCTAGCCTATACCATCAAAGTCATACCCGTCAGCACCGGCATTGAGTGGGCAGTAACGCTAAAGCTGGAAGGCAATGCCAACGGTCTCACCGAGTTCGAGATGCCATCAAGCTGGGATGGGCGTGAGGACTTAGGGCAAGGTATTAAAGATTTTAAGGTGATGGGCGGTACGATCAGTAGTGATGTGGAAATGAAAAACGCGGCAGTTGGGAAGGGGGCTGCAGGATTGCTTCAATGCGGGCTATAAGAATAATTTTAAAACGCTAGGATTCGCGGGTCTTGTGTCGGCACTTACAACCTTGGCGTTCGACTTGCCCGCAGTTTTTACAACAAATGTTGATGCATGTGCGCGACACCAACCAGAGGTATACAGATTATTGATAGACATTAACGTAAAATATGAGAGGTATTTACCAATAAACAAAAATTGTGTGACCATTCATGAACAGTTGCACTGTCCAAATATGGATTGCGCAATATCACTCTTTTTAAATCATTACTTATCATATGGCTATTCTCTCAACAGACAGCGTTGTGCAAACCTACCGTCGCTATGCGCCGATGTATGACAATATTTTTGGTGCAATCTTGGAGCCCGGGCGCGTAAAGCTTGCGCAAGCCGTTATAAAAACGGCACCAAAAAAAATATTGGAAGTTGGTGTGGGAACTGGCCTACTTTTGCCTCACTACCCCGCGTCTGCGGCGATATTTGGCATTGATTTATCTGAAGATATGTTGGCCATCGCTAAAAAACGCGCAACCAGCCTAATTGGCCGCAATATTACCCTGCTTCAGATGGACGCTGAAACCATTGATTTCCCAGACAATTCATTTGATTGCATAACCCTGCCCTACGTCCTCTCGGTGACGCCTCACCCAGAAAAGCTTATTGGCGAAATTCGGCGCATTTGTACTAAAGGTGGCACGATCTTTATCTTAAATCATTTCAGCGGCAGTCGCTTTTGGTGGCTGCTCGAACGCTCTGTTCGCGCTATTGCGGACCGGATTGGCTTTCAATCCGATTTTAGCTACGATGCGCAAATTTCTGTCCACTCGTGGACGGTCGTGTCAGTGGCGTCGGTGAATTTGTTTGGGCTATCCAAATTAGTAGAGATTCGCAATGATTAGCGTTGTGAAAAATTCATCTACCGGTTCATCAGCAATATGCAGTTTCGCTTGTGAATTGCTGGCGTGGTTTTCACTTCCGTTTATTTTTCTTTATTTTTACTCAGCGTATCCCATTGCGAATAGCGGACTTACCTTCGCACATCTAAAAATAGTACTCGCCGTATTTATATTAATTTGCGCGACCAGAGTTTTGCTGTGCTTGACAAATTTAGCCAAACATATCATTACCTCAATTAGCGCTTTGCTATGGGGCACTGCACTATTCGTTCTAACACTCTATTACAGCTTGGTCATCATCGGACTCAATGCATGGGGCCATGTTGTGTCATGGAATTTGATTCGCAGCTATGCCTTGCAAGCCCCCTATCTGGCAGAAGCACTTGGCTTGTCGTTTGCATTGGTGTTGAGCCTAATTGCAATCGCATACGCGAGCTTTTTGTTATTGGCGTGGGCTGCAGTCAAACACTCTATATGGCCTGCTGAGTTAGTACGGTTGTTCAAAAACTCGGGGCGCGCAAGGGCAATTGGCATGGCTGCTATCGGAATATTACTTGCATCTAGCTCATCGATTTGGGGTGCATTTTCATTCCCTGTTCGTGAGACAGGTGAACCGTTGATCAATACTTTTTTTCCGAGAGATGGCGTACAAGGCTTTTCAGGTTTCGGCGTTGATACAAAAGCGAGCGAAAAAATAGACCGTGAAAATGATCAAGCAAGAGTCAATTACCAGCCAAATCCAAATGCGGAACGTCGTAACTTAATTTTGATCGTTGTGGATGCGTTGCGTCCAGACCACATGGGCGTCTATGGTTATGCGCGTGATACAACGCCTAATTTGCAGCGACTAATCGCCTCCAATGAGGTCGTCGTAAGAGTTGCACCACAAATGCGCGCGTCTTGTTCGGAATCTGCTTGCGGATTATTTAGTATAGCCAGTTCACGTTTTTTTCATGAAGTTTCGGCGCGACCATTTACCTTACAACAAGTGCTAAAGGCACATGGTTATCAGGTCAAGATGATTATGGGCGGCGACCATACTAATTTTTATGGCTTGCGCGACTTGTATGGAGAGGTTGATTTTTTTATTGACGGCTCCAGTGCATCGGTAAAATACGCTAATGCAGACCGCTGGCTAGTCAACGAAACGCAGAAACTACCAAATTCAACCGGTACGCCGACAATGATTCAATATCACATGATGTCAACACATCCCTTAGGAACCAGAGAACCTGCTTTCGCCAAGTTTTTACCCGCAACTAACTATTCACTCTCAATTACCCGCCCTACGCTCAAACAACAAAACGCGATCAACTACTACGATAACGGTGTGTCGCAAACGGACGACGTGATTTATCAGCTTCTAAGAATATTAAAGCAAAAAAAATATTTGGAAAACGCGTTGGTGATCATTACCGCGGACCATGGCGAGGCGCTTGGCGAACAAGTGGTTTACGAGAGGCGGTTATTCGAATTCCGTTTGTGACGCTTAGCTATGGACATCATCCAACACAATTTTCGATTTCGCGGACAGCATTTGCACAGGTGGATATCGCACCAACGGTTTTGACTGATTTTCAGATGCCAATTCCACAGGGTTGGAAAGGCAATGCGTTGCATATCGATCAACGCTCCGATTTCACGTATTTACAGCAAGGTGATGAAATTGGTTTAATTGATTATCGTTCAGAAAACAAGGTATGGAAGTATTGGTTTAAGATTAGCACCGGCGAAGAGTACGTATTCGATCTTGCTACTGATCGAACAGAAACAAAAAACTTAATTTTAGTACCCTCCTTGAGTGCTCAAGTAAAGGAATGGAGATTGTTAACAAGAAAAATTAGACCAGTTGCAGATGGGCGATAGCCAAAAATAAAACTGCTAATTAAAGTCATGTGATGTCGTAAATATTGACGGCTGTTTAAATAAAAACGCACAGCAAACAGGCTGTTGCCGCCGACACCAAATTGACCCACCTGCCGGAATTCTATTGACCCAGTCC
>ENA-OFCD01001251-OFCD01001251.1-metagenomes-genome-assembly--contig:-NODE-1251-length-13349-cov-3.617346_pt1 | contig 13349 bp, 8 predicted proteins | sample MGYA00153392_OFCD01 | MGnify analysis MGYA00153392 | reverse complement strand
ATTCCCGGATAAGGAGTCCCACCAGTTGTTTCTTGAGCCGGAAGGTCTCGATACAAATGAGATTTACGTCAACGGGATGTCGACGAGTATGCCTTTGGATGTGCAGGTTGCGGTGATCGCGTCGATTCCGGGCTTGGACGGGTCGTCTATTGGAAGACGACGGCGGGCCGCTGATCGCAGGTGGCTTCGGCTGTTGCCGCTGGTGCGATGCGGGCGCTAGCTGTTGCGGCGGCGGCTGCGCGATCGAAGAGACGATGCCGGGCGGCGGCGCGAGGGGCATCGTCTTGTTCAAGCCCACGACGGTGGCACCTCCGGCTTTGGCGCTGCGCATCGCCTCGAGCGTCGCCATCACCTCGCGCCGGTCGAAGGAGGCGACGGTCGCCTCTTCGCCAAACGCTCCGCTGCCGACGACCCAAGCCTCCTCGCGGAGGCCGACCTCCGAGATTGACGCTAGCGGATCCCACATGGAGATCGCGTCGCGTAGCGCGATAGCGGCTGTCGTCGCGGCGATGAGCGCCGCGGCAGAGAAGAACTCGCCCTCGGTCGTGCTCACGTGCGCTTGCCACAGCACCGTGCCGGCCTCCACGTCGACGCGCGCGTCGAGCTCGATAGGACCCGTACTGACCTCCGCGTAGCCATCGAGCCACTCGGTCGCTTTACGCGCAGCGCGTAGGCCGACCGCGCGCGCTACGACGATCGCTTTGCCGTCTTGGATTCGACCCGCGGCGAGCTCGCCGAGACACTGTTGCGCACCGCGGAGCTCCGAGCGCGCCAGCCAGCCGACCCAGTTCTGGAGGCTCTGCGCGCTGAGCACGCCGGCGGCGCCCATCTCGGAGAGCGCCCGCCAGAGCAAGCGACCGTTGCTGGAAAGGACATTGAGCGTATAGCGGTCGAGCGGGCGGAGCCGTCGCCACTCGTCGTTGCTGATCGGCCTGATTCCCGTCAGCGCCATGCCGACCTTCTCCGGCACGGCGTCCCGCGGCGGGTCCTTCACCGAGCCCATCAGACGGACGTTGCGCAGCACGGGCGACACGAGCGATTGCACGTGCGGCGCCTCGACGCTCTCGTTCGTACCTTGCTTCACGATCGCCTGGCGCGCCTCGATCGGCAGCATGGTCCAGGCCGCCTGCGGCATCGACACGCCGGCGTTCATCAGCGCTCGACGGGCCGCGAGTGGCGGTGTCGGGAGGTCGAGGCCGATCTCTTCGAATTGGTAGATCATGCTCAGAAGAGCTGCGGCGCTGTCTTGGTCAAGAGGTCGCGGAGCGACGCATCGTCCAGGGCGAAAGAGACTTGAACGTCCGTCTTCTTTGGCTCGACCTTGAGGTCTCTCAGCTGCGGAATGTTCGACGAGATCTTCGCGAAGGCGTTGGCCATGCCGCCGAGCCTCGTCATGTTCTGCGCGCCTGCGTTCGCGTTTTCCTCGGTGTCGTACGTCGCGGTGCCGGCCACGTGCAGACCGGGGGGCTGAAGATCGCCGAGCACACGCGCCACCTTCAGGCCCTGCACGAACGTGACCGTGACGAACCCGAGCGAGACGGGCTGCACCGGCTGGTTCGCGAGATCGGCGACGACGGCGAACGCAGCGCCCTTGGTCTCGAGCGTCTCCATCACCCACGGGAAGAACGCTCGCTTGAGACGACCGTCCTTCACGCGCTCGAGCGCGCGTCGCATCGCGTTCTCCGTGCCGCAGAGCACGGTCTTCGGCGACATCACGGTGAACCCGACGTTGTTGACCGTGTAGAGCGTGCGGTCCGCGTACGTGGACTCGACGATGAGACCGCCTGCCTTCGTCGGCGTGTGGGCCTTCGCCGCTTGCGACAGCTTGTCGGCGTCGAAGCGCCCGCTCAGCACCGCGACCACGTCGAGGCCCTGCGTCTGGTACGACGCGAAGGTGACGCGATCGACGTCACGAGACGCCGAGAAACCCGCCTCCGCGCCGATCGGGAAGTATTGCTCGAGGAGCGTTGCGAGCTGCGCGCCGCTCCCCTTTTGATCGACCATCATGCGGACATCGAACGTGCCGGCGAGCACGGGCGCGGACGGCAACAGCACGACGGGGTCCGCGTCGATCGCGTCGGTGGGGTCTACGCCCTTCACCTCGGTCGGGGACTTCGCGTCCTTGGCGCCACCACAAGCGAGCGCGACGGTGATGAGCACACCGCCGAGTGCGCGAACGAAACGAGACATCATTTTCGGTACGTTATAGTGACGCGAGCGCCCAAGCGAGCGAGTTATCGCAGCGAGGGATACGAGCCGAGCACCTTCAAGAAGCGCGTCTTCTTCTTCACCTCTTCGAGCGCGGACACCACGTTCCTGTCGGTGGAGTGTCCCATCACCTCGATGAAGAACAGGTAGGCCCAGTCTTCGCCGCGCTGACCGTCCGCGGAGGCGTCATGCGCCGGGCGCGATTGAATCTTCGTGAGGTTGATTTCTCGCTCGGCGAACTGCGCAAGGATGTCGAGCAGAGCGCCGGGCGAGTCTTGAACCGAGAAGACGCACGCCGTCGTGTCGTCGCCAGTTCTACCCGAGGGGCGGTGCCCAATGACCGCGTAGCGCATCTTCTCGGGCCCGTTGTCAGTCACGCTCTTCGACGCGACGAGCAAGCCTTTTTCCGTGCCGAACACTTCGGTCGCGAGCGCGGCCGCTCCGTGATCTTCGAGCGCGAACTCGCACGCCAGCAGCGACGACTTCACGTCGAGGACAGGCAGTCGCCGCGTCGTCAAAAAGCGCTGCGCGCGCGCGTGATCCGCGGCGGTCGCGTAGACCTTCTCGACGTCTGCGTCGTTGCCGGTTCTCGAGAGCAAGTGGAGGTCCTGCGTGATCTCAAGCGCGAGCGCGATTTTGAGATCGGTGTTCGTCAACGCGGAGATCGTGGACTGCACGGGCCCGTCTGCGAGCGTCTCGAGCGGAAGCACGGCGAACTCCGCGCGCTTGCGGGTCACCTCGTCGAGCGCCTTGTAGGTCGAGTCTGCCGCGAGGAGCTCTGCTCCTGCGCCGAAGCGAGTGCGCGCCGCAGCGTGTGCACCTGCGCCCGCCGGGCCGAGGTACGCGACGACGAGCGGCATCTCGAGCGCGATGCAGCTGGCGTAGACCTGACCGAGGATCACCCGTAAATCCTCGGGCGGCATCTCTCCGCTGGCACGCGCGACGAGCGCCGCGATCTGTCCTCGGTCTTGGAGCGAGAGGTGCGCCTGCGCGTCGGGCGCCCGCAGCTCGCGGAGCTTTCGCGCGGCCTTCCCGCGTCGCTCGAGGATGTCGAGGAGTTGACCATCGACACGCTGAAGCTCTTGCCGAAGCTCGTCCACCTCTCGCTTGCGATCGACCATCGACGCTCCTCTCGTCGCACGAAACTTACGGTCCGAAGCGCTCCACGTCCACCCAACGCTTGCTTGGTCGCGTCGATGAGTGCATCTCGTGGGGATGGATCTGGCGGCGCTGCGCGTGAAGTATCTGGAGTTGAGATCTCTCCGCTCGGCGCCCGGAGGCGAAGACGTTCGCCCTCGCCTGCGTGCGCTCGCGGCGGATTTTCCGGGCGCACTGCGCGAGCTGGACGAGATCCCGCTCGAGGTGATCGACGCGCGCATCCAGGCGCTCGATCGAGTCGCGGACGGAGCCGCGCCCGAGCTGTGGATGCTCGTGACCGCGCGCTTCCACGAGCTCACGCGCTCGGCCCTTAGCGCAAAGCGTTTGCTGTCCCACCGCGCCACGGACGAACCGTCCCACGCGGAGCTCACGATCAACGCTCGTGCGTGGGTCGATCAGATGGACGAAATCGCGGAGCCTCCGCGCGGGCGGCTCTCCGAGTTGGTCATCCGCCGAGTCGCCCGCGAGCACGACCTCACGATTCCGAGGACGCTGGAGCTCGTGCGTGCTCACTCGCGCGTTCGCCGCTGAACGCTCGACCTAGTCGGTCTTCGTGGGCGTCGTCGCAGGCGCGGGGGCCGTGGCCGTTTTGGTCTCGGTCTTCGTCTCTGCCTTGGTCTCGGTCTTCGTCTCCGCCTTGGTCTCGGTCTTCTCCGCCTTGTCGGTCTTCGCTTCTCCGCCGCTCGGCTTGGAGCTGTACGCGTCGGCGTACCAGCCTCCGCCCTTCAGGATGAAGGTGCCCCCGCTGAGCTGTCGCTCCGCGGTTGCCTTGAGGCACTTCGGGCATTCGGTCCGTGGCGACTCGGTGATTCGCTGGACCTCCTCCCAAAGATTTCCGCAACTCTTGCAAAGGTATTCGTAGGTGGGCATTGGGCTCCGGCCGGAGTTATGGCGTAAGGCTGGCCTTGTCAAGCGTATGCGATCTGCACGCGTATTTCCCTTGCAAAACCCACCGTACCTGGCATTTTGCTCAGTGACCACATGTGAAGTGACCATACGCTTCGCATATGGCTATTTGGGGCTATCAGGTCGTTGACTTGGCGGCTCGCTTTGTAGAGGGATCGAGCGGGCTGGAACCGCTCGGGGAGACTCGACGTGAAGATTCGCAAGCTCGAGCTGCATGGTTTCAAATCGTTCGTTGACCGCACCGTCGTCCGCTTCGACAGCGACGTCTTGGGTATCGTAGGTCCGAACGGCTGCGGCAAGTCCAACATCGTCGACGCGATTCGATGGTGCATGGGCGAGCAGAGCGCCAAGCACCTCCGCGGTCGAAGCATGGAGGACGTGCTCTTTAGCGGAAGCGAGTCGCGCGCCGGCGTCGATTTCGCGGAGGTCACCCTCACCTTCGACAACGACGACCCCACGGATGTGCCGCTCGAGTTCAAAGAGTACACGGAGATCGCGGTCACACGCAGACTCCACCGCAACGGCGACAGCGAGTACTTGATCAACAAGACCCCCGTTCGTCTCAAGGACATCACCGACCTTTTCCTCGGCACGGGCGTCGGTACCAAGGCGTACTCCATCGTCGAGCAAGGCCGCATCGGCCTCATCGTGAGCGCGAAGCCCGAAGACCGGCGCATGCTCATCGAGGAAGCCGCGGGCATCACGAAGTACAAATCCCGCAAGAAACAAGCGGAAAAGAAGATGGAGCTCACGCAGCAGAACTTGCTGCGCGTGGGGGATATCGTCTCCGAGATCGAGCGCAACTTGGGATCGTTGAAGCGTCAAGCGGCAAAGGCCGAGCGCTTTCTCGCGTACCGCAACGAGCTCGAGGACCTGCAGCTCTTCGACGCCTCGCACAAGTACCTCGAGCTCATCGGGTGGACCAAGCTCTACACCGCGGAGGTGGGCTCGCTCGCCGAGCAGAACGAACTTTTTCGCACGGACCTCGGCACGCGCGAGGCGGAGATCGACGTCGCGCGTCTCGACGTGATGGCCGCCGAGGAAGTGCTCGAGCACGCTACGAACGACAGCTTCGTGCGCACCAACGAGGTACGCGCGGAGGAAGCCGCGATCGATCGAAGCAAGGACCGCCTCACCACGTTGCGCGAGCGTGAAGCGCAAGCCACGGGCGAGCTGACCGCGCTTGAAGAGCAGCGCGTGAGCCTGCAAGCCGAGCACGACGTACTCGCACGAGAGGTCGCATCGTTCGAAGCGGACGAGGCCGTGCGCGCGCAAGATCTTGCCGCTCGAGAGGCGTCGCTGGCAGACGCGATCATCGGGCATCGAACGGCGGAGGCGCGCGTCGTCGAGCTCGTGCGCACGGTCTCGCGCGCCCAGGCGGAGATCGCGAGCGCGGAGGCGAAGCTCGAAGGTTTCGAGCGACGACGCGAAGACGCCGAGATGCGCGCCAACCGGCTCGAAGGGGAGCGCGAGCGCCTCACGGACGAGCAGGTCGACTACGCGGCGAAGGCGCGCGCCCTCGAGAGCGAGCTGCGCGACATCGCTGACGGCAAGGTGTTGACGGACGACGAGAAGCAGCGCCTCGAAGAGAGCCTCGCCGCGCTCCGCCAAGACATCATGGAAAGCGAGCGCAAGCTCGAGGAGGCCCGGAGCGAGCTCGGAAAAAAGCGCTCGCGCTTCGTGGCGCTCGAAGAAGTGCAGTCGCGACTCGAAGGCGTAGGCGCGGGTCCGAAGGCGCTCTTGAAGTCGAAGAACCCTGCGATCGTGGGTCTCGTCGGCGATCGCATCCAGGCGCCGAAAGAGCTCACCGCGGCGCTCGCGGGGCTCCTCGGACAGCGACTCGAAGAGATCGTCGTGGACGACATCGACTGCGGGCTCGAGCTGCTCGAGGCACTCGCGCGAGACAAGAAGGGTCGCGCGACCATCGTGCCGCGCTTCCCACGTCATGTTGCGGGGGCGGATCAATCGCTTCCGACGTGCGACGGCTTGCTCGGTAGCCTCTTCGATCGCCTCGACTTTGCGGTCGAGGACGAGGCGCTCGTGCGTTGGCTCGTCGGAGACGCCGTGGTCGTAACCGACTCGGCCGCGGCAGCGCGGGCTCGTGTAAGCTTGCACTCCACACACATCGTGACGCTCGGCGGAACGGTCCATTTCGCCGACGGACGCATCGCAGGCGGGTCCGGTGAAGAGGTCGTCGCCGGCAGGCTCGACGCGCTCCGAGAGATGCGTGAGCTCGAGGTCGAGGTGCGCAAGCTCGACCTCGTCGCGAACGAGCGGCTCGCTCACCACCAAGCGCTTCGCTCTTCGATCACCCAGGCGCAGACGGCCCTCGAGCTGGCGCGGCAAGAGTCGCATCGGGGCGAGCTGATGCTCGTGACGTGCGAGAAGGACCTGCGCGCGACGTCGACTCGGCTCGAGGCTATCGAGGCGCGGCTGGCGGTCATTGCACGTGAGTCGGAGGAGCTTTCTGCTGCGCTCGCGGCCGCTGCGACCGAGAAACAGGCGGCCGAGGCCATCCTCCATCTCGCGCACGAAGCGAAGTCGGGGGCGGAGAGCCAGGTCGCCGAAGCGACGTCGAGCCGCGAGGCCTGCGCTGCGAAGGTTGCCGAGCATCGTGACGCAACGACGGAGAGCAAGGTCCGACTCGCCAGCGCGCGCGAGCGACTCACGAGCGCACGAGGCACCACGATTCGACTCGAGAAGAGCGTGGCCGAGCTCGTGGAGCGATCGAAGCGCATCGAGCGCGAACTCGAGGACGGCGCACGCGCGTTCGGCGAGACCGCAGCGTTGCTGATGCGCCACAAGGAGATGCTCTTCACGGCGCTCGATGCGATGCGAAACGCAGAGGACGCCCTCACCGTAGCTCGAGGTACCTACGACGGCCTTCGCACGGCGCTCGGCGAACGGGAGGGAGCGATCAAAGAGCTCCGCGCACGCGCAGAAGAGACGCGCGAGGCGCTGTCGCAGGCTGAAATGCGGCTCCGCGAGAAGGACCTCGCGATGGGTCATCTCATCGACGCGGTCCGCGAGAAGTTCCGCGGGCTGAACTTGCCACGCGTCGTCGGCGACTATCACCTCCGCCCGCCGCCGGACGAAGATACACGCTCGCGTATCGGCGAGCTCGTGCAGCTCCTCGACCGCATCGGCGCCGTGAACCTCGATGCCATGCGCGAGCACGAAGACGCCGAGAAGCGCTTCGTCTTTTACACCGAGCAGAAGGCGGACCTCGAGAAGGCCCTCGGCGATCTCGAGAAGGCCATCGCGCAGATGAACAAAGAGTCCAAGCGACTCTTCGCGGAGACGTTCGCGGCGGTCAACGCCAAGTTCGAAGAGATCTTCCCGCGCATGTTCCGCGGCGGGCGCGGGTCGCTCAAGCTCACGAACCCGGACGACATGCTCGAGACCGGCATCGACATCCTGGCTCAACCACCCGGCAAGAAGCTCAGCTCGATCGAGCTCATGAGCGGTGGCGAGAAGGCCCTCACCGCAGTGTCGCTGATCTTCGCCATCTTCCAGGTGAAGCCCTCGCCGTTCTGCATCCTGGACGAGGTCGACGCGCCGCTCGATGAGGCGAACGTTTCTCGGTACAACGAGATGGTCCGCAGCATGACCGCGAAGTCCCAGTTCATCTTGATCACTCACATCAAGAAGACGATGCAAATGGTTGATATCCTTTACGGTGTCACCATGCAGGAGGCGGGGGTCTCGAGGCTCGTAAGCGTGCGCCTCAACGAGGCCGCAGAAGCCCAAAAGCCCGACATGAAAAAGGCAGCGGAGCCCACGGAGACGGATACCGCCGCCGTCGCCTAGAGCGACAACCGGTGCTCTCAGGTTCGTCGCGAGCGAGAGACTCGGCTACGTAAGACGTGGTGCGGGGCCTTCGTCACCCTGGAGAAACTGTCCACGATTCGTGAACGAGAGACGGCCTGCCACGCAGAGGAGACCGTCTCCTCCGAGCGCCAGACCGTCTCCTCCGAGCTCCAGACCGTCTCCTCCGAGCTCCAGACCGTCTGGGTCGACCCGCCTACTTGGCGGTCTTCTTCTTGCGCCGGGTCTCCGCGGCCGCTTGCCCGATCTTGCCGAAGAAGTCCACTGCGCCCGCGATCTGCGACCGCAGCTTGGCGTCAGTCTTGGCCACCGACTTGGCGATCGCGTACGCGTCGAGCATCACGGGGCGCGTCTCGTCGCTCAGGTGCAGCACCGAGTCGGCGATCCGCGCGTTGAGTGCGTCGAGGGCTTCGGCGATCTTGCCAAGCTTGGCGACGCGCTGGAGGCGATCGCGCAGGAGATCGACCTCGAAGGAGTCCGGATCCTGACCGAAGTCTCTGTCCGACAAGGACGCGAACAGCTCGGGCCGTGCCTGCGCCGCGTCGAGCACTCCGAGCAGCGCGTTGGCCTCGCCCGCGCGAAAGCGTCCCTGGCTCGATTTGCGCTCTTCGGCCGTCAGCGCGATGAGCCCGGGCAGCTCCGAGTCGACCTTCTCGATCGCCGCGAGCGTGGCCGCGATGCTCTTGTCGAGCGTGGTGAGCGGCATGGTGAACACGTCGTCTGTCTTCTTGGTCATGATTCCCCCTTGATGGTCGCGTGCCTACTGGCCGCGGTTGAGCCAAGCAAACGCGACGACGCTGCACGTGTCAACGGCCGCCGAAGAGAGGCTCGTCATCGATTCGAGGCGCATCGTGAGGGTCGGCCCGACCGGCGGGCTCGCTACGGGCATACCGTGAAGAGCCAGGCAGCCGACGCAGCGGCACGGTTGTCCGTGGCAAAGAGCAGCTTGCCGGCCCGCAGAGATGTCCACCGCGCTCACGCCCGCCTTGCAGCTTGGGCCGGCAGCGTCCGGGACATCGCCTGGGCGACGAGCAGCGTCGGGGCCATCCGGGGCGGCCACCTGCCCGCCGCACGCGACCCCCATGCCCACAGCCCCCCGACCGCGACGATTGCGATGAAGAGCCTCGTACCGCCTCCACGCTCCGGACCGCACTTCACTGAAGCCAACGAACCCAACCTCGAGCAGAGAGGAGAGCCCAGTGACGGCGTGACCGGCGCTGCGACGGCTAGAGTGCGACGTCTTTCGCCGATCCTACTGCGCGAGACGGTGCTCGTGGGGAGTGACGGCGACTAGCGCCATTCGTGCTTTGGCTCGCGTGAAGTCTTGAGCGGCCGATGGCGTCGAGGCGAGGACGTCGAGCGAGCTCGCGACCGCGATCGGATCGATGGGACCCAGTCGGAGCAGCTCCAGGGCGACCGCGATCGTCGGCGCGCTGGCGCTGGGCTCGTTCGCCGCGAGCAGATGCAGGATGGACGCCCGCACGAGCGGATCATCGGGAGCGCGCTGGCCCAACGCGAGCGCGAGCGCCTTGGTCTCGGTTGCGGGCTTCGGAGACATCCACGCAAGCGCGGCGAGCCGGTGGCGGCGGTCGCCCCCCGTGAGGCTCCGGAGCGTCGCGCGGTCGTCATTGCGTAGCGCGAGCTCGATCCGAGCCTCTTCGGGCAAGTCCGGAGCGTCAACGCCGGCACGCGCCGCGAGCTCGACGGCGAGCGGCACGAGCAGTGCGTCGGTCCCGAGCAGCCCGTGGGGGACGAACGCGCGCGCTTGATCTTGGTCTCCCGAGCGAGCGAGCGCCCGCGCGAACACCAAGCTCGCCGAAGCCTCCGGCGGCGACGATTTCGCGCCGGCCAGCGCTCGTTTGACCGACGCGAGGTCTTGGGTCCGCTCACCCGCTGCTGCCAGGACCATGCGCGCCGAGACATCATCTGGATCTGCGCCCACGACCAAGCTGGCCAGAGCGACCGCAGAGGTGACGTCACCGAGGACGAGCGCGCGCGCCGCGACCTCCGTGAGCGACACCTGACACCTCGAAGCCCGGCGCGTGGTCGCGGCTCGGTCCGCGCGCGACAGCGCGTCATCGATCGCGAGGCGCGCGACGAGGGGATCGGTCACGCGACCTTCGCCGTCGACGAGCGCACCCGACAGAGTTCGCGCGGACACGAGCGCGCCGTCCCCCGCGAGCGCGAGCGCGTGCAAGCTTAGCTTGGTCGTCCACGCGGCGCTCCGCGCGAGTCGCAACGCCGCCCACGACGAGAGCGCATCGTCCGCGTGCGCGTCGCCCCACTCGTAGAGCGCCGCCCAAGCCGCAGGCGTAGGCGTCGCGAGCGCGAGCGCGGTGAGCCGTTGGCGGGCGTCGTCGTCCGACGAGAACCTTCGCTGCATGGACACCGCGAGCGGCACGTCCACCGGCTCCGCGCGTATCGCCCGCCTTGCCGCGTCGTCGTCTCCGTTGCCACAGGTCGTGCTGAGCGCGAGCGCGGGCCCGAAATCAGGGTCGATCGCGAGCGCTTGGTCGATCGCGGATTGCACCATCGCGTCGTGCGGGTCCTTGCGACACAACGCCTGCGCGAGCCGCGTCCACACGAGCGCGTCGTCGCCGTCGATACGTGCGGCCTGCGCGAAGGCCTTGATCGCGAGATCCGACTGCCCGGTCTCCTCCGCGATCGCGCCGCGCAAGAAGAGCTCGTACGCGACCGGCGGAACGAAGCGTCCCTCTACCGGCCGCCCGTCCACGACGCGCGTCACCGACGGTCCGGCCCCTCCGCAAGCGAGGAGCAGCGACAGCAGCGGACCTAAACGGCGCAAGCGGCGAGTGCCTCCAGCAAGCGGTCGTTGTCCTTCGGAGAGCCTATCGTCACGCGTAGTTGATGAGTCATCCGTCCGCCGATGTGATGGAAGCTGCGCACGAGTACGCCCTTCTGCACGAGCTTGCCGAACACCTCGGCCGCGGGCTTCGGCGTCTTGATCCACACGAAGTTCGCGTCGCTCGGGGTCACGGTCACGCCCATCTTCACAATCTCATGAACAACGCGGTCGCGCTCTCGCTTGACGGCCGCCACGTGCGCGCAGACGTCGTCCCAAGCGTGCTCGAGCACGGCGGTCGCAGCGTTCTGGCTGGTCGCGCTCACGTTGAACGGCTGGCGAACTTTGTCGAGCTCTGCGATCAGCTCCGCGTGCGCCTCGATCCAGCCGACGCGCAGCGCGGCGAGCCCGACCTTCGAGACCGTACGGAGGATTGCGAGGTTCGGATGGTCGGCGCGCCAGTGCCGCACCGAAGCAGAGGCGTAGTCGATGTACGCCTCGTCGACGATCACGAGCGATCCCTTCGCGGCCTCCAGCACCTCGAGCACGCGCGCGTCGCTCATCTTGTTCCCGGTGGGGTTGTTGGGACTCGCGATGAAGACGACGTTCGGCGGCAACATCTCGATCGCGCGCTTCATCGCGCCGACGTCGAGGTCCCACGCGGCGTCGAGCGGGACTTCCACAGGTGTGTGTCCGTGGCCGCGCGCCGTGATGCGGTACATCACGAACGTCGGCGTCGTGGTCAGCACGACCGGCAACGGCGCGGGAGGACGCGGGCGCGACATCGCCGTGAGCACGAGCGAGATCACCTCGTCGGAGCCCGTGCCGATCATCAGCTCCTCGGGGCGAGCTCCCGTGCGCTTGGCGATCGCGAGGCGAAGCGCGGTCGCACGCGCGTCCGGATAGCGCTCGAGCTGGGTCTTCGCGATCGCTTCGGCGATCACCTCGCGCACGTGCGGCGAAGGGTTCGGCGGCGCCTCGTTCGCATCCAGCCTCACCTCGATCCCTTCGGGGAGGTGAGGTGCGTACGCCGACAAGTCGGCGAGCTCCGGTCTAAGCAGCGCTGCGAGTTTGGCGTCGAGGCTCACGGACCCTACCCTATCAGCGCACGCGGAAATCACTCGGGTCTCCGAGGTCCGTCTCCGACGCGTCCTTCGCGTCCAGGTGTCCCTCGTGACGAGCCGGTGCTTCCGCCTGTCGCAGGCGCTCGGCGATCTCGATCAAGCGCCGCTCGACGCGACCGAACACGCTCGACGCGGGGAGGCGACCCGCCGCATCGCGTGCTCCCGCCGGGACGCCCGTGAGCAGCTCGATCCCCTCCGCAACGGACGAGAACGTCCAGAGGTTGAACTGCCCCAGCTCGATCGCGGACACGACGTCATCGCGCAGCACGAGATGCGGCAGGTTGGTCCTCGGCATCATCACGCCTTGCTTGCCGGACAGTCCGCGCGCGGCGCACAGATCGAAGAAGCCCTCGATCTTCGCGCAGAGGCCACCAATCGCCTGAATTTCGCCGAGCTGATTGACGCTGCCCGTGACGGCGACGGCCTGATCGATGGGGAGCTCCGCGAGCGACGAGAGCACCGCGAAGAGTTCCGCGCTCGAAGCACTGTCTCCGTCGATCTCCCCGTAGCTCTGCTCGAACGCGAGCTGCGCACGTAGAGAGAGAGGGCGCTCTTGTCCGAACATCCTACCGAGATAGCCACGGAGGATCGCGACGCCTTTGGTGTGAATGGCGCCGCCGAGCTGGGCCTCTCGCTCGACGTCGATGATGCCTTCTCGACCGAGCGCGACGACCGCCGTGATGCGCATCGGTTGCCCGAACTCGACGTCGCCTGCGGAGAACACGGAGAGGCCGTTCACCACACCGACGCGCGCGCCGCTCGTGTCGAGCGCGACCTCTCCGCGGATGGTCAGCTCGCGGATGTGGCGCTCCGCGGCCCCTAGCCGCTCACGCCTCTCACGCCATGCGACGTCGACGTCCTCGACGCGTACGACGGTGGGCGCGGGAGGGCGGATCGACGCGCGAAACGGCGCAGGATTCGTACCGCTCTCGACGACGGCAAGCTCGGGTGACTCTTCGGTGACGGCCCGCGCCGCCGCCAGAGCGCTCGCGAATGCCGCGGTCTCCTCGAGCGGCGAGAGCGACAGCGTGAGTCGCTCACGATCACCCGCGAGGCGAGTCGCGAGATCGAGCAGTCGCGCGCGCGCTTGGCGATCGAACTCTCCCCACTCGCGCTCTTTGGCCATCGCCATCAAGTACGCATCGAGCGCGACGAGACGATCGTGCGTGCGAGGAATCGAGCGTTCCACCTCGACCTTCACGCGGAACAGAGCCGCGAAGTCCGCGTCGCCTTCGAGCAGCGCGGCGAGGCGCTCTTCTGCGACGGGGACGGCCTGCGCGGCGAGGTGGCGGCGTCGTGGGCCCGCCTCGACGTCTTCGGCG
>ENA-OFCD01001250-OFCD01001250.1-metagenomes-genome-assembly--contig:-NODE-1250-length-13364-cov-3.559546_pt1 | contig 13364 bp, 11 predicted proteins | sample MGYA00153392_OFCD01 | MGnify analysis MGYA00153392 | reverse complement strand
ACCTCTGCCCCGTATCAAGGAGAAACTCGTGATGAACTGTCCTTTTCTGCTACGCTCGCGCGCCAGGCTGCAAGCCGTAGCGCTCGTTATGATCGTTACTGTCACCGCCTGTGGCGCCTCGAAGCCGCCAGCCGCCGGCGATGGCGCGGCGGCCGCGCGCTACGCCGGCTTTTCGTCGCGCAAGGCGCTCTGGGGCAAGACCAAATGTGGACCGTGCTTCGAGCGCACGCCGAGTTCTTGATCGGCAGGTGCTTCTCGATCACGAGCGGCGCTGCCCAGATGGAGGTGGAGGCGCCGGGTCGTTTGCGAAACGAGCCGAGCGTGTTCGGGGGCTCGACGGGCGCCGAGGTCTTCGTCGACACCGTGCGCCGCTGGATCGACACGGACAACGCGTTGCGTGCGCTCGGATCGAGCTCGCGCGTTGGCGACGGCGCCAGCGGGGCGCTGTTCGGCGAGTGCGCGCTCGGTCAGACAGAGACCGCCCTCCTCTCGCGATCTCGCGGGGAATCCGTGGGTTCGCTCGTCGGCGCGAACCCTGGCGTCGACGTCGCGCCGTTGCTCTACGCGCTCGCGCTGCTCGGCGTCATCGACGTGGTGCGCGCCGTGGCTCCCCGGCAACCGAGTGTCGACATGCCCACGCACGATCCCGACGCTCTCGACGACGACGCGGTTCGCGACCGCGTGCGCGCGCGACTCGACCTCGTCGACGAGGGCGACTACTTCGCGCTGCTCGGCGTGCCACGCACCGCCACCAGCTACGACGTTCGCCGCGCGTACCTCGATCTGCGGCAGGCGTTCGACCCGGCACGCTTGCTCACCCCGCGCCTGGCCGACCTCTCGGACGACGTCCGCAAGATCTCGAGCGTGCTCGAGGAGGCGTACGAGATCCTGCACGACGGAGCGCGCCGAGAGCGGTATCGACGCGCGATAGAGGACGTGCCGGGACCTCGCCCGTCGTAAACGGCCCTAGACTCGTCCGTGACCGGCGGGTCAGAATCAGGCAACGCGCGGTGTGACGGCGTCGACCACGATGATGCCACCCTCGGCGTCTACGGTGATCACGTCGTCGCGGTGGACCTCGCCCTTCAAGATGAGGTCCGCGATCGGGGCCTCGACCAGGCGCGCGATCGCACGGCGCATCGGGCGCGCGCCGAGCTCGGGGTCGTAGCCGCCGTGTTCGAGCAACGCCTCGATGGCGTCATCGCTGACGTCGATCTTGATGCCACGCGCGAGGACGAGATCGGCTTGCAGGCCCTCCAACATTCGGCGCGCAACGAGCGAGACGTCGGCGCGCGTGAGGGGCGCGAACGACAGGACCTCGTCGATGCGATTGTAGAGCTCAGGTGGCAACGCGGCGCGTGCTGCGGCGACGACGGCTTCCGAGTACGAGGCACGAACCTCCTCCTCGCGCGCGCGCCCGCCGAAGCCGATGCGACCCCGCGTGCCCTTCGGCACTGCGATCTCCGAGCCGAGGTTCGACGTGAGGATCAAGACTGTATTGGTGAAGTCGATGGTGCGCCCGCGACCATCCGTGAGGCGGCCCTCGTCGAACACCTGCAAGAAGCCTTCGAGCACGTCGCGGTGGGCCTTCTCGATCTCGTCGAGCAACACGACTTGATACGGACGCCTACGCACGGCCTCGGTGAGCTGCCCGCCAGACTCGTGGCCGACGTAGCCCGGAGGTGCCCCGACGAGGCGCGCGATCGCGTGAGGCTCCGCGTACTCGCTCATGTCGAGGCGAGTCATCGCGTCGGGGGAGAAGAAGAGGCACTCGGCGATCGCCTTGGCCGTCTCGGTCTTGCCGACGCCTGTAGGGCCGAGCAACAAGAACGAACCGATGGGCCTGCGCGAGCGAAATCCGGACGCGTTGCGACGGAGCACTGCGGCGACGCGCGCGAGCGCTTCGGCGTGTCCCACCACCCGCTCGGCCATGAGTGACTCCAGGTTCAGCATGCGCTCGCCGTCGGACTGCATCAGGCGCTCGAGCGGCACGTGCGCCATTTCGCTCACGACCTCGGCGACGTGCTCGGGCATCACAACACCGGTCTGCCTCCGTCGTGCGCGGGCGCCTGCCAGATCCAAGATCGCGATGGCCTTATCGGGCAGCGCGCGGCTCGTTACGTAGCGCACGGACCACGTGACGCTCGCGGCGATCGCCTCCTTCGCGTACGTCGTGCCGTGGTGCTTCTCGAAGCTGGGCACGAGCCCTTCGAGCGCGAGGAAGGCCTCCTCCGGTGAGGGCTCGTCGACCTCGAGCGCGGTGAAACGCCTGGCGAGTGCGGCGTCGGGCTCGATGTGCTTCTTGTACTCCTCGAACGTCGTCGCTCCGATGCAAGGCAGCTCTCCGCGGGCGAGCGCGACCTTGAGCTCGGTCGCGGCTTCGTCGCCGGCGTCTGGACCGAAGAGCGTGTGGATCTCGTCGAAGAAGACGACGATCTTTCCCTCGGCCTGCTTCACCTCGTTCTTGATGGCGACGATGCGCTCGGCGAGTGACCCTCGCACGCCCGTACCTGCGACGAGCGACGCGGGCTCGATTTCAATGACCGTCCGGTCATCCAAACTACCGACGTCCTTGCCCTCTGCGATGCGCAGCGCGAGTCCGCGCACGACGCTCGTCTTGCCGACACCCGCCGCGCCCACCAAGCAGGGACACGCGCTGTGGCGCTTCGCGAGTACGTCCAGCGTGCTCTCGATCAAATCGTCTCGTCCGACGACGGGGTCGAGCTCGCCTCGCGCCGCCGCCGCCGTCAGGTTCTTGCCCACCGATGCCAGCACCGGAAAGCGCTTCGGGTCGAGGTCGAACCTCGACGTGGCCTGCGGAGACTTCGCCTTCTTCGCTGCGGGCTGCTGAGGTTGGGTCCTACGTGGCGAGGGAGCGGGGACGACGATCTCCATCTGGACCGCCGCTGCTTTGGGCGCGCTGCTCGGCTTCTCGCGACGCGCTTGATCGAACGCCGCGACGCTCGGCGGCATGGCTGGCGGCGAAGTGCGCCGCGCGGGCGCGATACCCATCGCGATTTGCATGGCACTCGTGCGGAGGCGGACCACGTCGGTGCCGCACTGCTCGAGCGCGCGCATCGCAGCCGTGGAGCGGTCTTGGCAGAGCGCGAACAACAGGTGGAGCGCGCCGGGCTGGGTCGCGTGAGCGCGCGAGCAGAACTCGCGCGCTCGCTGCACGCTGCGGCTGATCGCGTCAGGCTGATCGTCGACCAGCACGCGCGCCGCCCTGAGAAGCAGGTCCTCGTCCAAGCGCCGCTCGCGCAGCAAATCCGCTGCCATGCTCGGGCCCGACGCGATCGCGGCGAGGAGGTGTCCAGTAGTCGTGCGTTCGCCGCGCCTCTGCGCGAGCTGCTCGGCGAGCTTACGCAGCGCCAAGAGCTCGGCTTCGCTCCTCGTGGTCATCTCTCCCTGGCTCGCACACACTGAACACATGGGCCAAGAATCGGGGATCTCTAAGCGGTCATTCGCGACCGTACTGCGGTGGGGAGTAGCAGCAGACGTCCTCTCGCCCCATCTTCTCGCGGAGACGCTTGGTCTTGGTGGGGTCGAGGGACAGGCGTCCGTATAGGTACAGCATGCACTCGGGGTAGTCGCCGGACTCCTCGCCTGCATTTGGCTGCTGTGCGGGCGCCTTGGCGCAGTTCACGGGCATCACGGATTTGCGCACGGCGTTGCCACGGTCCGACCCACCTGCCTCAGGGCCGCCGTCCGGCGCGGTCGCTGCGTCGGGCGTCAGGTACGCGGTCTCCGAGACGCGAACGACCTCGAAGCCCGCTCCCGCAGGGCGATAGCAGCTCACCGCCGCGATCACGGCGCACGCGAGCAGGTTAGCGAGCGGCACCACTCTCGGCATCGAGCTGAACCCTAACACCTGGACACCTCCAAGCCGACCCTTTGGGTTGCCCGGACAATACGAGTTTTATTTGGCGTCGCGCACCTTGCGCACAAGGTCGAGCATCCTATTATGACCAGCCGGTCAATAATCATGTCCAGAACTCCCGATCTCATGGCGAAAGTGGCTCTCCTACGCGGCGCGGAGGAGATGTTTGCGGCCCACGGCTTGGAGGACGCGAAGGTGGAGGAGATCGCACGGCGCGCGGGTCTCTCGAAGGGCTCCTTCTACCTCCACTTCGAGAGCAAAGAGGCCGCGTTCAAGCAAGTGGTCGAGGGGTTCTTGGCCCGCTTCAGCTCCATGGTGATCGTGCCGGAGGAGCGCTCTGCGCTCCCCACCGGTCCCGAAGACACGCTCTCCTTCGTGATGGCCGAGGACCTCACGCTCTTCGAGTTCCTCTGGCAGAACCGCTACATCCTCCGCATCGTGGATGGCTGCCACGGCGAGTTCTCGTACATGCTGGAGGGCTTCCACCGCACCATGGTCGACGCGAGCAAAAAATGGCTCGATCACTGGAAGAGAGTGAACATCCTGCGCCGCGAGGTGGACGTGGACGTGGCGGCGGTGCTGGTGAACGGCGCATACCACGCGCTCGCGAGGATGATGATGGAGCAGAAGAAGCGACCGCCGCTCGAGGCGTGGATCGAGGAGACCGTGACGCTGCTCTTCGTCGGGATGGGAACGCCAGCGACCATCGACGCCGCGATCACGCGTCAGAGACGGCGGGTGAGCGCCGCGTCCGAAGTCTTGGTGACTCGCCGTCCAGGAAAGGTCGGCAAGACCACTCGCCGGCGTGTACGTGGCTCCCTATGAACGACCCCGTGAACAAGGACATTGCGATGAGCGAGACCGTCCATCCCCTGCAGACGGAGTCCCGAACGGGCGCGCGTGTGGTCGGCGTGGTCGTGGGGGTGCTTGGCCTCACGCTCTTGGGCTTCATCGGTGTTCGCGTGAAGGAGTCGCTGGCCAAGCGTGACGACCTCGTCAAAGAGCGAGTCGCCGCGCAGGCGAGCGCGACGGTGAAGGCGCCCTTGGCCGTGACTCACGCGAAGCCCGTGACCTTCCGCCCACACGTCGAGGTGACCGGCACGCTGCAGCCTTGGCGCTCTACGGACGTCGGGTTCGAGCAATCGGGCAGGCTCGTACGCGTTCTCGTGTCCACGGGAGACTCCGTCAAGGACGGTCAAGTCCTCGCGGTCCTCGACGCGTCGATGGCCGGCGCGCAAGTCAGCCAGGCCGAGGCGCAGACGAAAGCTGTCGAGGCGCAGCTCTCGCTCGCGGAGGACAACCTGAAGCGGACCGAGTCGCTCGTCGCGACCAAGTCGATCGCAGACGCTCAGGCCGTTCAGGCGCGCCAACAGGTGGCGCTCGCGCGTGCGCAGCTCGAGGGTGCCCGCGCGACCGAGCGCCTCGCGCACACGGGAGCGGGTCAGCGGTCGATTACCGCGCCGTTCGCGGGGCTCGTCACCAAAGCGCCGACGTCCGCCGGTACGGTCGTCTCGCCAGGCATGATGCTCATGCACCTCGAGGATCACTCGCGCTTCCGACTCTCGGCGACCCTGAGCGAAGAGGAGTCCGACCTCGTGAAGGTCGGCACGGAAGTCACGGTAAAATATCATGACCGGTCGGTCACTGGCCACGTCGTCACGCTCGTTCCGTCGCTCGATCAGGCTACGCGGCGCGCTCCACTCGAGGTCGAGGTCCCCAACAGCGCCGCCGATCCGCTGCTCGCGTGGAGCTTCGTACACGCCACGATCGACGGCGGTAAAGACGTGCAGGGTCTGCGCTTGCCGGCCACGGTCCGCCGCCCCGGCGCTCAGAACGAGCTCGTCGTCGTGAAGGACGGTAAGCTCCACTTCGTGCGCGTGCAGAAGTCGACGGAGGCGGACGGCTCGTGGGTCGTGCGCGACGGCCTCGCCTCGAGCGACGTTGTTCTCCTCGCGCCCGCCGCAGAGGCCAAAGAGGGCGACGTCGTGGATCACACCGAAGAGAAATAGGCAGATGCCCCCCGTACTCTTGAAGTCTTCGTCCGAGCAACCCGCGCGGATTGGCTTGATGACCGGCGAGTCAGTCACCGTGGAGGTCCTGTCGTGAATCTCTCAGCGATCGCCATCAAGCGCCCCGTCTTCACCGTGATGGTCATCTTCGCGATGATGGTCTTCGGGGCGACGGGTCTCTCTCGCCTCGGCACGGACCTCTTTCCGGACGTGAACTTTCCGATCGTCGCGATCAACGTCGCGTACCCCGGCGCGTCGCCCACCGAGGTCGAGACGCTCGTGTCCAAGCCGGTGGAGGACGCCGTCGTGTCGCTCAACGGCGTCGATCGCGTCATGTCCTATTCACGAGAGGGCCTGTCGACGACGATCTTGATGTTCAAGCTGGACGTGGACATCCAAGAGGCGGCGACTCAGGCACGTGAGCGCGTCTCGCGAGCCCGCTACAAGCTGCCGCAGGACATCAAGGAGCCGACGATCAACCGCTTCGACGTGGGCGCGGCGCCCGTGCTCACGTACACGCTCTCGGGTGGTGGACGCTCGCTGGCCGACACCGCGAAGTTTGCCAAGGACGTCATCAAGCCGTCGCTCGAGCAGGTCGACGGCGTCGCCGCGGTAGACGTGAAGGGCGGCGCCGAGCGTGAGGTGCACGTGGACCTCGACCTCGCGAAGGTGGACGCTCTCAAACTCTCGCCGCTCTCGATCCTCGACGCGCTGCGTGCGGAGAACATTACCGTACCCGCCGGTCACTTCGACGAGGGCATCCGCGAGATCGCCGTGCGCACCGTGGGCGAGTTCAAGACGGTGGACGAGATCGGGAACCTGATCGTCGCGACCGCGGCGGACGGCTCGAGCGTGCACCTCCACGACGTGGCGGACGTAGAGGACAGCTATCAGGAGCTGCGGACGCGCATCCGCACGAACGGCGAGGCGAGCGTTTCCTTCGACGTCGTCAAGCAGTCGGGCCGCAACACCATTGCTGTCTCCGACGCGGTGAAGAAGAAGCTCGCCGAGATACAGACGTCGTTCCCCGTGGGCGTACAGCCATCGCTCATCATCGATCAGTCGAAGTTCATTCGAGAGAACACGCACGAGGTGGAGATCGCGATCGTCTTCGGCGGAGCCATGGCCATCTTGGTCATCCTGCTGTTCATGCTCGACCTCCGCTCGACGTTGATTAGCGCGATCGCACTACCCACGAGCGTCATCTCCACGTTCTTCGTCATGGACATGTTGAACTTCACTCTCAACATGATGACGCTCCTCGGGCTGTCCCTCGCGATCGGCTTGTTGATCGATGACGCGGTCGTCGTTCGCGAGAACATCTCGAAGCACCTCGAGCGAGGCGAAGATCCGCACACGGCGGCGATAGAAGGCACCAAAGAGATCTCGCTATCCGTGCTCGCGACCACGCTCACGGTCGTCGCGGTGTTCGTGCCGGTCGCGTTCATGAAGGGCATGGTCGGTCAGTTCTTCCGGCAATTCGGGCTCACCATCGTCGGCGCCGTGCTGGTGTCCCTCTTCGTCGCGTTCACGCTCGACCCGATGCTCTCGAGCCGCTTCAGCAAGGCGCACGTGCCTGGGGCGATCGATCGCTTTGCGAAGATCAAGGCGCCGTTCGAGAAGATGTTCGCGGGGATCGACTCGCTCTACCGGAGCGTGCTCGGTTGGGCGGTCAATCACAAGCTCATCGTCTTCGTCGTCACCACGCTCACGTTCGGCGCGAGCTGCGGCATCGGCGCGCTTACGGGCAACGAGTTCGTGAACGCCGAGGACCGAGGGCAGTTCGTCGTCGACCTCGAACTCCCCGCCGGCACGGACCTCGAGGAGACCTCTCGTGTGATCGCGCCGCTCGAGCTGGAGCTCTTGAAGGACAAGAACTTCATCACGGTGCTCTCCACTTTGGGCCCGAGCGGAGACACGAACAAAGCCTCGTGGCGCGTCGTGACGACGTCCAAGAGCCAGCGCAAAGAGAAGCTCGTAGAGCTCAAGAACCAGGTGCGGACGATCTGTCACAGAATTGTTGACCTGCGGGTCAGCATCAGTGACCCACCGTTCGTCGAGGGCGCGGGCACGGAGGCGCCCATCATGGTGCAGGTGCGAGCGTCGACCTACGAAGAGCTCGAGCCGCTCGCCAAACAGTACGAAGCAGCGCTCAAGTCGATCCCCGGGGTCACGGACGTGTCGATGAAGTACAACCCCGGCCGACCGGAGCTCCGCATCTCCGTGGACCGCGACAAAGCCGCACGCGCGGGGGTGCCCGTGGCGCGCGTCGCGACGACGGTGCGCGCCAGCATCGAGGGCGACGAGGGCGGCAAGCTGCGCCAAGGCAAGGACGAGGTGCCGATTCGCGTGCGCCTCGGCCACACGGATCGCGCGACCGTGGACGACGTGATGCGCATGACCATTCAGACGCCCAAAGGCCCGATGGCCCTCGGCGATCTCGCGACGGTGGAGCGCGGTGAGGGTCCGAACGTGATCGAGCGCGAGTCCCGCGAGCGCCAGATCGTGGTGTGGGCATTCCCGCTCAACCGCCCGCTCGGCGAGATCCAGACCGAGATGACCGCGGCGTTCAAGAAGATCCAGATGCCGCCCGGCGCGAGCTATCACCTCGACGGTCAGATCAAGCAGATGAACGAGACGAACGACTCGATGGGCATCGCGATGTTGCTCTCGCTGGTCTTCATCTACATCGTGCTTGCGTCGCAGTTCGAGAGCTTCGTGCACCCGTTCACGATCATGTTCACGACGATTCCCCTCGCGTGGATCGGCGCGATCGTCGCATTGTTCCTATCGGGGACACCGCTCGCGATGGGCTCGATCATCGGGATCATTTTGCTCATCGGCCTCGTCATCAAGAACGCCGTGCTCGTCATCGATCGCGCCGTTGTGCGTGTGCGAGATCAAGGCGAGACACCGCTGCAGGCGATTCTCGCCGCCGGCCCGGAGCGACTCAGGCCCATCTTGATGACCAGCGCGGCGATGATCCTCGGGATGTTGCCCACGGCGACCTCGAACGGTGACGGCAGCGAGTTCCGCGCGCCCATGGCGGTGGCGGTGATCGGCGGCGTCATCGCGTCTACCGCTCTGTCGCTCGTGGTGGTGCCGGCTACATACTTGACCGTCGAGTCAGTCAAAGCCTGGGTGGCCAAGGTGCTTCGACCGAAGCCCACTGCGCGCGTCGTCCCGCAACCAGAACCCGCGGAGTGATCAGCGGGCGATGAGCGCGAGTGTGAACAACGCGGCGCAGATCAAGAGCAGCCCGCCGATCGGTATCCCCAGCCCCAAGAAGAAGCGGCCCCACTCCACGGCTCGAGCACGCGCACCTTGTTGCGCACTCCATCGAGGCGCGCGGCGAGGGCGACGCGCTCCTCTCTCAGCGCCGCGACACGCGCGGCCACGTCTTCGTCTCGGAAGGGAGTCATCAGTCCATCCTCCCAATGGAGGCGAGGACCCAGAGGAGGGCGAACCCTATGGGCACGCCGACGATCACGAAGCCGACGAGGAAACCTTGCAGCAAGCCTCGCGGACGCGCTTTCTCGAGACGAACATCGTCGAGCCTCGCCTCTCCCAAGGCCAGTGCCGCGGTGAGCTGCGCGATCTGGCGCTCCAACGTCGCGCGCTCTTGCGCGAGCTCCGTCAGCGCAGAGCTTCCACGAGCCGAGGTACGTCCTTGGCCGCGACACCGCACAACGCGACGCGAACGGCTCCCTTCTGCGGGACCACGAACACGCCTTTGTCGCGCATCTCCGCCGCCTTCTTCTGCCCGTCTGCGCAGAACACGGTGACGAAGAAGCCGCCCTCGTAGCGCGGATACACCAGCTTGCTGGCGAGCGCCTCGCGGTTGAACACGTCGACACGCTCGGCGAGAAGCGCCTTGAGGCCGTCGCGCTCCTTGGTCACTGCAGCGGACAGCTCCGGATCGATGAGTAGACGCGTGATGGCGCGTAGGCCGCCGCGCGAGCAGTTCGACCATGTGCCGCGGCACGAATAGGAGAGCGCGGCCTCGGTCATCGCACGCTCCTTCGCGTCGGGTACGCACGCCACCAAGCCGCCGACGCGCAGGCCGTAGTGCGTGAACGCCTTGCTCGCGCTCCACGCGACGACGAGCCCGACGTGACCGACGAGCGAAGCGATCACGCCGAGGTTCTCGCGTGGGTCGGTCTTCGCGTACGCCGAGTACGCAGTGTCGAGCAGCAGCGTGACCGGGCCGCGCTTGCCGTGCGCGCTCAAGCACGCAGCCACCTCGCGCCACTCGGCTTCCGTCATCGAGTAGCCCGTGGGGTTGTGGCAAGGGTCGTTGATGAACACGAGCGCGCGCTTCTGCTCGGCGAGCACCTCGCCCAACGCGCGATCGAGCGCGCCGACATCGAATCCTCCGACCGCGCCGTCCGACGAGGATTGGAACATGTTGAACGTCGTGACGCCGCGCTCTGCTTCGTCGGCGAGCGTTTGATACGGGCCCCAAAAGAAGCTCGTCGTCAGTAGCTTCTGCCCAGGCTCGAGGAAGTTCGCGATCGCGTGACGGAGCGCGCCCGTACCTCCGGGGGTCGCGGCGGCGACGGCAGACTCGCGGAGCGAGGGGTGCCCAGCGAATACGTCGTCCATCAATGCGCGAAGAAAATCCGGTGACCCTGCGATCGGCGCGTACGCCGCCCACTCCTCGGCCTGCACCTCGTGCACCGCGCGCGCGGCCGTCGGCAAGATCGCGAGCTTGCCCGCGTCGTCGAGGAGCGCGCCAACGGTCGCGTTGACGATCGACTCCCCCTTCTTCTGTCGCTCGGTGGCCTCGCGGTTGAGCGCGAAGATCGGATCGTCCGAGGGGCGGCCTTGGTGCGTCGGGATGAGGTGGAGCATGCGTATCTTGGTCTTATAGAAGAGTCGAACGTCGCGGGCGAGAGGCACCCGTGGCCGCGCTGACAGATTGTCAGCTTGAGCGGTGCAACACGAAGCGCGCTGCCAGCTTGACCGACGAGTCAACGACTCCGTGGCGGATAAGGCTTGATTTGCAGCACACGGCGCGTGGCACGGGGTATGCTGACTCGTCGGTCACATGCGTCTTTCAATGGTCATCGGCAGCGCTGTCGCGAGCTTGGCACTGTCGTCCACGGCGTTCGCCGCGCCAACGCTCACTCTCACCCCGACGATCCAGCGGTTCAATCAAGACGGCACTGTGCCCGCGCAGCACCCCATGCCCGCGAGCACGCAGGGCCTCAACTTCGACGACTGCAACAACAACGTGAAGATCCGCTTCACGTTGTCGATGTCGACGGTGGACAGCGGCTTCAGTGTGCAAGCCTTTGCCGGGCCGAGCGACTGCGGGCCCGTCGCCGCTCGTACCGCGAGCACGGCGGCGTGCTGGCCAGTCCTTGAAGGGAACATCGCGCAAGCGATCTCGACGACGGTGGACATGAACGTGCGCGATATCGTGTCGCAGATCGGGCGAACGGGGCCGGCCCTCGCCCTCGCATACTCGCCCGCGAGCGCCTCGGTCTGCTCGTCCGGCATCTCCGGTGCGAGTCAGATCAGCGTCTACTTTATTGCGGTGCCGAATGGCAACGGCGACACCGCCACCGGCGTGAACAGTGCCTTCAAGGTGAAGCTCACCGGCCCGCCCGCGCCGACGGTCACGAGCGTTGGCGCCGGCGATGGGCTGCTCAACGTGAACTGGACGGCGGCCAAGGACAGCGACACCCAAGGCTTCTACTTGTTCACCGATCCGCCACTCTCTGCCATCTCCGACGCAGGTGCAGTCACGACGTGCACGGACGCGGGGTTCTCGGACGGCGGCGTTGACGACGGCGGCAACCCCATCAACATCCCCAACGACGCGAGCTGCACCTCGGCTCCGATCGGCGTTTCCGACGGCAGTACGTGTGGCGCTACCTCACTGCAAGCGGGTGTCGCGGGTTCGCTGGTCAAGGGCTTCGCGACCGGCACACCCACCGGCAACACGTCGTCGAGTCAAACGGTGACGGGTCTCACCAATGGGCTCACCTACAACGTCGCGGTCGCGGCGTCCGACAGCTACGGCAACATCGGTCCCATCTCTGCGCCAACGAGTCCGACCACCTGCGGCACTCCCGCGCCCATCGACGACTTCTGGAAGATCTATCGCAACGACGGCGGTGTCGCGGGCGGCAGCTGTGACGTCTCGCAGAGACAGGGCGCTCCGCTCTTCGGCGCAGCCCTCCTTGGGATAGGCGTCGCGATGCTGAAGCGGAGGCGGCGATGAGTCGGCGAGCGTCGATCGCCTCAGTTCTAGGCTGCGGAATAGTTGCACTCTGCACGAACGCGTCCGCGCAGTACGCGGGTAACGAGCTCGGGTCCGTTCGCCACAAGCAGTTCACCTCCCCTCAGCACTTCGCGCTCGAGTTTCGGTTCGGTCCGTACAAACCGAGCATCGACTCGGAACCCGGAGTGAGCGGCTCGCCGTATCAATCCGTATTCGGCAACTCGTATCGAGTGCTAGCTGCGGTCGAGTTCGATTGGCAAGCACTGCGCATCCCGCACTTCGGGTCGATCGGCCCGGGCGTCTCGTTCGGCTACACCTCGATGGGCGCAAAGGCGAACTTCAGCACGTGCCCGCCGAGCGGCTCGTGTCAGAGCGCCGAGACCACTTCGCTCGACGTGTTCCCGCTCTACGCGGTTGGCGTGTTGCGCCTCGACGTGCTGATGAAGGACTTCAACATTCCGCTCGTGCCCTACGGCAAGGCGGGCGCAGGGCTCGCGTTCTGGCGCGCGTCGAACGACGCCGGCACCTCGAGCTACGGCGGCGTCGCTGGCAAGGGGCACACGTGGGGCACGCAGTTCGCCGCGGGCCTCGCCCTCTCCCTCAACTGGCTCGACCCGCGGGCCGCGCGCTCGCTCGACAGCGCAGTGGGCATCAACAACACGTCGTTGTTCGGCGAGATCATGTGGGCCAACCTCAACGGCTTCGGCGGCACCGGTTCGCTCCACGTCGGCACCACCACGTTCATCGGCGGCCTCAGCCTCGAGTTCTAGCTACGGGCAGCTGAGCGCAAATAGCTGATTCATCAACCGCGTCACTCCCGGGCTCGCGTCCACGCACCCGGCCTCGTTGGTGCACAGTGAACCGAGAACGATGCGCTTGCCGTGGATCACGAGCGCGCGAAACGGCATATCGGCAGCGCGACCGTCATGACCGACGATGATCTCGCCCGTCGCGTTCGGTCTGCGCGCGAGCGCCGCCTTCATGTCTGGGTTGTCGATGGCGCTCGTGAGCGCGCTAGAGTCCGCAGCAGAGAGCGTCGCTCTGCAGTCCGTGATCGGCGACGCGTGGAACTGTCCGAGGTGCACGCAGCCCTCGTCGATCGAGTGCTCCGACCAAGGCGCGAGTGCGGGACCGTCCCGCCACTCGATCACTTCGCAGTGCATCGTAGGCGCTGACGCAGCGGGCGCTGCAACGGTGGAGGCACGTTGGTGTGAGCAACACACCAACATAACCAACAGGGCGA
>ENA-OFCD01001247-OFCD01001247.1-metagenomes-genome-assembly--contig:-NODE-1247-length-13383-cov-6.814676_pt1 | contig 13383 bp, 14 predicted proteins | sample MGYA00153392_OFCD01 | MGnify analysis MGYA00153392 | reverse complement strand
GCAGGCGTTGCCAACGCGAAGCGTCTCGTTCCGAGAAGAGGCTCCGCCAACGAGTAGGAAGGGAGTAGTTCCCAATTAAAGATGTAGGGTAGCGAGTCAATGGCGATCCGCTCTTGCAGCCTTTGTGCCCCTCTACCCTCTACCCTCAGACTTTCTCAATAGTCGATTGTCTATTGCTTGGGTAGTAGGGGAATAGCTTGTTAGAAAAAGATTTTAGAGTTGCACGACATCTCCTAGCAAGAGAATCGAAATTACCATCAATAAAGCTCCAGCAGCCATATCTAGCGTTTTTGGTGACAACACCTTCGCCAGATAACGCCCCAATAGTACTCCCACCAAACTAGTTGCGATCAAAGCTGTCCCTGAGCCAAGAAAAACAATCCACGGCGATCGAGATTGGGCACTCAATAGTAATGTAGCTAGTTGTGTCTTATCTCCCATCTCCGCCAAAAAGATGGTAATAAATGTTGAAAAAAACGTCTGCCACATGCCAGCTTTTTGGCTTTGGGCGGATGTTTCAGTTGTAATGATGAGATCGGTCGATTGAGGACTTGAAGGCGAGGGACTACTAATCACAGGGCAATTTAAACTGTAGCTAAGTTTTCATATTCCTCTCATCTTCTCATAATTATTGGCAAAGGTCGAGACTTAGAGCAAAATTCCTAGCTCTGTGTCAAATCGAATCGCCTCTAGACTCCGATCTCCATACACACCTTCGATCTGTTCGCGACAACAAGCGATCGCAAAATCATTCAAATCCTCCGGCTCGATCCCAAACATCGCCACAAATGTATCTTCTTGTACGCGACAGAAGGCGGGACGATCTTCATAAATCTGACAGGTGCGGGTATCTCGATCGAGATTGACACACCAGCCATCTTCCCCCACCATGCTCAGATAGATGGCTAGCTGCTCCGGTGGCAAGTACTCCTCCAAATCGGGTCGATCGCTCGGATCTAGGTTACAGCAAGCCCCACACTGCTTTATACACCGCCAAGTAGACATATTTTAGTCAGTCAATTAGTACTCATCTAGTCTATTAGGTATTTACATAGATAGAGTGGGCGATCGCAAATTTCATCGTACTAGAATTGACTCAAACCTAACTGGTGGGCTGTTAGATGGTGCGTTACGCTTGCGCTAACACACCCTACAACTTTACCTAAAGCCTAAAACCTAAAGCCTAAAGCCTAAAACCTAGCTCCATGTAGTTTTGTAAACTAAATTAATCTAACCCATCGAGACGCAGATAAAATTGGATCGCCGATCCTGTTGGCTATATAATAAATTTAAGTTTGTTTGCGAGGATATATGGACTTTTTGAGCGGTATTGTTGATAGTGTACTGAGTATTAACTGGGAAGTAATCGCCCAACTGTCAATGGTTGCGATGATTGCGATTGCTGGCCCAGTTGTTGTATTTCTGCTTGCAGCCCTGCGCGGCAATCTATAATCGGTAGGTGGCTAGTTATTTGTGAATCCAGTCTCTAGCCGCTAAACCAATTGAGCTAATAGTTCTATTTGTCGATCGAGTAAATCCACACCTGCGGCGACGTTCTTAATTTCCTGTAGATGTGTGCGTAATTCTGATGCACCTGAAAACCCTTTGGCATACCAAGTCAGATGTTTTCTAGCTTGCAAGATCCCGCGTTCGCCTTTGTACAGATACAAGTTTTGTAAATGTTCCTTGGCACATTCTAATCTGTCGATCGAACTCGGCGGTGGTAACAGCTCTCCCGTTTTGAGAAAATGGTCGATCTCACCCACTAGAAATGGGTACCCCAGCGTCCCGCGAGAACACATCACCCCATCCGCTCCAGTCTGCTGGAGACAAGCAACAGCCGACTCCACCGAAAAGATATCCCCATTGGCGATGACAGGAATCGAGAGTACGGCTTTGACGCGGCGAATCCAGTCCCAGTTGGCAGTACCGTTATAGCCTTGAGCGCGAGTCCGCCCGTGAACTGTGAGCATTTGTGCGCCAGCATCCTGCATCCGCTGGGCAAAATCTAGGATATTGATTTCATTATCCGACCAACCAATTCGAGTTTTCACAGTTACAGGAATATTAACAGCATTTACCACTGCTGTGACGATCGCGACTGCGGTGTCAGGATCGCGGAGTAATGACGAACCACCGCCATTTTTAGTAATTTTATTGACTGGACAACCCATGTTGATATCGATCGTCTGTGCGCCTTGCTGCACGGCAATTTGAGCGGCTTCACCCAAGAAGTCGGGACGACAATCAAATAACTGAATGCTAATCGGGCGTTCGTTGGCATCGATATCCATGATGCGCGGTATCTCCTTGAGATGTCTCAAGCTTGATGCTTGTACCATCTCGGTATACATCATTGAATCGGGCGCATATCGCCGCACCAAGCGACGAAAAACTAGATCTGTAACTCCTGACAAGGGGGACTGAAAGACGCGGCTGTGGAGCTGAAGGGAGCCGATGGTGAGCGGGGTGGTGAAGTTCAAGGGGACGAGGGGACGAGGGGATTGGGAAACTGATTGCGTTACCAAAAGCCTAACGCCTAACGCCTAACGCCTAAAAAGTCACAGCATCCTGTAGAATTCAACATAACGAAGGCAATTATCAATTATCAATTCTTGAATGAAGCGTCGCCAATTTCTACAATATAGTACTCTCACCGCAGCAGGTTTGACCTTTGCCGCTTGTACTAATCAAGGGAGTACTCATTTTACCCAGCCACCAGCGAACTTTGGGAAGTTGGAAAAAACAGATCTCCAGATTGGAATTGTTTCTAGTTTAGACTCTCTACCGTTGGTAGTTGCTAAAGAGCAAGGAATGTTCAAAAAGTATGGCTTGAATGTCACACTAGTAAAACAGCCGACTTGGGATCTAATCCAGCAGGAATTACACAGTGGTAAATTAGATGCCGCACAAACTTTATTTGCGATGCCACTCTGGGAATATTTTGGTAAAGGCAAGTCGCCAGCGCAAGATGAAGACGCGGACAAGCCTCGCCGACGCAGAAATAGAACCAAAGATAAAGAGCCAGTTAAAAGTGGTGCTAATACAGTTGCTTTGATGGGGTTGAATATCAACGGTAATAGTATTAGCCTGAGTGAGATCGCTTGGAAAGCTGGGTTGCGATCGCGTCCAGCTTATAATAATTTGCCTGAGTTACAATCAGGGTATAATAAATTCTTTCGCGAACTCAAGCAACCGCCAGTATTTGCGATCGCTCATCCCGCCGCGATGGCAAATTATACGACTAGATATTGGCTGGGGACGATGGGGATTGATGCCGAGCGGGATTTAAAGTTTCAAGTTTTAGCTCCTGCTGAAATTACCGCTGGATTAGATAGTGGCAAGGTTATTGGCTATGCCACCGATGAGCTATTTAATCAACAGCAGCTCGCCGAAAAAAAAGCATTTACAGCTTCGATCGATCGAGATATTTGGCACGGACATCCTGAAAAAATTCTCGCCACCCTCGATACTTGGCTCAAGCAGTATCCAATTACTGCCAGAGCAATGATGGCAGCAGTATTGGAAGCTTGTCAGTACTGTGAAAACCCAGAAAATATAGCTGCGATCGCACCACTGTTGACTAAATCAGAGTATGCCGATGCTGGAAATAACAAAAATTGGCAAAAAATTCTGACGGGTAGTTATAACTATGGTGGATTTGAAAGTAAAGCACAACTCGCCAAAGTTCCTGATTTTCAGATCTTTCACTTTCAATCGACGAACTATCTTCAACAACCCAATCATGCCAACTTTCTCTGGCACTCCCATGCTGCTTGGGTAGTTACACAGATGGTACGCTGGCGTCAACAAAAACTTACGAACTATCCCGCAGATGCTGACGCGATAATTAAACAGCTATATCCCACCGAAGCTTATGCAGAGATTGCTAAATCTTTTTGGTTAAAGATGCCTAAAGGACAACTTAAAATCGAACAACCAGAGATGTTTATCGATCGAGTCGCTTTCGATCCAAATAGAGCGATGGAATACCTCAAGGGCTTTGAGTTACGAGCGTGAATTAGGTTTTAGGCTTTAGGTTTTAGGTAAAATTGTAGGGTGCGTTATGCTTGCGCTAACACACCATCGAGGTTAGCGCAAGCGCAACTTCCCAGCATCTTGTGTGTCAAGTTTATTCAATTCAATTTAATTCACTTATCAGAAATAATTAACATGATAAAACTATATGGTGGTGCTAGAAGTCGGGCTTCGATCGTGCGATGGTATTTAGAAGAATTGGGCATAAATTATGAATTTATCCTGCTGGATATGTCTACAGGCGAACATCAGCAACCCGATTTTATCAAGTTAAATCCCTTTGGGAAAGTTCCAACGATCGTCGATGAAGACTTTGTGCTGTATGAATCTGGAGCGATCTTGCTATATCTCGATCGCAAGTATAGTGGCAAAGAATTATCCGTCGAAGAACAAGCAATTCTCACTCAGTGGACATTATTTGCTAATGCGACACTCGGCCCTAATATATTTGGAATAGAAAGTCGAGAGCGGGAGTTACCGAAATTAATGATGCCTCTAAATGAACTATTAAGCAAACATCAATATCTTTTGGGTGATGAATTTAGTGTTGCTGATGTGGCTGTCGGCTCAATTTTGATCTACATTCCCTTGATGCTCAAGCTAGATTTGTCAGCATATCCAGCAGTAGTAAATTATATTCGGGCACTATCGAACCGTCCAGCGTGCAAGGTGGGTATGGGATGAATGGTGAATGGTGAATGGTGAATGGTGGATGGTGAATCATGATGTCTCTCGATTCTCGTTCCGTAAGCGCAAAGCGCAGGCGTTGCCAACGCGAAGCGTCTCGTTCCGAGAAGAGGCTCCGCCAACGAGTGGGAAGGGAGTAAAATGCCAGTTACTAGCCACTATCCAGATTTCAAGGGGATAATGATTTAATGCGTTGCTGATTAGAGGTATGATTTCCCTTTTTGTGCAACTCCGAAATCCCCCAGTCCCCCAGTCCCCCCATCAATATTCGTGGCGATCGAACTATCAGCGTGGAAAACTTTAATTGGGCGCAGACTACCGTGGCAACTAGTGACGATTTTGGGTGTCAGTTTGGGGGTGACGGGACTAGTTTTAGGCACCAAAAGCTTGGGGTGGTGGGAGATGGGCGAACTAGCCGCTTACGACCAAAGTATGCGCCAGAAGACACCCGTACCGCCAGATCCTCGGTTACCGATCGTCGCCATTACTGAAGAAGATCTCAATCGCCAAAAGGCTTGGCCATTACCCGATCGCACGATCGCCAAGGTCATCCAAAAACTAACAGATGCCAAAGCTACAGTCATCGGCTTGGATGTGTTTCGCGCCAATCCTGTCGAGCCAGGACACGCAGAGTTGGCGAAAATCTGGGATAGCAACGCTCCGATCGTTCCTGGCTGTCACCACCGCAATCTCAAAAACTCAGGCATTGCTGGGCCACCAGGGATTCCATCAGCACAATTGGGGTTTGTAGACGTATCGATCGATCGAGATAGTATCGTCCGCCGTGCCTTATTATTTATGTCTCGCGATCCCAAATCGCCGTGTACTAGTGAAACTAGTTTCGCTCTCCAACTCGCCCAAGAATACCTCTGGCGGCGACATCAGATTAAAGGTAGATTTGACTCAGATCGACAGTTTCATATCGCCTCAGCCCATTTTCAATCGATCTCTGGGACTGATGGTGGCTACCACGATACCGAACTTGGTGGCTACCATATTTTGATCGACTATCGTTCGCGGAATAATGTCGCACCGATCGTGACGGTTTCAGATCTGTTGAACGATCGAGTCGATCCTAAATCAATCGCAGGTCGGATCGTCGCGATCGGTTCTACGGCTAGTTGCCTCAAGGATGAATTTCTGACTCCTCATAGTGCGGGAAAAGCTGAAGATGCAACGATGCCAGGGGTGATGGTACACGCTCAGATTACCAGCCAGATTCTCAGTGCAGTGCTAGATGGACAACCGCTATGGTGGTTTATTCCCGACTGGCTCGAAGGAGTCTGGATCGGTGGGTGGTGTCTCAATACGGTTCGGATAAGCTCCCCATGACCTTTATTCGCAGTCCAGATATCGCAGTTTCTCGTCAATTGAATATGGTAATTTTGGTCTAACCGAACCGTATTGGCATGACTCCGACTTATTAACTCGGCATTAAAAAAATCTACCTAGCTAAATCTTGCATCGCTATATCAACCGCTCGACTCCAACGATGAAAAGCAATTAATTTCGATCGAATAAATAATGAGTTTATAATAAATTGTCGATTGTCTAGCCTTCCAGTAGTAATCGAGGATTGGATGTCGATCGAGTAACTTGCAGATGATTGGGTTTCGAGTGATTCAGGCTTGTGGATCGCAGCGAATTTCCACCATGAAGCCATCTGGATCGTAGCAGTAGATCCCTTTACCTGTCGATCGAGTCACAGGTTCGCCCTCGATTTTGACATTATTATCGCGTAAAACTCTTACTGCTAAGTCAAATAAGTCGGGAGCGATATCAAATGCCAAATGATTGGCGCGGGTGAATTGGAGTGTGGGATCGGGGGATGGTGGCGATAAATCCGGCTCGGCAAATAAGTCGAGAATAGTGCCATCGGGAAGCCGAAAATTTGTTACTCGTCCCTGTTTTACTAATTCAATCAGACTAGATGGTATGTCCGAGCCTGTTAGTTCGTGTAGACCCAAGATCGTACCGTAAAAGTGGCGTGAGGCTGGCATATTTGCCACATTCAGCGCGATGTGGTGCAAGCGACACAAGGCACCAGCGGGGATTGACTGAGACTGACTAGTAACAATCGTCATAGATCGCAAAGGTTTTTAAAAATTAAATCGCTGAAATACCGATTCTCTCGTCGATATGTGATTTTAAGTTGAGTCGATAACTTCAGACAAATTGACATAACACCATTATCCTAGCGAAAACAGGACGAATTTAGCTCTAGTTGTGAGTTAATACTGTCCTGATTTGGGGATAGCTGTAGTGTATATTCAAATGAAGACGAAGATTCAACCAGTTACCGTGCATTACCTGGGGTTGGTATGTCAACCAAGATCTAAATCAATTTGAGAGTGAGTGCCGAACGTGGAAGATCGATTACCTTTATTAATTCAAAAACAACTAAATGCCAAAATTCAGCAACATCCGCCATTATTCCCTTGGGAAACGGAAGTTGAAGAATATGAAACAATTGAGGCAGAATCTGGGAACCCTATGCTTAGTATCCCAACTTTACCACCCGAACCCAATGCCGATCTCTAGAGATCGCCAACGGTAGCTGGTAAATCGTTAGTGGGTAATAATTGACACTTATACTCCGATTATGCCCACATCTGCCCCATCGCAACCAAGTTCGATCTTCGCTCAAATTCGTCAGCAGATGGCAAACATGCCCAAGACTTCCCCAGAGGAATCGCTGCTGCTGCGGGTATTGGTACAGTTAATGGTAGTAATCGGGATTATTGCCACCGATGTAGCTGCGGAAACTAATTTGAGTTTGTGGGCAATTCCGCTGAGTATTGTCGGTGCAACTTGGAGCTGGTATCATCGTCACGACCGCAATATTGGGGTCAAATTTGGGTTAGCATTGGCGATGCTGGGGGCTTTAGGTTATTTTGTCTCGCATCTAGTCGGCAGTATGAATGATACTCGACTAGTTTTGGCAGAGTTATTGGTGCAGATGCAGGTAATTCATACTTTCGATCTGCCGCGCCGCAAGGATTTAGGCTATTCGATGACGATCGGGTTAATCTTGATTAGTGTCGCTGGTACTTTGAGTCAAACTCTCACTTTTGCGCCGCTATTATTACTCTTTTTGACGATCGCAATTCCGGTATTATTTCTCGACTATCGATCGCGTCTCAATCTCTCACCACTAATCATTACCAGTCCTACCCAGATTACCAAAATCGGTTTACCCTGGCAACGATTGGGGCAATTGCTGGGGATAGTACTAGCGATCGGTTTAGTTATTTTCGCACTGATGCCGCGCTTTCCTGGCTACCAAGGTTCTCTCCCCGTCAGTGCGCCAATTAAGTATGAACAGAAAAAGTTTGATGCCAAAGGAATTATCAATCCTGGGTATCAGCGTAAGGGTAAAGGGGGAAATGGTAAAGGTCAACAGATCGATGGTAAAGGTGGCGATGGCAAGAGCGACGGGACATTAGACGAGAATTTTTATTATGGATTTAACTCGCAGATAAATCAAAATCTGCGGGGGATAATGAAGCCAAAAATGGTGATGCGGGTACGTTCCCAGGCTCCAGGATTTTGGCGGGCATTGGCATTCGATCGCTATACTGGGCAAGGCTGGGAAATTTCTCGCAACTCTCAGACGCGCAAAGTTAATCGCCCTGAGTGGGATTATAAATTTACGCTTGGCTATCCCACATCGAAAATGCCTACCAAGCAGGTAATTCAAAGTTACACCGCCTTGGAAGAGTTGCCGAACATCATCCCAGCGATGTCATCAGTGACTGAATTATACTTTCCGACTCCAGAAATTGCTGTAGATAAAGAAGGCAGTGTCCGATCGCCTGTAGGCTTACAGCAAGGTTTGACTTATACTGCGGTGTCTCAAGTACCATTTCGCGATCGACAATTGCTCGACAAGGCGAGTACCAACTATTCCCCAGATATTACCGATTATTATCTGCAAATCCCCGCTAAGGTTGCGGCAAAAATCCAAACATACACTCAAGACTTAATCGCTAACTCTCCTCAAAAACAAGTCGGAAAAAATAGTCAACCACTGACATCCAACTACGCCAAAGCTCTCTACCTCGCCCAATATCTCAAGCAACATTATCGCCTACCACAAGACCCGATCGCCCTCGCCCGCGTCCCAGATGGCGAAGATTTGGCAAGCTGGTTTCTGTTCCGCTGTGAAGGTAAATCGACTAGTTGTGAAACAGGTGGCTATGCCGATCATTTCGCCACTACTTACACGATGATGTTACGCTCGATCGGTATTCCCGCCCGATTAGCAGTGGGATTCGCTCCTGGTAGATTCAATCCCTTTACTGGATTCTACGAAGTAGCCAATACCGATGCACACGCCCTCACAGAGGTCTATTTCCCAGATTATGGTTGGTTTGTCTTCGATCCGATTCCAGGGCATCCCTTGACCCCTCCAGGTGTCGATGAAGACCAAACCTTTAGTGCACTTGGGCAACTTTGGAACTGGGTTGCTAGTTGGCTACCTTCTCCGGTTACAGCTTGGCTCGCCTATATTTGGTCGCTGACTCTCGGTTGGTTAGCTGTTGGTATTGGTGGATTTTTCGGTCTATTTAGTCAAGGTTGGTTAGGGATATTTAGCGGTAGCGCGATTGCGATCTCGATCGCGTTTTGCGGTTGGTGGGGATGGCAACAATGGGGCAAATGGCGACATCGCCAATGGTTGAAAAAACTATCGCCAGTCGAGCGTGTCTATCAACAAATGTTAGCTCGATTAGACGACACTACCCCTAAACATCCAGCACAAACTCCCTTAGAATATGCCCAAATAGTGCGGGAAACTCGATCGACCTCAACTAGTATCTTAGTTACAGAGATCTCTCAAGCTTATACTGCTTGGCGATATGGGGCAGAAGCTCAACAGATCGATCGATTACAACAATTATTAACTAGTCTCACCAAAGAAAAGATCTAACCTCAGCAGAAGCCCAATGCAAGAGCGAATTGCTGTCAACACTTCGCTCTTACATTAGACAAGCTGTCAACTGTCAACTGCTTAGTGCTTAGTGCTTAGTGCTTCCAGTTCGCCCAATCTTGAGGCTTGAGAAATGTATTGTAGAGTTCGGCTTCAGGCGAGTTGGGTTCGGGTTGATAGCCGTATTCCCAACGCACCAGCGGCGGTAACGACATCAGGATCGATTCAGTCCGTCCATTTGTCTGTAGCCCGAAGATCGTGCCGCGATCGTAAACTAGATTAAACTCAACATAGCGTCCGCGCCGATATAACTGGAAATTGCGCTGATGTTCGCCATACTCAGTATCGCGTCTCCGCTCGACGATCGGTATATATGCAGGTAAAAAGCTATCAGCACAGTCTTGAGAGATCGCGAATAATTCCTCCCAGGTGCGAGGTTTGGGAATACCTAGCGAGTCACTATATTCAGCCGCTGGCCCCTTGGGGTCGGGACCGCGATACAATGCCCCTTGTCCATCTTGATAGTCAAAGAAGATCCCGCCGACACCGCGAGTTTCGTTGCGATGCTTGAGATAAAAATACTCATCGCACCATAATTTAAAGGTGGGATATAGTTCGGGACTGTGCTTGTCGCAAGCTGACTTGAGCGTATTGTGCAGATGGCTGGCATCCTCAGCAAATGGATAATAAGGAGTCAGATCCAAACCGCCACCAAACCACCACACAGGGCCAGCTTCAAAGTAGCGATAATTGAGATGGACAGTTGGAATATAAGGATTTCTGGGATGCAATACCATCGAGGTACCTGTCGCATAAAAGCGATGCCCAGCAGCATCAGGACGTTGAGCTAAAATCGAGGGCGGTAAATGGTCGCCCCAAACTTCCGAAAAATTTACCCCACCTTGTTCAAATATATTACCTTCCTTCATCACCCGCGATCGACCGCCACCGCCTTCGGGACGTTCCCAGCTTTCTTCCTGAAACTTACCGCCGCCATCAACTGCTTCTAAGCCTTGACAGACACTATCCTGGAACTCCCGCATGAATTGAGTAATCCGACTTTTAGCATCAGCAGGGGGTAGAAACTTGGTGTCCGTGGAGAAAGCTGTCATATACAGTGCAGAATTTTAATTAAGGTCAAACTGTCAACACTTCGGCTACGCATTGCCTACGGCAGGCTAATGCCAACAGTGCAAGCTGTCAACTGACTTAACAACCTAGCATATTCAGGCGATCGGACACTGCTGATTGTTAAGGGAAATATACAAATAGTTGGAAGTTGGGATTTGCTAGTCCCAACGATCTCACAAATATACTGGGAGATTTTTTAGCGATCTGTCTGACACACTCGATCGTCCACGATCGAACTAGCTAAATGGCGATTAATACTGTTAGCATTCAACATACCAACTATTTTCGCTCCCATGATGCGATCGCCCCGTCAGATGTCAACAATTGCTCTAGAGCTACGATGTCATCCGATCGATCGCGTACATGAGCGTCAATGAATAAACCAATCGCCGCAGCAATTAAATTTCGACTTTGCTCGTCTGGTTGAGTAGCGGAAAAGTCTAGAAAAGAAGTACCTGTAGTTGCATCGACACGATCGGCGATCGAAAAATGATTTGCGCCTTCTACCAAGAGTAAATAACGATCGCTTTTACCACCTACCATCTGTTGGAATGTCCGTTCGATCGGTGTTGTCGGGCGTTCCCAAGTTACTCCATAGAGAGAGCTATTATTGGCAATTACCCCATCACAGGTACCACCAATTAACATCAGTGGTAGTGCCTCAGACAAAGGTAAAATTGTCCCAGCTTCATAGCCTAACTGAACGATCGCCGCCGTATGAGCACCATAGGCAAAAGCAGCTACAACCTGGGGGAAAAAACTGGGGTTGGCACTTTCAATCGCGACTCTACCGCCAGCAGAATGCCCACCCAAAATCACCCGTTCTAAGTCCAACAAGCCCGCTAAAACTCCCTCAGAGTTCAAACGTGCCAAAGCTGACAACAGCGTGGGCAAAGCGGAGGCGGTGGGGGCTGTACCGTAGATATTTGGAGCCAAGTTCTCGATCGCAACACCTGGAGTCAGCCCCACGCTCCCAGGTAGATTTTCAACAACCCAATTAAAAGTCACTACTACCAACCCCCGCGCGGCTAATTTCACAGCCAGCCATTGATACAGTTCCCAGCCACAGTTTATCCCCCCCAAAAAAATAACTACTGGAAAAGGAGCATGTTGAGGATTGGCGGGGATGATGCCCATGCTCTGTGCTGGGGCATTATCTGACATTACCGGATAGAAAACTTTTAGTTGAATAATATTGTACGGAGTGACTGCACCTACAACCTCGATCGCCTGAAATATCGATCTAATCATCATATCTAAAATTATCTATTTCACTAAGATAGACCAATCTTCGATTCGCAATTCTAAAATTTGCCCAAAGTCTGATTTATTACGAGTTAGTAAGAGTGCATTATGAGTTGACGAAATTGCCGCAATTTTTAAATCCATATTTCCCAATCGAGGATAGGCTTTACGTAAGCGTTGATGCTCAAGAGCGGCTGCATGACTGAAAGGAAGAATTGCGATCTTGAGGTAATCAATTGCAACTTGTTGAAGCCCTCGATATGCAAAAACTTGTTCATCTATCGTTTTTGCTCTAGCAAGAACACTGAGCCGCCCTTTAACTTGCTCTTCGTAGGTAATCACGGTAACGGCAACTTCAGCATTAGCAATACTAGCTAATCTTGCTAGAATTCGTTTTCCGTCTTCTCCATTGCGCTGAATCAGGCTGAGATGGTCGGTGTCAAGAATGTACATTGTGGGGATTTACTCAGCAGATTTGCGCCATTCTTGTCCAAGACGGACGGCTTCATCGAAGGTAGGATCGTTTTCACAGCTACCTGCAATTTCTAACCACCAAGGATTTTTTCGCTGGGAAGACTCAACTAACAGTTGTTTCATCTGAGCTAGTTCTGTTTCCAAGCTTGCAACTCGCTTTTCGAGCTGTTGAGAGCGTTCTTCAAGTTGTTGAGAAGTCATAATCGATCGATCGATTGAATCGCTAGGTCAATTATAGATTAGTAGTGGGAAGACAACCTCGATCGCCTGAAATATCGATCTAATCATCATATCTAAATTTCAACTATCTCACTAGTAGTGCAACTATCTAGGTTGGAGACTTAGACTTCGATATAAGTTAAAACTTTATTGTCCGCGACCTGGTTTACAATCTACAAAGCCTAATGCTTCTGTATCTAAGAAACTAGCGATCGCCATTTCAACTATAGCTTCGATCGGGTACTCAATTTCAGTGGCTCGAGCGAACATTGCAGCGCGGATTCTTTCAGGTAGTCGCTCTAAGATAATTGCCGCATCAGCAGCGGAAAGTTGTTCTAGCAGCTTTGTTTGCATGGTGTTACCCTTCGGGTGGTATCTGAACATTGTAAGGCGGTTCAGTGGCTCTCAAAATAATGGCTTCTAGTTCCAATAGTAACGCAGGGTTTTTCCAATGAGAAATTATATAGACTTCATATAGCAATTTCAACAACTCGATCTGTTGACTCAATTACCTTACGACTATTGGCAACATCGATCCAACCTTCGATCGCATCTTTTAAATTAGCCATCACTTCTTCCATTGAGTCGCCCTCAGTAACACAGTCAGGAAGTGCCGGAACTTCTGCCCAATAGCCGCCTTCTTCTGCTGGATGAATAAT